>Ga0208158_1000013_pt1 | contig 182642 bp, 149 predicted proteins | sample 8_EtaG_FD_184081 | JGI IMG/M metagenome (GOLD analysis project Ga0208158, IMG submission 184081) | Marine viral communities from the Subarctic Pacific Ocean - 8_ETSP_OMZ_AT15162 metaG (SPAdes) (version 2) | ecosystem: Environmental > Aquatic > Marine > Oceanic | place: Pacific Ocean...
ACGAAAAACTGGCCAAGCCGTTTCGATGGCATAAAAGCGCCGAATCCATTATGACATCGGTGACGCGGGCAAAGCTCAGCGCCATTAATAATAAATAAACTAATTAACCGGACGATACACTAGAAAATAAGGGGGCCAGATTCACTATGCCACTACATTGCGCCACTTAGTGGTAACCCATGCAACCTCACGGCTCAATACGAAATTGATTTCAAACTTCGAGCCCAATCATATATGTCTTGGCAACAAACCAAATCGGCCATTGCCTTCGAGGCCACTGAAGGTCTCAATGCGAGCGACATCCCGGATAGCAGTGGGCGGATCAGAGTTTTCGATCACGATGAACTGCACCTGGTCCTTCAGGCTAGCGAGGTGTTTGTAGAAATGCTCAGCAAGGCCTGTCTTTTTGAGGACCTTTTCATCATCCGATAACTCACCATAGCGCGATGTCATCGGCTCACGATAAGTGAGCAACGGAGTGTCAAGAACGAGGAAACCAGGGTATGGGAGATTATTTTCGATACAGAAAACAACAATGGCTACATTAAAAGCAGCATGGAGAATCGCCCTAACACCTTTGCCGTTGGCGGCACGGAGTTTCCCAGCAACGGTAATATCCATAGCTTCCGCGTCAAACTGCACCTTGTCTGCATCGGGAAAGCGCCATTCTGTTAGTACAGACTTCACTGTCTCGCCAAACCGGAACAATGTCGTCGAGTCTGGGCCGACTGATGGTGCATCGCCTTTATTGCGTTGGGTTGGTTCTGCGTTGATTTCAGCTTTCCGCGTCGATAGATTGGAGCGGCGCTTATAAAGGTCTAGAACATTTACTATCTCGGATCGCTTCGAAACATATTCTTCGTAACTTTCTCGCAAAGAAACTTCATGTGGACGCGCCATCTCAATCTCGCCATCGAGCCTGTCAATCTCCTTTTTCTCCAAATCAACGGTCCGGCGCAACCCTACAGCTTCTGCCTCTAGAGAAGCTATAGTTTGGGTCAGCTCACGTTGTTCACGCTCGATCTTACGGGCCTCAGCGGCAGCCGCTCTATGCGCCATCGCAACTTCTTCCGCAGCATGATTATGCTTTTGGGCATCAGGCGGAGCACCACAGACTGGACAATCCATGTCGGTCATCGCCACGAGCACGAACCCTCCCTCCTCAATCGACTGCAGGCGCTGAAGGTCCGAACTGTAGACAGTCTGTAGCTTAAAGAAACGCTCAATCGTTAGGTCAAGCTCACCCGCCCTTTCTAATAACTCGCGGCGGCGCTCGACGGTTTTTCGCCTTTCACCTACAAGAGCATCAAGTTCTTCTTGGGCATCCTTGAGTCGAGAAGCAAGGTCCGTTGCTCTTCGCTCCAGTTGCTCAAGCTGCTCTTCGCTTTCCCTTTTATCTGGAGGATCCTCGCCGAGTTCCGCATCGATCTGAGCAATCAGCTCATCCACCAGTTCAATTTTCGCAGCTTTGGCCACTTTGCGTTCGGAGGGCTTCGGAACTGTCACTGCAGCGGCATCGTCAACACCGGTAAGCAAAAATTTGAACAAATTCTGCTCAAAGGTACGCTGAGAAGGCGAACCCGAGGTAAAGACAGGGCTCTTCTTGGCAATAATATCCTGCTCGGACACCACTACGTATGGCGATAACAAGTAAATGGACAAGGTGTCCTTCTTGCAGTTACCGTCGCGAACCACCGTTTTTCCAGCTACCCCTATCGAATTGAGCAATAAGTGAGAAACGGTATCAGTACGCTTCGAATCGTGCTGCTGACGCAACACTAAACCCTCTTTTACGCCTAACTTCTTGAGCAGCCCCTTATAGAGCTTGAAATGGCCGCCCTGTGTGGCACGGTATAGAGTAACATCCCGATTATCTGGAAGTGTCAGCCCCAGCCAAACTGAGTCATAAGCAGCAATTTCTTCAATTTTCGGCAAACTCTTGGAAACACCAAGCATGAACAGAATAGCCTTCGAAGCGAAGGATTTACCTGTATTCGAGGCGCCATAGATGATATTGAGCCCCTCATCAAACCCAAGTTCGGCAGGCTCAACGCTGGTGCCAGTGAAGACGAGATGGCGCAGCCGGATACCATTCATACTGATCGCCCCGAAGGTATGCCATCGACCGTGAATTCCGTAGTCCAGCGCCCAATCCGGCCTTCAATGAGCTTACGGATTTCAACGCTCTCCTGTTGAGCAAAGCGATTCGCCATCCATCTAGCTCGCTCCTTGAGCGCGCGCGAGTATGGCGCCTGCAAAAGCTCCACGTAACTTGGAGCCTCCTCACTGGCGCAAAACTCTATTCCGGTTTCTGTCTCAAAAACGTCAACAAGGTGCATTTGCTGCATCATACGCAGGCTTCTTTCTACCAGCTGGCGACGAACTAGGAGTTCGCCGGTACGATTAGGTAAATCGGGATGGAGACTCTCCGGTACGTCCTGCCCATCAATATCGCCTGTATGTACGATCAAATGATCAAACCACGTCATTTCCATTAAATCGCAATGGCGCGGATAAAAAGCTTCAAGTACTACCAAGGCCCGAATACCGGTTTCAAGGGTGCTGTTGAACGGATGCTTGTCCACTCTTCTGTCCTTTAACGATGCCACGGCAAACGTCCATCATTTGCGAACTGGTGGCAGGTTCCTTGTTTGACTTGAGGGCCTGCATGCTTCCCCAGTATGCCGGATGGTTGCAAGATGGCTGCTTGCTGCATCACTTGGCGCAGCTTCGCCAGACCACTTGCATGATCATCATCATGAATTTCGACCACACCGTGGTAGATTTCATCCTTAAAGTTGAACAAGTAATCCTCAGGGGTCGAGTCTCTATAAAACCGATCAAATGCCACCGAATCAAAGAAACGAGTACGCTGGTCACGCAGGTGTGCAGCAAACTCCGGGCTGGCCAATGCTGATGCTGCATCTGGGAACGTCCCCGGACCTTTTTCTTCGTATAGTTTAAGCAGTTGACCGATGTACGTAGACTCACTGGCATCTATCTGATCTGGAACAACTCCTCGTGGAGAGGGTCCAGGGTCTTCGTCAAACCATTTAACCAAAGCTCGCTTGCACGCAGGATCGTCGGCAAGCCGCGCTGCGTCAAGCCAATAGATCTGGGTGAAATCAAAGGCTTTAATCGCGGCTTCAATCTCGGGGCTAAGCGGTATATTTTGCTTTTCCACTAGTTTTCTCGCGATATGAGAATTCCAGCGTTCGAGAAAGGAGGCTCTAAAGCGCTCAGGATGAGCGATAAACTGCTGCACAGCTCTAGCAACACCTCGTGGTGCGACAAAAGTGTAGGAGCGTGGCAATGAATACTCACCGACAGAGGAGTGCATAAATATCTTGCCAAGCTCAATAAAGGCCGAGCTTTCGGAAAGTGACTTGCTGAGCTGCTTACATTGGAAGTTATCCCACGAACCTTCCATACGTCTATCTGTCACGTAGCCAGTGACATCACGTCCCATGTCACCTGTGCCGCGCCAAAGTTCATGGCTGTGGTAGTCTTTGCAACGCTGAGCCAGCCAATCATTGACGAAGTCCTCCAAGCGATCTGGCGGAAGCGCACGAATCAGGATAGCGTGATTGATACGCAACGACTGCCCTCCTATTAGTCCCCAAGCTCTGCTTGTCACATTGCAAGGCGAGCCAATGCAATGTGTCTATTATTGCCGCCTTACCTTGGTTACTGGGTCACCCGAGGCAATATGCTGAAATTTGGCGGACACCAATCATGTTAAATGCTATTCAGACATATTGTTACCGTTCAGAGGCGTTTTCCTGAAGCTGCGCCCCCCCATAAGCCTGCCGAGCATTTGAGAGATCAGCGTTGCCCCGGCCTTTCTCAATTGCCAGGTGAAGGTCGGTGCGGTACAGACCATCGCTTAGCAACTCCACAATGTTGTGGTTGGCTACACGAACTTGGGCAGAGCCACGCACTTCCACCACGGAGCCGGTGAGATAGCTCGCCAGTTCGTTGTGAGGATTCAGCGCAACGTAGTGGGCCTTGCCGTCCACACCATCGGCCACCAGATACAGCTAGGACGCAACGCAAGTGTCGAAACACCATTGTTGCCACCTCTTGTCAGCTCGCTGACCTCTGCGCCCTTGCCAGCATCAGCAACAACAGACAAACAAGCAGCGCAGCGCCCAAGTTGTAGAGCATTCCCGCAACAAAGGCCGACGCGTATTGGCCCGCTTGCACTGCTGCACCATCGCCTATAGCCAACGCTGTACTGAACAGAATGCCGACCACGGCTACACCCAGCGCCGCACCAACCTGCTGAACGGTAGATATCACACCCGCCGCCATACCGGCCTGGTTCTCTTTGACAAAACCCAGCACCAAATTCAGTAGCGGCGTCATGATGAAGCCCTGACCGGCCCCGACCACAACTAGCATAGGAATCAGCCGCACCGGTACCAGCTCCGCGCCAGCCTTCTGCACCTGCACAATCAATAGCCCGATGGAAATCGCGTAGATCAACGCGCCTCCGAAAATGGCGCGAGTTCCCCATCGAGCCACCAGCCGAGGTGCGGTTAGTGATGCCAAGACGAAGCCCACGCTGCACGGCGCGAAGATGCTGCCCGCCACAAAAGGGTCAAGGCCAAACCCGGTCTGCACCAGCAAGGCAAAGCTCAAGAAAAAAGAACTGGATGTAGAGTAGACCAGCAGCACCAGCAATGCACCCAGTGCAAAACGGCTCTGGGCCATCAGCTGCATGTCCACCAGCGGCAATCCACCGGATACCCGCCGTTGCTCCTGTTGCTGATAAAACAGCGTAAGCAACACCGCCGCCACGCCCAGCGACCAGAGGCTCCAGACTGGCCAGCCTTGCCCCGGTCCCTCGATCAACGGCACCAACAACAGCGCCAGACCAGCGCTAACCAGAGCCACTCCCATCCAGTCTAGAGTTGGGCGCTCCGGTGCATGGGATTCTGGGATCCAACGTGCGGCAGTGATGGCAAACAAGCCAATAGGCACATTGATGAGAAAGATGTTACGCCAGCCTAGGCCGAACAAGTCAGCATGCACCAGCCATCCGCCCAGTACCTGCGCCGAAATGGCCGCCAGACCCAAAGTCATCCCCAGCAGACCGAAGGCACGGCGGCTGTCGTCGCCATCGAAGTTGACGCGAATGGATGCATAGACCTGCGGAAACAGCAAAGCGGCAGCCAGCCCTTGCAACACCCGTGCGCCGATTAGGAGACCGGCGTTGGGGGCCAGCCCACACAAGACCGAAGCCACGGTGAAGCCGGCCATGCCTACGATGAACAACCGGCGGCGTCCGAACAGGTCGCCCAGCCGCCCGCCGGTAATCAGCAGGACACCAAAAGCCAGCTCATAGCCGGCCACGATGAAACCTATCTGTGCAAAGCTCGCGCCCAGCCCAGCCTGCATACTGGGGATGGCCACATTAACCACGAACAGGTCAAAGATGGTGACAAAGCCAGCCAGTAACAAGACAGACAGACCCAGCCACGGGGTGCGTTTTGGGGGGACGACAGCAGTTGTGAGAAAGTGAGAATCGACGCTCATATTGCATCTCCAAAGTCATAAAGCGATCATTCTTAAATCTTTTTTAAACCATTACAATTTAACTAGTTATACTATTACTAAAAGCAACGAGGTAAGCCATGCGTACCCTGAAACGAACTCGCGACGACCTCGCGACTTTTTTGCGATCACGTCGTGAGCGTCTTTTGCCCACTGATGTAGGCCTGCCCAACGGAGGACGTCGGCGCACGCCGGGACTTCGCAGAGAGGAGGTGGCAGCACTCGCCGGTGTCGGATTGACTTGGTACACTTGGCTGGAACAAGGCCGCGACATAGGCGTGTCAGCCACTTTCCTGGACAATCTGGCAAGAGTGCTGAGGCTAGATGCAGCCGAACGCCGCCACCTGTTTTTACTGGCCCATGAACGGCCGCCCACCGAACCGGGCAAGACATGGTGCATAGTGCCGCCATTAATACGCCGCCTAATGAGCGACCTAGCCCCACATCCGGCCTACGTGTTGAACCTACGCTGGGATGTCTTAGCCTTCAACGAACCAGCCAACCACCTCTTTGACTTCGAATGTCATGAGCCTGTAAGACGCAACCTTCTTTGGATGCTATTCACCGATCAAGCTCTTCGCGGACTCTTTGCCGACTGGGAAGAACAAGCGCCACAAATGTTGTCGAGCTTCAGGCGCGACTATGCTCGTGCGACTCAGGAAAGCGACATTCGAGAATTGGTGGACGAACTGCAAAAGGTGTCTCCTGACTTCCATACCTGGTGGCAAAAGCACGACGTGCATGCACCATGCAATGGCGTGCGCAATCTTCGGCTGGATGATGAAGTAGTTACTTTCGAGCACACTTCGCTGACCATCGACGCAGATCGCCATCTGCGCTTGGTGGTTTATGCAAAAGGTGAGAAAACGGCACCCTAGGCGATGGATGGCCCATACTGCCGCCCAATCTCCCCGCTAAAAATGGGGGTGATACCCTCCTCACTGCCTCACGCCATCACCGCAAGTACTCTATCTGCCCAATGTTGCAACCAGCTAGGCTCTAAAAGTCCTTTGTTGCCTAAAGGCGTTCTGGGGTGCGAGATGCGTTTGTGGTGGTCAGGAAATAACAACTTTAGGTGAGAAGTTGGCCAGTTCAATGATTTTCTTAGTAAATATTGCTCTAAGGTAGCTATCTCAGCTTGCCAACCGAAATGCGGAGAAGGTTGCTTCAAGAGCAACGTCGACAGCCGGTTTTTATTATCCGATGTATCAACCTCCAAGAGAACATAGCTCTTACCACGCTTAGCCAGCAGGTGAAATGCTATGCACCGCGGATTACCATCCTCCAGCAAGTGTTTCGAGTAGCCTGCAAGTGCTGGCAACTTTCTGATGTCCCCAAACACTTGCCGACACTCCTTTGTTCTCAGCAGTTCAACCATGGCGGAAAAGGCCTCAAATTTACGAGCGTACAGATGCAAGTCATCACTTTTGTCGTCAACAGCATCAAACCCGGCAGCCGGTAACTGACCCCGGATTGTCGGCTCGTCTGTACTGACGTCTGTTTGGTCGTCACCTGTCTCGCTCTCTGTTTCCTCGCTTTTTTCCGCTCCAGAACGACGACGGCCGTTATAGGCTTTGCGCGTCGTCATAACTGGCTGGGAGAATGAAAGTTTGACCGGTGGAACATCAAGAATGTATTCCTCCGAGTCCAGCGACGGCAGCTCTTCGTCATCAATCAATGGCTGGTTTACAGGTGCGGATGCACCCTGAGCACCCGCACCCTTACTTGCTTGTTGTTCTGCAAATCTGGGATCAAAGAACTCAACCTTCGTAGAATTCTGAACGGTCAAGTTCTCAACATTGTCGATCTCATAAACAAAGAACGTCTGCGATTCCTTTTGGAATTGTCCTCGCATCGTGAGCTTCACGTTCGGCAATACCGGGGGATCAAATCGAAATTTCCAATGTCTGTGGCCATTTGACTCTTCTCCTTCGCTTAGTTGGTGTTGAGCGATGTTGCTGAAGGATCGGCGCACTTCGTCGTCTAACAGAATCCAGGCCAACACTCTGCGCTGTTCGTGATCCCCACGCGCTTTCAAAGGGAGTGTGCTGGTAGGCAGGATATGAATTTCTGTTGTGTCTGGCTCATCGCCCGACTGGATATCGAACTCTTCGCTCAATCCATTGGGAAGCATCGCGAGGCGGCTCATGTAGGCGCTGTGAAAAAAGAGCACACGGGCCAACTCTATTTGGGGCAAGAAAAACTCGATACCTTCGGATTCGAAACTGAAACACCACTGGTCCTGATCTTCCTGTTCACTGACGTTCTTGATCGGACATTCACGTATTCTGCGATGCGACCACCTAGTTGCATCGTCTACGTGTATCGTTGCTGGATACCCGGCTGGTTTGAAATTCTCCGTCGCATTCAAAACCCGTCGCCTGGCCAGCACCGTCAGCTGCGAAATAGCGAAGTTCTTTTTGTGCTGGCCTGGGTCTAGACGGATATTAATACGCCAGTCTGAGCCATCCAGACGCCGATAAACTGAGCCGAATTCTTTAACCCGACTGTTATCCTTGATTCCTTTGATACACAGTGTGGCTTTTATCGAGGCCATTCAGGTAGTCCCATGCTTCATCGGTAAGTCGTACTTCACTGAGCCCGGCGCAACGCAACAATCGCCAACGTGGCGGGGGCTCAAAGTTCTGTTGGATTTCGCACCACGCGTTCTGCAACCGCCGCACCTGATATTGAGCAACACTCTCAGAATACCGCAACAGAAGCCGCCTGGTTCGCGGCAAGAGGTGGAGTTTCTTTTCCAGGGTAGAGCTCTTCCCCAACCGTTTCAGGAGGTAGGTTCGGGACTGCCGGGGCCCAGACGTACCTGCTCGTATAAACCGGAGTATTTCTCGCAATTTTGCCAAGTAATACCGATCTCGCTGTCCCCAGTCGACTCGCTGCTTTTTGTTTACTGTTCTTACTCGCCGTTGATCACGATTTACCTGTTTCAGCCAGAGTCGCTCAGATCGGTACAGTCTTGCATAGAGTGCCGGCTTGGCAGCCCTCGCTGCTTTCGGTAGCCACTCCTCCAGTGCTTTCATCCACTCCTGCTGATCTTCTGTTAAATCAAGAGTGGCTTCAACATTTGCTCTTGTAGGTATTGCCACCGCTGATTGCACCGGTAAAATCCGTACACGATCAATAACTTCGCCAATACGCCAGAACTCCGGCAACAGCGCTTCGTGAACAACAATGTGCTGAAGGTAACTGAAAGACTTCCGGTGTTTCCGGAATATGGCTTGCAGCCAAAAGTTGCCTGCTTGGCCCTCTATCCCCAATCCATACTGTCGCAAAAACTTTGGAGACCATTTGACTGACACGGCCTCAAAGATAGCAGTATGGTCGATCTGGGACTGCCCACGGATGAAACCATGCCGTCGAGCCAACCAATGGTAATGAGCTGTCCACTGCTCAAAACTCGGAGAAACAGCCGGCCTTTGTAACAGTAGCTGTCGGATTTGATCCAGAACCCTCACTGATTCGCCACAAACCGGCTTTTGGGGAAACAACGGGCATGCGTCAGGCGACGCTGCATGATAACGGTGTCGATCTTTCAGAGGTCGACTAAAAGCGGTATTCAGCAACGCTCCATGCCTTTCACAGCACTCCACCCCGGCCACTTGCCATTCACGTTGCCAGAAATATTCGCCAACAGAGTGTTTTTGCTCTTTGAGACACCCAGGGCAGTATCGAATGTGGTCCGGCGCCTTCACAATTGAAGCTGCCACGCCCATCGCGAGGTGGACTGCACCCTGAGATTCGCCAGATATCCATTTCAGACAACGTTTGCGGCGGTCCTCGGGGATAAACGACGCATACAATGGGAACAGGGTGTGGCGATAAGCTATGGCTTCCAGGTCATAGCTCGGCGGCAGCCAGCGCACAACCTTTTCCAGCTGGTTGGGTAAATCCAGCGTTGCTATAACTTTGCGGTTGCCATAGATTTCGTCCAACAACTGCTTGGGGCTAGGAATCCCATGCCGAATGCCTGCCCTGGCTAATGTGCTATATAGCAATTCTTCAGGGTAGGGATTCGGAAAATTAAGCATACGGACTTATCGCCTACTCACCAGAGGTGAGCCACCGATCGGTGTTAAACACCAAGCCGGATTGCTGAGCAGCCTTCAGCATCTGCTCCTCGTTGGCTGCCTGAGAGTGCATAAACCGAAGATCATATGAGTCGAGTGTATGCCAGTCTTTTGCCTTGATCGATTTGGGCTTTCGTTGCTTTTTCGCCTGTGGCGACTGCTCTGAAAACTGATACCAGCTCAGGATGATGGGCATCAGATCTTTTATTTGTAATTCAGGGTGTTGCTCAAACGCTCTTTCAATCAGGGGTTCCAATAAATCCGACTCGTAGCCCATATCAACCAGCATATTGTGCAGCCTGATTGCCTGGTCGTTGCCACCGTAGCGAACGGATTTTCGAATATGGCCCTTGCTGGATTCCAACAAGTTACTGAGCTCCAGGATTTTCTTATCAATATCGGGAATCGTGAGATCTGAATAGCGGGCAATTTTGCTGGGATCGCCGGATCGCAACGCCTCCATCATTGGATGAATTGGTTTCAGCTCGTCTTGATAGACCGCTTTCAGAATGTTGGCCGTAATCCGTTCCGTACCCGTCACCACCGCTCGTATTTGTGCAAGCACAAACAACTTGATCACAACGTCCATGATGCCCTGAGAAAGATCAAACCACAGATCTCTTAATTCGTCGGCGATCTCCTCACTAGCCTTGGTCAGCCATTGGTATTTCCAGAGCTTGCTCGTGAACGCGCCCCATTCGGTACGCAGTACATTTTCGCCAACTGCAGGCTTTCCCAAAGGCTCCCACAATATAGAACCAAACCCGGCACCGCGGCGTGCAGAGCGCAAGTCCATTTCAAATATTGGTCTGGCTTTTGGCGTGCCGACCATAACAACCGGGATAGAGATTTCATTCACCAGAGTCACGAAAAAATTTAACATTTTTTCAGCACCACCTGATGCCCGAATACTCAAATGTTGAATCTCATCAATCACCAGCAACCCGATTGCATGGGTGTTTGCCAAATGCGACATCACGGCAATCAGTGTTTCTACGCCATGGCGCTTTTCAGCGTAGCGCTTGACGTAATTTGTGGCTAAAACGGAATCAATTTCCCGGAAAAAATTGTGGCACAGGCTCTTGAGGGAGCCATCGTGCGGGCAGTCAATTTTCAAAAATACGATTTGTGTGAAGTTATGCTCTGGGTGGTGTATCAACTGCGGGTAGGTTGCCAAAATGCGATTAAGTGAACTGGTCTTTCCAGAACCAGAACACCCGATAAACGCCAGGCTTTTGGCTGTCGATTCAACATGGTCAAACCGGAATGCTGACAAATTTCCCTGCATGATGCGCTCGTACCCATTCTGGATATGGGTCGAGAGATCTCCGGTGGCCAGGTTTCTTCCCACATAACCCTGACGCAGCATGATCGAGATCTTGGATTCCAGTTCTACGTGTCGCGCTAACGGCTGAAAGAAGCCATCCAGAAGATGAGAGATAATATGTATTCTGGTCTCGCCATCGAGATAGATGTCAGCCGGTCGGGGCTCTATGCTTCCACCAAGCCCGTCTCTAAGCTGCTTGCGCTCAAGGATAGGTGGCAACGCCTCGATGAACGGATTTCCCTGGTAGCTCGGAACGCCCGTCGCCCGGTAAACCGCACTCACCATGCCTGAAGGGAGAGTCATTCGTCGTCTCCAAACAGCTCGTCGATAAAGTCAGGGAAAGCGCCGTCATCTGGCTTACCATGCAGGTAGGTTACCTCAGACTTCGGTTTGGTCTTGTTAGGCTGCCGTGCTTTTGTTTGTTCGGTCCTCTGGGCATCCCGCTCCTGCTTTCGACTGTCGCGTATACCCCTGACTGTCTCTGCTTTGGATTGTTTAAACACCGTTGGACGTGAGCGTTCAGCGTCCTTGATTGTCTGGCTGATCAGATTTTCGAGGTTTCGCTTGCTTGTGGTTTCAGTAACCTTTGCGGCGCTGGCAGCTTGCCGCTGCTGTTCCTGACTGGCCCACAGCTCCCACATCGACTTGTCTCGATACTGGCGTGAACGATCTGTCAGAGAGCACTCCCAGTATTCCGAGTTACCTTCTTCGGGGAAAAGATAGATATTGTCAGCAACTGCTGGGTCATAGGCCGCATACAAGTTGGTTACCCTGCGTTCTCCGTTGCGATGCAGCCAACCGGATGCCAATAGCTCCTTGGATGTGTAGTAAGCACCAAAACAGCTCACACCCAGATCGGATAAAAACGCCTTTTGTCGCGGCAACAGTGCGATTCGAAGAGCCTCTTCAGAAGCAGTCCTCAATCGGCCGGTCCGGTTTTGTATTCCCCAGTTCCAGATGTTGAGCGGGGTTAGTGCCATATCATTGGGCATATCCGCATCACGATCATACTTCGGCAGCACTGCGTACTGATTCCGGTGCAGAATGGAAGCCAGCATGATGCGGGTAAAGTCATCCAGGGTCAGCGTTGCATCCAAACGATAGTCTTTACCGCCCTGTTTTCGGACTCTGGTACCGGTAACTACACCCGGTGCAAACGGTTTAAATTCGGCCTGCAACGTGCGGAAATAACGCTCGACGATCCCTTTTGCATCACCGCGGTATGGTGGGGTATTTTCGATCCGCACACCGAAAGCCTTTTCCAGTGACTCTATTTGATGGCCAAGCAATTCCCCACGGTCTGCCAGGATTGCGTCGGGTATCCCGACGGTGGGCCACTGGTCACCAATAATCTCCAGCCCATATCGACCACACAACTCGGTCTTGTCAGACATGGAGGTCGTCAGCGCACTCATCGCTGTCACATAGGATGGGTTTTCCAGCCCCACATAAAAGCCAGTCACCATACGGCTGAATACATCGACCACCACGTATAACGTCGGGCGGCCAATCACACTTTGGCGGTCTGCGGATAACAGGTAAATGTCGGCAATCGTCGCGTCGATTTCATACCGAGACCCTGGCCCAAGAACACCCGCTGTAGCGGTACCTATCAGAGGGCGAATGTCTTTCTGGTAGGTAATTCTGTTAGCTCGTAAGCGAATCCGATCCGCTTTTTTGTACTCGCGTTCGTAGAAGTACCGGAGTTGAACCACCGTTGGGTAATCTTCTTGACGCACTTCGGGATTTGCCGTCTCGAACATATCTGTAAATCGTCTGTGGACATAGGGCATCGTGTGCCCCTTATCGTTAACGTAGTGTCGATCAATCACGATTCGGAACATCCGCTCAATGGCCGAATCAACGGTTGTTCCGGTCCCCGGGGAGGTTTTTCGAGGGCGACCCAGTTTCTTGCTGGAACTTTTCTTTTGGCCTTTAGCGCCGGAGTTGCTGTAATCGGGGAGCAGAGCGTTGGGTATCGATCCTCGCTGCCAGTACTGTCGCAAATGCTTATAAAGCGTTTTTCTCGGCGTGCTGGTTTCCTCACTGCGGGCTTGAACCAACGGACCTCTGCCACTGCGATAATAAATTTCCTCATCGACAAGCAATGGCGCGATCAGCTCGTACCTGTTGTCGCGTATTTTCTGCGCTTTTGTCCCTTGCTGAACAGCAACAGACGCTAGATACGAAAAAGGATCTTCTACCCGCTTGAGAGATTCATCAAGCGTCCACTGCTCAATGTCGGCTATCGTAACAACCTCTGAAAAGGCTTTGGCTGAATCAATGTTCACCCAGATGATAAAGCTGCCGGAGATTGTCAGCACCCGGTATCGTTCTTCACCTACCTGAGCCACATCATTGATTCGCAGCATGACTTGCCCTCAACAATGCTATGTCGTCAACAATCTGGATATCTGCAGCCACCAATTGACTCCAGGGAATTGAAATATCGAACGTCAGTGCCCTTAAAGCCATCAAGGCTCGCAGTCGCGAGAGAGAAGCGCCCGGCTCCAGGGAATAGGACTGATCAATTAACATCGCTATTTCTGGGAGTTTTGTGCTGGGATGAGCATCCAGGAAGTCCAGATACAAAGGGAGGCCGTTAAAGAGTATATCCAGACTGTCACTTTGCGCTCTGGCGGCATAGAGCGTCTCCAGATTCCTCACCACCGTTCTTGGGATCTGCTTCTCTGTCATCAGACACCAAGGGACGCCTTTCTGCTGCCAGTACCGGCGCTCAAGCTCCAGCTTCTCGATGGTTCTTGAATCTTTTAGATCGGATGAGCTTTTAACCTGAATGGCCATTCGCCGTGCCCCTGAAGAGGCCGAGAAATCAACAACGAAATCGGTGGACATGACTTGTGTATATCCACCGATTTCCGGGTGCCGTATGTTGGCTTCTCCGGCGAGGTGCAGCGTGTCTTCTACGCGGAGGGGAAATTGCTCTCGAATGTCACTGACCGTTGAGTTCCATTCAAGCAAAAAGAAAGTCGCCAGCTCCATGTCGGAGAGAAAGTGATGAGTACGTTGCGTCAGATGGCCCATTACTCGGTGTGAACGACCTTGGGAGGGTAAATCTCTGACAGTGAGCCAAGGGCGGTAGTCCTTACCACTTCCCTTGCCTCTTCCTTCTTTGATCCACTTCTTGGCACGGTTGTCGAGCTTATAGTCGGTCATTCCCTAGATTCCTGAGAAGAATGACCCGACTTTGCCACAACGCTCGATAGTTACCAACTTTATTATGTTGTTACCGACTTTATTATTAAGTTACCAACTTTATTATGATCCCACAAGTGTTTTGTGGAAGCATAAAAAAGTTGGTAACAAATCTTGCCGGTAGGTCGCATAAAACTGGCTTGCGAACGGGACTCTGAAAAATAGAGTCGGTAACTTTCGTTGAAATGCACTGCTTAGGTGCCGAGAAACCACCGATCCGTACTAATAAAGTTGGTAACTTTTATCAAGGTAAGCGGTAAAACCACACGGATTAGCGATTCTTCTTTATGCAGCATTATGGCTTTAAATTCTTCCTTTTGCCTCTAAAGCCCTGTTATCAGTGGACTATAGCCTTGGCTTGGTCTGTCACAATTCCGGCAGCTTTTCATAAAAGCAGCACGCCAATAGTTACCAACTTTATTACCTTGTTACCGACTTTATTATCACGCCACATGTTTCGCGCTGCCTGATTGAGGTTACTCAACCGTCACGCTTTTCGCCAGGTTTCTGGGCTGGTCCACATCTGTGCCCTTCAGCACGGCAACGTGATAGGACAATAGCTGCAACGGAACGGTGTAGACGATGGGCGCAGTAATTTCGTGCACTTCCGGAAGCTGCAACACGTGGATGCCCTCTTCCGGCTTTAAATTCGCAGCGCGATCAGCAAACACAAACAACTCACCGCCCCGGGCGCGTACTTCTTCCAGGTTCGATTTGAGTTTCTCGGCCATGTGGTTATTGGGCGCGACCGTGACTACCGGCATTTCACTGTCTACCAGCGCAAGCGGGCCGTGCTTTAGCTCACCTGCGGGATAGGCTTCCGCATGAATGTAGGAAATCTCTTTCAGTTTCAAGGCGCCTTCCAAAGCCACCGGGAACTGCGAGCCGCGACCCAGGAACAGGGCATGATTTTTGTCCATGAACCGCCGCGACATCTCTGCAATCTCGCCGTCCAGCGCCAGTACGTCATTAACCTGGCCGGGCACCAAATGCAGAGCCTTAACGATATCGGCTTCGCGCTCTTCGCTCAGGCCGTTCTCGCGGGCCAAAGCCAGCGTAAATATAAGCAACGCGGTGAGCTGAGTGGTGAAAGCTTTGGTAGAAGCGACGCCAATTTCCGGCCCCGCCTGGGTCATGATGACCAGGTCGGATTCGCGAACCAAAGAGCTGCCCGGCACGTTGCAGATGGCCAGAGCCGCCCGGAAACCAGCCTTTTTGGCTTGCCGCAGCGCGGCCAATGTGTCGGCGGTTTCGCCGGATTGTGAAATACACAAAAACAGCGTGTCTTCCTGAATTACGTGCTTGCGATAACGAAACTCGGAAGCCACTTCTACGGAACAGGGCACGCCTGCCAGATCTTCAATCCAGTAGCGAGCTACCATGCCCGCGTGGTAGCTGGTACCGCAGGCAATTATCTGCACGTGGCGGACGTCTTTCAGCAGGTCGCCGGCCTCGGTGCCCAGAGCTTGCGCCAGCACCCGCGATTCTGTCACGCGGCCTTCCATGGTGGCTTTGATCACTCTGGGCTGCTCGTGAATCTCTTTGAGCATAAAGTGGCGATATTCGCCTTTGTCTGCTGAGTCTGCGCTGTGTTCGAAGCGGCTAATAGCCCGTTCAACCGGCGTGCCTTCACGATCATGAATCTTGATGCTATCCCGGCGAATATCTGCAAGATCGCCTTCTTCCAAAAACATGAAGCGATCGGTTACTGGCAGCAGTGCAAGCTGGTCAGAGGCTATAAAGTTTTCACCAATACCTACACCAATTACCAGCGGGCTGCCCTCGCGGCAAACAACCATGTGCTCGGGCTCGTCAGCATGCACCACAGCAAGCGCATAGGCGCCGCGCAGGCGGGTAACGGAGGTCTTCACCGCATCGTAAAGTTTACCCAGTTCGCGGAAATTCTTTTCGATCAGGTGCACAACCACTTCGGTGTCGGTTTGAGAGGTAAACTCATACCCGTCGGCCTTCAGTTCTTCGCGCAGCTCCTGATAGTTCTCGATGATGCCATTGTGTACGATCGCCAGGCTGTCACCAGACATGTGCGGATGGGCATTAAGCTGTGAAGGCTCGCCATGGGTTGCCCATCGGGTGTGGGCGATACCCAGGTAGCCAGAGAGCGGGTTGGCTTCAATGGCGCCAGCAAGCGATGCTACCTTTCCCACTTCCCGAGCGCGCTGTACGGCGCTTTTACCATCCAGAACGGCCATACCGGCAGAGTCGTATCCGCGGTATTCCAAGCGGCGCAGACCTTCAAGAAGAATGCCCTGGACGTCCCGTTCCGAAACTGCACCTACAATCCCACACATGCTGCTTATCCTGTTCGTAATAAAAATCGTGATAAAAACGGTGAAAGAATATCGTACTCAGTGCTTTTCGGGCTTTTGCCAACCGGAAATGTTGCGCTGGCGACCCCGCGCCACGGCCAGTTGCTGCTCTGGCACATCTTTGGTGATCGTAGAGCCAGCACCAACGGTGGCGCCTTCGGCTACCGTAACCGGTGCTACTAGCGAGCTGTTGGACCCAACAAATACGCCATCACCCAACACTGTCTGGTACTTGTTTACACCATCATAGTTGCAGGTAATGGTGCCTGCACCCACGTTTACATCGGTTCCCAGCGTAGCATCACCCACATAGCTGAGGTGGTTAATTTTACTACCCTCGCCAACGATGGTTTTTTTGGTTTCAACAAAATTACCCACTTTGGTGTTGGCGGCCAACTGGGTGCCAGGGCGCAGGCGCGCAAAGGGCCCCACCTGAGCATTAGGGCCAATACTGGCCTGATCGATCACACTGTGGGCATAAATGTGGGCGCCATCGGCGATGGTGGAATCGGTAATCACGCAACCAGGGCCAATAGACACATGGCTACCCAGCGATACTTTGCCACTGAATACCACGTTCACATCAATCAATACATCGTTGCCGATGGTGAGTTCGCCGCGCACATCTACCCGTGCTGGATCGGCCAGAGTGGCGCCTTCGGTCATCAAACGATCTGCTTCCCGGCTCTGATACCAGCGTTCCAGTTCGGCCAGCTGCAGGCGGTTGTTCACGCCTTGCACCTCAAACGGGTTGCCCGGCTGAGCCACGTTTACCGTCATCCCCGCCTGCACCGCCATGGCGATAATATCGGTGAGGTAATATTCGCCTTGGGCGTTGCTGCTGGAAAGCAGGGGCAACCAGGTTTTTAGATGGCGAGCGCTGACCGCGAGAATGCCGGTGTTCACTTCGTTAATGGCCAACTGTTCAGCACTGGCGTCTTTTTGCTCAACAATGGCGGTCACCTGCCCGGCCTGGTTGCGCAAAATACGGCCATAACCCTGAGGGTTATCCAGAGTCACGGTTAACAATCCGAGCGTTTTCTCGTCCAGGTCCTGCACCAACCCTTGCAGAGTTTGCGCGGTGGTCAGCGGTACGTCGCCGTATAGCACCAGCACCCTGGCATCGTCGGGGAGTTCCGGAAGTGTCTGGGCGACGGCATGGCCGGTACCCAGCTGTTGCTCCTGCATTACCCAGCTAACGCTATAAGAATGGGAAGCGGCTTTTACCTGATCAGCGCCATGACCAATAACGCCGTGAACTTTCTCTGCCCCCAGAGTCTGAGCCGTGTCGATCACGTGGTGGAGCATAGGCCGCCCGGCCACTTTGTGCAGTACCTTCGGCAGCGATGATTTCATCCGTGAGCCCTGGCCGGCGGCCAGGATAACAACGTGCAACGGTGACATGGGGCAACAGCTCCCTTTCGTGGGTCGGGGTTAAATCAAAAAAAAAGCCGCACCTCGCAGTAGGTAGCGGGATGCGGCTTTTCGGGGCAAGCCCTGGCAAACCGTTCTATCGAACGTTTTTGCGCAGCTTTTGCAAAGTGCGCAGCTGAGCGGCCGCTTCGGCCAGCTCCGCGGCCGCACGGTAGTACTCAAACTCGCCCGTTTTGTTCGCCAGTGCGGCTTCGGCGTCTTTTTGAGCCTGCAAGGCTGCAGCCTCATCAACGTCTTTGGCACGCACCGCCGTGTCGGCCATCAGGGTCACGAGGTTAGGCTGTACTTCCAGGTATCCCCCAGACACGTACAGGATTTCCTCTTCACCACCCTGTTTGATGATCCGGACTGCCCCCGGTTTAAGCGCGGACAGCAACGGAGCATGGCCTAACTGAATGCCTAACTCACCCTCGGTGCCGGTAGCGATCAACATCTCTACCAGACCGGAGTAAATCTTCCTTTCAGCACTTACGACGTCACAATGTACAGTCATAGCCATATCTCTAAGCCTCTTAGGTCAGAAATTGAAAGAAGATTACTTACCTTCTTTCGCCTTCATCGCCTTCGCCTTCTCAACAGCTTCTTCAATGCCACCGACCATGTAGAAGGCCTGCTCTGGCATATCATCGTAGTCGCCGTTGAGGATGCCCTTAAAGCTGCTGATGGTCTCCTTCAGAGAAACATACTTACCGGGCGAACCGGTGAATACTTCAGCAACGTGGAACGGCTGAGAAAGAAAACGCTCGATCTTACGGGCACGGGATACAGCCAGTTTATCTTCTTCTGACAGCTCGTCCATACCCAGAATCGCGATGATGTCTTTCAGTTCCTTGTAGCGCTGCAGGTTGGTCTGCACGCCACGGGCGATTTCGTAGTGCTCGTCACCGATAACCAGCGGATCCAGCTGACGCGAGGTGGAATCGAGTGGATCGATCGCAGGGTAAATACCCTTGGAAGCGATGTCACGGCTCAGTACCACGGTGGCGTCAAGGTGGGAGAAGGTGGTTGCCGGAGACGGGTCAGTCAAGTCATCCGCCGGTACGTATACCGCCTGGATCGACGTAATAGAGCCGTCTTTGGTAGAGGTAATACGCTCCTGCAGCTCACCCATCTCCTGGGCCAGCGTGGGCTGATAACCTACCGCAGAGGGCATACGGCCCAACAGTGCAGATACTTCAGTACCAGCCAGGGTGTAACGATAAATGTTGTCAACAAACAACAGTACGTCACGACCTTCGTCACGGAACTTCTCAGCCATGGTGAGGCCGGTCAGGGCTACACGCAGACGGTTTCCTGGGGGCTCGTTCATCTGGCCGTAGACCATTGCTACTTTATCAAGAACGTTGGAGTCCTTCATTTCGTAGTAAAAGTCGTTACCTTCACGAGTCCGCTCACCAACACCGGCGAATACGGAGAGACCGGAGTGCTCTTTCGCGATGTTGTTGATCAGCTCCATCATGTTAACGGTTTTGCCTACACCGGCGCCGCCAAACAGGCCAACCTTACCACCCTTGGCAAACGGGCAAATCAGGTCGATAACCTTGATGCCGGTTTCCAGCAGGTCGGCAGAAGCTGCCTGGTCTGCATAACCCGGTGCTTTGCGGTGGATACCCCAACGCTCTTCTTCACCGATTGGGCCTGCCTCGTCAATTGGACGACCCAAAACGTCCATGATTCGGCCCAGAGTCTGGACGCCCACGGGTACCGAAATCGGCTTGTGTGTGTTTTCTGCTTTCAGGCCACGCTTCAGGCCTTCGGTGCTGCCCATCGCGATGGTACGAACAACGCCGTCACCCAGCTGTTGCTGAACTTCCAGAGTTGTTTCGCCACCTTCAAGCAGCAGTGCGTCGTAAACGCTTGGCACGGCGTCACGTGGGAATTCCACGTCGATAACCGCGCCAATGATCTGAACGATGTGTCCGCTACTCATGCTCGGTTCCTCGTTATCTTAATAGTCAATAAAACCAGTAGGATTGTGGCGGATCAGACCGATGCCGCGCCGCTCACAATTTCCGAAATCTCTTGCGTAATGGCTGCCTGACGAGCTTTGTTATAAACCAACTGCAGGTCGTCAATAATGTCACCGGCGTTATCGGTAGCACTCTTCATGGCAATCATTCGGGAGGCCTGCTCACAAGCCAGATTCTCTACCACACCCTGATACACCTGGGACTCGATAAAACGTGGCAGTAGCCCTTCGAGAATCGGACGCGCATCCGGCTCATAGATGTAATCCCACTGGTGACCAATTTCTTCGTCCGTGCCTTCCGGCAAGGGCAAGAGTTGCTCGGCTTTCGGCGTTTGCGTCATGGTGTTCACAAACTCGTTGCTAACCAGGTATAGGCGATCAATCTTGCCGTCACTGAATGCATCGAGCATTACCTTGACGTTACCGATCAGCGTTTCCGCACTTGGGTTGTCACCCAGGTGCGTCAACGCAGCAATCACGTTCCCGCCGTAGTTGCGGAAAAACGAGGCGCCTTTCTGCCCGATCGCACAGAGATCGGTCGCAACGCCTTGCTCTTTCCAGTCACGCATTTCGCGAACCAGCAGCTTGAACACGTTAGCGTTCAAACCACCGCAAAGGCCGCGATCAGAGGAGACAACGATGTAGCCAACCCGCTTCACCTCACGATCGAGCATGAACGGATGACGGTAATCCTTGTTGGACCTCGCAATGTGTCCAATTACCTGGCGCATCTTTTCGGCATACGGGCGAGTCGCCTGCATGCGTTCCTGAGCTTTACGCATCTTACTGGCCGCCACCATTTCCATGGCGCTGGTAATTTTTTGCGTGCTCTTGATGCTGCCGATCTGGTTACGTATTTCTTTTCCGATGGCCATAGGTCACTGCCTTTTCAAGTTAGACACTCATTTGGACCAGCTGGCCCGCCGCAGCGGGCCGGCGGTGTTACCAGGTTTGAGTGGTCTTGAATTTCTCCAGTGCAGCTTTCAGGCCAGCAGCAATCTCATCGTTGTAGATGCCGGCGGGACCGATTTTCTCAAGCAGTTCTTTTTGCTCTGCCCGCATCCAGTCCAACAGCTGGGCTTCAAACGGAACGACCTTTTCGACGTCAACGTCGTCCAGGAAGCCTTCGTTGGCGGCGAACAAAACAGTCCCCATTTCAGCCACAGACATCGGGCTGTACTGGTTCTGCTTCATCAGTTCGGTAACACGTTGACCGTGCTCAAGCTGCTTACGGGTAGATTCGTCCAGATCCGATGCAAACTGGGCAAACGCTGCCAGCTCACGGTACTGAGCCAGAGCCAGACGGATATTACCGCCCAGTTTCTTCATGATCTTGGTTTGGGCCGAACCACCTACCCGCGATACCGAGATACCTGCGTTCATCGCCGGACGAATACCGGAGTTAAACAGGTTGGTCTCGAGGAAGATCTGACCATCGGTAATGGAGATTACGTTGGTCGGTACGAAGGCCGATACGTCACCCGCTTGGGTTTCAATGATTGGCAGCGCGGTCAAAGAACCGGTCTTGCCTTTCACTTCACCCTTAGTGAACTTCTCCACATAATCCGCGTTTACGCGGGAGGAGCGTTCCAGCAGACGGGAGTGCAAGTAAAATACGTCACCCGGATAGGCTTCACGGCCCGGCGGACGGCGCAACAGCAGGGAAATCTGACGGTACGCAACAGCCTGTTTGGACAGGTCGTCGTATACGATCAGAGCATTTTCACCGCGGTCACGGAAGTATTCGCCCATGGTAGTGCCTGAGTATGGAGCCAGGAACTGCATGGATGCGGGATCTGCTGCACCTGCAGCAACCACCGTGGTATGCGCCATGGCGCCGTGTTCTTCCAGCTTGCGTACAACCGCAGCAATCGAAGACTGCTTCTGGCCGATGGCAACGTAGATACACTTGATACCCGTATCTTTCTGGTTAATGATCGCATCGATAGCAACGGCCGTTTTACCGATCTGACGGTCACCGATGATCAGCTCACGCTGGCCGCGGCCAACTGGAACCATGGTATCGATGGCTTTCATACCCGTTTGAACCGGCTCATCAACGGACTGACGCTCGATAACACCCGGTGCTACTTTTTCAACCGGATCGGTCAGCGTGGTGCCCAGATCGCCCTTTCCGTCGATTGGGTTACCCAGACCGTCTACTACACGGCCAAGAAGCTCCGGGCCTACCGGAACTTCCAGAATACGGCCGGTGCAACGAACTTTCTGGCCTTCGGCCAGATCTTCGTAGTCACCTAGTACCACGGCGCCCACGGAGTCTCGCTCCAGGTTCAGGGCCATGCCGAATATGCCATTAGCGAATTCGATCATCTCGCCGTACATAACGTCGGCCAGGCCGTGGATCAGCACGATGCCGTCTGCTACAGACAGAATGGTGCCTTCGTTTTTTGCTTCAGAAGAGATATCGAGGTTCTCGATTCTCTTCTTAATGATGTCACTGATCTCGGATGGATTCAGTTGCTGCATGCCTTTGTCCTCAAACCTTTTGCTGAAATCAGGAGCCCAGTGCTTTAGCCATTTTGGCCAGCTTGCCACGGACTGAAGCGTCAATAACCAAATCGCCGGTATTTACCACCACGCCGCCGATCAACGAACGATCAACAGAGGTTTCCAGGGCGACCTTACGCTCCAGTTTCCTGGACAATGCTTCTGCCAGCTTTTGCTGCTCATCGGCGGTCATTTCAAACGCCGTGCTTACCTTCATATTAACCGTGCGCTCAAATTCTGCGCGGTAGAAGGCAAACAGTGTCGAAATTTCCGGCAGCAACACCAGGCGCTTGCTCTCAGCAAGAATCAACAGGAAGTTTCTGAGTGCTTCAGGCATCTGTTCTTCCGCAGTATCGAAAAACAGTTCTGCCTTGCGTTGCTCAGACAGGCCAGGATTGGCCAGAATGTTCTTAATAGCGTTGTCGGCCGCCAACAGACCAACAAAAGCAAGTGCCTGATCCCAGGAATCAACGGCATCTTGCTCTTTAGCGGCAGCAAAAACGGCTTTCGCATAGGGCCGGGCTAACGTAATCAGTTCTGCCATGGGACCCTCGCTTAGAGTTGTGCAGCCAGCTTGTCCAGCATCTCGCTGTGAGCTTTAGCATCGACAGAGGTTTCCAGGATCTTCTCTGCACCGGCAATGGCAAGTACTGCCACTTCTGTCCTGAGTGCGTCGCGAGCCTGAACACGCTCCTGCTGAATTTCCGCCCGGGCCTGCTCAATGAGCTTTTCACCTTCTTTGCGGGCATCGTCTTTAGATGCTTCCACAATCTGGGCGGCGCGCTTGTTGGCCTGATCAATAAGTACAGCAGCTTCTTCTTTGGCTTTCTGCATTTGCTTGGCGGCTTTTTCCTGAGCAAGCTCAAGATCCAGTGACGCTCGGTCAGCAGCAGAAAGACCATCGGCAATTTTCTTCTGGCGCGCTTCCATGGCTGCCGTAATTGGCGGCCATACATATTTCACGCAGAACCAGACGAAAATAGCGAAGGCAATCGATTGCCCTATTAACGTAAGGTTTATATTCACGGCAATATACCTCTTGCTATTCGTTGCGTGCTGGAACCCAAAAAACCGGGCGCCTGGCTCTGATAGTCAGAGCAGCGCCCGTATCTTGAGGCTGTGTTAGCCAGCAACAACGAAGATCAGGTACATCGCAAGACCAACACCGATCATAGGAACGGCATCCAGCAGACCGGCCATGATGAAGGCTTTAACCTGCAATTGGTTCGCCATTTCAGGCTGACGAGCGGTTGCTTCGAGCAGCTTGCCACCTAGAAGACCAAAACCAATACCGGTAGCCAGAGCGCCTAGGCCGAGAATGATTGAAGCCGCAATGTAAACCATTGAAATATCCATTAAAAACTCCTCAGTTTTTCATTTAGTTAAGGGTGTATTTTTAAAACGTTAATCAGTGATCTTCGTGTGCTTGTGCCAAATAAACAATCGTAAGCATGGTGAAAATAAAGGCCTGAAGCGGAATAATCAGGAGATGGAAGATGGCCCAAGGCACGCTTAACGTCCACTGAGCCCAGAATGGCAGCAGCGCGATCAGGATAAAAACAACCTCACTTGCGTATATGTTACCAAACAGACGCAACGCAAGGCTGAACGGCCGTACAATCATGACCAGAATTTCCAGTACCAGGTTCACTGGAATCAATGCCCAATGATTGAATGGGTTCATGCCCAGTTCTTTAGCAAAACCGGAGATCCCTTTAACCTTAAAGCTATAAAAAATAGTCAGCACAAACACGCCAATGGAAATACCAAAGGTAGCGTTGGGGTCTACGCTAGGAACGATCTTGAAGTACTCGAGTCCCATTGCCTGCGCAAGCACTGGAATAAAGTCAACCGGCACCAGGTCAAGCGCACTCATTAGCAAAATCCACACAAAGAGTGTTAGCGCCAGTGGAGCAATGATCGGGTTACGCGCATGGAAGCCATCGCGAACGATACCTTCAATGAACTCAATGGTTACTTCCACAAAGTTTTGCAGGCGACCGGGCACACCGGTGGTGGCGCGAGCGGCAACAAACCGGAACAGGCCAAGAAACAACACACCCATTGCAATGGACCAGCCCAGCGTATCAACGTGAAACGCCATAAAGCCCATATCAGATGCTTCCTGCGCTGTACGCGCAAAAGTCCAGCTAGTTTCGCTCATAACGCTGCCGTCAAAGCGCTCATAGCCTGCTTCAAGCTTGCCATAGGTCAGATTTTGTAAGTGATGCTTTATATACTCTACTGGGGTACCAGCCATACCGCTCTCGTCCAGTCATCGCCATGGTTGCGGTCGTATCAGCCAGCGCAACGCGCCGCCTGCTACAACCATCACAGCAAAAGTGAATAACAGGGCCGGCACATACACCGGCTCCATTAAAGTGAAAACAGCCGCAAAAAATACTGCGGTAAGGGCGATTTTGGTGGATTCCGCCCGGAATAAATTCCCCACCATAAGGCGCATTTGACGGGCGCCTTCATAACGATAAACCCGACGTACAAACCAGGCATTTGGCACGATAAAAATAAGACCGCCGATAAATGCGGAATAGCCAGCCAAAGGACTGTGGAGCGACCATAACAGACTGAGAATAACCAAGCCTGTAAATTCAATGGTCAGCCAACGGGCCAAAGGAACGTGGGTGATTCGAGATTGCCGAGATTTCATATCACTGCCATCATTCCAACCGCGCGAAATTATATGTTTTAAGCACTTTGTGTTCAACCGGGCTATGCACGAAATCTGACCAAAATTTCATCAAAATAAGTTTAGGAAGCGCCATTTATCACACAATTTGTGGCTGGCGCCCGTTACGGTCACGATATCTGGTGGTTATTGGTCTTTAGGCCTATATGCTGATTTTATTTACATTTAACGGATATGGCCCAGAATACCGTCCAACTCATCCAGTGAGCTGTACTCGATGACCAGCTTTCCCTTGCCGCGCTGGCCGTGAGCAATGGAGACTTTTGCCCCCAGGCGCTCGGCAAGATCGTCTTGTAGGGCACGTATGTTGGGATCGATAGCGCCTGATGCTGCCGGCTTTCCGCCAGTTGCCTCTTGCTGAACCCGGCGCACAAGAGCTTCGGTCTGCCGAACCGACAGGGACTTTGCAACAACCTGTTTCGCCACCTGCATCTGCTGTTCGGGCGACAGTGTTAACATGGCACGGCCGTGGCCCATTTCCAGATCGCCGTGCTCCAGCATTAATCGCACATCTTCGGTTAAGCCAATCAAGCGCAGAAGGTTGGTGATGGTGGTGCGGGACTTACCCACAGCTTCGGCCACCTGAGCCTGAGTCAAACCAAACTCTTCCTGCAGCCGCTGGAGGGCAAACGCTTCTTCAATGGGGTTGAGGTTTTCTCGCTGAATGTTCTCAATCAGCGCCATGGCGATGGCGGCTTCGTCGGGAACGTCCCGGATGATGGCCGGTATGCTGTCCAGCTCGGCCATCTGGGTGGCGCGCCAGCGGCGCTCGCCGGCAATCAACTCATAGCGGCCTTCAGCAATAGGGCGAACCACAACGGGCTGCATCACGCCCTGTTGGCGAATGGAATCGGCCAGCTCCTGCAGAGCAGCAGGGTCCATGTCGCGACGTGGCTGAAAACGGCCGCGTTGGATCAGATCGATGGGAACCTGTCGCAACTCACCGTCGTGGTCTTTCAGTTCCTGATCCAGGTTAACCCTGGAACCGGCCAGCAAGGCTCCTAGCCCGCGCTCGCCCAATCCTCGTTTCTTCGCCGCCATGGTATCAGTCATTCTTCCCGTTGATGGTCGTTGTGCATCTTTAAAAAATAACGAGGGGGTATGTTACACCGCAACCTGAGCCGATGTCTTTTTTGCCCCGTGGCGACGCACCATTTCGCCTGCCAAAGCCAGATAGGCGATAGCTCCCTTAGACGCTTTGTCGTACTTTAAGGCCGGCATACCATAACTGGGTGCTTCAGCAAGGCGTACGTTGCGAGGAATCACTGCACGGTAGACCTTGTCACCAAAATATTCATTCAGCTGCCCGGATACATCCAGGGTGAGGCTGTTCCGTGGGTCATACATGGTTCTGAGAATGCCTTCTATCTCAAGGTTCGGGTTAACCGTTTCCTTGATCTGTTCCACGGTATTCATCAATGCGGCCAAGCCTTCCAGTGCATAGTACTCACACTGCATGGGGATAAGCACAGAGTCTGCCGCAGAGAGCGCATTTACGGTTAGCAAGCTGAGGGAAGGCGGGCAATCGATCAGAATGTAGTCGTAGTTATCACGAACGCCGTTGATGGAAAGTCTGAGCCGGTGTTCCCGGCCGATCTCATTCATTAATTCCACTTCGGCAGCGGTCAGGTCGCCGTTGGAGGGCATGATATCAAAGCCGGCAGCTTCCGCAGGAATGATCACTTGGGCCGCCGATGCGCGCTTGGTGAGCAAATCGTAACCGGAAAGCTCCAAACCACTTTTATCCACACCGCTGCCCATGGTGGCGTTGCCCTGGGGATCCATATCCACCAGCAAAACCCGGCGCTTGGTGGCGGCCAGCGAGGCTGCAAGGTTGACGCAGGTGGTGGTTTTGCCCACACCGCCCTTCTGATTGGTCACTGCAATCACGCGCGCCATGTCTCGCCTCCTTATTACTGAATACAGCTGCCAAATACAGTTGCGGGTTACTGGGTTTCTTCTGCCCGAGCCACAACCAGCAGGTGTCTCTCACCGCTGGCGCCAGGAACGTTAAGGGAATGGCTGGATGATACCTTCCAGTGGGCAGGAAGGGCAGCTATCTCATCATCCGGATACTGGCCTTTCATGGCAAGGAAGCTTCCCTCTTGTGCCAACAGACTGCCACACCAGTTCACCATGCTATCCAGAGCGGTAAACGCCCGGCTGCTAATCTGACTAAATACTTGTTCTGGCTGACAGTCTTCTGCACGACCATGAATCACGTCCACGTTTTTCAGGCCAAGTTCCAGCACGCACTGGTGCAGGAAGCGGGTCTTTTTGCCGTTGCTGTCCAACAGCGTGAAACGCTTTTTAGGCCAAACGATGGCTAGAGGAATACCTGGCAAACCACCGCCTGCCCCCACATCAAGCAGGTGCTCTGTGGTTATCCACGGCACAATACTGAGACTGTCGAGCAGTTGCCGGGAGACCATTTCTTCCTCGTCGCGTACGGCGGTGAGGTTGTAGGCCCGATTCCATTTGTTGAGCAGAGCCAGAAAAGCCAGCAGTTGTTGTTGCTGGCTCTCGCTTAGGGGAAGTTGCATCTCGGCCAGCCCTTCCCGGAGCTGGCGCTGCCAGTGTGTATGAGCCATGGTCGCGTTCAGGCGCTCTGCTTGCGCAGAAGCTCGCGCTTTTTAAGATGCACCAATACCTGCGAAATCGCCGCAGGCGTAACGCCCTGAACCCGAGAGGCTTGGGCAACTGTCTCTGGCCGCACCTCTTTCAGCTTCTCTTTGATTTCGTTAGACAGGCCGCCGATCACATCGTAATCCAGATCTATGGGCAGCGCTGTGTTCTCATTCCGGCGCAAACGTTCAATTTCGTCAGTCTGGCGCGAAATGTAGCCTTCGTATTTGATCTCAATTTCAACCTGCTCTGCCACAACGGGATCGTCTGCTCGCGCTGCGCCAATGTCGGCAATATGACTGTACACAATCTCCGGGCGACGAAGCAGCTCCGCCAAAGTGTGGTCCCGGGTCATTGGCTGCTTGAGAAAGCCGTTGGCGCGATCGCCTGCTTCGGTTGCAGGATGAATACGAGTAGATTCCAGGCGCTTACGCTCGGCCGTTATAGCCTCAAACTTAGCGTTAAATTTCTGCCAGCGATCGTCATCCACCAGGCCCAGTTTGCGGCCGGTTTCGGTGAGGCGCAGATCGGCGTTGTCTTCACGCAGGATGAGGCGGTATTCCGCCCGGCTGGTAAACATACGGTAAGGCTCACTGGTGCCCATGGTGATCAGATCGTCTACCAACACGCCAAGGTAGGCTTCATCTCGGCGCGGGTACCATTCGCTTTTTTCCTGCGCCTGCAGAGCCGCGTTAATACCCGCCAGCAAGCCTTGGGCGCCGGCTTCTTCGTAACCGGTGGTGCCGTTAATCTGGCCCGCAAAATAGAGGCCCTGGATAAACTTGGTTTCCAGGGTGTGGCGCAAATCCTGAGGGTTCAAATAGTCGTATTCAATGGCATAACCTGGCCGGGTGATATGGGCATTTTCAAAGCCCGGAATCGAACGCACCGCCGCAAGCTGGATATCAAAAGGCAAGCTGGTGGAAATGCCATTCGGGTAAAGCTCATGGGTGGTCAGGCCTTCGGGCTCCACAAAGATTTGATGGGAGTCCTTGTCAGCAAAACGGTTAACCTTGTCTTCAATGGATGGGCAGTAGCGTGGCCCAATACCTTCAATGTTGCCGGCAAACATGGGGGAGCGATCAAAACCACTGCGAATAATATCGTGAGTCTGTTCGGTGGTGCGGGTTATGTAGCAACAAACCTGCTCAGGGTGCTGGTCCTGGCTACCAACAAATGACATTACCGGCGCTGGGTTGTCGCCCCATTGCTTCTGCATCACCGAAAAATCGACACTGCGGGCATCAATACGCGGCGGTGTGCCGGTTTTCAGCCGGCCAACATTAAACGGCAGCTCCCGTAACCGTTGAGCCAACGCATTGGCAGGCGCATCACCGGCTCGGCCGCCGGAATGCTGCTGCATCCCAATGTGGATAACGCCACCCAGGAAGGTGCCCGTTGTCAGTACCACGGTTTTAGCGTTGAACCGGATGCCGGTCTGGGACACAACGCCGGTAACCCGCTCGTTTTCTACAATCAGGTCGTCCGCAGCTTGCTGAAATAAGGTGAGGTTGGGCTGGTTTTCCAAAGTGTGACGAATCGCCGCCTTGTACAGAACCCGGTCAGCCTGGGCACGGGTGGCTCGCACTGCTGGGCCTTTGCGGCTGTTGAGCACACGGAACTGAATACCGGCCAAGTCCGTGGCCTGTGCCATGGCGCCGCCAAGGGCGTCAATTTCTTTAACCAAGTGGCTCTTGCCAATGCCACCAATAGCCGGGTTGCAGGACATCTGGCCCAGGGTTTCGATATTGTGGGTCAGCAGCAGGGTTTGCGAACCCATACGCGCCGCCGCAAGCGCAGCTTCGGTACCGGCATGGCCGCCACCAATGACAATGACATCGAAACGGGTTGGAAAATCCACAGCTCACCTCGGAAATCGGGGGATAAAAACAGGGCGGGGAGTATAACGTTTCACTCGGGAAATTGCAGTCAGAATGTGCAATTTTTAACCAGAAATCTATACACACAACCGCAGCGGAGTACCTGGTAGCGGGGAAATCGAATGTTCCCCATCAGTTTTCCCGTTTTACTAGCCCGAATTTATCGGGTTTTCATAGGCTTGGGGGGCTCTTCTCACAAAAGTTGTCAATAAAGTTATCCACAAAAAACGTCGCTTACAAAAAGCCCTATATTGACACTCAAGTTTCTGTTTTAATTCAAATAACCAAAAATCATCCAGGACTTGTCCGCAGTTTATCCAACTAATTATCCACAGATTTTGACCCTGCCATCCGGCGCAGGCGCCACACGGCTACCAGTACAAACCCGTTGACCAGAGACAACAGCAGAAAGAATCCCGGAATACTCACGCCCATAAGCCCAAGTACAACAATTCCGGTAAGCGCACTCACCACCATGAACAACGCGTTAATCACGTTCAGTGCCGCGATGATTCGCGCGCGCTTGAGTTGTGGGGTTTCATGCTGAATAAACGCGTAAAGAGGCACAATGAACAACCCGCCGCAAACGCCAATGCCCACCAAATCAATCAGTACGCGGATGTAAACCGGGTCTGTTATTAACGTCCACCAGGTAGAGGGTTGCGGGCTGGCAGGTACCGCAAAGAACAGGTCCACCCCTAGCAGGGTCAGTCCAAGGGCGCCCCAAGGTACGGGCTCCAGAGTGATGCGATGCCGGGTGAGGCGTTCGCACATCATGGAGCCAATCGAGATACCCACAATAAACATGGACAACAGCAAGGTAACCACGGTTTCGTCACCCTGAAGATTGCTTTGGGCAAAGTTGGGGAACTGGGTGAGGTAGGCCGCGCCAAGAAACCAGAACCAGGAGATAGCCAGAATCGCCCACAACACCGGCTTGCGTTCGGCAGCCACGCCCATCAGGCGCCAGGTTTCACGAACCGGCCGAAAGCGCACCGCCAACCGGTTACTGGCTGTACCGGTTTCTGGCACCTGTCGCGCAGCCACGTAGCCCAGAACCGCCATTACCAGAACACCTACAGCCGTAAGTTTTGCGGCCGCCTCAAGGCCCATCAGCAAGCCTGCCGCAATGGTGCCCAGCAAAATGGCCACAAAGGTCCCCATGCTGACCAAACCGTTGCCGCCTACGAGCTCATCCTCGCCAAGCACTTGCGGCAGAATGGCGTACTTCACCGGCCCGAAGAACGTAGACTGGGTGCCCATCAGAAACAGCAGCACCAGCAACCCTTCGTACCAGCCAAGCCATAGCGCCAAAGCAGCAATCGCCATGATGCCTATCTCTGCCAGTTTTACCTTGCGGATGATCGCAGCTTTTTCATAGTAGTCGGCCATCTGCCCGGCAATGCCGGAGAACAGGAAAAACGGCAGGATAAACAGGAAGGCCGCCAGGTTGATCACCGTGTTCACTGAAAGCCCAAACAAGCCGGTAGTCTGATAGGCAATCAGCAGCAACAGCGCGTTTTTATAGAGGTTGTCATTGAACGCCCCGGAAAACTGGGTGAGGTAAAACGGCAAGAAACGCCGCTGCCCCAGTAAACGGAACTGACTGTGTTTGGCCATGGAAACATCCGGGTTGTTGGTTACGCCAGACCTCTCAATAGTCTGGCGAACTGGCTTGGGGCAAAGAGGCCTGACGCTCCAGCTCATGTTCAATCGCATTGGCCGATTTGGCAAATCCGGCCAGCAGATTATAGAGCACCGGTATGATAAACAACGTAAGCGTGGTTGCAAAAATCAGCCCGCCCAGAATCACCATACCAATAGCCGCTCTGCTCTCGGCACCCGCGCCGGTGGCAACGACCAAAGGCACTGCACCAAAGATGGTAGATATGGTGGTCATCAGTACCGGCCGGAAACGTAAGGACGCGCCAGCCAGAATTGCGTCCTTCACAGCGTAGCCTTCATCCCGCAGCTGGTTCGCAAACTCCACAATCAATATGCCGTTTTTCGACATCAGCCCCAGCAGCATGATGATCCCTATTTGGCTGTAAATGTTCAGGCTAATGCCAGCCCACCACAGGGCCAGCAAGGCGCCAGTTAAGGCCAGCGGCACGGGCAACATAATGATCAGCGGGTGAATCCAGCTTTCAAACTGGGCCGCCAGTACCAGGAACACAATGATAAAAGCCAACCCGAAGGTAACGTAAATAGCAGAGGATGATTCCTGAAACTCCCGGGACAATCCCCGATAGCTCACTCGCGCCTCCGGTGGCAGGTTATCCACAGACAGATTGTTCAGATACGTCAGGGCAGAGCCAAGGTCATAACCATCGGCCAGGGAGGCACTTATAACCACAGCCGGAAGGCGGTCAATGCGCCGTAAATCCGGATTGGCGCCAACTTCTTCAACGGATACTAATGCTTGAAGAGGAATGAGTGCGCCGCCTTCTCGTGGTCGCAAAAAAATCTGCCCAAGGTCGGCCGGTGTGGCACGGTCAGCATCGGCCGCCTGCACGATCACATCGTATTCGCGACCACGATCGAGATACGTTGTTACCTGCCGGGAGGCAAGCATGGTTTGCAGGGTCAGACCTACATCCTCAACCGTTATGTCCAGATCTGCTGCACGCTCACGATCAATGGTCAGGCGCAGTTCCGGGCGGGTTAGCTCAAAGTCGGTTTCCAGATTCAGTAGATCCGGGTTTTCCTTGGCCCGTTCAACAATTTCCTCACTCCAGGCCTGAACCGATTCGTAATCCGGGCCGGCGATGACAAATTCCACAGGCTGGCTGAATCCTCTTTGCCCCAACCCCGGAGGATTCACCGGTACAACCCGGACACCGGTAACCTGGCTTAGTTTGCCCCGCAGTTCGTTGGTGATCTGTTGTTGCTTGATGTCCCTCTCTTCCCAGGGCGCCAGGCCCATGATCATGAAGGCGTTATCTTCTTCGTTCCGGAACCCGACGATGGAGAGCAGACGATCCGCGGCGCCAGACTCAAGATAAGGCAAAAGCTGCGTCTCTGCTTTACGTACATAATGATCTGTGAACTCCACAGTCGCTCCCCGGGGCGCACTGACAGGCATGATAATAACGCCACGGTCTTCTGTAGGCGCAAGCTCCTGAGGCAGTTTGGGGTAAATCACGACGGCAACAATCAACCCTACAATGCCAAGGCCGATCAATAAGCCGGGTTGATTCAGGGAGAAGCGCAACAGCCGTTGGTATCCATTGGTCAGGCCGTTCAAAACGTTTTCGCTGGCCGCCCACAGGCGATGCCCTTCTGACGTTTCCGGGCTATGCCTGAGCCATTTCGAACACAGCATGGGTGCCAATGTAAGCGCGACCAGACTGGACACCACCACGGCAGCCGCGAGCGTAAAGCCAAATTCTGCAAACAGGCGGCCAATATTGCCCCCCATGAACGAAATGGGCACAAACACCGCCACCAGCGTCAACGTCGTGGCGATAACGGCGAAAGCGACTTGTTTGGCGCCGCGATATGAGGCCAACAACGGCGGCTCACCCTCGTCTATTCGGCGCTGGATGTTTTCCAGCATGACGATGGCATCGTCGACAACCAAACCAATGGCCAGAATTACCGCCAGCAGCGTCAATACGTTGATCGAAAAGCCCAGAAAACCCAGGCCTATAAAAGCACCGATCACCGAGACCGGAATCGTCACGGCTGGAATCAGGGTGGCCCGCCAGGAGCGTAGAAAAAGGAAAATCACGAGAATCACCAAAGACACGGCAATCGCAAGCGTTATGACCACTTCCTTGATTGAAGCCCGGATAAAAATGGATTCGTCATAGCTCTCGGCGATCGTGACTTCCGGTGGCAGGGTTTCACGAATGTTCTTCAGCTCTGCCTGAACCCCATCAGACACCGCGACTGTATTGGCTTTAGACTGGCGGATAATCCCCATGCCGATGGCTGTTTTACCGTTGGCACGAAGACGGCCTACGTCAGATTCCACCCCCATCTGAACATTGGCAATCTCTCCCAAGCGCAGCAAGTCATTGTTATCTCTGCGGATGACCAGATTGCGAAACTCTTCGACTGAGGTTAACCGGCCTTCCGCCCGAACTGTAAAGTTTCTGGTGGAAGAGTCGATTGAACCCGCCGGCAATTCCACGTTGTTTGAGCGCAGGGCTCTTTCCACCTCCGCCACCGTGATGTTTCTGGCCGCCAGCCTTTCTCTGTCGAGCCAAACCCGAATGGCATAACGTCGTTCACCGCCAATACGTACGTCTGCGACCCCGTCCAGAACGGACAACCGATCCGCTAGAACGCGATCTGCAAAGTCACTCAGCTCAGCCGCGTCCCAGACATCACTTTGCAGGGTTATCCACATCATCGGGCGGGCGTCGGAATTCGCCTTACTGACTACCGGCGGATCCGCTTCATCGGGAAGTTCGTTAGCAACCCGGGAAACGGCATCGCGAACGTCATTGGCGGCGATATCCACATCCCGGGATGTGGAAAACTCTATGCTGGTTCGTGATTCGCCCTGCTCGGTGGACGAGTCGATAGATCGAATACCTTCAATTCCGCTGATAGCCCCTTCAATCACCTGTGTGATTTGCGTATCCACAACTTCTGCTGCAGCGCCCGTGTAGTTGGTAGCAATAGACACTATCGGCGGATCAATGTCCGGGTACTCACGCACCGGCAGGCCAAACAGAGCAGCCAGACCAAACACAACAATCAGCAAACTGAGAACCGTTGCAAAAACGGGGCGCTTTATGGAAACATCGGAAAGAATCACGGTCAGGAACCCGTGGACTGGGCAAAGCGGTTATCCGGTATGGCATTGTCCTTATCTTCTACCCGGATGCGGTTACCACTGCTGAGACGGTCCTGCCCGGTAACAATCACGGCATCGTCCCGAGTCAGGCCTTCAGCCACCTCCACGGTACCTGGCATTCTTGAACCGAGAACCACGGATATACGTCGCGCGACACCATCCTCGGCAACAAACACATATTTTTCATCGCCGCGCATCATCACCGCTTGCTCAGGAATCACCAATGCTTGCCGCTCCCGCAGGGTCAACGCTGCTGAGATAAACTGCCCGGGGCGCAGCTTGCCATCGGGATTATCGAGCAGTGCTCGCACGGGAAGAGTTCGGCTAAGTACGTTAATGCGGGCGCCCAGCTCAGTAAGCTCTCCAAAAAACTCGATATCAGGGAATGCTGGTGACGTACCAAGCACCTGCTGGCCCAGATTGATCTGCCCCAAAAACCGTTCGGGAATCGCAAAGTTGAGCTCCATGCGCTCCGTATTATCGAGTGTGGCAATGGTCGTACCGGCAGTAACATAGGCACCGATGCTGATATCACTCAGCCCGATAACACCTGCAAAAGGTGCTTCAATCCGATGGTTTTCCAGGCGCACTTGAGCTGCCTGGCGTTGAGCCTCTCCAACATCGACAGCTGTGCGTAGTTCATCCACCTGAGCCTGGGAAACACTGTTGTTGGATCGGAGACTCCGGGCGCGTTCCAACTGCCGGCGGGCATCAGCTAACTGAGCCTCAATTACCTTGAAATCGGCTCTCGCCTGGCGGTCATCAAGTCGTAAAAGCACATCGCCCTGCTCTACCCTATTACCCGTTTTAAGGTTCAGTGCCACCGCCCGCCCACTGATTTCAGTGGTCAGATCCACTGAGTTCAGCGCATTTAAGCTGCCAACTGCCGTGACCATATCGCGCACGGTATCCAATTCGGGCATCCGTGTGTTGACGACACTGGCAGGCCGTTCACGATTACTTTGTGCGGCCGTGTCGTTGTCTATTGCCCGATAGGTAAACGCTGCCACTACCGCGACAACAACCAGTGTCAGTCCGATCAGCCATTGCTTCCACATAGATCTTCCAGTGCCCGTAAGATTTGGTCAGATATTCGTTATTGTTTCTGGATAACCAAAACCAGTTCCCCGACATCAACACCCCATTTACTCATGGTGGTCTGATTGATGAGCGTGTCGGGTGTTACCAGGTACATCCAGTCGTCCATTCGTACATCCAGGGTGCCATCGCCGTAGGCAACCCTAAGTAGATAATTCATATGAATGGCGTTACCGCTCCAACGCATGGTTCCCGGTTCTACCACATCGCCAGCATCGGCATGGTAACTGTCGGCGGTATCCGATGGTGTTAGCGTCCAGAGCCGGGTTTGCACTTCGCCATCATCAAAGCGAAATTCTTCATCCAGTGTGCCCACTCCGGCGCTGTCCCAGGATGCAGAGATGTCTGCGTCAAATGTGCGGATCACTTCTCCGGACATGTCCTTGACCACACCACGAGCACTAAGTTCACCGCTAAAAAACTGCTCAGGAACCAGCTTGGGGCCGCGTTCAGCATAGTCTGTCAGTGCTTGCCCGGAGCAGCCACTCAACAGCGCTATAACCGATACAAGCACGAGTATAGAGCGCCAGCCAGCTTTGGAAATCACAGAACACGGGTTTTGCATGTTTTTTACACTATCCATAAAGCTCTCCACAGGATTTCTGTATTCAGAGGTGCCATAAAATTAACGATTCAATCTTGTTATTTGAATACGCCCGAAGAGAGCTCTTCGATCAGCAAATGGTGAAGGCAAAACCCTCTGACTGTCTTTAGTGACACCGTCATGAGCGCTTTTCGTCAATGGAACCCGAATCGGAATGCCGTAAAACAGCAAGCAACTTTGCGGTGAAAAACGCCCGCTCACAGATTTTTCAGACAAGTACAGAGGATTGAGTATGCCGGTATACAAGGCGCCCTTGCGTGACATGAAGTTTCTGCTCAATGAAGTGTTTGATTACCCGAAACATTACACTTCACTGGCCAGCGGAGAAAACGCAACTCCAGATATCGTCGACGCTATCCTTACCGAGTGCAGCCGCTTCTGTGAAGAACAGCTGAGCCCGCTCTACCAGCCAGGCGATGAGGAAGGCTGCTCGCTGGTAGATGGCGAAGTAACAACCCCGAAAGGCTATAAAGAAGCCTATAACCAATACGTGATGGGTGGCTGGCAAGGACTTTCTGCACCGGAAGAATACGGCGGCCAGGGCCTGCCTGCCTCCATGGGCCTGCTGAAGCAGGAAATGATGGGTACGGCAAACTGGTCGTTCTCCATGTACCCGGGCTTGTCCATGGGTGCAATGAACACCATCTTTTTGCACGGTACCGACGCCCAGAAAGACACCTACCTACTGCCCATGACGGAAGGCCGCTGGGCTGGCACCATGTGCCTGACCGAGCCGCAATGCGGCACTGACCTGGGCCAGGTAAAGACCAGGGCCGAACCACAGGCTGATGGTAGCTATAAGGTTACCGGCACCAAGATTTTTATCTCTTCTGGTGACCACGATCTTACCGAGAACATTATCCACATTGTTTTGGCGCGCTTGCCAGGCGCACCCAAAGGCACCCGAGGCATCAGCCTGTTCATTGTGCCCAAGTTTGTGCCCGGTGCTGACGGCAGCGTAGGTGAACGCAACGCAGTGGTTTGTGGCAGCCTGGAAAAGAAAATGGGCATCAAGGCCTCTGCGACCTGCGTCATGAATTTTGACGATGCCACCGGTTATTTGATTGGCCCAGAGAACGAAGGCCTGGAGTGCATGTTCACCTTTATGAACACGGCTCGGATCGGTACCGCCATTCAGGGGGTTGGGCCGGCTGAGCTTTCGTACCAGTGGGCTTTGGAATACGCCAAAGAACGCCGCTCCATGCGTGCGCTTTCGGGTAAAAAAGACCCCGAACATGTGGCAGACAGCCTGATTCACCACGCCGATGTACGCCGCATGCTACTCACCCAGAAAGCCATCGCAGAAGGTGGCCGCGCCATGCTCTATGACGCCGCCCGCCTGGCCGACCATATGGTTGAAGGCCACGCCACCGGTGATGCTGAAAAAGCAGCCAAATACGATGACAAGCTCGGCTTCCTGACCCCTATTCTGAAAGGCTTTCTTACCGAACTGGGGAATGAGGCAGCTAACCTTGGCATGCAGGTCTTTGGTGGGCACGGTTACATTCGTGAACACGGTATGGAACAAATAGCCCGCGATACCCGCATTGCCACTCTTTACGAAGGCACCACAGGTATTCAGGCATTGGATCTTCTTGGCCGTAAGGTACTGTTAACAACCAAGGGTGGCGCAGTTCGTGATTTCACAGCCCGGATTGCCAATTTTGCCCGTAAGCACTTAACGGACCGCCGTTTGCGCCCGTTTGCGGTGGAACTACTCAAGCTCACCGCACAGTGGAACCTGCTTACCGTGCGAATCATGCTTGCAGCACGCAAAGATCGTGACGTTGTCAGTTCTGCTTCTTACGATTTCCTGATGTACAGCGGCTACGTAACCATGGCTTACATGTGGGCGCGGCAGGCTGTGGCGGCGGCAGATCGTTTGGATAACGGGGGCGATGACTCAGAGGCCTTCTATAAAACCAAGCTGGCAACGGCAGAATTTTATTATGAGCGCCTGTTGCCCAGGGCCCAAGCTCACGCAAGCAGTATGCTGAGCCCCAGTAAAAACCTGATGCAAATAAGTGCAGATGATATGGCCTTCACCGGGTAAGATTTCCGGTGATTTTTTGTCCCGGGTAGTTTCTACCCGGTTTTTTTTATCATGCTTTTAGTGATTAAAGACCGTACTTGGTCCCAATGGCATCAAAGGTGCCATTGGCTTTAACGGCCTTGAGCGCGTTATTAAGATCTTCAATGACTTCATCGGGCGTATCCGGGCTCATCGCCAGGTACAGATCAACATCGTTGAACGAAAACACCGGAACCAGTCCTTCAATATCTTGTTGGGAAGCAAGGTATGGCCCTCCGAGACGTTCTGCAATCCATAAATCAATCTGGCCCAGTGCCAAGCGTTTCGGGTTGAGATCGTCACTTTCGATCACAGACACCTTATACCCACGTTCTAAAAGGTATTCGCTCCGGACATCGTTGCGATAGCCACCAATGGATTTGCCTTTGGCATCTTCAAGCTTGTCCATTTCAAATGTGCTTCCAGGCGGTGCGAATATGGTCCACAGGTTCTGTGCCAGCGGCCCCACCCACTTAAACTGCGGTGCCCGCTCTTCCGTATATGTCGTGCAGAAAATACCGTGATTAGCTTTGGACAAGGCTCGGTTATAGCCATAATTCCAGTTGCGCAGCTTTACCCTGTAATCGTGACCAGATTGTTCCAGAACCGCTTTAGCCCTTTCCGTACAAATGCCATCAATCTTGTCAGCACTGTGTTCGAACGCACGGCCGTTGGTACTCATGTTATAAGGCGGGAAATTTTCGGTATAGATATACAATCTTTCCGCCGCAACAGCCTGAGCTGTGCTGAAAAAAGCCAGCACTGCCAAAACAAATAGTGAAATTAACTGCATGGAAAAGTCTCCTTTTAAAGACGTTCCGGGACAAAGAGCCTCAATAAATTTAAAAAGTGTCAAGCCGGAGTGTAATGCAAGGTGAGTGGAGTTTTACCTTTAAAGGTGTGTCGATATGTAAAACAGAAAACGTGAAGAGTTCGGAACCCGGATGTCCGCGCCTTCAGTAACTTGCGTTTGTGCAATCGAGGATATAAGTAGGCGCATTTCTTCAACTTGGCAAAGGCCAATTACCCTGTCGACATAGCCCAGACGATAGCCTGCAACGCCCTTTCAGAGCCTAGTGTTTTGCTGGATACACCGTCAGGAATCACCCGGCCACCCACCGTATACCGTTCAGATTCCACGGGGCTGGGCTGACTTTTCGGGTAATAATATTACTTATATTTTACAAATAATAATACATCTCACTAACTCTCGAGTTCAGGGTTCCACTGTGGTCCGTCTACGCAAAACGGTTCCCCGGTCACCCACGGCGTAAACCGCACCGTTACGGGTTGCGCAAACGGCCCGCAAACCCGCATCACTGCCGCTGGATTCCGTTTCCCACTGATCGCCATCAAGGCGCAACACACAGCCCCGAGTACCAACGGCGAAGGCGCCTGCGGTATCCGAGCCGGAGATTGACAGCAAATCTTCCCGTAAACGGGTGGCCATCATTTGCCAGCGCTGACCATTGAAGTGAGCCAACGTGCCCGACAGGCCTACGGCGTAGATGTTGCTCAGGCTGTCGCCCCAGATACCGTAGAGAAAATTCTCGGTACCCACATTGAACTCGCTCCAGTCTTTGCCGTTGTATCTCAGCACCAGCCCGAAATCACCGGGAGCCAGCATGTGTTCGTCGTCCATCGCCCAAAGGCTGTAAAGCGCCGACTGGGTTCCGCTGGGCATGCGCTGCCAGCGCAGACCGTCAAAGTGCAACACGAGGCCCTCGTCGCCCACCGCATATAAGGATTCCGGGCTGCTGCCCCACATGGAAAGAATGGTGAGATCCAGATTCAGGTCGTAGTGCAGGGCCCATTGCTGGCCGTCAAAGCGATAGATGCGCCCGAGCTGGCCTGCCGCAAACAAACCCTCGCCGGTATCCCACACGCAGTGCACCGCCAGGTCACTGGGCGCCGGTAACAGCTCCCAACGTTCACCCTGCAAGCGCAACACCGTGCCGGCTTCGCCACAGGCATAACAGGTGCCGTCCGGGCCTTCGCTGAACCCCCAAAGCTGGCGCGTGGTGGGCACGGCTATGGTTTCCCAGGGGCTGTCGTTAGAGGCCTGGGGCAGCGGTGCCAACGCCTGGGTAAAATCCTCCGCGGCGGTCATGATGGTGCCAAAATCGCCCACCACCAAGGCTTCGCCGGTGGATAGCACGATAATATCCATCAGATCGTGGTGGCTGTTGCTCTGCAGCTTGTCGAGGCGCAGATCCTTGAAATAGTACAAATGGCCCTGGTCGCCCACAATCAGCACACCGCCTTTGTAGGCTTTGAGCGCCCTCAGGCGCGGCATGGGTTCGTCAAATTTGAGGGCCTGGAACTGGCCGTTCTGATAACGCACCAGTTCGCCACGAAACCCACCCTGATCGACGAAGTACCGACCACCGCCCAACAGCAGTGTGCCATCGTCCATCACCAGCAAAGCATGGAACCCTGAACCAAGCGGGCAATCCAGTTTTGTCCACAAGCCTTCGCTGTCGCGGCGAAGTACCGTGCCTTCGCCACCGGCGGCGTAAACCGTACTATCGGGCGCGCACGCGACGGCTCGAAGATTGACCTGAGTAGGACTTTGTTCGCGCTGCCAATTAGCGCCGTCAAAATGCAAAATCACGCCATCGTCACCGACCGCCCAGGCCCGGCCCTGTTCGTCACCGTCAATGGCAAACAGCGGCGTGTTTTCTTCGCAGGCGGCAAAGCGCCCGCCTTTCTCATCAATCACCCCACCCCGCAGCATCTGCCACTGGGTGCCATCATAGTGCAACAGCGCGCCCATCCAACCGACAGCAAACAGGTTATCGGCAGCCGGCCCCCAGATACCGTGCAGCGGCAACCGCGTGGGCAGTGTCATGGGTTGCCATTGCGGCCCGCTGGCATCGGCGCTAGCGGCATAGCGCAGTACCATGCCTTCGTCACCCACAACAAACAGCTCGCCGTTACCGGTCCAGCCCGACCACAGCACATCGCCATCGCCGGCGCCTACTTCCGGTACCCGGTGCCAAGGGGCGCGGCCAGGCGCAGAGGCATTATCCGTGCCCAGCAGTTGTTGGAAAAAGCGACGGCGTTCTGGCGCGCGAATGTCAGACATGGCAATTCTCTCGAATATGGGTGGGTCAGCGAATAAGGGTGTGTCAGGAAGGCTCGTTACTGTTACCCAGCAAAGATTCCAGCTGTTGGCGCAGGGCTTCCCGTTGCTCTGGCGGAACTGCTCCCAGAGCCTGCTCAAGCTCCTCGCTCTGCAGCCCGGCTTGTGTAAAGCCTTGCAGGGATTGAGCTGCCGCTTCTACGAAACCGGCCTGGGCATGGGCCACACACGCAGCGACGGCCGGGGCGAAGGCTTGCGCTTCAGGGCCATCAGGCTCTGACAGTACAATCGGCACACCGGTATCAGAGCCGCTGGACAGCGCCAGCGATAAGGGAATTTGCGCGACGGACTCCACATCGGCTGCTGCCAGAGCTTCCGCAAGGTGAGAGCGCGGGAATACATGAAAATGGCCGCTGCAGTGGGGGCAGGTTACGCCCGCCATATTTTCCACCACGCCAATCAATGGCATGCCACGCTCCTGGCAAAAACGCACCGCCTTCAGGCTGTCCATCAACGCCACTTCCTGCGGTGTCGTAGCCAGCAGTGCCGCGACATTATGACCTTCAAGCATGTCTGCCAGGGTGATCAGTTCGTTACCCGTGCCCGGCGGCATATCAATGACAAGAAAATCCAGCGGACCCCAATCAAATGATCCGATCAGGTGGTGCATAAAGTCGTGTTTGTAAGCATCGCGCCACACAATGGGCGTGTCATCGCGCTCCATCATGAACGCGAGTGAGCCTACTTTCACCGGGTGTTTCACGCCAAAAAACTCAAAGTCTTTCGGTGGCAGGCCGTGTTTTCCCAAGCGCACCCGCTGGCCCACAAAACCAAAAAATCGGCTCTGGTTAGGGCCGTGAATGTCGGCGTCTGCTACCCCAACCCGGTAACCCTGGGCGGCTAGCCCTGCAGCCACGTTCGCCGAAACGGTGCTTTTCCCTACACCACCCTTGTTAGCCATGACCATAATGATCTGGCCAATCTGCGCCAGCCGGGATTCAATCAGCCGTTTTTCGTGCTGGCCCTTATCCAGCTTGCACTCTTCTTCGTGCGGGCAAAACTGGCAGGCATGGCCCAGGCCGCAGTCCTCTGGCACCAAAGCCAGCGGATCACGGGGTGGGAAATGGGAAACCGACATAACCGAGTCCTTACTTCGCAGTATCACTGGCCAGACTTATGTCCAGCAGGATCCATGTGTGGGTCACGCGTTTGTTGCCATCGCGTTCGTTATCACTACCCTGCCACACGGCAAAGCCCATGGGCACAGTTTCGCGATCAAGATTCACATCGTACTCGCCATCAGATTCGAACGGCCGAGACATCACCACGTGCCACTCCCTGTCTGCGGGAACCGCGTCGGTAAAATAGGCGCTGGCACCTGAGACATTCTGTTGCGGCAAGGTGGTGGTGCTGCCGTAACCGCCGGCGGCCAGGTTATCGATCTGGTCTTTGTCAGCGCGCCAGTACCAGATGTTAACCGGATTATCGTGACCGGAACCCATCATGTAAGAGGTATCCGCATCATTCAGAGCATATTGCACCGCCACGCCATCACGGTATTGATCAACGGTGGTGTTCTTATCTTCGGTGGCGTCCTTCCAACGCATGCGAATGTAAAAGCGGTCATCGGAACGGGCTACCTGAAAATACAGGTGCTTGGTGCGAGTAGAGCCTTCTTCGAAACGCAGACCAACGGATTGATGCACGGGTGGCGCCGGCAGAAGAGCGGTGCGGTATTCTGGTAAGCGATCCCATATCAGGTCGTCCGGGTCATCCTGAGTACGCAGGTAGATGTTGTCGGGAATGCGCGACACCTTCACGGTATCCCAAGGCTTCACCTCGGTCACGTTAGGGTTTCTGTCGCTGTTGTCGGCCAGCGCTGTGGCGCTTGCCAGCATGCAAGCCGCCAAGGTGAGCGAGCCGGTTAACCGGCCAATACGGTTTACCAGGCGGCCATTTTTTAGGTATTGCGATGTCATGGCATGGTTCCTCATGCTAATCGATTGGAATCAGTCCCACATGGGCTGGCTGGCGAGTTCGGGCCCGGCTTTTCTTGCACCCTCTTCGGGGCTTGGCCCTACCTGGATTTCCAAAGCCTGTTGTTGAGTGTGGGTCCAGTCCGGAAGCACTTTAACCAGATGGGCCAGATTGGCATCCAGACCGTGCTGATTCTCTCGGGCGTATCCTGCACGAATCGCCTGCAACAAGGGCCTCAGGTACCGCACCAGGAAATCCCTCTGAGCACGCCGATAGGGTGCGGCATCACGGCCGTTTTCCAGAGCCTGAGACTCGAGATGGCACAGCAACGCACAGAACTCCAGCATCGCCAACAGGTGATCGGGCTGATCCTTGTGGCCTTCATCTTCCACCGCCGCTGTCAGGCCAAAATGGGTGTAGAACGCTTGCACATTCAACATGTAGGCCCCCGATGTCTGGCCGCCAATCAGGCTATCGTAGGCGCTTGCTACCAGCGGTACCCTGGGTTTACCCCGCTTGCCGTGAACGAAAGTGGCCATGTAGCCTACTTGCAGATCTTCTGAGCTGGCGCTTGCATTAAACGTCGGCCAAGGCTCACCACTCAGTGTTTGCCAGGCGCCGTTGAATGCCGCTTGCAGCCGCCCGTCGGCCAGAGCCTCCCAGGTTTCTTCCAGTGGATAACCCAAGACTACGGCGGCAAGGCGATAGATCGCCCCGCGGGCTTCGGCACGCTCAAGTTCATGCTTCCGGACAGCGGGCGCTGTTAATTGCGTCATTGCGTGCCTCCCGGCTTCAGCTCAGCTTGAACATTTCAGAATGTTTGTAGCCGATCAGAATATCCATCAGTTCACTGCCTTTGCCATCGGCTTTGGCCTGACGAGCCTCGGCCAGAGTGTCCAGAGCTTCGCCTGTTCGGGGACCAAACAGGCTTTCCAGATACGACAGAGGTATGCGGGACTCGTCCAGCTGTTCGCCATTTTCACCAAACTTGGGCGGTGACATGGGCGGCACATAGAACACGTTGGGCTGGGTACCCCACTCCGCATGCAGCGGCAGCGCCACTTTGTATTTTTCTACCAGTTGGTGAATCGGACCTTCTTCGTCGTCGCGGTAGCCAATCCAGCGGATACGTCCAACACATTGCTGAGCGCAGGCGGTGGGTAGGCCTTTTTCGATCCGCGGGTAACAGAAAATGCACTTCTCGGATTTTGAAATCTCTTCATTGAAGTAAATCTTCTTGTACGGACAAGCGTTTACACAGTAGCGGTAGCCACGGCAGCGCTCCTGATCCACCAGCACAATGCCGTCTTCCTGGCGCTTGTAGATGGCGTTGCGGGTACAGGCCGCCAGGCACGCCGGGTTGGCGCAGTGGTTGCACAAGCGCGGCAGGTAAAAGTAATAGCTGTTGGGGTAATCACCCGTACCTTCGTCTTCGTCCCAGTTGGCGCCCCAAGTGGGCTTCACATTGGGGCGCAGCCAGGGGTCGGTGCCGGTCATCAGCGCTTCTTCGTAGTTGTACTCCCAGGGAATACCATAGTCTTCCTGGCTGGGCTGGCGCCCCAGGCGCAAAGCACCGTCGGCGTCAAAACCACCGCCCATGTTCTCGTAATCCCGTGGGTAACCTTTGCCTGGCTGGGATTCCACGTTGTTCCAGTACATGAACTCGCGGCCGTTACGGTTGGTCCACATGAGTTTGCACGCTGCGGTGCAGGTCTGGCAGCCGATGCATTTATTCAAATCCATGACCATGCTGAGTTGGCGTTTAACAGTCATAATAGTTTCCTCTTAAACGGCTCTTGGGTCGTTAATGTCTTCGGGCTTGGCCAGCTCTATGTCGTAGCAGCTTTCATGGATATGCTGGTTGGCGTTCCATTTTGCGTAGATGAAATTCAGGTGCCCCCAACCGCCCGCCAATTCCAGCGGCTGCAGGAACACGGCATTGGATATGTTCATGTTTTTGCGCTGAATATATTGGTGCGGCTCCCAGCCGTGCTCCATCATGATCGAGTTCACCGGGATGCTTGGGTAGAACTTGGCCTGGGCAAAAAAGTCACCGTTGGCGTTGAACAGCCGCACCGTGTCACCGTCCTTGATACCGCGCTGCTCCGCCAGTTGCGGGTTAATGTAAATATTCGGCTCCCCACGCTGCAAACGCAGTAGATATTTGTTGCTGCGCCAGTTGGAGTGGATACCCCAGCGGGCGTGCGGCGAATAGAACTCCAACGGATAGTTGGATGCCTTGGGCCCTGCGTGCAGGCGCGCCGTGGGTACAACCGAGCCAAGTTTCTCGAACCACGGGTGGTCGCAGTAAAAGGTGATACGACCGGTCAGGGTTTCATAAGGCTTCTTGCCATCGGTTTGCGCAGTGAACGGGTTATAAGCCTCGTCCGGCTTCAACGGCTGGTTCAGACCCGCATGCTCGTTCATCACAATGAAGCCTTTTTCGGCGGCTTCTTCAATCGTGACGCCACCGAACTCGGGCGAATCTTCGATGATGTGTTTGAGCACATCGTAATCGGTATTCAGTGTGCCCTGGCGGGTAAAGTCGTCGTGAATGGTATGAAGATCACGGGTAACGTCACCATCCTGAATCGGGCCAATGCCGCGGGCGACAGCCCTTTCCTGAATCTTTTTGGTCAGCAACGCCATGATTTCCCAGTCTGGCTTGGACTCACCCACTGGCTCTACCGAGCGGGTAAAGATGTTGGCGAAGCGATGGTAACCCTGGGTACGGATGTCCCAGGCTTCGTAATGGCTGGCCGCAGGCAGAACATAGTCGGCCCACTCAGCAGTGGAATCCATGCGCACGTTGATGTTCACGTACAGTTCTTCCGCCTGACGCAGGTGCTCTTCGCGATACTTTTTCGACATCTTGTTACGACGGAAGGTGTTGTCCGCGATGGAAATCATGCCTTTGATTTCGCCGTAATACGGCATCCAGCCTTTATCCATCGACTCATTCATCATCTCTTCCATCTCATCGAGATCGAAGCCGACGCGTTTTTTGAGTTTGGCGTTATCAAAATGTTTGCGGGCGCCTTCCATCATGCCGCCACGCAGGAACTCGCCCAAGCCACCTGCTTCCAGACGCGCAGATTTTTTGCCTTCAAAACCGGCCAGCTCGCTCCAGCGCGGGTGGTTCCATGTTACCCAAGAGGTATCCAGACCACCTGTTCGGCCACCGTGCCCTGTCAATGCCAACGTCAGGGCATAACCCCAGCAGGTGTACAGGCAGTTGGAGTAACTGGAGGTCACATACCCCAGCATGACGATGGCTTTTTTGGACTTGGCCAGTAGGCGCGCTTCCTGGCGCACGATGTCCGGATGAATACCGGTGTGCTCCCGGGTATTTTCCGGTGTGTATTTGGCTGCTTCTTTTTTCACATGCTCGAACGATGTGGTCACGGCAATGCCGTCCACTGTAAAGGTACCTTCAATCGCCGGGTCTACGTTGCCCAGATTCAGGGTTTTGTTGTCATCACCCATTGAACCTTTGGCTTTTACCGCCTTGTTGGTGTTCAGGTCCCAGTGATAGAACACCTCATCGGAACCGCCTTCTATCAAGTCTGCTTCGCGCAGCAACTTGCCGTTGTCGATACGCACCAGCATGGGCAGGTCAGTCTGCTCCTTCATAAACGACGGCTTGAACAGCCTTTCTTCAATAATCACGTTCACAAACGACATGGCCAGGAACGGGTCGGAACCTTGCTCAATGGGCATCCACAAATCAGTGTGAATAGCGCTGGGGTTGTAATCCGGTGAGGTACTGGTGATGCGTGCGCCGTTGTATTTGGCTTCCCAGATGTAATGGGCATCGGGAATACGGGTGGCATTAGGGTTGATCATGCCGAGCATGATGTAATCGGCATCGAACCAGGCATCGGAGGTGAAACTTTCCAGAGGGTTGCCGTACGCCAGATGGGCGCCGGTCAGCAGATCGCCGACCACGGTAAAGCCGTCAAGCTGAATACCACCAACCAGGGCGGCAAAGCGGGCAGGTCCGGACTGGCGGACCATGGTCTGGTTGCCAGAACCCTGGTGAGTTTTCAGCTTGCCGGGTCCGTGTTTGACGAAAATATCGATAATTTTATCAGCCACTTCTTCTGTGGCCTGATCCCAGGAGATACGCTGCCATTTGCCTTCGCCGCGCTCGCCGGCACGTTTGAGCGGGTAGCGTAGGCGGTCAGCTTCGTACATGGATGTGGAGTGAATAGCGCCTTTCTGGCAACCACGGGGGTTGGCATCGGGAATGTTTGTATGTATCTGGGGGTATTTTGCAATCTGCTCTTCGCGGATGACGATGCCGTCTTTAACGTACACGTCCCAGGCGCAGTTACCCATGCAGTTAATACAGTGCGCAGCGTGACCAACGCTGTCCCACGTCCACTCGTTGCGGTACAGGTCTTCCCAGTCGCGGTAGGGATATTCTGTGGCCAAGGTGTCGGCGATCGGCTGTAACCGGTTCAGTGCCCAAACGTTGCCACTGAGCATAACGCCGGTGCCCGTTGCGCCCAGACCTTTGAGGAAATCGCGGCGCTTCAGCTTCCACATTCCCATGACTTTCTCCTCATCGACAATCGCCTGATATTGCCGGTTTAAGCCGGCAACGGCTGACATATGACCTGTTAGTCACTCTCGAAATAAACGAGCTGTCCGATGGGAATATTTATCATACGCGAGTAAATATCAAAAACTAACCCGCCACTTTCTTCACCGGCCAACGCTTATAAAACTAGCATAGATTAAATATGTGCAAATGCCGTGAAATACCTATTGCCACCGATAGCTACCCTAATCTTGATGCACGTCAAGATTTAGATCAGCTGAGTTTATTCTCATATTTCAACGAAGCACTTCCTCTCCATTACTTTTATACTGTTAGTAATTCTGCACGTTCAGCCAGGTATGGAGATAAAAATGAAAGCAATAAACATAAAGCAGATACTGATTGCGGTTATTTTTGGCGGTTTTGCACTTCCCACCATGGCAGCCGATGCGGCAGCTGGCGCGGAAAAAATCGCGACCTGTGTCGCCTGCCACGGTGTTGATGGCCAGTCCAGCGCCCCGATATATCCAAACCTTGCTGGCCAGCCATCGGCGTATCTTGAGCTGGCGCTTAAAGCCTACCGCGCTGGCGAGCGTGAGGGTGGAATGTCAGCGGTTATGACACCGCAGGCTACAAACCTGACCGATGAAGATATTTCAGATATTTCTGCTTATTATAGTGAGCAGTAAAAAATTGCGTTAAAATCATGTGTTTTATTTTATTAAAAACAACAATACCAGATTATAAAAACGCGTTATAATCCGGCATAAATAATTATTATCAGACTGATTTTTTAACAGCTTATCTCGTTAAACAGATCCTTCGCGAAACGCGCCGGGTTGTTTGGGCATGGTATGAATCAATCCTTTTGTATCTGAGTGCGGTTGTTATACTGCAAGCTTCAACCCCTGACGCAAATACCACGGATCAATGCCTGAACAAACGACTTTCCCATACTGCCCTTGCGGCAGTCAGCGCCGATACGCGGAATGCTGCCAACGCTACCATTCTGGCGAAAAAGCCCCCTCGCCCGAAGCGCTGATGCGCTCGCGTTTCACTGCGTTTGTGCTGAAAATCGAGAGCTACCTGCGCGCCAGCTGGCATACCAGCACACGGCCAGCGGAGCTTGGGCTCGACAACTCGCCAGACTGGGTATCGCTGCGTATTCTCGACACCGGCCAAAATGGCGACAACGGCCAGGTACACTTTCAGGCCATCTACCGGCTCAATCCTGGCTGGGGATACCTGCAGGAACACTCGCAATTTGTACGGGAAAACGGGCGCTGGTATTACCTGGAAGGCCACCCCCACGAGGGCGTTCTGAAACCCGGACGCAATGAACCCTGCCCCTGTGGCAGCGGCAGGAAGTTCAAGGCGTGTTGCTTGTAGGGAGGCTGTCGCAAGCAATTGATCACCCCGTGCAAGCCGATGACTCAGAACGGATACTGTCTCGGTGACCTCTGCACACTCACCCACTGCACCGTGGAAAACTCTTCAATGGCCCAATCACCGTTGAAACGGCCTAGCCCTGAGTTTTTCTCGCCGCCAAATGGCATATGCGCTTCATCATTCACCGGCATATCGTTAACGTGAGTCATGCCGGCCCTGATCTTGCTGGCAAATGTCCGCCCTCTGTCCAGATCACCGGAGAATACGGCACTGGAAAGGCCAAATTCCGTACCATTGGCAAGTTCCAGGGCGTGCTGTTCATCCCGGGCCTTGTGAATACCCACAAGCGGGCCAAAGATTTCACCGCTGCTGAGTTCCATATCGGGCGTTACGTCACCAAAAACGTGTGGCGGCACCATCTGCCCATAAATTTCGCCCTCAAGCAGCACTTTTGCCCCCTGCTCTTTGGCTTTGGCAATTTTCTGCTGCAACCCTTCAAGCTGGGACTTATTGATGATGGGGCCAATAGCGGTTTCCATGGCGGAGGGGTCGCCGACGTTCAGCGTGCTAACGTGCGCGACAAAGCCTTCCACAAACCGGTCATATACCTTCGAATCGACAATAATCCTGTTGATGGCCATACAAATCTGGCCCTGATGCAGAAACTTTCCAAACACTGCCGCTTTCACAGCCTGCTCGACATCCGCATCATCAAGTACCACAAACGGGCTGTTACCGCCCAGTTCAAGGGCTACCTTTTTGAGATAACGACCACCGGTAGCAATCTTGCCGATCTTCTTTCCAACCGGCGTTGAGCCGGTAAATGAAATCATGGAGGGTATGGAATGCTCTACGAAATCATCACCTATGGCCGATCCCGGGCCAATCACCACACTTAGCACACCCGCTGGCAAGCCGGCTTCTTCGAAGATGCGGCCCAGCAACAAACCTCCGGTGATCGGTGTATCACTCGCCGGTTTGATTACCACCGCATTGCCCAGCGCAATAGCCGGTGCCACAGAACGTTGAGAAAGGTGCAGCGGAAAGTTCCAGGGGCTGATGACGCCCACCACGCCTAAAGGTTTGCGATAGACAAAGTTTTCTTTCCCCGGAATATCGCTGCTCATGGTCGCGCCCTGGGCCCGAGCGGGCATACTTGCCGCTTCCAGAGTGATACCGCGGGCGCTGCCCCATTCGATGTTGGCTTTTAATCGTGTACTGCCCGATTCTTGAATCAGCCAGTTAATGATTTCTTCTTTGCGCTCATCGAAAATTGACACCACACGCAGCATCAGTGCTGAGCGCTCCGCCGGCGGCGTGTCGGCCCAGGCTACCTGAGCTTGCGCAGCTTTCTGGTAAGTCGCATCGAGATCAGTGGAGGTAGCTGACCGGATCGAGAGCAATGTCTCGCCAGAATAGGGGCTTGTGACAGAGCGGGATTCCTCACCGCTGCCTTCTCGCCATTCCCCTGCCAGCAGTTGCAGTTGCAGATGAAGATTCTGATAGCACTCAGACATGAGCTCGACCTCGCTGTTTATTCCGAACGTTTGATGCCAGTGTATCTATTTATCGGAAGCGTGCGACTGAACTAGTGGTATCTACTGTGAGTGAGCGCTCACTTCCCGATACAGAACGACCCGAAAATCTTTCCAAGCAGCTCATCCGGTGTGATCTGCCCTGTGATTTCTCCCAAGGAGTCTTGCGCCGCTCGTAAATCCTCAGCCAGCAGTTCGCCAGCGCCATAGCCTTCCAACTGAGCCTGGCCTTGCAGCAGGTATTCCCGGGCGCGCTCCAGCGCATCCAGGTGCCGGCGACGAGCCAGAAAGCCACCTTCGGTGGTGCTGGCAAAACCCATACATTGCTTCAGGTGATCCCGTAGCACATCCAGGCCATCTGTAGATTTTGCTGCAAGGCGTATCACCGGTGCGTGTTCTGTGGATAACTCTGACAGACCCACGGTTTCTCCGCTCAAATCTACTTTGTTACGAATCACTGTAACTGGTGCTGAGGCAGGCAACTGATCAATAAAATCCGGCCAGATTTCGTGGGGCATGGTTTTATCGGTGGTTGTTGCATCCACCATGAGCAAGATGCGGTCAGCGTGACGAATTTCGTCCCAGGCCCGGGCGATACCAATCTGTTCCACTTCGTCTGGGCTATCACGCAGGCCTGCGGTGTCAATGATATGCAGGGGCATGCCATCAATGTGGATATGTTCTCGCAAGACATCCCGCGTGGTGCCCTCAATAGCGGTCACTATGGCTGCTTCCCGTCCGGCCAAGGCATTGAGCAGGCTGGATTTACCCGCATTAGGGCGGCCGGCAATCACCACTTTCATCCCATCACGCAGAATCGTACCCTGCTGGGCCTCTTCCAGTATGCCCTTAAGCTGCACGAGTAAGACCTGCAAATCCGTGGCGACTTTGCCGTCGGCAAGGAAGTCTATTTCCTCTTCCGGGAAATCGATGGCAGCTTCCACATAAATCCGTAAGTGTGTTACCGCTTCAACCAGGGTTTCGATACGCCTGGAAAATACTCCCTGCATGGATCGAACGGCACAGCGGGCGGCCTGTTCCGAACTGCTTTCAATAAGGTCGGCAATAGCCTCGGCTTGAGCCAGATCCAGTTTATCGTTAAGAAATGCACGCTCTGAAAACTCACCTGGGCGTGCCAGGCGGGCTCCAAGCCGGCAGACTTCCCGCAGTAGCAAATCCAGAATTACCGTGCCACCGTGCCCCTGCAGCTCAAAAACATCTTCCCCCGTAAAGGAATGTGGGTTGGGGAAAAACAGCCCAATACCCTCATCAATGAGTTGCTTCTGCTGGTCTAAAAACGCTCCGTAATGGGCATACCTGGGCCTGGGCGTATACCCCAGCATGGTCGCAGCAATTGCTTTCGCCAGCGAACCGGATACCCGAACAATACCCACTCCAGCTTGGCCGGGAGCTGTAGCTATGGCAGCAATGGTCTCGGGAGTGTGGGGAGCGTCGAACGTGCCGGGGCTCTGGTTCATCACATGTGCCTCTTACACAAAAGTTTTGCCGTCCTGAAACAGTAAAGGCCCCGTTACGGAGCCTTTACTGAATAATTAACCGGCCACTGGATCAGTGTTTCTTGGTGGCCATTTCCGCTTCGATCTTGCGAGTAATGTACCACTGCTGGCTGATCGACAGAATGTTGTTCACCAACCAGTACAGTACCAAACCAGCGGGGAACCAGAGGAAGAAGACGGTGAATACAATTGGCATCAGCTTCATGATCTTCGCCTGCATGGGATCTGGCGGAGTTGGGTTCAGACTCATCTGTAACATCATGCTGGCACCCATCAGGATCGGCAGAATGAAGTAAGGATCCATTACAGAGAGGTCGTGAATCCACAGCATGAACGGCGCATGGCGCAACTGAACACTTTCAAACAATACCCAGTACAGAGAGATAAATACCGGCATCTGAACCAGAATTGGTAAACACCCGCCTAAAGGATTTATTTTTTCCTTTTTATAAAGCGCCATCATTTCCTGGGACATGCGTTGGCGATCATCGCCGTACAGTTCCTTCAGCCTGGTGAGCTGAGGTGCAACTGCACGCATGCGTCCCATGGAGCGATAGCTGGTTGCGGAGAGTTTGAAAAACAAACCCTTAACCAACACGGTTAGAAGGATAATAGAAACACCCCAGTTACCCACGATGCTATGGAACCATTCCATAACAATGAACAGAGGCAGTGAGATAAAGAACAGCCAACCAAAATCGACGGTGCGATCAAGGCTTGGGGCAACCGCTTCAAGACGATCGATGATCTTCGGGCCTACATAGGCACGGGCACCGATTTCTGTGGTTTCGCCAGGTGCGACGGTAGTCGCCGGGTATACAAAACCCATTACATACAACGGGCCACGACGGGTGGTTTGAAACTGTGCGGGTTGATCCCGCTCTGGCACCCATGCTGCAAGGAAGTAATGCTGCAAAAACGCCATCCAGCCATTGGTTACGGTTTCGTTGATGCGTTTTTCTTCAAGATCACCAAAATCAAACTTTTCGTAAGGATCTTCTGGGGAGCTGGTTACCAGGCCAAGGAATGCCTTAATACCCATACTGGGCCCGGAAGTAGGGTCTGGAGACTGGTCGCGAACAATCTTACCGGTAAAGTTAGCCTGCCAATCGCTGCTGGACTGGTTATCAATCAGGTAGCGAACGTCGATTTCATAGCTGTCACGGGTCAACTGATAGCGTTTGGTGATACGAACACCATTTTCCATGGTGTGGGTAAGGTTAACGGTCAGTTCGTTTTCACCTTCAGCCAGTTCGTAGCTTGTGGCATCAGTATCGTAAACAGGCGCTTTTCCGTTTTTAGCGCTGTCTGGTCCGTTTTTCCCGATCAGCCCGCTTTCCATAACGTAAAAGCGGTTTTCAGTATTATTCAGGAGTGTCAGTGGCTCATCGCTGTTTAACGAGTTGTCATAGGTAAGTAGAGAGCTTTTAACCAGATTGCCACTTACACGATCTATAACCAGATTCAGCACATCGGTACGAACCGTTATGTACTGGTTGCTTACACTGACATCTGAATTAGTTGAGCTGGAGACAGCTTGACCGCTTTCAGGCGTTGCGAACTCCTCGTTTTCGGGAGTTTTAGCTGTCGTTTTCTGAGATGTGTCACCCGGAAGCACCATGGCATCAGAACCAGCAGAGCTGTTATCTGTCTGAACGCGCGTAGACTCGGCTACCTGCTCAGTAGGAACTGGCTGGTGATAATCTTCGTTCCAGGCAAGCACCATCAGATAACTGACAACAGCCAGGCCGGCAAATAATACGATGCGTTGAATATCCATAGAGTTACTGTCTGGTCTGGGTGGTTATTGGGGAATGGTCAGCCTTAGGGCAACAGAGCGATGTTGCTGTCTGCTGCGAGTGTACGGCATCCGGTACCGGGTCATAGCCGCCTTCTGCCCAAGGATGACATCTCAACAGGCGTTTTGCTGAAAGGTATAAGCCTTTCAGGGAACCATGATGGGAGATGGCTTCTACAGCATATTGTGAACAGGTTGGATAGTGACGGCAATGACTGGCCATTAGCGGGCTAATGGCGTACTGGTAGAAACGGATAGGTAAAAGAAGCAACTTACGCATTAACCTGTTCCCTCACCGGCAGATGAAGACTCTGCGGGTTGAGATGGCGGTAGCTGATGGTATTTCTTTTCCAACCGTTGCCAGAGGCCATTCAGATACTTGCTTATGGTCTGATTATCCAGCTCTGCAAGACCTTGGCGCCCAAGCACGATGATATCCATTCCGGGCAGTTCAAGCTGATGCCGAAAGGTTTCTCGCACCTGACGTTTAATCCGGTTTCGCTGAACCGACAATTTCAGGTTCTTCTTTGCAAAAATAAGACCGACCCTGGCGTGTCCGAGGTTATTCGGAGTAGCCAGGATCAGAAAATTTCTGTGCGGAACCTTCAACTGTACGTCGTCGAAGACTTTGCCATAATCACCTGGTCGTAGGAGACGGTGTGATTTAGGAAAGTTCAAAGCCTTCACAAGGCGAACGACAGATTACGCAGACAGACGTGCACGGCCTTTGGCACGGCGACGGGAAATTACCTTGCGGCCGTTGGCAGTAGCCATACGAGCACGGAAACCGTGAACGCGCTTACGCTTCAGGACGCTTGGTTGAAACGTTCTTTTCATGGTCACTATCTCACAATTCGTGTGTTGGATATTCAGGAATTGGCTGAATAATTAATAGCCAAAACAGGAGCGGCATTCTATGCAAATTTTGTCGCAGGTTCAACGTTTATTGATAGGTGCTTGTGCCGACTCGAAATTGGGTGATCTGGTGAGTTTCAAAAGAGCGTCCGGTTTTTCTGTTTGCTGAACGAATAATAGTAGTTATAGCTTTTTTATAATTCTTTTAAAGATTCTATTATTACTGTTATTAGGCACGCTGATTTCTGTGGAAAACCCAGTTTATTAATATTGAATCAGTAACTTGTAGCAATCATAAAGCTTAGGACAAGTAGGGCTAAGCCCTGTGGATGAGTGAATGATGGATTGTGGAGAAGTTTGGTTTGGGTGAAACCCCAAAGTTATCCACCAGAAGACCCTGGGGTTACGCACAGAGCTCAAGGTCGGTTGTACACACAGGGGTGTTGATAACTTATTACTAAGAGTTTTCTGTACACAAGCCTGTATATAAGTACGTAACAAATTGAAAAAAAAGGATATAAATTTCCACAGGCTGTTTATGGCTTGGTGTTTACCCTTTCACTGAAGGGGCCGGCGGGTTAGAATCCTTGGTCATCTTTCGGGATCGAACACCGTCGGTTCGGTTTGAGAAATTTATGAGTTATCGGGAGCGGACTGTCGTGCCGAACAGTATGTGGCATCAATGTCTTGAAGTACTCCGGGACGAGTTTCCCGCACAACAATTCAATACTTGGCTCAGGCCCCTTCAGTCCGACCACCGGGAGGGGCAACTGATGCTGTTCGCTCCCAATCGGTTTGTGATGGACTGGGTGAACGAAAAGTATCTTCGGCGAATAGAGGAAGTCCTCAAGGATCTGAACGGTAGCCAGGCTCCGAGAGTAGGGATAAAGGTTGGGTCAGCTCCCCGTGAGAGTGAGCCGGTGGTGCGCTCAGAACTGGTTCAGCAGGACTCCGCCAGACGAGTCCAGGAAGAATCCGGTGGCAGGGTTACAGAGGAAGAGAGAGGGATCGCGGCAACCTCAGGGGGCAACCGTCAAACCCAGCTTAATGAGTACAGATCGAACGGTGGGCGTCGGCCGGTTCAGGTAGAAGGCGGTATCAAACACCAAAGCTTTCTTAATGAGGGGTTTACGTTTGACACCTTTGTAGAAGGCAAATCCAACCAGCTCGCCCGAGCCGCTTCAATGCAGGTTGCGGAAAACCCTGGTGGCGCTTACAACCCACTGTTTTTATACGGTGGTGTGGGTCTGGGTAAAACCCACCTGATGCACGCCATCGGAAATGATATTGTGCGTCGTAACCCTAACGCAAAGGTGGCTTACCTGCGATCGGAGCGTTTTGTTGCGGATATGGTGAAGGCATTGCAGCTGAATGCCATTAATGAGTTCAAGCGGTACTATCGATCGGTAGATGCACTGTTGATCGATGATATTCAGTTTTTTGCCCGTAAAGAGCGCTCGCAAGAAGAGTTTTTCCACACCTTTAATGCCTTGTTGGAAGGCGGGCAGCAGGTCATCGTAACCTGTGACCGGTTTCCGAAAGAAATTGTGGATATGGAAGAGCGTCTTAAATCCCGTTTTGGTTGGGGTCTTACGGTGATGGTCGAGCCGCCTGAGCTGGAAACGCGAGTGGCGATTTTGATGAAAAAAGCCGAGCAGACCAACGTGAAGCTCAGCAGCGAAGCGGCATTTTTTATTGCCCAGAAAATTCGATCTAACGTACGAGAGCTAGAGGGTGCGCTGCGTTTGGTGATAGCGAATGCTCACTTCACGGGTTCGGAAATTACCCCACCGTTTATTCGGGAAAGCCTGAAAGACCTGCTTGCCCTACACGAGAAACAGGTGAGCATAGATAACATTCAGCGCACAGTGGCTGAGTACTATAAAATCAAGGTTGCGGATCTGCATTCCAAGAGACGTACCCGGGTGGTGACCCGCCCTCGGCAAGTGGCTATGTCGCTTTCGAAAGAGCTGACCAACCACAGCCTGCCGGAGATTGGTGATGCGTTTGGTGGTCGTGACCACACAACTGTCTTGCATGCGTGCAAGAAAATCGTGGAGTTGCAGGAAACCGATCCGGGCATCCGTGAAGACTATCAGAACTTTATGAGATTGCTGACTACCTGAATTGCGAGCCGATTACTGAATCTACTCGGAGTTAGGTAATTAGCTTTAAGTAACTAACATTCATCCTTCCAACAATAGAAAGCTGAGTGACATGAAACTGACGATCAGCCGTGAATCCCTGCTCATACCCTTGCAAAGCATTGCCGGTGTTGTTGAGAAAAAGCAGACCATGCCGGTACTGTCCAATGTGCTGCTGGTAGCCGAAGACAATACTCTGGTCCTGACCGGAACAAATATGGAAGTGGAACTGGTAGGCCGGGTAACACCTGTCCATGTTGACCAGCCAGGGCGTATCACCGTGCCCGCCCGCAAACTTTCAGATATTTGCCGTTCTTTGGGCGATGAAGCGCCAATAGAATTAGTGCTTGAAGGTGATCGGCTTCACGTACGTTGTGGCGCAAGCCATTTCACGCTTTCCACGCTGCCGGCAGAGCACTTCCCAAATGTAGAAGATGAGCCCGAGAGCTTCCGCCTTGAACTGCCTCAAAAAGAACTTGGGCGCATGTTTGATGCCACAGCTTTCGCGATGGCTCAGCAGGACGTTCGTTATTATTTGAACGGTTTGCTGTTGGAAGTGGATAAGGATCATGTACGCACAGTGGCCACCGATGGTCACCGGCTCGCCATGGCCCACGTTGAGCTGGATACGGGGTGTGCTGAACCGCGCCAGGTGATTGTTCCCCGTAAAGGCGTTCTGGAGCTTTCGCGGCTGCTGGATGACGTGGAAACACCGGTCACGCTGGTTATCGGGGATAACCACCTACGGGCGACTGTAGGGTCCTACACCTTTACCTCCAAGCTTATAGAGGGCAAGTTCCCGGATTATAACCGGGTGGTTCCCCGTGGTGGTGACAAGATTGTTCTGGCAGATCGTATAACCCTGAAGAACACGCTTCAGCGGGCTGGCATCCTGTCCCATGAGAACATCCGTGGTGTTCGTTTGAATCTTGCAACCAATGAGCTCCAGGTGTTCGCGAACAACCCGGACCAGGAACAGGCCGAAGACGCGTTACCAGTGGATTACCAGGGCGAATCCCTACAGATCGGTTTTAATGTAGGCTATTTAATAGACGTAATGAACGCGCTGGATGATGAGCAAGTGAAGATCACGCTCTCCAATCCGAACAGCAGCGCATTGATTGAATCGCAAATTGATAACCGCTGCCTCTATGTGGTTATGCCGATGAGGCTATAGGAGAAACGAATGGGCACCGTAGCAAACGGAATCAAAGGCGCTTTCAGAGTTGGGCAAACTCTTTCTGTACTGGGCCGAACCGGTGTCAAATGGGTCGGGGGGGATCGTCCCCCTGCCCCGCGCTTGTTGCGCCAGACATTCGAATCACTGGGTGCAACCTACATCAAACTTGGGCAGTTCATTGCCAGCTCTCCAACCTTCTTCCCGAAGGAATATGTGGAAGAGTTCCAATACTGCCTGGATAGAACGCCGAATCTGCCGTTTGGTGTAATAAAGCGCATTATTCGTGACGAATTGGATCGGCCCATTGATCAGGTGTTTTCGGAGATAGACCCGGTAGCTTTGGCTTCTGCTTCTATTGCTCAGGTGCATGCGGCACGTTTGGTCACCGGCGAAGACGTTGTGATCAAGGTTCAGAAACCGGGTGTTGAGAATATTCTGCTAACTGATCTGAACTTCTTGTATCTTTCTGCGCGCATTCTTGAAACCTTGGCGCCAAAACTTTCCTGGACGTCGCTGTCGGGTATTGTGGAAGAAATCCAGCGTACCATGATGGAAGAATGCGATTTCATTAAAGAGGCGAACAACCTGAAGGTGTTTCGAAAGTTCCTTCATGATACCCATAATGAAGACGCTACGGTTCCGCAAGTATATGAGCATGCGAGTACCCGCCGGATACTCACCATGGAACGTTTCCACGGTGTACCTTTAACCGACCTGGAAAGTATCCGAGGTTACGCAAAAGATCCCGAGCGGACGCTCATCACCGCCATGAACACCTGGTTTGCCAGCCTTACTCAATGTGAGTTTTTTCACGCCGATGTACATGCGGGTAATTTGATGGTGTTGAAGGATGGGCGTGTTGGTTTTATCGATTTTGGAATTGTTGGTCGAATACGTCCAGACACCTGGGAGGCGGTTAGCGAGTTCATATCGTCTGTGATGGTGGGCAACTTTGACGGTATGGCAGATGCCATGATCCGTATTGGGATCACCCGTCACGCTGTTCAGGCAGATGATCTGGCGAAAGATTTACGTAAGCTGTATCAGAAGATGGATAAGATGGTGCCGGATCAAGTGTCGTATCAAGCGGATCAGGCAGAGGATGATGTTAATAACATCCTGATGGACATGGTTAAGGTAGGTGAAAGTCATGGGCTGCATTTCCCGAGGGAATTTGCGCTTTTGCTGAAGCAGTTCCTGTATTTTGACCGTTACGTGCATATTCTTGCGCCAGAGATGGATGTATTCATGGATGAACGCCTGAACATGCTTCACTGAGGCGGTCGCCTTCATCTACACGGTTTTGTACACTAGGGGCAGCATGTCACGTAATCTGTGAGGTGCTGCCTTTTTCGTGGATACATTCCATTTCTCTTGCTGCCGCAACGAGCTGTCCTTTTTATGGCGCTGGTAAAACTGCATACCGAGTTTTTTCGTAATCTGTCCCCCGCAGAACCGGCATCGTTCTCACCTTCCTTTAATCTGCTATACGGTGCCAATGGCAGTGGAAAGACCAGTGTGCTCGAAGCTATCGGGTACCTTGGCCTGGGTCGGTCCTTTCGGATAAATAGGCATCAAGCGGTTGTTCAGCATGGCCAGCAACGATTTACAGTTTTTGGTGGCCTGGACCACGGTTTTAACGAGGAAGAAAACTCCCGATCTTCAGATTCTCTTGCTCATCGGCTAGGTATATCCCGTGATGTGAGCCAAAAGGAAACAACGCTTCGGGTTGATGGCGAAGGTGTACGGAGCCTGTCCTCGCTGGCCAAGCACCTACCTGTGTCGGTCATTGATCCTGGTGTGTTTGATATCGTGGCGGGGGGGCCTGGAAAGCGTCGACAGTTTCTCGATTGGGCAGTGTTCCACGTGGAACCTTCTTTCGCATCAAGCTGGCAACAGTGCCAGAGAGTCACGTCACAGCGGAATCAAACGCTGAGAAATGGTAGACTAGACGAATCCATGTTGCGTATCTGGGATGCCCAGTATGCGGCACTGAGCGAAAGAGTAAGCGAAGTCCGAAAGGTTGCCTTTGATCAATTCAAAAGCGCATTCGACAGCCTGGTTCACGAAGTGGATGTGAGCTGGACAGAAGGGCTAAAATTGGAGTTTTATCCCGGGTGGGATACCAGTCAGTCACTGGTAGATGTACTTGTCCGTCACAGGGAACAGGAGGCTCGTATGGGGCATACCCTCTATGGGCCAAACCGTGCGGACATCCGGATCAGGTTTCAGGGACGACCGGTGGCGGAAACTTTTTCCCGTGGCCAGCAAAAAACCCTCGTTATACTGATGAAAATTGCCCAGAGCGTGGTGTTGAGTGATATAGGAAAGCAGGTCAGCTTTCTGATTGATGATATCAACGCCGAACTGGATGAGAGCCACAGAAGCATGTTGGCTCGCAAGTTACAGGAATTACGTTGCCAGGTATTTATTACCTCCATTGAGCGGTCCGATCCGGAAGCTCTGTGGCAGGGTAACCAGATACCTGATTACCGAATGTTCCACGTGGAACATGGCAAATTGAAGGAAGAATAAAACCGGCTTCCCAACCTCTTTTTATCTGCAAAAAGCAGTTTTAAGGAGGGGAGAGTGTGCCGGCCCTTACGCTTCAGGAGTTTTTTAATGAGTGAATCGAGCTACAATTCTGCCAGTATTAAAGTCCTGAAAGGGCTGGATGCGGTACGGAAAAGACCAGGGATGTACATCGGCGATACCGATGATGGTACCGGCCTGCATCATATGGTGTTTGAACTGGTGGATAACTCCATCGATGAAGCTCTGGCAGGTCACTGTTCCGAAATTGGCATTATCATTCATCCGGACGAATCAGTAAGCGTTCACGATAATGGCCGAGGCATTCCCGTGGATATTCACCAGGAAGAAGGTGTATCTGCCGCCGAAGTTATTATGACTGTGCTCCACGCTGGGGGTAAGTTCGATGATAACTCTTATAAAGTTTCCGGGGGCCTTCACGGCGTAGGCGTCTCCGTTGTAAACGCTCTCTCCTCTACCCTCACCTTGACCATCCGTAGGGAAGGCAAGGTGTATGAGCAGGTTTATACCCACGGTGTGCCGAACTCCCCTTTAGCAGCGGTGGGTGATACAGATGCCTCAGGTACCCGGGTACACTTTATTCCCTCCCCGGAAACCTTTACCCACATAGAGTTCCACTACGATATCCTCGCAAAACGCGTCCGCGAGCTGGCATTTTTGAACAGTGGCGTGCGCATTCGCCTGACCGATGAGCGTAGTGGTAAAGAAGAGTTGTTTGAGTATGAAGGCGGCCTGCGGGCATTTGTTGAATACCTTAATGTTAATAAAACTCCGATCAACCGGGTTTTCCACTTCACCCGTGAGCGTGAAGACGGCATTGTGGTGGAAGTTTCCATGCAGTGGAACGACGCCTTTCAGGAGAATATTTACTGCTTCACCAACAACATACCCCAACGGGACGGTGGTACCCACTTGGCGGGTTTCCGCTCTGCGCTTACCCGCTCACTGAATACCTATATTGAACACGAGGGCCTGGGCAAGAAGGCCAAGGTGAGCACCTCTGGTGACGATGCCCGGGAAGGTTTGACGGCGATCATAAGTGTAAAAGTTCCGGACCCAAAGTTTTCTTCACAAACCAAGGACAAACTGGTGTCCTCGGAAGTGAAAACGGCCGTTGAACAGGAGCTTTACCAGAGCTTTGCAGCGTACCTCCAGGAGCAGCCAAACGAAGCCCGGCTTATCGTTAACAAGATGATTGAAGCAGCGCGAGCCCGTGAAGCCGCTCGCAAGGCCCGGGATATGACTCGCCGTAAAGGCGCGCTGGATATCGCCGGCCTACCAGGCAAATTGGCGGACTGCCAGGAAAAAGACCCGGCTCTGTCTGAACTGTTCATAGTGGAGGGTGATTCTGCGGGTGGTAGCGCCAAGCAAGGCCGGGATCGAAAGACCCAAGCAATTCTTCCACTTAAGGGTAAGATCCTTAACGTGGAGAAAGCACGCTTTGACAAGATGCTGTCGTCTGCCGAAGTGGGCACACTGATCACTGCACTGGGTTGTGGCATTGGTCGTGAAGAGTTCAACGCGGATAAACTCCGCTATCATTCCATTATTATCATGACAGACGCGGATGTGGACGGTTCCCACATCCGTACCCTGCTGCTGACATTCCTGTTCCGTCAGATGCGCGAAATCATCGAACGCGGTCATGTGTTTATCGCCATGCCGCCGCTTTACAAAGTGAAGCGTGGTAAACAAGAGCAGTATCTGAAGGATGAGAAGGCGAAAGAAGCTTACCTCACCCAGACCTCTCTGGAAGGCGCACAGCTGTATGTAAACCCCGAAGCGCCTGCCATTAAGGACTCGGCCCTTGAGACCATGGTGCAGGACTATCAGACCGTGATGGCGATGATTGATCGCCTGTCCCGTGCCTATCCTGCGAAGGTGCTGGAGCAGATGCTTCACAACGATACCCTTACAGCAGAGCATCTGAAGGACGAACAAACCGTAGCGGCTTGGGCTACCCGATTGGGTGATGGCCTGAACGTGGATACCCGCACTGGCACCAAGTACAGCTTCTCTGTCGCCAAAGACAATGAGCGGGGGCTTTATCTGCCCAAAGTGACCATCTACGTGCACGGGATTCCCCACGAGCACGTATTCAGCCACGATTTCTTTGATTCGCCATCATATGGTGCCATAGCGCGCCTGGGTGAGACCCTGAACGGGCTTATTGAAGAAGGCGCCTACATTCAGCGTGGCGAGCGCAAGCAAGCGGTTCTGTCGTTTGAAGGTGCGTTGCAGTGGCTGATGAAGGAGGCTCAGCGTGGATTGAACATCCAGCGCTATAAGGGCTTGGGTGAGATGAACCCGGATCAGTTGTGGGAAACCACCATGGATCCTGAATCGCGCCGGATGATGAAGGTGAAGATTGAAGACGCCATTGCGGCAGACCAGATTTTCACCACGCTGATGGGGGATGATGTTGAACCGCGTCGCAACTTTATCCAGACTAACGCTTTGCAAGTAACGAACCTGGACATCTGATAACCTTCAGATAAGTAACAAAAAACGGCCAGAGTATCGCTACTCTGGCCGTTTTTTTATGCCTGTAAAATGGGTTTGAAGGGCTAGCCTTTATCTGCAAGATGAGGGGCCATCACCTCTTCCAGGGTATACCCCGTTAGCCGACGAATGGTTCTCCAGAGGTAATAGAAGATAAGCATCATCATGACCATAGAGGGGATGGCAATCATCGGATAACTGACCAGAGTCATCCTGCCAAGCTCCTCGTTAAACGCCTGAGTACCGGAAGGGCTAACCACAATCCAGCGGGCAATAACGTAATTCATGATGGATGAGAACAGAAACGTGCCGGCAAAAAAGTAGCTCGCCTTCAATAAGCGCCCTTCGAACTCGTCTACGTGGTTATTTTCTTCCAGGGTTTGCTGGATTTTATCCACATTGAGCACGTTGGGGTTGTAGAGAAGCGTGCGAACCAGCGGATATTTCGTGCGGGTAGAAGCCAATACGGCCAGGCCAATAACAGCGGGGATGGCCGCTTCTTTTATCGCTAGCCAGGCAGCATCCAGCTCCAACAGGCCAATGCCTCCTGTGAGCCCTACGCTTACCAAGCCGAGCACGGCGATAAAGTTTTTCTTGTGGTAACGAACAAGCTCAAACAAACCCCAGCCAAGAGGGAATGCCAAACCAAGAATCAGTGCATTCACACTGCCAAGATGTTGGTCGCCGCTAAATTTCATCAGAATAACGGATGGGATGACAATACTGACCAGCAGATCAACCCAGGGCCTGGGCTTGTGCTCGGGTACAGAGGTGGTGCTAGGTGAAGTCATGGTTCTGCCTGGTTGGTGAAACAACTACAGGCAGTATACGACGAACCCCATAAAAAAACCGAACCCGGAGGTTCGGTTTTATAATCTACAGCCGTTGCGGATGTATCAGGCGCCGACTTCTTTCAAGCACTCTTCAACAATCGCCAGGCCTTCTTCAAGGATATTGTCCTCGATGGTAACCGGCATCAGGAAGCGCAGGCTGTTACCGTACATACCACAGCTCAGCAAAATCAGCCCCTTCTCCTTGGCTTTTTTGGTGACCGCGGCAGCAAGCTCCGGCATGGGCTTACGGTTATCTTTGCTCTCGACGAACTCAAATGCCGCCATGGGGCCGAGGGTACGAACGTTGTCCACATGGCTGAACTGCTCCTGCCATTGGGTGAAACGCTGGTTCAGCTTCTCGCCCAGACGCACACTTTTGCCCAGGATGTCTTCTTCTTTGAACACATCGAATACGGCTAGCGCAGCGGCACAGGCGGTTGGGCTTCCGGTATAGGTGCCACCCAGCGAGTTCGGCCCTGAGGAATCCATGTGCTTGTCGGTACCGACAATCGCTGAGATCGGCATACCATCGGCCATACTTTTGGCCATGGTGATGATGTCAGGCTCAACGCCGCTGTGTTCAATAGCAAACATCTTGCCGGTGCGACCGAAGCCACTCTGAACTTCGTCGACAATCAACAGAATGCCATTTTCGTCACAGATTTTGCGAAGCTCTTTCAGGAAGCTGGTAGGCGCTGCGTAAAAACCGCCCTCGCCCAGCACAGGCTCCAGCACGATAGCCGCTGTTTGGTTTGCCGGAGAATCTGTCTTCATAGTCATGCGAAGACCACGCAGGGCTTCTTCTTCGCTCACACCGTGATACGGCACAGGATAAGGCGCCCGGTATACGGTTCCCGGCATGGGGCCGAAATCCGTTTGGTAAGGCGCTGCCTTGCCATTCATTGCCATAGTCATGAAGGTACGGCCGTGGTAACCGCCATCAAAGCAGATTATGTTGGTGCGGCCGGTGGCGGAACGGGCAATCTTGACGGCGTTTTCCAGTGCCTCTGCACCGGAGTTGGCCAACATTACTTTGGCATGCCCTTTTACCGGCGTAACTTCGCTTAACTTCTGGGCCAGGCGTACATAGCCCTCATAGGGCATAACCGTCTGGCAGGTGTGCATCAATTTATCCAGCTGGGCTTTTATCGCCGCAACTACTTTCGGATGCCGGTGGCCTATGTTGAGAACGCCAATGCCGCCGGCAAAGTCGATCATACGGTTGCCGTCTGCATCCCACAGTTCCGAGTTGGTTGCATGGTCGGCAAATTGCTCATTGGGACTTGCCGCGCCTGCCGCAACATAGCGTTCTTTGAGTGCTTGCAATTCTTTGTTGCTCACTTTGCTATTCTCCCCGTGTCTTTGATTTATCTATCTCACTAAACAGTGTAGGGAGTACCGTCGAATGACACAAACTAACTGAGCTGAATATCACGCCGGTGGTTCCCTGAATTGCAATGCGGCGAGACGCCGGTATAGAGGATTTTCTTGTATAAGTTCGTCATGAGTGCCCACCGCCAACAACCGCCCCTGATCCAGAACGGCTATACGATCAGCGTTGCGAACGGTGGCCAGCCTGTGGGCGATCACCAGTGTGGTTCTGCCAGAGGTAAGTGCTGGCATAGCTTGTTGTATAAGGCTTTCACTTTCTGCATCCAGAGCGCTTGTGGCTTCATCCAGCAGCAAGATGGGCGCATCGGCCAGCAGTGCCCGGGCAATGGCCAATCTTTGTTTCTGGCCTCCTGAGAGCCCCAGCCCAGCATCTCCCAGACGGGTGAGGTAGCCGTCTGGTAGTTTTTCGATAAACTCGTGGGCATGGGCAATACGAGCGGCTTCTTCAACATCGGCCTGGCTGGCGTCCGGGCGCGCGTAGCGTATGTTATCGGCCACCGTGCCATGGAACAGGGCCGGGTTCTGGGGCACCAGTGAAAAGCAGCTGCGCAGAGCCGCCAGAGACACCGTGGTGCTATCGGTACCGTCAATGTGAATGGTGCCGCTGTCGGGCTGATAAAAGTGCAGAAGCAGGTCGAACAGTGTGGATTTTCCGGAGCCGGAAGGACCCACCAGAGCCAGGGTTTCTCCTGCTTGAACATGTAAGCAGATATCGGCCAATGCGGGATGTTCGCTGCGCCCCGGATAGCTGAACCTGAGATCATCGATACGAATATCTCCCGTAATGGCGTTGGGAAATGTGCATGCATCCTGTTCAGCCGGTCGATCAAAGGCTGGTTCTGTCTGTAGTAGCTCAAACAACCGCGCCGCGGAACCGGCGGCCCGTTGCAGTTCGCCAATTACCTCACTGATTGCCCCTGCGGCTACGCCTACCAAAAGGCTATAGAACACAAAAGCGGCCAGCTCTCCGGGGGTAATGCGGCCGTGGATAACATCCAGACCGCCAATCCAGATCACAATGCCAATTGCACCCATCACCAGTGAAATGGCTATGGTGGTCAGCCAGGCACGCTGCTTTATACGGGCACGGGCTATGTCGAAAGCGCGCTCAGACACCTCCGCAAAGAAACGCCGGTCGTGGGGTTGGTGATTGAAAGCCTGCACGGTCTTTATTTGCGTGAGGTTTTCGCCCACGTAACTGCCTACATCGGCCACTCTGTCCTGGCTGAGCCGAGAAAGCTGCCGCACTCGCCGGCCAAAAAACACGATGGGCACAATCACCAGCGGAAAGCCCAACAGAATGACTCCGGCCAGCTTGGCATTGGTGATGAATAGCAACAGCAGCCCGCCTACCAGCATCAAGGCATTGCGCAGGGCAATGGATACGGTCGACCCGATCACTGATTGCAGTACCGTTGTGTCGGCGGTAAAACGGGATTGAATCTCCAAGGCCCTGTTCTGCTCGAAAAACCCCGGGTGCAGGTCAATCAAATGATTGAACACCTGTTTACGGATATCCGCTACGACCCTTTCGCCAATCCAGGACACCAGGTAAAACCGCGCGAAGGAACCGAATGCCAGCCCCAGCACAAGAATGAAAAACAGCCCCACAGCCCGGGCCAGATTATCCGGGGATTGGGTCGCCAGGCCCTGATCAACCAGAATCCTCAGGCCCTGCCCCAACCCAAGCGTGATGCCTGCCGTGATCACCAGGGCTACCAGAGCACCTGCCACCGCCTTGCGATAGGGGCTTATAAATCCTATGACCAGTTTCAGAGCTTGCCGGTGACGAGTGTTAATGATGTGCCTCCTGAAGTTGAGGTGCTGTAAACTCGGGTTGCTATACCAATGCTGCTTTCGACCAGCCTTATCATACGCTTGTCTCCTCTGTGAAAATGAAGGAATGTCTGTGCGCGCTTACGCTGATAGTGATTACTCCGCCCACCAAAAACCGGACTGGAAAGTCATTGCCGGGCTGTGGCCGTATTTGGCAGAGTTTCGTGGACGGGTAGCTCTATCTGTGGCTTTCCTGATATTGGCAAAGCTGGCCACGGTAGCCACGCCCGTGGCCCTGAAATACATAGTCGATTATCTCGATCAGGGCCGCGAAGGCGAGCTGTTGCTGTGGATTCCCGTGGTTCTGGTGGTCGCCTATGGGGCATTACGATTCGGCAGCACATTGTTCGGGGAACTGCGGGATGCCGTGTTTGCGCGAGTGGCCGAACGTGCCATGCGGCGAGTGTCGCTGCGGGTGTTCCGTCACCTCCATGACCGCGAACTGGCCTTTCACCTGGATCGAAAAACCGGCGGTCTGGCCCGGGACATAGAGCGCGGTACCACTGGCATCAGCTTTTTACTGCGCTTTACCCTGTTCAACATTATTCCCACGCTGCTGGAAATATTTATGGTGGCGGGCATTCTGCTGGTGGCATTTAACGCCAGCTACGTGTTGGCCATTCTTGTTGCCGTGGCGGTGTATATCGTTTTCTCCATTACAGTCACCGAGTGGCGAACCAAGTTTGTGCGCGAGGCCAATGCCCGCGACAACCAGTCCAATTCCCGCGCTATCGACAGTCTGCTCAACTACGAAACCGTGAAGTACTTCAATAATGAGAAATTTGAAGCCGAACTTTACGATGAGAATCTTGAGGGCTGGGAGAAGGCGCGCCTGAAAAACCGCTTGTCCCTGGCCGCGCTTAACACCGGCCAGGCGCTCATTATTGGCATCGCAATGATTGTCATGATGGTGATGGCCGTGCGGGAAGTGGCCAGTGGCACCATCACCCTGGGTGATTTCACCATGATTAATGCCTACCTGCTTCAGCTATTTATCCCTCTGAACGCTTTGGGCTTTGTATACCGGGAAATCCGTCAATCCCTGGTGAATGTAGAGCGCTTGTTTGGCTTGCTGGATGAAAAGCCGTTGATTGAAGACGCGGATAAGGCGCCGGCGTTGGTTGTGGATAAAGGTGAGGTGGGCTTCGCGCATGTGCATTTTGCCTACCGCGCCGATCGCCCGATTCTGCAGGATGTGGACTTCTGCATACCCGCCGGGCACACCCTGGCTGTTGTAGGCGCCAGCGGCGCCGGTAAATCCACCCTTGCCCGCCTGCTGTTTCGCTTTTTTGAAGTGGCTAAGGGCAGCATCACCATTGATGGCCAGGATATTCGTGAGGTCAGCCAGGACAGCCTGCGCGCCGCCATAGGCGTAGTGCCGCAAGACACAGTGCTATTTAACGACACTCTGTATCGAAACCTGGCCTACGGCCGCCCGGAGGCCACCGAGGCCGAGGTGCATCACGCCGCGAAGCAAGCGCACCTCGACAACTTTATCCGCAGCCTGCCTGAAGGCTACGACACTAAAGTGGGCGAGCGTGGCCTGAAACTCTCAGGTGGCGAAAAACAGCGCGTGGCTATCGCCCGAGTGCTGCTGAAAAACCCGCCGTTGTTGATTCTCGACGAAGCCACCTCGTCGCTCGACTCTATCTCAGAGCAAGCCATTCTGGAGGCCCTGAACGAAGTCAGTCGGCAGCGCACAACATTGATTATTGCTCACCGTTTATCGACTGTGCGCGATGCCGATACCATCCTGGTGCTGGATCATGGCCAGATTGTAGAAAGCGGCGGGCACAGTGAGTTGCTGGCAAAAAATGGGTATTACTCCAGACTATGGCTGCAGCAACAGCATGGCGATGACAACCAGCAAAACTAATTAAGCACAGAGGCCAACCCCGAGGCGCGAACGACTCTTTGGCCGACACTGTCGCTGAATACACTGGCGTCGCCGGTTATCAGGCTGAACCAGTTTTTTGCACGGGTGATGCCGGTATACACCAGCTCCCGTGTGAGCACAGGGCTCAGGCGATCGGGCAGCACCAGGCAGGTGTGATTGAACTCAGAGCCCTGGGATTTATGCACGGTCATGGCGTACACGGTTTCCAGCTGCTGCAGCCGGCTGGGTGAAATCCAGCGTATATTGCCGCTGCCGTCGCTGCTGGGAAAGGCCACGCGCAACACGGTTTGCAGTTGGTCGCAACTGGCTTGCGCATCGGTGCCCTGGGGCAGGCTAAAGGTAATGCCCACATCGCCGTTCATCAGTCCCAGGTTGTAATCGTTGCCGGTAATCAGCACCGGGCGCCCGGCGTACCAGCCTTCAGCCCGGGGAATCAGCCGTTGTGCCAGCAAATGCTGGGCGATCAGCTCGTTCAACCCTTCTACACCCCAGGGGCCGCGCCGCAGGGCGCACAGCACCTGAAAATCACTGAAGGCCTGCAATACCGATTTTGCCAGTTCGTCCCACTGTTCCGTTGTGCTGTTGCTGTTCAGATTGTGACCCTGCATCAGCGATAAATAATGACGATAGCCTGCCGGTGGAGGCAGGGGCTGGTTGTTGCCATCCACTCGCCCTTCCCCGTTATTACTGAATGCCTGAGGACTGCCACTGACCGAATGGCCGCAGATCAGCGCCTGAGTGTCTTCCAGCGATGGTTTTTTGTTGAGGCCATTCAGCCACACCACATCGTCAAACCCGGCGTTACAGGCCCTCTGAAGGGTGCTGGCGTCTAATGTGTTGGTGTTGACCGCTTCGGCTAGCTGGCGAATACCACTGCCTTCGGCAAAGCGGTAACTTTTGCGCAACATCGCCACCGCCTGATCCAACGGCTGGCCTTCGAAGTCCTGCAAGCTTGCAGGGATGTCAGTGTCGGTGATGGCTTTCAGCCATTGCACCGTGGCCGGCAAGTAATGTCCGTCGGGCGCGCGCTGACACAGTTCGCCCAACACCGCGCCGGCGTCTACCGAGGCCAGTTGGTCTTTATCGCCTAACAGAATCAGCTGGGCGTTGGCGGGCAGGGCGTCAAACACCGACGCCATCAAGTCCAGATCGACCATCGAGGCTTCGTCGATCACCAGAATATCCACCAGCAGCGGGTTGTCGCGGTTGTGGCGGAATTTTCGCGTATCCGGGCGACTGCCCAGCAGCCTGTGCAGGGTTGTCACTTTGGTGGGTATGTCCGCCAAAGACACCTGCCCTGGCAACTGTGCCAGTGGCAGGCGGCTGACGGCGCCGCCGATGGATTCGTTGAGCCGCGCTGCAGCCTTGCCCGTGGGCGCAGCCAGGCGAATGCGGTATTTGCGCCCATCCCGCTCGGCAGACTCGCCCGCGACGGACTGCAGGGCTGCCAGCAAATTCACTACCGTGGTGGTTTTGCCGGTGCCGGGGCCGCCGGTAATAACGGCGAAACGGTTGCGGGCTGCCAAGGCACAGGCGAGCTTTTGGTAATCTACAGAAGAGCCCACAGAATTCTGAGGTTTAAACAATATGTCCAGAGCTTGGCTAAGTGTTGTAGCAGCGTCTGATGACGGGTCGGCCAGGGGGGAAGGCCGTGCCAAGCGCTGCACAATACCGGTGGCAATCTGCTGCTCATAACGCCAAAAACGACGCAGATATAGCCGGGTATCATTCAGCACCATTGGTGCAGTATGTGAGCCATCACTTACCGCCAAAGCGTTGTTCAGGGCGGTTAGACATTCCTGAGTGGACACGCGGGCCAGGAGTTCACCCGGCCCGGTATAGCCTGAATCAGCGGTTGTTGGGTGTTCAAAAGAGCGGGCCCCGTTGGGCTCCTCCGGTGGCAACGAGAGAGCGCTTTCCGCATCGGCCAGTAGCGTCGCGAGATCCACGCACACGTGGCCCCGGCCTACTTGGTGGGACGTCAGTGCAGCAAGGAGCAAAACCAGCGGTTGCGGTGCTTCGCCCTGCTCTTTCGACAGGTCGTGAATCAGCCGTGCAAAGCGCACATCCAGCGGGCGAATCCAGCCGGCTTGCTGCCAGTTATCCAGCAGTTCCAGAACCGTTTCTGTCTGGTTCAGCGCAAGGCTGCTGTTCTGGCTCGGAGAAGCCGACGCCGTTTTATCTACATCAACGGCTTCGTCCAGATCCAGGGCAAACTGGTTATCGGTATTGCGCGTTTTGCTCATGCCGCCACCTCCCCGGGGGCTGCTATGCCGTCAAACATGGCATCCAGTTGTTCAATCAGCGCTCTGGGTGGTTTATCGGTAAATGCCCCTGCCCCTGGCGCATGGATGCCCCTTAAAAACAGATACACGGCGCCGCCCACGTGCTGGTCGTAGTCGTAATCCGGCAGGCGCGCTTTCAGTAGCCGGTGCAGAGCCAGCAAATAAAGCACGTATTGCAGGTCGTAGCGTTTCTCCAGAATCGCCTCGCCCATAGCCTGATCTGTGTAGGCGCTGTCACCGTCGCCCAGATAATTGGATTTGTAGTCCAGCACGTAATATTGCCCGTTGTGTTCAAACACCAGGTCGATAAAGCCTTTCAGCATGCCGTTGAAGCGCCCGTCATCCACCCGCGGTCGGTCTGCGCCGTTGAGGGTGTGCTGGGTAACCAGCCTGTCCATGGATTGAGTGCTGACGTTGCGGCTTTCAAACCAGAACTCCAGTTCCGGGCGCAGTGTGCCAAGGCCGGCCAGGCTGGTGCTTTCGCTGTTGCTGCGGCTCAATTGCAGTGGTTGGCGAATGAGCGCCAATATCCACTGCTCCAGTGTGTCTACCCAGTCACTCCAGCCCCGCGTGCTGCAACGCCGGGTGAGCTGTTCACGCAGTTGCAAGGGGTTATCCACAATGTGTTGCAGGCCTTGTTGTACACACCATTCCAGCAGGTCGTGCAAAAAGGTGCCCGGGCCTGCCCCTTTGGGAAAATAATGCAGGCTGTGGCTGATCGGAACGGCTATGTCGTCTTCCTCGCGGTTGTGGGCGCCCTCTTCCAGCAGATTCTGCGTTTCTGCGTCTTCCACTTCGCCGGCGAACACAATACCGGTGCCAGACAGGCCGCGATATTCCAGGGATGAATAGCTGGCAATCCACCAATCTTCCCGCGCTTCGCGGGTCGAGATCCGTGCGGGCCCCAATGCCGCAGGTGTCTCCGCTGCGTAATGCAGGTTAGTAAAGGCAGGCAACGGTTCGGTACACAGTTCGCTGTAGCCGTGGGTGAGCTGGTTCAGTACGTCACTCAGGGGCTGCTGCGCCACCGGCTTTCCGCCCAGCAGATACCCCAGCCCGCTGAGGTGCCAGTCTTCAATGTCTGCCACACCCACCCAAGTGGCAAAACGGGCGCGGGTCAGCGCCACGTAGAGTTTGCGGATGTCTTCGCCCAACCGTTCCTGGTCTGCCCGGGCAACGTCTTCCGGTGTCGGATCAAACACGGTGATGAGCTGTGAGTTGTCATCGTGATAGCGCACAAAGGACTGTTTTTCACTTTGCGCGCGGAACGCGGTGCCAAAGGGCAGAAACACCAGCGGGTATTCCAGGCCTTTGGATTTATGCACAGTGATGACTTTTACCAGCCCGGCATCGCTTTCCAGGCGCAGGGTGCGGTGTTCGTTTTCGTCGTCTGCTGCCCTTAGAATTTGGGTGTAGTGGTGCACCAGTGCATGTTCGCCATCCAGTTGCAGGCTGTCCTGCTGCAGCAGTTCTGCAATGTGCAGAATGTCGGTGAGCCGGCGTTCGCCGTCTGGGCGCTGCAACAGCCTTCCGGGCACGCCAAAATCCATCAGAAAGCTGCGCAGCATGGGCAGCACGCCCTGGCTATGCCATTGTTTCTGGTAACCCATAAAGCGCTCGATTTCACGCTCCAGCGCCATCTCGTCGGTAAGTAACTGATCCAGGTAACTCCAGGGCAAGCCCAGCGTGGGCGTGGCCAGCGCAGCGCGAGCAAAAGCCAGTTGCCGGGGTTCGGCAAAGGCTTTGAGCCAGCACAGCATTTCTTTGGCCTCGATGGAGGTAAGCACGGAATCCCGGTCAGACAGGTACACGCTTTTGATGCGCCTTTGGCCTAAGGCATCCCGCACAGCAGCGGCCTCGTTGCGATTATTCACCAGAATCGCGATGTCTTTGGGTGCCACCGGCTCCAGATCGTCCGGATTATCTGTCAGCGCAAAGCCTGCTAACCCCTGCTGGCCAAGCGTCAGTAAACGGGCGATTTCACTGGCGCAGGTTTCTGCCACCTCGGTGGTGGCAGTGCCTTTGGCCAGGCTTTTGCGGTTGCCGCTTTTATCTTCTTGATCGCTTTCCAGAGACCACAGGGTGAGGCTGGGTTGGTTGTCGCCATTCACTGACCACAAGCGTTTGGTGCCGTTGGCCGCCACGCTCTGAAATGGCAAGGCTGAGGCGTCGCCTTTGCCAAACAGGAAAGCCCCCTCCGGGCTGTTCAGGTCGCCATATTCGAACACCCGGTTGACCGCTGTCACCATAGGCTTGGAAGAACGGAAGTTGCGGCCCAGTGTCCAGGTGCGGTCGCGGGCCCCCGTGCGGGCATCCAGATAGGTGTAGATGTCGGCGCCGCGGAAGCCATAAATGGCCTGTTTCGGGTCGCCGATCATCAGCAGGCAGGTATCCGGATGATTCTCTGCAACCCGGTAAATGCGGTTGAAAATGCGGTATTGCACCGGGTCTGTGTCCTGAAACTCGTCAATCAGCGCCACCGGGAACTGGCGTCTGATGGTGGCTGCCAATTGATCGCCACGGGGGCCATGAAGTGCGTCGTCCAGCCGGGTGAGCAGGTCGTCGAAGCCCATTTCCGAGCGTTTTTGTTTTTCCGATTCCAGTCGCGCCGCTATCCAACGGGTGGCGTGCCTGAGGATGTCGGCCTCGGCGCTGGGCAGGCTTTGGCTGAAGGCGATCAGCTCTTCAATGGCATCAAACGCGGGATGGTGGGGCACATCGCCATCACCTTTGAGTTTTGTGGTCAGTATGTCCGGTGTCTGGTTTTGGAAGCCGGCTTTGTCGAGACTCTCCGGATAGAGGTCATCGGAAGACGCCCACGCCAGCAGCGTGTCCCAGGCGGCAATCATCGGCTTCATGCTGCCACCGTGCAGGCGTTTGCTCTTGTTGAGCTCAACCAGCATGTCGGTCACTTCTGGCTTCCAGTCTGCCCAGGGGTAGGATTTCAGTGTCTGCGCCTGTTCGATGCGCCGTTGCACCGTGGCTTCGATGGCCTGCTTTACATCGTCGGTGGCGACTTCAAAGGCATCGGCATCACCCAGTAGGTTGCGCACGGAAGCCCGCAGGTTGTCCGGGGTTTTCCAGTGGCTCAGCACTTCGTCCATCAGTACCGGCGACAGCGGATAGATAAATGTGCGCCAGTAATCCCGTGCCACTTCATCGAGTAGTTCGCTTTGGTCGGTTTCCAGGGTCAGCCGGAACAGGCTGCCGCTGTCGAACGCATGCTCGGTGAGCATGCGGTTACACCAGGCGTGGATGGTGGACACAGCGGCCTCGTCCATCCACTCGGCGGCCAGCAGCAACTTTTTGCGGCAGTCTGGCCAGGTTGCCGGGTCCGGGTAGCTGTCGTCCCGGAGCTGATGGATCAGCGCGGTTTCCGGCGTGGGCTTTATGCTATCGGCAACACTGGAAAACACTTCGGCGGCCTGAGTGAGCCGGGTACGGATGCGATCCCGGAGCTCTTTTGTGGCTGCGTCAGTAAAGGTAACCACCAGCAAATTCGGCGGCAGCATACCGGCAGCCAGGGCGCTGCCCTCGGGTTGTCCGTGGCCCAGAACCAAACGTACATACAGAATGGCGATGGTGAAAGTTTTTCCGGTACCGGCGCTGGCTTCAATCAGGCTATTGCCGTTCAGGGGCAGCGTGAGTGGGTCAAGGTTCGGGTTTGTCGTTACGGTGGTAGCCGTCATAGCTTGCCCTCAATCTGACCGGCGGCGGATTTTTCCTGTTCGGCTTCCCATAAAGGCACATATAGCCCGTGCAGCAAGGCTTCAAATTCACCACTTTGCATGAACGCTTCGGCACTTTCGAAGGCGCCTCGCAGATAACCGGTGTCCCGCTCCAGGGCGGTGGTGTAAGCCTGTTGGGCATCGCTGACCGCGCGTTCGTGATCACCGAGAAACTTCTTGCTTTGGTAGAAGCTGTAAATCCAGGCAAAGCCGGCCTCACAGTGCAGTGGTAAAGCCCGGGTACTGGCGTCCATCCAGCGTGCCAGTATCGCGTCGAGGTGTTTGGCGGCGGTTTCCTTTGGCAGAGGTGCAAAACGGACTTTGCGGCCTTCTTCCTTGCCCAGAATCAGGGTTTCAAAAGGTTGCGCCGTCAGTTGCCCGGCCAGATGAATCACCCAATCGCGCATCAGGTTGGCGTAGCGGAGTTTTTTGCTGTAACCGCTGCCGCTGAGCAAGCTGGAACCGGCAATGACCAGCCGGCAAAGCTGGCCTTCATGGTTGCGGCGCAGGTTATTAATCAAGTCCAGTACTTCTACGGAACCGGTATGGTTCGATAGGCGATATTCGAACGGCAGTGGCTCGCTGAGCGCCTCGGGCCATTCGGCCAGAGCACTCTGATATCGCTGAAACAAGTCGGGCAAGCGGCCGGAGAGGTCACTGCGCAGTTTGTGTTCGGTTATACCCATGCCCAGGTCGCCGCGCCGCGCCATACGATCCAGAGTGCTTTCCAGGCGCTCGTGCAGGTCATCTTCATTAGCGGCTTTCAGCAGGCCTTGCTCAATCAGTTCAGTGTCCAGACGCCAGCGGTCGAGACCGTTCAGGTCAAAGTTTTCGTTATCCGTGTCGTCGTCTTCCACATCGTCGAAGCGCACTTGCAGGCGGCGTTGGTAGAATGTGTCAACGGGCTTCTTCAAAAAGCCGGCCAGGTCGTTGAGGGTGATGGGTTCCTCAGGCTGCTGAAACGGCAGGGCTTTTTGCTGAGGCTGCTCTTGTTGTTCTGTGGCCTCGCTGTCATGGGCGCCGCGCCATTCGTGTTCGTAGGTAAACAGACTGCCGCTGTGCCTGGCTTGGGGAAAGTAGTCGCGGCTGAACGGTTGCAAGGGATGGCAGGTGGTCAGCGCGTCGGTGATCGGCTCATCTGGCTGTCCGGGCAGTGTCCAGAGACTGTTGAGATGGTCTTGCAACTGACCCACCAGTACCGACGGCGGCCGTGGAGAATCGTCGCGTATGCTGCGCCCTACCCAGCTGATGTAAAGCTGTTCGCGGGCAGACAACATGGCCTCCAGAAACAGGTAACGGTCGTCTTCCCGGCGGGAGCGGTCGCCGGGCCGGTAATCCTGCGCCATCAGGTCAAAATCCACCGGTGGCCGTGAGCGCGGATAATCGCCATCGTTCATGCCCAACAGACACACTTTGCGAAAGGGAATGGCGCGCATGGGCATCAGGGTGGCGAAGTTCACCTTGCCGGCCAGAAAACGCTGGTTCAAGCCGCCTTCATCCAGACCGTCCAGCAATACATCTTTCACAATGTTCAGCGGCAAGGGTTGCTGAGTCAGCCCTGCAGCAAGGGTGTCGTCCAGCCATTGCTCCAGTTGCCGGCGGAAGCGGTTGAGCAGCAACAGGTCGTGGCCTTCTACCTTGTGGAAAAACTGCTCGAGCATGGCGGAGAACAACGCTTCCCATTGCTGGGGTGCGCGGCTTTCCTGCAGCGTTTGCCACAAGCTTTCGAGCTGATACACAAACTCACCAAGGCGGCCCGCCAGGCCGGCCTGTAAGCCGCCAATTTCGCCGTAAGGCTGGACCCCGGCCCAAGGCTCGTCATCACCCATGCCGTAACCCAATAGCATGGAGCGCAAGCCAGACTGCCAGGTGTTGCGTTGCAACCCCGCGGGTAGCTCCAGGCTTTCCCGGTGGGCACCGTGCAGGCCCCAGCGTATGTTGGCGCCTTCTACCCAGCGCCTGGCCAGGGGAATGTCTTCTTCGGCTATCTCAAAACGATCACGAATGCCGGGCACTTCCAGCAGGCTCAGGATCTCGCTCACCGCAAACCGACTGCGTGGTAACGACATGAGCGTTTCCAGGGCAATCAGAACGGGCTCGTGGTTACGCTGGCCCTGGTCGGAAATGGTGAACGGGATATGGCGCTTGCGCCCTGCTTGATAGCGGCCGAACACCGCTTGTATATGGGGCGCGTATACGTTGATGTCTGGCACCATCACCATCACGTCCCGGGGGCGCAGCGAGGTATCTGCGTTGAAGGCGGCCAGCAACTGGTCGTGCAGAATCTCCACTTCCCGTTGCGGGCTGTGGGCATCGTGGAAGGCGATGGAGCCATCAGCGGGCACAGACTGGCCCTGGCCCAGGTTGAGTTCACGGCGCTCGTCGCGAATTTCCTGCAGCGGGGTCAGGTTATAGATGTCGTTCTGTAGTTGGTGCAGCAAGCCAGTTGTCTGGCCTGTGCCATGCTCCGAGAAGATGTCGATCTTCTGATCCGGGGTCTGGAAGCTGGCGCGATACTCATCGGGGTTGTCGAATTCGTCCAGCAGGCGAATGTAATCCCGACCCTGCTTGCCCCAGGCCGCCAGCAGCGGGTTGGCGTGCTGGTGCAACTGATCTGCATCCTCAACCTTCGACAGCGTGGGATGGCTGGCCCCGCGCTTGCGCTCGGCCCTCAGCAGGTCTCGATCGCTGACGATATCGGCCCAGTAAAATTGTGATGGGTTGTGGACGCACAGCACCACCTGGCTGAAACGGCTAAGTACATACAGCGCTTCCAGCGCCTGGCGCGGCAGCGACGACACCCCGAACACTACAATGCGTTGAGGTAACCGGCTGGGGTGAGCTGGGGCGCTTATACGCTGGCCCTCTGACATAAACCGGGTGTGAATCTGCGAACGGCTGGTGCTGGCTTCAGCACCTGTGTCTTCCACCAGTTTGCGCCAGAGCATGGGCTGCCAGCGGGTGTCTTCCTCAATCGGCTTTTTTTCGTTCTTCGGGGTGATGATTACATCCCGGCCCAGCTCCCACGCGGCCAGCCAATCGGCGCGGAACACCTGATACTGGTCGAACAGATCCGCTACTTTTTCAGCCAGCTGGAACGCCCGCAAATCAGGGTCGCTGCCTTCCAGAAACCGCGCCAGAGGGTTGAATACCTCGTCTGTTTGAACCAGTTCTGGCAGCAGGCGGTAAAGCCGCCACACCAGCCGGCGTTTATCGAAGGGGGATTGCTCCGGCACCTCGCCATCCGGCAGCACGGCCCTATAGGCCTGCCAGATAAACCGCGCCGGGAACAGAAAATCCATACCGGCGGCAATGCCCAGCCCGCCTTCGCTGCCATCTTCCGAACGTTTTTCTGCCAACGCCAGCTTCAGCCACTGGGCAATACCGTTGCTCTGCACCAAAAATGTCTCGCTTTGCAGTGGCGGCAGAGGGTTCTGCTGGCAGATAAACACCACAGCCCGGCGCAGGTCTTCCAGATGATTGGCGTGCACGGCGTGAAAGCCAGGGGTGATGGTGGCGTGTTCGGGCATGGGTTTCCTTGTCGGATTGTCTTTATAACGGCAATCAAGCCTTCGTGTCGATGGTAGAGGGTACCGCAACTGGTGACAGATTTAGACTGGCGACACTCGAGAGTATGACGTAAGACCGCACAATGTGTGTGTTGTTCTGGTAGATTTCAAGGAGAGTTAACCATCTATAGGAAGTTGATCCCGTGTATTTAGAAAGTTTTACCATAAAAAATTACCGAAAATTTCGCTCCACAGACAATACGGTTTGCTTCGTTAAGCCTGAAGTTATCGATATCAGTACTGAAGGTGGGCAGCCAGAGTCAGTGATTGCTCCTTCAACGACCTTAATCATCGGTAAAAATAATGCTGGCAAAACCACAGTCGTCAACGCATTAAAGATGCTATGCCAGAATGAACAACCCGCAGCATCAGACTTTAATGTCTCCTACTTAAATGAGCTGTTCAGTGAGTACAAACAAGCTTTTGAAGTGAATCAAGCGACAAAATTTGAAAACTTAGAAACACCGAACCTAGAGTTCACCTTGAGCGTTAAAGTGGACTTTAATGATGAAAATTTGATGACTCACCTAGCTTCTTTTATATCAATTAGCGAGGAGGATAATGGTGAGCCCGTTAGCGTACGTATCATGATTAAAGTGATGCTTACCGAAGAGCTGGAATTCAAAAAAGAAGTTAGGAATATTCTTAAAGTTACTGGTTCAAACAACAAACAAAAGTTTGATAATTTTTACGCATTGCTTTCAAGAGAAAACAGAGATAGTCAAGCGGAGGGTAACCTTTATAAAATTGTGTTTATGGATATTCTTGGAGATGCAACAGAGAGGTTTTCCCTAAAAAGACTGTTAAATATTAAAGAGATTAAAGCCAATCGCCACCTTAAAATGGGAGTGCTAAGCGATATCTTTAACAAGATAGTTGCCTTCCAGTTCACTAATGACGTTAGCTCGCGTTCGCTATTAGAAGCAAGCATAGAGTCGATAAATAATCAAATATCTGGTGATGTGGGGGCTAAGAGTACTGATATCTCACAAGTTCTTAGTGAAGTAGAAAGCACAAACAAGGTCGATATGAACCTGTCTGGAAACGTTACTTACGATGCCATTATGAAAGGGCTGATAAAATATAATTTCATGGATGGCGATGATTACATTCCAGAAGATCAATTTGGCTTAGGATATATCAACTTACTAAACATTATTGGTGAAATCATTCATTTTGTGGATAGCTACGAAGACAAGAGTCATTTTAGCCGAATTAATCTATTATTTATTGAAGAGCCAGAGGCGTTTATGCACCCTCAGATGCAAGAGTTTTTCATAAAGCGTATTGATAACGCGGTAAAAAAAGCACTGGAGATCGCCAATAAATCTTCCACAGATACAAAAGTAATACAGTGCCAGATAGCAATTACGACTCACTCTTCCCATATCGTCAATAGTAAGATTCACAGCAGTAATACCTTCAATAATCTCAACTATCTAACCTCAACCAACAAGTGTACTAAAGCCATAAATCTTACGGATGAAGCTATAGTTTCTGGTAAAACCAATGATGCTAAAAAAGAGCTTAACTTCATAAAGAAACATATAAAATACAAAGTTTCAGAGTTGTTCTTCTCTGACGCGATTATCTTTGTTGAGGGTATAACAGAAGAAACCTTGCTAAATTATTACTTAGAAAACCATCCAGCTCTTAGCAAATATTATATATCTGTATTTAATATTAATGGAGCGCATGGTAAATTGTACTTACCGTTAGCGAAAAAACTTAGCATCCCTAGTTTAATTGTGACCGATTTAGATATAAAACGTGCGAAATGTGAAAAAAATGAAAAGCACAAAGAAACGGAATCTTGTGAAGTGTGTGGTCAGAAGGCTAAAGATGGTAATGCTTCTTGTATACTAGGCTCAGATCCAGGATTTGCTCAAATAACTAATCTTGAAGGACGTAGAACAACCAATGCAACACTTAAAGAATTTAATAAAAATATAAGAAATAAAGTGGAAAATGAGGCGGATAAGCTAGATGATATTGAATTTTTTTTGGATGATAACCTTTATGTTGTTTTCCAGAAAGAACCAGTTCAGGGGCAGTATGCAACGAGCTTAGAAGAGTCGTTGATCTTAAAAAACTACCAAAACGATATCATAAATGATGTGATTAAAGACTGTAAACCAGATATATATCTGGATATTTTGAATGAAAATGGTGATGAGTCACGAAATAATATAATCCATAATTCGTATAAATTACAGAAAAAACTCTCGGATAGTAAAAGTGATTTCTCTAATAAGCTATTGTTTAGTATTCTTTCTTCAGAGGACGGTGATGTTTTACCGAAATTACCAAAATACCTAGAAGATGGTTTAGGTTGGCTAGTTAATAAATTGCAAACCAACGATATATTTTCATTAACTAAGCCCACGGTCGCGGCCGATGTGGAAGCAGAAACTACGGCAGTTGAAGGTGGGGAGACTACATCTGATGACACAGAATGAGATTTCAGAATTAATTATCCAGAAAGGCATTAATAAGAATATCGATAATTTCAAGAGCTTTCGTTTTAATGCGGGCGCTGGTGCAGGCAAAACCTATGCATTGACAGAAGCGCTAAAATACATTGCAAACAATAAAATAGCAGCTACAAAAAGTCCGCAAAAAGTGGCGTGTATCACTTATACCAATGTAGCAGTTAATGAAATAAAAAATCGATTAGGTAACTCAGAATCTGTACATGTTTCAACCATTCATGAAAGATTATGGGAAATAATAAAAATCGCACAGCCTCAGCTTTTGATCTGCCATAAGGAGAAAATAGAAGAGGTTATAGATAAAAACGATAAAGCTCTGTACAGCTCCAGTAAAGCAAAATTCTTTATTGGTCTTGATGAGCTAAAACAACAAGAATTTATTCAGTTTTCGAAACAGACTAAAGAGCTATTCTATCAATCTAAAAATCTAAACGCTAAGCCTTTTGCAAGTGCCTATAAAAATAATAATGAAATAGACCCGCCGAGTTTTATTAATGAATGTTTGAAAAATGTAGAGCATTTCAAATATGTTGTTGGTATATTGTATAAAAATCAAAAACTTAAGGGTTGCTTAGAAAGAATAGACGCACAAGAAGAAAAGCGCGTCTATTATGACAGCAAGGTAAATACAGACAGGCTTCACCACATGAAGTTCAGTCACGACACTTTACTTGAGTATGGATTAAAACTCGTTAAAACCTATCCTACTCTCTGTCGCATTGTTATTGATAGCTACCCCTATTTCCTTATTGATGAATATCAGGACACACACAGCAACGTGGTTAAGTTTATAAAAACTCTCCATGACTATGCCATTGAAAAAAATAAAGATTGGATGGTGGGATACTTTGGCGATATTGCGCAGAGCATTTATGATGATGGAGTTGGTCGGAAAATTGCAGATCTTCACGATGGGTTGGTTATTGTCGACAAGATATTTAATCGACGCTCACACCAACAAATTATTAGTGTTGCCAATAGTATTCGTGCTGATGAAATAGTTCAAGTACCGATCTTTGAGGAAAAAAATAATGGTTCAGTACGATTTTTTTACAATAGTTCAGAGGACAAAATTACTACAGCTAAAAAGTTCCTAGTAGAGTATAAAGGTGATCTTATAAAACACAATAAAGGGTCGGAAAATTTAGATAAAAAAGAGACTAAGATTAATTGCTTGGTATTAACAAATAAGCTAATGGCAAGTTTTAATGAATTTGATGATGTTTACCAAGCGTATCAAAAGTCAGTTATCTATTATGGTAACCTAAACACCCAAGTGTTGTCTCAACAATTAGAAAAGTTGCATCCAGCGGTTTTAACTATTTACCGTTTTGTCAAGCTCTACCAAGACATACATAATAGTGTGGTTTCGTACTACGATATTTTTGGCACATCGAGCAAAAACATGGTCTTTTCGAAGGCAAGTTTGGTGGTCCGTGAATTGAAAAATAAAACACTTACATCATTAAGAGAATGGATCGATTTAATTATTGATAGGCTTGAAAATAGCGAGGCAAAAAAGGAATTAGGTAATGTACTGATTAATAGAGTTAATTGGGATAAAGAAAAGATGATTTCCGCTGGTATATTTAGATCAACTTTTTTAGACAGTATTAATGCTCTAATGAATGAGGGTTCGGAAGCTGAAGTTAATGCCAGAGAAAAAGTCGATAGCGTTCTAGCATTACCAATAACGTCGTTAATAAACTGGGTTAACTTTATTGATGGTGTCGAAGGTGATGATATCAGCTACCATACTTATCATGGCACTAAGGGCGAAGAGTATAATAATGTCGCAATCATTCTAGAGCATAGCTTTGGTGTTAAGAATAAAGATAAATTTAAAAACTATTTCAAAGTAGTGCAACAAAGTGCTGAGAAAAAAGAGCTTTTATTTTCTGTTACTGAGACGAAAGATAAACATATCAATACACAAAACTTGCTCTATGTTGCCTGCTCGCGAGCGATAAAAAATCTTAGGATACTTTATTTGGATGATATTTCGGAAATCAAAGAGGGCATTGAGTCTATTTTTGGCGAGAGCAAATCCTGGCCAATAGATGGAATTCATAGTTCTGTGTAATTTGTTATCTTTGATCAACAGTAGAGCTAGCTCCTGTGGGTAAAAAATCTAACAAGGCCAGCCTAGAGAAGGTTTATTGTCTCACTATTTGAGCTGCGCCGCAGGCCATCGTAAAGTTGTGGCCTGATTCATCCTCAGCAGCAAGGTCTGCCTTTGTATTTATGAGCATGCACCCCCGGCCCGCTGCAGCGGATCTTGAAAACCCCCTGTACTACCTGGAAAACATGGAAACGGTGGTGGCTTGGGTGGCAAATCACCACGCGGATCTGTTGCTGGAACCAGAGCGTACCCGCCTGCACAATTTCTTTGAGTTACCTCGCCCAGCGCGTGCGTTGTTGACCCGAATGGTGATGCGCAGTGGAGATCTGTTTCGCGCTAACAAGCTAAATTACCCGGAACTGGGGAGCCCGGAAACGCAAGCACTGGATGAGCTGGCTGCCAGTGGCTGGCTGGATGCCGATCCGCTGTTGACGTTGGATGAGCTTTTTCGACTGTTCACCCTGGCCGAGCTGCGCCCGGCCTTTGCCTTGGCGCTAACTCAGGCAGGGTTTTCCAAAAGCCTGCCCAAGAGCCAAATGCGTGAGACTTTGCGGGACACGTTCACCGATGCCCGCTCGCTGACGGACTGGTTTGATGAAACCATAGCGCCGGCGGTGCGGGTCAACCACATGGCGCTGTTCGATCGCATCCGCCTTATGTTCTTTGGCAACCTGCGCCAAAGCTGGTCGGATTTCGTACTGGTGGAGTTGGGGCACCATCGCTATGAAGAGGTGGAGTTTACCCCCGAGGCACGGGCCTTTTCTCAACGTAGCGAAGTGGATACCTACCTGGCCATGCATCAGTGCCGGGAGAATTTAGATGCCGGAGTGCCAGCTGCCGAGGTTTGGGCTGAGGTTCCGATGATCACTGATAGCCCCTGGCTGACCAGCCGCCGTGATCGACTGCTGCTTGAGCTGGGGCGACAGGCGGAGCGTCAGGGCGAACGGGAACTGGCGTTGCAGGCGTTGGCCGGCAGCGGCCACCGGGAGGCGGGATTAAAACAGCTGCGGTTGCTGGAACGAATGAAGCGCTTTGAAGACGCCTGGGCTACTTCTGCGCACTGGCAAAACCACGAGTTGAGCGACGCTGAGGCGCAAGGCCTGGCGCGTATTCTGAAGCGGCTGGCAAAAAAGGTGGGCAAGCCAGTTCCGCCGGCGCCGCAGAGCCCGGAAATTCGTGAGTTCACCCTGACATTGCCGCAAACCGGCGGCTCGGTTGAAGCGATAGTTCGGGATCATCTGTGGAGTGCCGAGGCTCCTGTGTTCTTTGTGGAAAACACCCTTATTAACAGCTTGTTTGGATTGTTGTGTTGGCACACCATTTTCAAAGCGATACCCGGAGCCTTCTTTCACCCGTTCCATACCGGGCCGGCGGATCTGGTGCGGGACGATTTTGTAGCACGCCGGCAAGCCGAGTTCCGCCAATGTTTTGCGGCGTTGCACGATGGCAGCTATCGCCGCAGAATTCTGGATACCTACGCCGCCAAACAAGGCATTACCAACCCCTTTGTGGCTTGGCCCGCGCTGAATGAAGAGCTGCTGGTTCTGGCGCTGGATTGCATACCTGTCGCGGATCTTCAGGTTCTGTTTGAGCGTCTTCTGCTGAATATTCGAGAACATAGAAGTGGTTTCCCGGATCTTATAAGGTTTTACCCGGAGATCGTGGGAAATAAGTCCCGTTACGAAATGATCGAAGTGAAAGGCCCCGGCGATCGGCTGCAGGATCATCAAATCCGCTGGTTGCACGCCTTTGCCCGCCAGGGCATTGCCGCCAGCGTGTGCTATGTGCGTTGGCAAAACAGCGGAGCCACACTGTGAAAGTTGCGGTCAGAACGCTCTGCGAATTCGCCGCCCGGGAAGGCGATTTAGACTTTCGCTACACCCCGACACCCAGTGCAGAAGAGGGCATCGCTGGCCACCAGGTCATTCAATCCAAACGTGGATACGGATACAAAAGCGAGTACTCACTTACGGGTAAGTGCTTGGGATTAGAGCTGTACGGGCGAGCCGATGTGTATAACCCGCACTCCGGCTTGCTGGAAGAAATCAAAACACACCGTGGGGATTTGTCCCGTATCCGGCCTCATCAACGTGCGTTGCACCGAGCCCAGTTACGGGCCTACGGCGCCCTGCTCTGCCGCCAGGAAAAGCGAAAAACCCTTAAGCTGGCGTTGGTGTATTTCGATATAGGCAAAAACCGGGAAACACCTGTCACCGAAACCGCCCGCGCGGAGGAACTGTGGCAAGAGCTGGAAACTTTATGTGAGCGCTACCGGCGTTGGGCGGAGCAGGAAGCTCACCACCGGGAACAGCGTGATATTCGCCTCGCCGGGCTGCGCTTTCCGTTTGCAGAATTTCGCCCCCGCCAGCGACAACTCGCCGAAACGGTTTATAAAAATACGGTAAAAGGCGGCAGCCTGCTGTTGGAAGCGCCCACTGGCCTGGGCAAAACTCTGGGCACCCTGTTCCCTGCGTTGATGGCCATGCCTGCTGCAGCACACGACAAGCTGGCTTACCTCACCTGCCGCAATACTGCCAGGCAGTTGGCGGTGGACGCCGTGGAGCGCCTACGGGCCGCGCAGGATGCGCCACAGATATGGCCCTTGCGTACGCTGGAACTGGTGGCCAAGGCCGACGCCTGCGAGCACCCGGACAAAGCCTGCCACGGGGATTCCTGCCCGCTTGCCAAAGGCTTCTTCGATCGCCTGCCAGATGCTCGTGCCGAAGCGGCGCAGGCGGGTACAACACTTACGCAAGACGTATTGGCAACGATCGCTGTCGGTCACAACATCTGCCCATACTTTCTGGCCCAGGAGATGGCGCGCTGGTGCGATCTGGTAATCGGCGATGTAAACCGAATGTTTGATCAGGCGGCCCTGCTCCAGGGGCTTACCCGACAGAACAACTGGAAAACCGGCGTTCTGATAGACGAAGCCCACAATCTGGTGGATCGCGGCCGGGGCATGTATTCGGTGCAGTTGGACCAACAGCGGCTGCTGAAAGTGAAGAAAACTGCCCCCAAAGCCTTGAGGCCTCACTTGGATCGTACGGCCCGTGCCTGGCAAGGCGTAATCGGTGACCACTCTGAAGCCGGCACCGCACCGGTGTTTCTGGACAACTTGCCTGGTGCATTGATCGGTAGCCTACAAGGGCTTGTATCCGGGCTTACGGATTTTCTGGCAGACAATCCGCCGGATCTGGAACTGCAGGAAGTGCTGTTTGAATCCGTGGCCTTTATGAAGCTGGCGGATTCATTTGGCGACCATTCCCTGTGCGAATTTTGCCGCGCAGGCCGTGGCCGCGCCAGCCTGAGCATTCAGAATCTGGTGCCGGCGGATTTTCTGCGCGACCGCTTTCAGGCAGCAGCCTCGGTATTGTTATTTTCTGCCACCCTCAGCCCCGGCGTGTATTACCGGGATCTGCTGGGGTTGCCGGAGGACAGCCGGTTCACTTCGTTGCCCAGCCCGTTCAGTGCCGAACAATTGCAGGTGAACTTCACACCCAAGATCAGTACCCGCCAAGCCCATCGCGAGGCGTCGGTACAGCCCATCGCTGAGCTGATTGCGCAGCAGTATCGAGAGCGCAGTGGGCACTATTTAGCGTTTTTCAGCAGCTTTAAGTATTTGAATGAGGTGAGTGCTGCATTGGAAAGCCAAGCGCCGGATGTGCCCCAGCGCGTTCAGCATTCCGGGATGAGTCCACAACAACGAAGAGAGTTTCTGGCAGGGTTCCGGGAAGAATCCGGCAGTGTGGCGTTTGCGGTTCTTGGAGGCGTGTTCAGTGAGGGCATTGATCTACCGGGCGAGCAGCTAATTGGCGCCTTTGTCGCCACTCTGGGCTTGCCGCCGTTTGATGCCTGGCATGACATTCTTAAGCAGCGGCTGCAGCAACGCTTTGGTGCCGGGTACAATTACACTTATCTGATTCCTGGCCTGCAGAAAGTGGCTCAAGCGGCCGGGCGGGTGATTCGCACACCAGAGGATCAAGGGGTGATCTGGCTGATTGACGACCGCTTTTTACAGCCGCAGATTCGAGGGTTGTTGCCGGGGTGGTGGTTCAAGACTGAGACCGCAGAATAGAGCGGCCTCAGGTTTCAGGCTGGGCGTATCAACCGAAGTGGAAAAACGCCAGCTTGTTGCCATCCAGATCTTTCACATAAGCGCCGTAAAACTGGTCTGGAATGCGCTGCCCCGGCTCGCCATCACAGGTCGCCCCCAACTCAATGGCTTTCTTGTGATAGGTATCAACGGCTTCTTTCGAGCCTGGCTGCAATGCCAGCATATTGCCGTTGCCGGGATCGTTTGGCGTTCCGTCGAACGGCGTACAAACCGCCAGCATAGGGGATTTCATGCTTTCCCCAATGAACGCAATGCGGCCCATATCCAACAGGAGTTTTGCGCCCATGTCGCCGAGAAGGTCTGTGTAGAACTTCTTGGCTTTTTCCATATCACTGACACCGATGGTCACGTATCCGATCATGTTCTGTTCTCCAGGTTTTGTAACGTATGGATGCAAACCTCTGAGGGCCTTGCAAGCTTATGGAACCGGCAAAAAAAGCTGCCATGCAACTGCTACACTTACCTATCTTATCTGAAGGAGTGACTCAATTGTCGAATTGGCATTGGCCGCGTTTCCCCGGCATGGTAACCGTTTTGATCACAGTGCTTGCGATGACGGGTTGTGCTCTGCCTCAAATGACTGATCGTAACGAAAGCCGGTCGCTACCCGCCAACCAAACCGCAGACACTCGATTGGGGCGTGCGATTGCCCCCTTGGCAGACGCGCACTCAGGCGAAAGCGGAGTTGTCCTGCTTGAAAACGCCCACGACGCCTTTGCAGCCAGGGCATTGTTGGCCGAAGGGGCTGACGCGACCCTGGACGTTCAGTATTACATCTGGCAATACGACATCACCGGCACCATGCTGCTTGATGTGCTATACCGAGCCGCTGAACGCGGTGTTCGCGTTCGCCTGCTGCTGGACGACAACGGCATCTCGGGGCTTGATGAGGCGCTGGCAGCACTGGATACCCACCCGAATATCGAAATACGGCTGTTTAATCCGTTTGTCGTGCGCAGCCCCAAATGGATTGGCTACGTGACCAGCTTTCAGCGGCTGAACCACCGTATGCACAACAAGTCGTTCACCGCAGATAACCAGGCAGCCATCATTGGCGGGCGCAACGTGGCGGATGAGTATTTCGGCGCGGGTCAGGGTGCGTTGTTTGCCGACCTTGATGTCTTAGCCATTGGCCCGGTTGTGCATGAGCTTTCTGATGACTTCGATCGTTACTGGTCAAGCGTCTCTGCCTACCCTGTAGCAACTATTTTGCCTGAAGCGGGTGAGGAAGATCTGGCGCGGGTTGTAGAGACAGCAAAGAATTGCAGCGCAAGCTCTGCAGCGAGCAAGTATATCTGTGCGATTGAGGACTCAAAGTTTCTAAACAACCTGCTGGCGGGCAATCTGGAATTTACCTGGGCACCGGTTTCGATGATCAGCGACGACCCCGCTAAGGTGCTGGGGAAAAAACCGAAAAACGGCTTGTTAAGCCGCCAGATGGCAGAAGCCATGGGAAGCCCGGAGCGCTCAGTAACGCTGGTTTCGCCTTACTTTATACCTACCAAAACAGGTGTGGAAATATTCCGCGATCTGGAGCGCAAAGGTGTTCAGGTGCGGGTGCTGACCAACTCCCTGGAGGCCAACGATGTGGCTATGGTGCATGCGGGTTACGCGAAATACCGGAAACCTCTTCTGGAAGCCGGAGTGCAACTGTTTGAACTGCGTAAGCTGCCCGGAAGCGAGTCTGTGGAGGGTGACCTACAAAAAAGCTTGATGGGCAGCTCCTCCTCCAGCCTGCATGCCAAAACCTTTGCGATTGATGGCAAAAGCCTGTTTGTGGGCTCGTTCAATTTCGACCCCCGGTCGGTTCATATCAACACTGAGCTGGGTTTTGTGATCGAGAGCCCGGAGCTTACGCAGGTGGTAGAAAATCATTTTGAAGAACAAGTTCAGGTAACGGCGTATGAGGTGGTGCTGGACAGCGCGGGCGACCTGCAATGGATCGAGCGCAATGGTGAGGAGGAAATCAGGTACAGCCACGACCCAGGAACCGGGTTGATAAAGCGAATGATGGTTTCGTTTTTCTCGTTTTTGCCTATTGAGCATTTGTTGTAACAGAGACGCTGAATATATAGGCGCTTGAGAAAGAAGTATCCAAGATCCACGACATTTTATGGTAACTCAGATGAAGTTAAGCCCAATCAATGATCCTGCTAAACGAAACAAAGGTTCCTCAATCAATCGGGTTTTAGAAATTGTTGAACTGGTGTCTGTCAGCGAGCGCCCACTTTCGCCCGCAGACTTGGCATTCACTTTAGATATCCCGAAACCCAGTATTCATCGATTGTTGCAGAAGTTGGAAGCGGTTGGTTTTGTGCAAACGGATTGGCGAGGCTTGATTATTCCCGGTACAAGACTGCTGAAAACAGCCGTAGGTGTATTAACCAATGACTCATTAGAGAGCTTACGGTTATCTGTTTTACAACGTTTAGCGGCGGAGGTAGGCGAAACCTGCGGTATTGCTATCCCGATTAACCTGGAGATGGTGTACACCGACCGCGTACAAAGTAATTGGCCGCTACAACTTTACTTGCAAGTTGGTGACAATGTACCTGTGTGGTGCACTTCCAGTGGAAAGCTCTATTTGAGTTCACTACCTAAAGCCCAGCGTAAGCGATTAATTAGTAATATGCCGTTGCAGCCTCTGACCAATAATACCTTGGTGGATAAGCAGCAGTTAGAAGCGAGTTTAGAGCAGACTGCAAAAACGGGTGTTGGTTTGGATAATGAAGAGTTTATTGCTGGCATAGTCGCACTGTCAGTGCCGATTCTAAACCCAGAGGGACATTACTTTGCCAGTTTATTTACCCATGCTCCAACTATCCGAAAGTCATTAGCGGAGTTGCAAGTCTTTGTGCCAAAACTTCAAGCTGCTGCAAACGAGCTGGGCCTCATGCTAAAAGAAGCAGCATCTTTAGATCCTCAATAGAACAAGGGCCCATACACATGGGCCCTTGTTCTATTACGCTTACCCTAGTTTAGGGTTGGCATTGAGATTGCCCCACAGTTGTTGATAAATAGCGATCATTTGCTCAATGCTTGGGACGCGTGGATTATTGCTCGGTGAGCCGGATGCCAAGGCTTGTTTGGCCATGGTTTCGACCAGACTGTCAAAGCGCGTTTTGTCTGCACCAAACTCTGCCAATGTCGGAACTTTTAGTTCGCGGTTAAAGGTTTCGAGTGCGTCCAGTAATTTTTGATTGGCCTGCTCGCGGCTATCTTCGGTGGTAGCGACGCCAATAGCCCGAGCGCAATCGGCATAGCGTTCAGGCGCAGATGGGATAGAAAATGCCGTAACACCGGGTAGCAACATGGCATTGGATAGACCATGTGGTACATGGAAGAAAGCACCGATCGGACGACTCATGCCATGCACTAAGGCCACGGAGGCAGTTGAGAAAGCAACGCCCGCCAAGGTTGATCCCAGCATCATGGCTTCCCGGGCCTCAATGTCGTTACCGTTGGTATAGGCACGCTTTAAATGCGGGCCGATTAAGCGCATTGCCGATAAAGCCTGGCTGTCACTGAATGGACTGGCTTTTTGACTGACGTAGGCCTCAATGGCATGGGTTAATGCATCAATACCGGTATCCGCTGTGGTGCGCGGTGGCAAGCTTAAGGTTAAATTTACATCGACAATAGCGGCAAGTGGCATAAAGCCAATGCCGGCACACAGCATTTTCTCATCGTTTTTTTCATCGGTAATGATGGTAAAGCGAGTGACTTCGGAGCCTGTGCCCGCTGTTGTCGGAATCGCAACAAGTGGAATACCGATTTCATTAACTTGGCGGGGAAATTTGTAATCACGAATGTTTCCACCATGCTTGCCCAAGATCGCGATGGCTTTTGCGCTGTCTATTGGGCTGCCACCGCCTAAGGCAATAATTACATCGTATTTTTTATCCAACATGCAGGCAAGGCCCGCTTCAATTGATGCTGCAGTGGGTTCAGGCTCTGTGCCGTCAAACACATCTGCCTCCAGACCTTCTTCTGATAATAGGGTCTGGATTTGCTGAATATAACCCAGTTGTACCATCATTTTGTCGGTAATGATGAGTGGTCTGCTACCACCTAAGGACTGCACGATGCTGGGTAAATGGTTGATGGCTCCCGCACCAATTTCCATAATTCGAGGTAAAGCGACGCCTATAGACATGCTAATTTATCCTTGATAATTATTTTTTGTTGTTGGCAAAACCCTTGAACCACAACGCCCGCTACTGAAAAGTAGCGGGCGTTGTGGTCATCAACCCGAATGGGGCAGCCCCAGGGAAAGGAGATCAACCCAAGAGGATGGCTGGCAAGCCGGTCACCAACCAAGGGAAGATTGTTAACAGCGCGCATGCCAGGATGATCAAGGCTACGAACGGAATCACCGCTTTGTACAGATCAACGATTTCCACTCCCGGCGGCGCCACCCCCTTCAGGTAAAACAGGGCATAGCCGAACGGCGGCGTCAGGAACGAGGTTTGCAGAACCACGGCGACCATCACCACGAACCACAGCATATCCACTTCCATGGCTTCGACGATGGGCAACATGATCGGGAAACTGAGCAGCACAATGCCGGTCCAGTCGAGGAACATACCCAGAATGAACACGAGGAAGAGCATCAGGATCAACGCCCCCGTGGTGCCGCCGGGCATGGCTAATACCAGATCGCTGATTACGCTCATGCCGCCACCGCGGGAGAAAACCCCGGTGAAGGCTGTGGCGCCTACCAGCACCAGCATCACCATGGTGGTGGTCTTGCTAGCATCGATCAGGGTGTTGTAGCAGGTCTTGAGTTTGCGATCCCCGAAAATTAAGAATAGCAAAAAGGCAATGAACACCCCGATGGCTGAGGCTTCCGTAGCCGTGGCCAAACCGGTGAACAATGCCCCCAATACCCCAAGAATCAATGCCATGGGCGGAAGAACGTACTTGAACAACATAATGAGAAGTTCGCCGGTGCTGGTCTGGGCGCGCTCTTCCGGAGGCACCTTCGGGCCGTACGCGGGCTTGATGTAGCAGATGATCAGAACGTAAAGCGCGTACATCACCCCAAGTATCAACCCCGGCACCAAGGCCCCTGCAAACAGGGCCCCTACCGAGACCGGCGAGTAGCTGGCCATCAGGATCAGCATGATACTGGGTGGAATCAGGATGCCCAGACAACCGCTGGCCATGATTACCCCGGCGCTCAGCTCCTTGTTGTAGCCATACTTGAGCATTGGCACAAGGGCGATCATGCCCATCACGGCAATTGAGGCGCCCACGATGCCAGTGGTTGCAGCCAGCAACACTGAGACTATAACCACTGTCAGCGCCAAGCCGCCACGCAAGTTGGCCAGTAGCAGGCGCATGGCATCGAACATTTTCTCGGTGACACCCGAGTCGTTCAGAAACCGCGCCATCAATACAAATAACGGGATCGCCACGAGCACGTAGTTATCCATGGCATTGCCATAGATGTTGTTGATCAGAGTGCCCATCACGTTCAGGCCAGGCCCTACAAGGGCACCTATAACCGCGACGCCACCCAGTACAAACGCCAGGGGGTGGCCCATGAACAGGCCGACTATTAACCCGGCGAACATCACCAAGGTGAGCATTTCCGGACTTAAATTCATGTCCGCTCCTCCCGCAGTTGCTGAACCGCCCGGATGAAGATCGCGATACCCTGCAGCAGGATCAATACCGCCGCAATGAAGATGACGCCTTTAACTGGATAAACTGGAATCGACATCATGCCATAGGTGGTTTCGCCGCGGCTGAACGAACGCATAAAGAAACTCCAGCCGAGGCTTAACAGCATCCACATAAAGGGCGTGAAGAAGATCAGGTAGCCGATAACGTCGAGTATCGCCTGCTTCCTGAGTGAGAGTAACCGTTTGATCACGTCGACTTCGACGTGAACATGGTGGCGTAGCCCGTAAGCTGCCATCAGCATAAAATGGGCGCCGAACAGCATTTTGGTGATGTCGAACGCCCAGTCGCTGGGGCGGTCGATGAAGAAGCGCAAAGCAATATCGTAAAGAACGATTATCGTGATAATAGCAATCAGTGGCGCAATGATTCGGCCGAAAACGTCATTGAGCGTATCGATTGCCTTAGCAATTGCATTCATAGAGAAACCCCGCAATCAATACGAAAAGCTGCCTCGATGCGAGGCATCGAGGCAGCGGTGAGCGTCTTACAGGCACTTTTCTATTTTTGCCAGGGAGGGCAGGTTGTCGATGGTGCGGCTCATGTTGAACGGTGCGCTAATATCACGCCAGTTAGCGTAGTTCTCCATGTAGCTGATCATGGAATGATAAACCTTGGCATGCATCTTATCCTCGCAGGCTCCGCGAACGATCACTTCATTGGTGATGTCTTGAATGCGGGCTAGGTCTGAATCGGAGAACTGGCTGATTTCGACACCGGCTTCCTCGAACTTAACGGCGCCGTCTGTCGAACCGCGCTCGGACCAGGAAAGTGACCAAGCCAGGTTGGCGTCAGCAGCGATCTTCAGCTTCTCTTGGGTCTCTTTGGAAAGTTCGTCCCAGGCATCCTTGTTGATCATCACACCAAATACGCTGGCAGACTGGTGCCAGCCGGGCGTGGCCCAGTATTTGGCCACTTCAGCAAAACCGGCCTGGTAGTCAACCCCTGGCGTCGAAAACTCACCGGCGTCGATCACGCCGCGCTCAATGGCCTGATAAATTTCACCGCCGGCGATGGTGACCTGTGAGCCGCCGAGTTCCTCTAGAACGCGTCCTTGGTCACGTCCGGAAAGGCGGACGCGCTTGCCGTCGAGGTCAGCCAGGTTTTTGATGGGGGTACGACCCATGAAACCAGACTCATTATTGGTGATCCCGTACGGTAAGTAGACCATGTTGTACTTGCCGTAGACTTCTTGATAGAGCTCGAAACCGCCCCATTGTTGAATCCAGTTCAGGTAATCCACGCCGTTGAACAAACTGGTGGTCGTGGCTAACGGCGAGAACGCCGAACTGCGACCTGCCCAGTAACCGGGCCAGTCCCCTGCAGCTTCAATGCTGCCGGTTTCGGTGGCATCAAACACTTCGGTACCGGGCATCAAGGTGCCGCCGGCGCGGAAGTTGATTTCTAACTCGTCACCAACCAGTTTGTTGGCGAGCTCAACCCAATGGCGATCGATTTCGATCAACGCCAAATTTTCAGGCCAGGTGGTGGTCATGGTCCACTTTTCTTTGGCCAAAGCAGTAGCGGAAAAGGAGGCAAGAGCGATACCAGCAGCTAGACCGGTGATGGCAAATTGGAATTTTTTGTTCATGTAATATTCCCTAGTATTGGCTTGTGAAATTGTTGTTTTTGATCATCGGGAAATCAAGGTTCGCAGTTGACGTAAGCTTCGAAAGAAGCTTTGGGCAGTGAGTTCACGGCCTTGTCATGCTTACCATTAATGAAGTTTTAATGCGAGGGTTTAACGGTTGAAACGACTTTGTTGTTGCTTGGCTTGGGGTAAGTCATCTGCACAGCCTCACTTTTGTTAGTATTCGCAGCAATTAGCTACGCTTTGGCGTTGTTGCAAATCGAAAAATTCACTTATATTGATACGAACTGTACCTTTATTATCCGAATAATCATTGTTGATCAAGCATACCAGCATGTCAACTAATGGGATTCCTTCCAATGCTGTACAGGCTAACGTTCAGCCACCGGTTAGAGCCCGAATCCAGAAACGAAAAAGGACCCATCCGAAGATGCGCCCTAAGTCGTTGAAATCATGGTCGGCGTGGCAGGATTCGAACCTGCGACCCCTTCGTCCCGAACGAAGTGCGCTACCAAGCTGCGCCACACGCCGATCAATCGTCGATTGTATACGGATCTACGGGGGTTTTTCCAGCCCGGAGCCTAGTAAAAAAGCATCCGAAAATACACCGAGGTTGTCGTATATTGCCACATTGGCGCCGGGAATTGGGCGGGTTTTCAGGTGGCGTTCCGTGTCCTTGCCGTTGCCGGTACGTACCAGCACGGGCTGACAGCTGGCGGCGAAGCCGGCTTCCAGATCCTTGCGGCTGTCACCGACCATGATGGCACCTTTTAGGGTGTTCAGATGAAGGTGATTACGGATCTGTTCTAATAGGCCTGTGAGTGGCTTGCGGCAACCGCAGCCGTCATCCGGATGGTGCGGACAGTAGGCGATAAAACTGATACTGCCGCCTTGGGCGGTCAACAATCGTTGCAGCTTGTCGTGCATGCCGTCCAACACGTCGGTGCTGTAGAAGCCCCGGGCGATCCCCGACTGGTTGGTGGCGATGGCAATGCGATGGCCGGCTTTGCATAGCCGTGCCATCGCCTCGATACTGCCGGGAATGGGGTGCCAATCATCCACAGAGCAGATGTAGCTGCCATCGTATTCGTTGATGACCCCGTCCCGGTCGAGGATGATCAGCATCGGTCAGCCAGCGGCAGGCAGCAGAGCAATGTCTGCGACACGCAAAAACAGGTTGTGGAGTCGATTTAGCAGCGCAAGACGGTTGTCCCGCACGGCCTTGTCTTCTGCCATAACCATGACTTCACTGAAGAAGCTGTCCACCGGTTCTTGCAGGCTTGCCAGTGATTGCAGCGCGCTGGCGTAGTCGCCTTGCTCAAACAGTGGGAGCACTTTTTGGGCTTGCTGGTCTATGTGTGCTGCCAAGGTTTTCTCGGCGGCATCCTGCAGCAAGTTGTTGTTGACGGTTTCACCAACGCTTTCCCCACCCTGCTTGGACAGAATATTGGAAACACGCTTGTTGGCGCCGGCCAGAGCCAGAGCTTCTGGCAACTGACGGAAGGCTTCCACGGCTTTTACTCGGCGGTCGAAGTCCAGCGGGCGGGTCGGGCGACAGGCGTGAACGGCCAGATACACCTCAGCACCAATGCCGCGCTCGTCGTAGTAAGCACGGAACCGGTCCAGCATGTAGTCAACAACGCTGGTGGCGGTGCTGTCTTCGGTCAGGCCGGTGAAGTTTTCTTCTGCCCATTCACAGCAGGTCTGCAGATCCAGCGGCAGCTCCCGTTCAATGATGATGCGTAGCACGCCCAGAGAGGCACGACGCAAGGCGAAAGGATCACGGGTACCGGACGGTGGCTGGCCAATCCCGAACAACCCTACCAGGGAGTCCAGGCGATCTGCGATGGCGAGCGCACAACTTGTAAGCGTGGTGGGTAGGCTGTCTTTGGCAAAGCGCGGCATGTACTGCTCGTTCATCGCTTTGGCTACATCGGCTGGTTCGCCGTCGTCGGCAGCGTAGTACTGGCCCATGATGCCCTGAAGGTCGCTGAACTCCAGCACCATCTCAGTCACCAGATCGGTTTTTGCCAGCATGGCGGCACGCTCAGCCAGGGCCGGGTCACTGCCAATCGCTGAGGCGATTTTCTTGGCCAGAGCAGCTACGCGAACGGCTTTGTCGTAAACGCTGCCGAGCTTTTCCTGGAACACAATCGGCTTGAGCCGTTCCACACGGTCTTCCAACCGGATTTTCCGGTCGTTTTCGTAGAAGAAGGCGGCGTCTGCGAGGCGCGGCCGAATGACCTTTTCGTTACCGGAGACAACTTGCGAGGGATCTTTGCTCTCAATGTTGGCCACAGTAATAAACAGTGGCAGCATGGTGCCCTCGGCACTTACCACGTGAAAGTATTTCTGGTGCTCCTCCATAGAGGAAATCAGAGCTTCCGCGGGGACGTCCAGAAACCGCTTGTCAAACCGGCCCATCAACGGCACCGGCCATTCATTCAGGCCGGTTACTTCATCCAGAAGGTCTTCATTGATAACCGCTTTACCGCCAGCTTCGGCTTCGGCAAGGGCGCTGACACCCGCGCGGATCTGTTCACGACGCTTGGCGAAGTCGGCAATAACGTAGCCTTCCTGCTCAAGAACCACTTCGTAATCTGCTGGCGTTGGAATGATCAGCGCTTTCGGGCAATGGAAGCGGTGGCCCATGGTTTTGTTGCCCGCCGTAAGGCCCATGATGGGCGCATCAATAATCTTGTTGCCGTACAGCATAAGCAGCCAGTGAACAGGCCGGACAAACTCTGTGCGGTGGGTGCCCCAGCGCATACGCTTGGGAATGGGCAACGCCGCCAGCGATTGCTCAACCAGGCCGGACATCAGATCTACGGTTGGCTTGCCCTGCTCTACGGTGCGATAGACCAGCCAGGCACCTTTATCGGTTTCCAGCGTGTCTAACTGGTCTGGCGTCACGCCCAGAGATGTGGCGAAACCTGTTAGCGCTCGGGTTGGGTTACCGGAATCATCAAAAGCCGCCTTGATTGCCGGGCCGCGTTTTTCAACGGACTTGTCTGGCTGGGCATCGGCCAGATCACGTATACGAACCGCCAGCCGGCGCGGCGCGGCAAAGGCTTCTACCTTGCCGAATGTGATACCCGCGTCTTCCAGGCCCTTGGTAATGCCCTGAGTGAACGCATCAGACAGCGGCTTGAGTGCTTTCGAGGGCAGTTCTTCGACGCCCAGTTCGACCAGAAAATCCTGCTTAGCCATGATTATGCGTTTCCCTGTTCCTGATGTGCCTGCTTCGCTTTTTTGCCTTTCTTGCCGTTGGCCTTGTTATTGGCGGCCTCGGCGATGGCCAGTACTTCCTGGCGAATGCCTTGTGGCGCTAACGGGAAGCCGAGTTTGCGGCGGCTGTCGAAGTACGCCTGGGCCACGGCCCGGGCCAGAGTGCGCACGCGCAAGATGAAGCGCTGGCGCTCGGTGACTGAGATGGCCTGGCGGGCATCCAGCAGGTTGAAGGTATGAGAGGCTTTCAGAACTTGTTCATAGGCTGGCAAGGCCAGGCCGGCTTCGATCAGTCGGGCGCTTTCGCGCTCATAAACATCAAAGCTGTGGAATAGAAACGGCACATCTGCGTGCTCAAAGTTATAGGTGGACATTTCCACTTCTTGCTGGTGGAACACGTCACCATAAGTGACCGCGCCGTCCGGGCCTTCTGTCCAGACCAGGTCGTACACACTATCAACGCCCTGCAGGTACATGGCGATGCGTTCCAGGCCGTATGTGAGCTCGCCGGTTACCGGGTAGCACTCAAGGCCGCCTACCTGCTGAAAGTAGGTAAATTGCGTGACTTCCATACCGTTCAGCCAGATTTCCCAGCCCAGGCCCCAGGCACCCAGTGTGGGGGATTCCCAGTTGTCTTCCACAAAACGGATATCGTGAACCAGCGGATCAAGCCCCAGAGCTTTCAGCGAGTCGAGGTAGAGTTCCTGAATGTTGTCAGGAGAAGGTTTGAGCACCACCTGGAACTGATAGTAGTGCTGCAGGCGGTTGGGGTTTTCACCGTAGCGACCGTCAGTGGGGCGGCGGCTCGGCTGCACATAAGCAGCGTTCCAGGTTTCCGGCCCTATGGCCCGCAGGAAGGTAGCCGGGTGAAAGGTACCTGCGCCCACTTCCATATCCAGGGGCTGAAGTACCACGCAGCCTTGCTGCGCCCAGAAATTCTGCAGCGCCAGAATCAAGCCCTGAAAGGTCTTGATGTCCGGAGTGGTGCTGATCGTTGCCTTGTTTGTCGCCTTCTCTGTCACAACGTTTGCCTGCTGATTCGGTCTGTGTGTAGCCACTCTTTGCGTCAATCTTCAACTCACCCGCAAGAGGGTCATTCGGAAAAAAGGCGCATTATACGCGCGCCAAAGCGGTATTTCTAAGTGGAGTTCATACTCTTGATTTTGAACTAGAAGAACGTCAGCCCCACGGCGAAAAGTTTTTCGACCTCCCGTATACGGGATTTATCTACCAGGAACAGGATTACGTGGTCGTCTGGCTGCACCCGCAGGTGATCGTGGGCAATCAGCACTTCGTTATGGCGCACGATGGCACCAATGGTCGCACCTTGGGGCAGATTGATTTCATCCAGCCGCTTGCCAACCACTTTGGAAGACTTGTGATCCCCATGGGCAATCGCCTCGATGGCCTCGGCAGCACCTCTGCGCAGTGAGTAAACGTTTACTACGTCACCCCTGCGCACGTGAGTGAGCAGGCTGCCGATCGTGATTTGCTGGGGCGAGATAGCCACATCAATCTCGCCGCCCTGAATCAGATCTACATAGTCCGGGTTGTTGATCAGTGTAAACACTTTTCGGGCACCCAGGCGCTTGGCCAGTAACGACGCCATAATATTGGCTTCGTCGTCGTTGGTCACGGCGCAGAACACATCGGTGTTCTCGATGTTTTCTTCCAGCAAAATGTCTTTGTCCGCCGCGTTGCCTTCCAGCACAACCGTTTTACGCAAGTTTTCGGAGAGCAGCACGCAGCGCTCGTGGTTACGCTCCAGCAGTTTCACCTGGTAGCGGGTTTCCAGGGTGTGGGCTAAACGCTGGCCAATGTTGCCGCCGCCGCAGATAAAAATACGCTTGTAGTTTTTTACCAGCGGCTGCAGTTCGCTCATAACCGAGCGAATGTGGTTGGCACCGGCAATGAAAAACACCTCGTCGCCGTCTTCAAGTACCGTATCGCCTCGGGGCATGATGGCTCGGTCCTTGCGGAAGATGGCAGCAACCCGGGTATCTATCTTGGGCATGTGGGTGCGCAGATAAGACAATTCACGGCCTACCAGAGGCCCACCTTCGGTGGCGCGAATGGCTACCAGTCGGGCCAGGCCTTTGGAGAATTCCAGTATCTGCAATGCGCCAGGGTATTCAATCAAGCGTGTGATGTGTCGGGTAACCAGCTGCTCCGGGCTGATCATGACATCAATCGGAAAGCCGCCTTCGCCAAACAGCTTTTTGCTGCTGGCGAGATAATCACTGGCCCGTACCCGGCTTATTTTGGTGGGTGTGTTGAACAGGATCTTGGCAATCTGGCAGGCCACCATGTTGGTTTCGTCGCTGTTGGTAACGGCGATCAACATGTGAGCATCATCTGCGTCGGCTTTCGTCAGCACCGACGGATAAGATGCATTACCTTGTACCGTACGAATATCGAGGCGATCCTGCAGCTCGCGTAGCCGCACGGCATCTGTATCGATAACAGTTATATCGTTGGCTTCGCTGGCCAGGTTCTCCGCCAGTGTGCCACCTACTTGGCCAGCGCCGAGGATCAGAATTTTCATAATTCAGGTTTCTCCAGTACGGCGTAAAAAAAACCGTCATGGCTGACTGGATCGGGGAGAAGCTGGCGTCCCGCACCCATATCAAACCCCCATTGAACGTCTGGCGCTATAAGTGTGGCGCCGTTTTTCTGCTTAAGAAACCGTCGGATTATACGGTGGTTTTCCTGCGGGAACACGGAACAGGTGGCATAGACCAAACGCCCGCCGGGCTTGAGCACCGACCACATGGCTTCCATAAGCCCGAGCTGTATGCCTGCCAGCGGCACAACATCGGTTTCACGGCGCAGCAGTTTGATATCAGGGTGACGCCGAATAACCCCGCTGGCGCTGCAGGGCACATCCAGAAGAATACGATCAAAGGGCTGGCCGTCCCACCAACTCTCAGTGTCAGCTGCATCTGCCTGTACCAGTTCGGCGTGTAAATCCAACCGATCAAGGTTTTCCTGAACCCGTGGCAAGCGCGCGGCGGATTCGTCGATGGCAACCACCTCTGCCAGACCTGCCTGGCTTTCCAGGATGGCACAGGTTTTTCCGCCGGGTGCCGCGCAGGCGTCCAGAACCCGCTGGCCCGGTGCCAGGTCTAATAGTGTGGTGCACAACTGTGCGGCCTCGTCCTGAACGCTGACAGCCCCCTCGGCAAACCAGGGCAACTGATCAACCTGCACGGGGCGACTGAGCTGAATTCCGTATGGGGCGAAGGCGGTGGCGGTTGCCTCAATGCCTGCTTCGTTTAGCACGGCCAGATAGTTATCGCGGCTGAAGCGCAGGGCGTTTACCCGGAGTGTCATGGGGGCCTGTGCGTTATTTGCTTCGAGAATGGCCTGCCAGTTGTCGGGCCAGTTGTGGCGCAGCTTTTCCACCATCCATACGGGATGGCTGAAACGGCTGGAGTCGTTTGCGGGCTCCGGGGCACCTTCGCGTTCGGCGGAACGCAAAATACCATTCACCAACCCGGTGAGGTGGGGCTTGTCGAGGGCCCGGCAAGCCTCTACGGATTCGTTCAGAATGGCGTAGGTCGCCTGCTGGCTGAAGCGCAGCTGGAAAAGTGCGACCAGCATCAGGTGGTGAACAATGCGGTCGGGATTCTTCAGGGGCTTTTTCAGGCGGCTATTCAGTTCAGTGTCGAGACGGTGAAACCAGCGGCAGGTGCCGTAACAAAGCGCCTGAAGCGCCGGGCGCTCGTTGGGGGCAAGGTACTGCAGGGCTGGCGGCAGGCACTGTGAAAGCGACTCGCCGTTTTCTACGGCTAACAAAACACTGGCGGCAACGGCGCGCATGGGCAGGTTGTGGTCGCTCATGTCAGTGCAGCTCCTGTCCGGGCAACAGCAACTGTTTACCGCCGTTAATCAGGTCATTCACACTTTGGGCGCGAGAGCCTGGCAGCTGCAAGCGGGTGACGCGCAGGGTGCCGGTGCCGCAGGCAATATCAATACCCTCCCGCTCACGGCGCAGCACGGTGCCTGCAGGCTTCTGACTCTGCTCTGTGGTAATTGTGGCCTCGTGTATCCGCAGGCGTTGCTGCTCCAGATCTGTGTAGGTGCCGGGCCAAGGATTGAACGCCCGAACCAGACGCTCGATGGCCGATGCACTCTGGGACCAATCGATGTGGCCTTCTTCCTTGGAGAGCTTGTGGGCGTAGCAGGCTTGTTCGTCATTCTGAACTTCACCCATGAGCTCGCCCTTCTCCAGCAGGCTCAATGCGTCAATGATGGCAGTGCCGCCCATATCGGCCAGGCGATCGTGCAGGCTGCCGCCAGTATCGGTCGGCTCAATCGCAGTTTGGGTTTTCAGCAGCATGGTGCCTGTGTCCAGGCCTTTATCCATTTGCATGATGGTAATGCCGGTGTCTTTATCACCTGCGGCAATGGCGCGATGGATAGGCGCGGCACCACGCCAGCGGGGCAGCACAGACGCGTGAATGTTCAGGCAACCATGGGCAGGAATTTTCAATACCGCTTCCGGCAGAATTAGCCCATAAGCCGCAACAATCATGATATCTGGCTGCAGATCTGCCAGCTCTTGCTGCGCCTCCGGAGTTTTCAGGCTTTCTGGCTGGAACACGGGGATGGCGTTATCCAGAGCAACCTGCTTCACCGGGCTAGGCTGGAGTTTGCGACCACGGCCTGCGGGCCGGTCTGGCTGGGAATACACGCCCACGATGGTGTGATGGGTGCTCAGCAGGGCTTTGAGAGCCGTAGCTGCAAAATCCGGAGTGCCAGCAAAAACGAGTCGCACGGTGTTGGGTCTCTGTTCCGTTGAATACGAAAAGACCGGGCCAAGGCCCGGTCCGGTGCTTCTTACAGGATTCTCTCGCGCCCTTCAGGCAATGTTTACGCGCTCTGCTTTTGAAGCTTTTCCAGCTTCTTGCGAATGCGGTTGCGCTTGAGGTTGCTCAGGTAATCCACAAACAGTTTACCGTTCAGGTGATCCATCTCATGCTGGATACAAACCGCCAAAAGGCCACGGGCTTCGATTTCGAAAGCCTGTCCATTCTGATCCTTCGCCCGGATGATGCAGTGTTCTATTCGTTCAACGTCTTCATAAAAGCCGGGCACTGACAGGCAGCCTTCCTGCATGGCTTCAAGCTCGCCGTCCAGCACCTCAACTGAAGGGTTGATAAACACCCTTGGTTCGCTGTTGTCATCAGACAAGTCCATCACAATGATTTGCTTGTGGACGTTTACCTGAGTGGCAGCCAGGCCAATGCCGGGCGCATCGTACATGGTCTCGAACATATCGTCGATTAAGGTACGGTCGGCGTCTGTCACCTCATCCACCGGCTTGGCAATGGTGCGCAGACGGGGGTCTGGGTATTCCAGAATGTCTAGTATCATAATGCTTGCATGCCTGACTTTTTACGTTGTCTTTTGTAACTGTGTGAAAGCGATCTCTGAAATGCGACAGCGTACTGCGCAAATTGTTCCGCTCGCACTAATATAAGCAGCGTTACGCCTCTTTGGGTACATTATCCAACAATTCGTCGATTGAGTACAAACTGATCAGGCAATAGTTAAAAACTTTTGAAAGTGGCATAGAATTTACTGGAAGAACAAAACATAACATCACAATTTGCGAGACTTCTTCTATAGTAACTTGCATAACAACGTAATAAGCTGCAGTCAAATAGCTGCATCCTTACCTGAATGCATAGAATCAAGGCACGCGATCAAGGACTTAGACAATGAGGAAACTGCTGTACGCTCTGGCAGCCACTACGCTGCTATTAACCTCTTGGGCTCATGCCGCACCAGAACTGCGGTCTGATCATCCTGAGCGTTACACTGTTGTGAAGGGTGATACACTTTGGGATATTTCGGGACGTTTTCTGAATGACCCGTGGTACTGGCCGGAAATCTGGCACGTTAACCCACAGGTATCTAACCCCCATTTGATTTACCCGGGCGACCGTCTTGCTTTGGTTTATATCGATGGCAAGCCCCGTATCACCAAGGTGGCGTCCAACAACGGTATTGTGAAACTGTCACCAAAGGTGCGTTCCGAGCGGATCGATACGCCGATTCCGGCAATCCCCCTCGATGCAATCAGCAGCTTTTTGACGGATACCCGCATTGTCAGCCCTGAGCTGATCAATGAAGCACCGTATATTCTGGAAGGTGAAGACAGCCGTATCATTATTGGCGCCGGCGACCGGGTTTATGCCCGCGGCAAGAAGCCTGCGGATAAGGTGGGTGTTTTCCGTCGCAGCAAGGAATTTATTGATCCGGATACCGACGAGTTTCTTGGCTTGGAGGCGCGCAGCATCGCCCGTGGTGACGTTTTTGCCGAGAACGGCGATGTGCTGACCGTAGACCTGACACGCTCTAGCGAAGAAGTGCGTATCGGTGACCGCTTGTTGGTGAATGAAGATCGTCGCCTGACGACAAGCTTTATGCCCAGCTCGCCTGACGAAGAGATCGAAGGCAAAATGATTGCTGTGGATGGCGGTGTTACCCAGATTGGTCAGTACAATGTGGTGGCTATCAACCGTGGTGAGCGTGAGGGATTGAAAGCCGGCAACGTGATGGCGGTTCTCAGAGCTGGTAACTTCGTGCGCGACCCCATAACCAAAGAAACCGTTGAGCTGCCCTCCGAGCGAGCTGGCCTGCTTATGGTATTCCAGGTGTATGAAAAGATGAGCTATGGCCTGATTCTTCAGGCAACCCGCCCGCTCTCGGTGGGCGATAAGGTTACTAACCCCTGATCCCATAGCCGGTTAGTCAAAAGCCGGGCCAGGAAGGCCCGGTTTTATTGTTTTCAAGGATGATGCTGTGTTTTCCTCTTGTTCCGCCCAATGGCTGCTTCTCACCTGTTTGCCCAAGTTTGGACGAACAAGGCGTCGAGCCATGCTTGCAACCATTCCCAACCTCACAGACCTTCTCACCAGAAACCCGGCAACGTTAAAAGCCCATGGCTTGCATGGAGAAACCGTGGCGGCAATTCTGGCCTGGCAACAGCAGGACGAAGCCAACGCTGTGATACAGGCTGTTCGGCAGATACTGCTGAATTGTGAGCGACACGAAATTGAACTTGTTAGCTGGCAACACCCCCATTACCCGGAGGCTCTTCGGCACATTCACGATGCGCCATTGGTGCTGTACGCCCGGGGTGACTCGGGTCTTTTGAGCCGCGAACAGATCGGCGTTATTGGCAGCCGCAATGCGACACCTGCAGGGCTTGATCACGCTCGCCGCTTTGCGGCAGAGCTGAGTAAGCGCGGCTTGCTGATAACCAGCGGCCTTGCGCTGGGTGTGGATGGTGCAGCCCATGCCGGGGCACTGGATGCCGGCTACGCAACCATTGCCGTCATTGGCTGCGGGCTTGACCGCATTTACCCAAACCAGCACCGAAGGCTTGGCGAGAGGGTGATCGGGGGCGGCTTGATGATCTCCGAATATCCGCCAGGTACGCCTGCAAGAGCTGCACATTTCCCCCAGCGTAACCGTATTATCAGCGGTCTGAGCCGCGGCATTCTGGTGGTAGAAGCGGGCCTTAAAAGTGGCTCGCTGATTACCGCCCGTATGGCGTTGGAGCAGGGGCGCGAGGTGTTTGCGATTCCCGGATCGATTCACAGCCCGGTGGCGCGTGGGTGTCACGATTTAATCAAACAGGGTGCCCGCCTGGTTGATCAGGTGGATGATATTCTGGAGGAACTGGGTGCGTCCTGGTCACTTCCAGCTGGATTTACCGCACAGGAGCCCGGGGACACAGAGCCTAAGGCCGAGCGGCCCGCAGTCCGCGCAACAGATGCTCTGGATAGCCGGGAAATCGCGGTGTTTGAGGCATTAGGGTATGATCCCCAGTCAACCGATGCACTGTGTTCGGCAACCGGGCTTCCGGCCGATCAGCTTGTCCAGTCGCTTCTGCTTCTCGAGCTTGAAGGACTGGTGAGTTCCGCCCCCGGAGGTTTCCAGAAAATCGCCTGAGCCCAGTGTGATGATTCATTCTGCTATTGGTCTGACACCCTATACATGGCTGCGCTTAATCCTCTAAACAACCAGCAGTTACAGCTTGCCTGCAGCACGATTCTGCAAGGCGGCGTTATCGCCTACCCTACTGAGGCTGTCTGGGGCTTGGGGTGCGACCCCTGGAACCTGCAGGCAGTCACTCGCATACTGGAACTCAAGAACCGGCCAATGGAAAAAGGCATGATTCTGGTTGCGGCGTCTGTAGAGCAAGTTCGCTTTTTGCTCGACCCCCTACCCCAGGCACTTCAGCTGGCGGCTCTAAGCCACTGGCCCGGCCCGGTTACCTGTGTGCTGCCGGATGTGAACAAACAGGTTCCTGATTGGGTGCGAGGCAGCCACAGCTCTATTGCAGTCAGAGTGAGTGAGCATCCGGTGGTCAAAGCCCTATGCGAAAGCGCTGGCATGCCTCTGGTCTCTACATCCTGTAACCCGGCCGGGCGGGAGCCAGCGCTTAACGAACAGCAGGTTCGTGGGTATTTTGACGGCCAGCTCGACCAGATTGTGCCGGGCGCTTTAGGCGGTAGCCAGAAACCCAGCCACATTATTGATATTGTCAGCGGTAAACAGCTTCGTTAGGAGAATTCATGCCACAGCAACCGGATAGCAATGCGGTTAAGCAGTATCTGCTTGGCTTGCAAGACACCATATGCCAGCGCCTGGAAGCGCTGGAAGGCGGAGCAGAGCTTGTTCGTGACGCCTGGGATCGCCCTGAGGGCGGCGGCGGTGTAAGCCGCGTGATCAGCGATGGCCGCATTTTCGAAAAGGGCGGGGTCAATTTCTCCCACGTAATGGGCGAGACCATGCCGCCGTCTGCCACAGCACACCGCCCCCACTTGGCAGGGGCACCCTGGCAGGCCATGGGTGTGTCCCTGGTGATTCACCCGAACAACCCTTATGTGCCCACCTCGCACGCCAATGTAAGGTTCTTTATAGCCACGCCGAAAAATAGCGAACCGGTTTACTGGTTTGGGGGTGGTTATGATCTGACCCCTTACTACGGCTTCGATGAAGATTGCGTGCATTGGCACCAGACCGCAAAGGATGCCTGCGCGCCCTTTGGTGAAGACACATACCGCCGCTACAAAGACTGGTGCGACGATTACTTTTACCTGCGCCACCGGGATGAACCACGGGGCATTGGCGGGCTTTTCTTCGATGATCACAACACCGGGGATTTTGAGCAGGATTTCGGGCTGATGAAATCCGTGGGTAACAGCTATATTGAGGCTTATGAACCCCTAGTGCAGCGCCGAATGGACCACGCTTACGGCGAGCGCGAGCGGAATTTCCAGCTTTACCGGCGCGGCCGCTATGTAGAGTTTAACCTGGTGTACGACCGTGGCACCTTGTTTGGCCTGCAGTCCGGTGGGCGCACAGAATCCATACTGATGTCGCTGCCGCCTTTGGTGCGTTGGGATTACAGCCGCGTACCGGAGGCCGGTAGCGAAGAAGCCCGCCTAACGGAGCATTTCCTCACCGGTCGCGATTGGCTGGCCGGCGACACCCAGTAAACGAGGTAAGCAATGAGCAACGAGCTTTATGCGGTGGTGGGCCACCCGATAAACCACAGCAAATCGCCGAGAATCCATGGTCTTTTTGCCAAGCACACCGGCGAGCCCGTGGAGTACACAGCGATTCAGGCGCCCCTGGATGGCTTTGCGGCAACGGTTCATCAGTTTTTTGAGAGTGGTGGCAAGGGCTTGAACATAACGGTTCCCTTCAAGGAGCAGGCCTGGGCACTGGCGGATCGCCGGGCGACCAGAGCTGAAAAGGCGGGTGCCGCCAATACGCTGTACCAGAACCGTGAGGGCCAACTGGTGGCCGACAATACCGATGGCCAGGGGCTGGTGCGGGATCTTACGATCAACCATGGCGTTGAGCTTAAAGGTGCACGGATACTGATCCTGGGGGCCGGGGGGGCTGTGCGTGGCGTTCTGGGCCCTTTGCTTGAGCAGCAGCCTGCTTGCCTGACTATCGCAAACCGCACAGTGGCCAAAGCCGAAGCACTGGCTACACTGTTTGCAGATGAGGCAGACGTGACACGTCTGAACGCCTGTGGGTTTGAAACGCCGGTTCAGCCCTTTGATGTCATCATAAATGGCACCAGTGCTAGCTTGCAGGGGGATTTACCACCCCTTTGCACAAATGTGATCGCGGCCGGCACAGTTGTTTACGACATGATGTATTCTTCACAGACAACCACGTTTAATCAGTGGGCTCTGGATAATGGCGCCGTCCGCGTATTCGATGGCTTGGGCATGCTGATTGAGCAGGCCGCCGAATCGTTCCGTGTGTGGCGAGGCGTGCAACCGGAAACAGCGCCGGTCATTGATGCGTTGCGTAACGATTGAGTGCGCACACCGCACCGGGCCAGTCCCAGATACAACAATCCGTAAGAGCTATCCGTAAGGGCTATGCATGGACATTCTGACCCTCGTAGGGCTTGTCGCCGGTATTTTGATTGTGCTGCTGGCGATGCTGGCAAACGCCTCACTTCTCACCTTTCTCAATCTCCCGGGTTTGGCCATAGTTATTGGCGGCACCTTTGCGGTAACGCTCATAAAATTCCGAATGTCCTCTGTGATGAGCGCTTTCCGTCTGGCTATGAGTGCCGCATTTACGGATAAAGTCGAACGACCCACGGAGTTGATCCGTGAGGCAGGCGTGCTGGCCATGGTGGTGCGCAAAGAGGGCATTCTGGGCCTGGAAAACCACCAGACTGGCAATGAATTCCTGCAAAAAGCCATTAACCTGTGTGTAGATGGCCACTCGCCTGAACTGGTTGAAGAGGCGCTGGCTCAGGAATCCCAGCAGATGGCCGAACGCAACGAAGTAGCGGAACGGGTATTCCGGGGCATTGGTGAGTCTGCGCCGGCTATCGGGATGTTAGGCACCTTGGTGGGTTTGGTGCAAATGCTTAACTCGCTGGACGACCCCTCCTCCATCGGCCCGGCCATGGCGGTTGCCCTGCTAACCACACTCTATGGCGCGTTTATTGCCCAACTGATTGCGCTTCCTCTGGCCGATAAGCTCCAGCTAAAGGGGGAAGATGAAAGCCGCAACCAGATTCTGATCATCACATCCATACGCAACATCATGCGTGGTGAAAACCCCCGGGTAATGACCGAAATGCTCTCCTCGTTTGTGACGCCGGATCAGCGCACGGGTTTGGCGCCGGAGCGGGAGGCCTGAAGCTTTGCAAACTATCCAGAAAGCCCGCAAGCCCCGGCAGAAAAACCAAACACCTGCGTGGATCGTTACCTTTGCCGATCTTGCCACGTTGCTGCTCACATTTTTTATACTGCTGTTGTCGTTTGCGGAAATGGATATTGAGAAATACAAAGCCATGGCCAACTCTATGTCTGCTGCGTTTGGTTCTGAAAACGTACTAGGCGATGACATTGGAGGCTCGCCCATTACTCTGGTTGAGTCAGACACAGTCTCTCTGCCAGAACCCACGGATTCCAAAGCTAGTGAGCCTGAATTCATTGATGAGCGAGCGCTGGAATCTGCGCCTACGGCTATTCCCGGCGGTGTTATAGATCTGGCCAGCAGAATGATCGGTGAACTGGAGAACGAAGTGGCGTCGGGGGCTTTGAGTGTCAATTACGACAAAAACAAAGTCGTTATCCGGTTCTCGGAAGAGGCCACCTTCCGTTCTGGTCAGGCAGCCATAAAACCGGAAATGATCCCCATTATTGAACGCGTAGTGGGCGTGTTAGCAGGCTGCACCGGCGACGTTCTGGTTTCTGGCTACACAGATAACCAACCCATCTCCAGCAGCCGATACCGCTCTAATTGGGATCTGTCCGCTGCCCGGGCCGTATCCGTGGTGCACGAACTGGTTATGACCCAACAGGTATCTGCAGAGCGAGTCGTGGCTGCCGGCCGTGCGGAAACCAACCCCTTGGCCCCGAACGATAGCGCCGAAAATCGTGCGCTGAACCGCCGGGTCGAAATTGCCATTCGTGATCCGGAATGTGACGAATCCATCTCAACCGGCGACCTTCCGGTGGAAATTTTGCTCTGAGCATTAAGCTGATGTAGCAATACGAGGTTTCGGATTACTCAATACTGATGGGGCATACTGAGCTATGAGAGCAAAAAATTTTGAACCTATCCTGGTTTCTTGGTGAAAGCCGACTGTGGCCGGGATTTTACTCCCGGCCACAGTAGTCAGCCTCAGAGCACCGAGGCAGATTACTCGATATCGACCTCAATGGCCTTCGGCTCCTTTGGCTCCGCCTTTTGCAGCGTGAGCGTGAGAAGGCCGTCTTTGAAACTGGCTTTCACGCTGTTCTCGTCGATATTTTCAGGCAGCGTGAAGCGCCGCACAAAACTGCCATAGAAGCGCTCAGTGCGGTGCAGCTTCCTGTCATTGGATTCTTCTTCGTGCTTGCGCTCGCCTTCGATTGACAGCACACCTTCATGTACACTGACCTTTACGTCTTTCCGCTCCATACCCGGCAGTTCAGCCTCTATGGTGAAGGCTTGATCTGTTTCCTTGATATCAACAGCGGGCGCCCAATCACTGCGATTAAACAGGTCTTTACCCTCTCCACCGGTATGTGACAAACCAAGCACCCGGTTATAACGATTCATCAGATCTTCAAACTCATTGATTGGATTCCAGCGAGTAAGATTGCTCATGGGGACTTCCTCCTTTTCACATAAATGAATATGAAAAAAATCAGCCTCGTTCCCGGAACTATTTTGCAACCCGGCTATAGCGGTTTGGGTATCCGTGAACATCCGCTATTACCGAATGTATGAACACCGGATTATTTTTCAAGCCCTTTTGCAAACGATCAAACATTAACCAGAATTATAGATTCAGCTCAGCCAGATATTCATCCTTGAGCTTCACATAGTTGGCCGCCGTGTACGCAAAAAAAGTGCGCTCCTTGTCGGTCAAAGGTCGCGCCTTTTTGCACGGCGAGCCCACATAAAGATGCCCGGATTCCAGGATTTTCCCCGGCGGCACAAGACAACCCGCCGCAACGATCACCTCATCCTCCACCACAGCACCATCCATGATAATACAGCCCATACCCACTAACACCCGGCTGCCAACCGTGCAGCCATGTAACAAAGCCTTATGCCCAATGGTCACATCGTCCCCAATAATAAGGGGATAGCCACCCGGGTTATAATCGCTGGCATGGGTGATATGAAGCACCGAGCCATCCTGAATACTGCAGCGGTCACCGATGCGAATTTTGTGCATGTCGCCACGCACCACTGTCATCGGCCAGATGGAACAATCCTCGCCGGTTTTGACATCACCTATCACCACAGCGCTGGGATCCACTAGAGTGCGATCTCCTAAATCTGGCGTGGTACCCTTGTGAGAGCGTACATTCGTCATTACATATACTCATTAGATGAAACGATTCCCCGAACTCCATTCCCGGGGCCCAATAGCTAAGCGTTACTCGTGTCACGCTACTTTACCAACTCATTGCTGAGAAGGGGATTCATGAATAATCCATTACTGACTGATGACTTGCTGCCAAAATTCGAACATGTGCGCACCGAGCACATGGAAACGGCGATTGACCAGATTCTCAGCGAAAACCGCGTGAAAATCGCCAGCCTGGCGCAAAACGAAGACCCCGATTGGGACACTCTGGCCCAGCCCATGCAGTCGCTTGAGGATAAGCTCAGCAACGCCTGGTCCGTCATTTCGCACCTCAATGGCGTTATGAACAACGACGACCTGCGCAAAGTCTACAAAAACTGCCTGGAAAAGCTCACTGAATACAGCACCGAACTGAGCCAGAACACCGCCCTGTGCGAAGCTTACAAAAAGCTTGCGGCCCGGGATGATTTCAGCGAACTGAGCGAAGCCCAGCGCAAATCCGTAGATAATACCTTGCGAGACTTCCACCTTGGGGGCGTCGATCTTCCCGACGACCAGAAAAAACAGTATGCGGCCCTATCGCGTGAGCTATCGGAGCTCACCAACAGCTTTAGCGACAACGTTCTGGACGCCACCCAGCACTGGTTCAAGCACATCACCGATGTGGAAGAACTCGCTGGCATACCCGAATCTGCTATCGAAGGCGCGAAACAGGCGGCCAGCCAAAAAGAGCTGGATGGCTACGTGATTACCCTGGATTTCCCCAGCTTCTTCCCGGTTATGACCTACTGTGACAACCGCGAGCTACGCCACGAAGTCTACGAAGCGTTTGTTACCCGCGCCTCCGATGTGGGACCAGACGGTGGTACCTGGGACAACACCCAGGTTATGGCCGAAATCCTCAAGCGCCGGCACGCGCAGGCCAAGCTACTTGGCTTCAACAACTACGCCGAGCGCTCCCTCGCCACCAAAATGGCCCGGGACAGCGACGAAGTATTGGGTTTTCTTAACGAACTGGCGGTCAAATCCAAGCCAGTCGCGGAGAAAGAATATGCTGAGCTCAAAGCATTCGCCAAAGACCAGCACGGCCTGGAGGATTTGAAGGCCTGGGACGTGGGCTACTACAGCGAAAAACTGCGCCAGCAGCGTTACGACATCTCCCCCGAAACCCTCCGCCCCTGGTTCCCCGTGGATAACGTGGTGCCTGGGTTGTTCCGGGTGGCGGAAAAACTGTTCGATGTGCAAATTGAAGCCAAACCAGACGTGGAAACCTGGCACGAAGATGCCACCGCTTACTGCATCAGCCGTAACGGCGAACCAATCGCCTGGTTCTACTTTGACCTGTTTGCCCGCCAAGGCAAGCGTGGTGGCGCCTGGATGGCAGACTGCCGGGTACGCTGGCGCAACCTGCGCGGTAAGTTGCAGCTGCCGGTAGCGTTCCTTACCTGCAACTTTACGCCACCGGTGAACGGCAAACCGTCGCTGCTCACCCACGACGAAGTCACCACCTTGTTCCACGAATTTGGCCACGGGCTGCACCACATGCTGACCCAAGTGGAGGTCATGGAAGTTTCTGGTATCAACGGCGTGGCTTGGGATGCGGTAGAGCTGCCCAGCCAGTTCCTGGAAAACTGGTGCTGGAACCCTGAGTCTCTGGCGCTGATTGCCAGCCACCATGAAACCGGTGAGCCGTTACCGGAAGACCTGTTGCAGAAACTGCTGGCGGCCAAGAACTTCCAGTCCGGCATGGCCATGGTTCGGCAGCTGGAATTCTCTCTGTTCGATTTCCGCCTGCATGCAGAATTCACCGAAGAGGCCCCCACCAACCCGCTGCACATGCACCGCAAAGTGCGCGAAGACATCGCAGTGGTGGACGGCCCCGAGTTCAATCGCTTCCCGAACTCGTTTTCGCACGTCTTCGCTGGCGGCTATGCTGCAGGTTATTACAGCTACAAGTGGGCGGAAGTGCTGGCAGCCGATGCCTTCTCGCTGTTTGAGGAAAAGGGCATTTTTGACCCGGAAACCGGCCGGGCGTTCCTGCAGAACATTCTGGAAAAAGGCGGGTCACAGGAGCCAATGGAGCTGTTCAAGGCGTTCCGCGGCCGTGAGCCACAGGTGGCTGCTTTGTTGAAGCAGACCGGTATCACGGATGATGCTGCCTGATCCAACCCTCTCCGGTGGTCGTTATGGCCATCGGGGTTTTTAATCTGGAGTTACGTTATGGCGAGCCCTAAACGGTTTATAGCCGGTGCAGTTTGTCCCCGCTGTGCGGAGATGGACAAGATTATGATGTTCACCGACGATGCCGATAAGCAGGTTCGGGAGTGTGTGGCTTGCGGTTTTACCGATGCTATCGCGGATTTGGAGGCGCCTGCCAACCCTGAGTTAGAGACTCGGGTTAACACGCGTGATAATGAAGACGATCATACGGTTAAACAGGTGGTGTTTTTTAAGGCTGGGAGTGAGGACTGAGGATCAGGAGTTAACGACTAAGGACTGTAGCCTTCTGGCTTGGCGGGGTGCGAGGCCGCGGCGGTATATTTTTCTTCTGGGAAAAAACAACTCGCTGCGCTCAGACATTTTTTTCCCGGCAGAAAAACATCCCCCCACGTCCTCTTGTTCTTACTGCGAAGATAGATTGGTTTAAAGATAAAGAAGTTTAGTACGGTTTGGTTTCAGGTATTGAGTGTTGCGAGTCGTAAAAGCCTTGCCCAGAACGCTTACTCTCCCCATCTTTTCCCTAAGATATCTGTAACGTGTGTTCAGAGGGTGCGGGGGTACTTTTCTGGCGGAAAAAAGATGTCTGAGCGCAGCGAGTTGCTTTTTTCCAGAAGAAAAGTACCCCCGTGACCTCGTAGCCCCCAAAACCAGCAGGCTACAAAAGAAGGCCAAGTCCAAATTCAGAGAACCATAGCCGCCAACCACCCAAACCCAAGCAACGGCAAGTTGTAGTGCAAGAACGTGGGCACCACGGAATCCCAGATGTGGTTGTGCTGGCCGTCTACGTTCAGGCCAGCGGTGGGGCCGAGGGTGGAATCAGAGGCTGGGGAGCCTGCATCACCCAGGGCACCGGCGGTGCCGACCAAGGCCACGATGGCGAGGGAGCTAAAGCCCATTTCCAGCGCCAGGGGCACGTAGAGAGCGGCAATGATGGGGATGGTCGAGAAGGATGAGCCTATGCCCATGGTGATCATCAGGCCAACAAGCAGCATCAGCAACGCGGCCATGGGCTTGTTGCTGCCGATAATGTCTACAGAGCTTTGTACCAGCGTGCCGATTTCGCCGGTTTCGCGCATTACTTCCGCAAAACCCGAGGCCGCGATCATGATGAAGCCGATCATGGCCAACATTTTCATGCCTTCGGTAAACAGGTCGTCTGCCTCTTTCCACTTTACTACGCCAGAGAGGTTAAACAGCAGGAAGCCTGCCAGGGCACCGAGAATCATCGAGCCCAGCCAGAGTTGAACCACGAAGGCGGCGACAATGGCGACAACGGCCATGATCAGTGTGCCCGGGCTGTAAGACACATTTACTCGCTCGGTGCGGGTAATGGCTTCCAGGTCGTATTCGCGATCGCCACGGTAGGTGAAGAATACGGCTACCAGCAGTCCGCAGAGCATGCCCAAGGCTGGCAGGGCCATGGCATGCATAACACTCAGGCCTTCTGTTTCGCCGCCGTTGGCGCTGATTTTTGCCATCAGGATTTCGTTAAGGTAAATGCCGCCGAATCCGATGGGCAGGAACATGTAGGGGGTGATCAAACCGAAGGTGAGCGCACAGGCGACCAGGCGGCGATCCATTTTCAGTTTGGCCATCACGTAGAGCATGGGTGGAACGACCAGCGGAATGAACGCGATGTGGATGGGCAGGATGTTCTGTGACGACAGGGCAATCAACACCAGTACGCCGATAATCATGTAACGCACGCTTTTAGCCGCGGTGCTGTTTTCTTGCTGGCCGACCATGGCGAGGGTTTTGTCTGCCAGCGCGTGGGCCAGGCCGGATTTGCCGATGGCAACGGCGAAGGCGCCGAGGGTGGCGTACGAGAGCGCAACGGTAGCGCCGCCGCCAAGGCCACTGTTAAATGCGTCGATGGTGGCTTCCAGAGACAGTCCGGCAATCAGGCCGCCAGAGACGGCGCCTACGATAAGGGCAACAACAACGTGGATGCGGGCCAAGCTCAGCACGAGCATGATTAGCACCGCGGCGACAACGGCATTCATGGGAAAACTCCGAATATAGCGTAATAGGTTAGACGGCCTTCTTGCGAAGGCTGGCATCATGAAAACGCGGTAATGTGCAGTAATTGGCCAGCTGAGTCAAAGGACTTGTGTAACGGTCAGTCCCGATCAATACGGGCAAAACGCGGTACCTGCTCACCCGCCACGTTTACGGTTTCCCGGAACATGCTCAAAGGGCGCACCCACAGGCTGTAATCGCCATACAGACATCGGTAAACCACTAGCTTCTCATCCGTCTCGCTGTGCCGGGCAATGTCGATTACTTCGTAATCTTTGCCCTTGTAGTGTCGGTAGCGCCCGGGCCGGATATCAATCTTTTTTTCAGTCATTCTGGTTTTTGTCCCATGGTCTCAGAGGTTGCGAATGTCTGGGTACAGCGGCAGCAGTTGTTTGATCAGCCGGTTCTGTGCCGCTGTGGGTATCTGATTTACCTCCATGGCCAGAATAAGGTCTTCTGCCAGCGCGTTAAACTGAGTGTTGGTAATACCCATTGCTGAGTGGGCTTCCCGAATTCCGCGCCCCGAATATGTGCATGGGCCGCCACTGAGTTCACATAGCTGGTCAGTAAGGTGGCGATGGAACTGCGCAACATTTATGCCTTTGAACTGATGGTTAATGCGCTCATCGGCAACAATCAGATAGAGCAGGTCCTCTACCACATCGGCGATACCGGACCGCTCTCCGAGTTGTAGATACAGGCTGTTGTCGGGCTCGCTGGGACGGCTTTGGCAGCCACTCAGGACAAGCCCTGGCAAGATCAAAAGTACGGCGATGTATGTCTTTATTATGCTCAGACCCATGATCAGAAACTCCCCTGCAGCGACAGATAAACACCCTGCTGATCTTTCAGGGTGGCGACATCGCCAAGATTAACGAATGCCGCGGTTACAGCCAGCCGACGATCAGGCACCCAGGCGATGAACACATCCCACCAGTCGTCTTCCCGAGCAAAACTCAGGTTGTCCGGTTTTTGCCGGTACTCGGCGCCCAGCAGCCATTGTCGGTTGATAAATACCCCGACACTGCCTTCCGCCATCGCCTCGTAGCCGTTATTCCTGTCGCCGCCAAAACCTAGCAGCCCGCCTTGGTTGGCGCGGGTGCCACGCACCGTCGCGTTCACCAGCAAATTGCGGCCAAAAACCGCGGCAAAAAACAATTTGGAGCCGGACACGTACACATCTGTGCCACTGTCATCCCGGGCTCCGATAGCGTTTGGCACGGTGAAATCCCGTTGCCGCTTGTGCTGCACGCCTGCAGACCATTGCCCCCAGGGGCTGTATAGAACATCGCCAGCCAGTCGTACTTTCAACCCGAAAATGTCCTGGTTGAGCTCATCCTGCTCCAGCGCAAAGCCGTCTTTGAGGGCGAATACCAAACTGTCGAGATCCAGTGTCTGGCGCGCGACGGTCACCTCAACCCGGTTATTCCAGTTCAAGCCGGCGCCGGCAACCGAGAGCGTGTAATCGTCCACTTCGGCTCGGCCCAGGGCCAGGGTGCCTCCCCATTCTTCGTCGTCGGCGTAACTGCCAAGCATTGCCCAGGGCACAAGCCCGCCGCCGGCGCTGCCTTCTATGGTGGTCACACCACCGGTTGCCCAAATTCGGCTGCCAACATCGGCCGTCGCCACGGGTGAGGCAAAAAGCCCCAGAGTTAGCAGAGGCAAGAATTTCCCTGCCCGCAGCTTGTTGAGAAAAAACGTCATGACGAATGCTCCGGCGTAAGGCTCGCCAGCTCGTGCTGACGTTCGGTAATGGTGGCTGCTGTCTGGGCAAGATCCGCTGCAGAAACCGGGCGGCTCAGATAGAAACCCTGGCCGACGTTGCAGCCCCAAGCCTGCAGTAGCTTCCAGGTTTCCAGGTTCTCGATGCCTTCGGCAACCACCTTCAGGCCAAGGCCGTGGGCCATATCTATGGTGGATTTTACAATGAGTTGATCCTGAGGTTCGGTATTCAAATTCAACACAAAGGATTTGTCTATTTTCAGTTCCTGAACCGGCAGTTTACGCAGTTGGGAAAGCGAGGAGTAGCCGGTGCCAAAATCATCAACTGAAAGCGTAACGCCCAGACCCCGCAAGCGGTTCAGTGTGGCCATGGCTTCTTCCGGGTCTTCCATCAGGGCGCTTTCTGTTACTTCCAGCGTGATGCGGTCCATGCTGTGGTGCCAGCCCGAAAAAATGCGCGCTATGCGATCTGTCAGCCCCGGCCAGGTAAGATCCATTGCGGAAAGATTGATCGCCACGCCTGCATCCAGGCCCGCGTGAAACCAGGCTCTGGCATCGTCGGCAACACGTTGCAGGATATGATCCGTAAGGTCGTGAATTTGCCCCGACTGTTCCGCCAGGAAGATGAACTCTTCTGGCGAGATGAAGCCTAGCTCCGGATGTATCCAGCGCACCAGAGCTTCCGCCTGAAGTAGCTTCCCGGTACGGCTGTCCAACTTGGGCTGGTAATTCATGTGCAGGCCACTGGTTCGGATGGCGCTGTGGAGGTCGGAAACCAGTTTGAGTTCGCGCAAATGGCTCTCGTCCTGCCCAGGCTTGTAGCATGCGATAGCTAGGCCCTGTTGCAAGGCTTGCTCGAACGTCAGGTTTACACGCCGTCTCAATTCACTCGTATTGCCGGCATCGGCGGGCAGTTGAAGCGTTATCAGGGTCGTGCGCAGTGAAAATGGCGTATTGTCGATACTCAGGGGTGATTCGGCGCTGACATGCAAAGCCTGCGCCCGCTGCTCCAGTGCGCTAAGGTTGTGTTCCGGAATCAGTGCCAGAAACTCACCTCCGCCGGTCCGTGCAATAAGGCTGGCGTCTGGGAGCTCGGCATGCAGCCGCTGTGAGAGGACCTGGAGAACCTTGTCGCCAAACTCCAGGCCAAGGGTGTCGTTTATGTTAGAAAGGTCGCTCACGCGTAGCCCAATCAGGCTGCAAGGCTCTCCCGCGCTGAAGCCTTCCTTCGCCGTGTTCATCAAGGCGTTACGGTTGCCCAGCCCTGTTACTTCGTCATGGGTTGCGGCATGGCGGATTTCCGCTTCGCGCCGGGTTAGCCGGGCCAGGGTGTCGCGCAGAGTGTCCCGGAGCTGTAGGAGCTCACCACCGGCGCGGATTCTGGGCGCTTGTGGGTTAAGCCCCAGCCCGACCTCATGGGCGTAGTGGGCAAGTTGCAACACGGGGCGGCCCAGGTGCCTTGCAATGAGCAAAGCCAGCACTATGGCAAGCACCATAATTACCGCAACCAACAAGGCGATTTCCATAGCGCGACTGTAATAGTTCTGTAGGCTAGCCTCTCGGTTGATCATCAGAAGCGCCTCAAAGACGCCTTGCCCGGATGCGCCCAGATTTAGGGTTCGGGTGAAGTAACGTGAGCTTTCAATGAAGTTCTGGTCGCCTGCAGATCTGAGCAATACTGGTTCCCTGGCCCTGTCGATATCTTTGGATGCTGCAAAGCTGGTGAAGCCGCCGGGTTCATTCGTGTTTGTTCGGAAAATAACGGAACTGCCACTGAGCGTGGCAATAATGTTGGCCAGCTCCTGATCCAGCTCGAATCCGGCTACCAGCCAAGCCCGCAATCCGGGCGCCTCTACCGGGATAACCAGCACTTCATAGCCGCGCTGATCGATGGTCAACAGTGAACGGTCAGACCCATTTTTGCGGGCGTTGGCGAGTTGTGTGGAGGCTACGCCGGGCAAAGCGTGGGGCAGAGTGGATGCCAGAAGCTTCCCTTGGCGGTCTAGTAGCAATGCAAAATCAGCCCCAACTCGTTCGCTGTGATTTTCCAGCGCGCTACCGAGGGTGGCCGGATCGCGGCTGGCGATGGCAGAGCGGAAACCGAAATCACGCACAACCACGCTCAGCCGGGAAAGCTCCAGGTCAGTGCGGCGCTCGATGACTTCGTTAGTCAGGCGCTCAGCTATGCTGAGCTGTTCCAGCGCCCGGCGCTTTTCATCCTCGAACAGGTACACCATCAACAGTGCACCTATCAGCAGGCTCACCAGAGCAACCAGAGCGACCATGGCGGTAACAAGACGGCCGCGGAACCCGATGCGGTTCACCGTGCTACCCATTAAAGCTCCCGGAAGCGATTTTGGAGATCATCCAAAGGGCCTTCGTGACGTGGCTCGGGGTCGAGATTGATCCTAATGATTTGTGTTGCAGTGTCTGCCAGACTGGCCCCATCGATTTTCCGGATTAACGGTCGGGTGCTATCCGGTAAGCGAGGGTGCCAGATATTAAGGCTCAGCGAGTCAGGAACCTGAGCTGCGCCGAAGTCCAAGGCAAGGGTAGCCTCTCCTTGCTCATTGGTTTGCCCGAGAGTGCGGGTATCGGCCACCACAATAAACGCCTGCATGTGGTCGTGAATATTGCAGCCTAGCTCAACAATACCAGGCTGGTCGAACACGACCGCTGCCTCAGGCTTGCCTGCATATAGTTCAAGGTTGAAAGGCTTCGCCGGTGAGAACGAATAGACATGATGCTGGGTGTTGTCCCGGTTAGGGAAGTCGACGCTGGAGCCGGCCGGTAAAATCAGCACGTGGGGGTGAAACATTCGATCCTTCTGTACCATCTCCGCCCGTATGGGGCGCGCGTGGCTGCCATCATTTAAATACACCACTGCGCCAGTCACCGGGTCACCACCGTCAGCGAGCTGCACCCTTACTGTGAGCTTCTCCGCCATCAAAGGGGCGGAAAGCAAACAGCCTGCCAGCAGAAAAAGTGTTTGTGTTCTCATGTTGAAATAGGGACCTTTCAATGGCGCAGAATTTTCTGCTGCCGGATCATGCCAAGCCAGAGCCCAGGGAAAAGTGGATGTGATTGCGAGTCAGAAGGCTTTCCCAGTAGCGTCGCATCCAGTTCCAAGCGTCGTTATTCACCTGCTTAACGAAGGGGTCGAGGTTGAGCTCGTAATAATCCGGCGTACCGGCAATTTGCAGCACGGTGACAGTGATTGAACTATCCAGTTCGTTTGCGAAGGGTTCGCCAATAAGCTGGTGAACCAGCAGATTAGCACGAGTTGCTTCCATATCGACAAGTCCGCCGGTTCTGATGGAGTGATTATTTTCGTGCATCTCTTCCATCAAACGGTGGCAAAGGTAGGCGCGTACCAGGAGGCCATCCAAGCCATCGTAGCGTACAAGCAGTGCTGACGGCTCTGTGAAGTAGCCGGTGGCGGCTTTCACAAACGGATCAAACAGCTGGGCCGTACCCGCTTCCCGTGCGCAGGCATCTACGCACTCAATGAGCCGCGGTGCCATTTCAATGTACTCAATGGCGAACTGAAACAGACACGAGGCAGGCTGGTATCCCTCAATCGTTACAGCAGAAGGCAGCGCCGCTGCCTTTTTATGTAAAAGCCTCAGAAAGGTGCCAGAGCGGGCTTCCTTGCGCCGTGCGTGATCAATGATCTCTAGGACTGCCTGTGGAGTCATTTGAGGACATGCCGGTGTCTGAATAAATTGAGGTCGCAAGACGCCTCCCGTAACGGGCGATAAGTAACCGGGCAACTAAGCCGCAGCCGGATATTTCCGCATACCACTGCAAGACGCCCATCTTTTCTGACAAGTGTAGACGAGATTTGCTGGGCTGCGATTTCTGGGCTGTCAGATATTGTTAACAATTGCCCCCGGGCTACCGGACACGGAACCATTGGTCGTTGCGTGTGTATGACCAGCACAGCCAACCCATACTCGCTGCGCGGGCGAGCATGAGGCAGATGAGAGAAAACCAGAGCCCGTGGTTGCCCCAGCCTGTGGTTAGCCACCACACCGGGGCAAAAACCCCAAGTGCGGAAAATAGCATGGTGTTTTGCATCTCCCGGGTACGGGTGGCGCCAATAAACACACCGTCGAACAGAAACCCCCAGACGGACACGAACGGCAGCACCCACAGCCAGGGCAAGTATTGCCAGGCGGTGATGCGCACTTCCTCAATGCCAGTCAGCAGAGCTATCAGGCTGTGGCCACCGACAACGAATAGAATGGTTAATAACAGCGAACCCCAAAGGGACCAGCGTAGCGCGCAGCGGAACACCACAAGAAAGCGGCGTTTGCTGTTTTTGCCCACAGACTCACCAATCAGCGCTTCGGCGGCGTTGGCAAAACCGTCCAGGGCATTGGAGATCAGGAGCAGAAAAGTGATCAGCACCGCATTGGCCGCCAGTATCGTGTCGCCCTGGCGGGCCCCTTGAGCCGTGAAAAACGCCAGCACCAGCAGCAAGGCTATGGTGCGAACCATGATGTAGCGGTTTACTTGCAAAATGGCCAGGTAGTCTGCAAGGGTGCCGAACAGCTCCCGGGTAAGCCGTTGCCCATGAGGCATGCGCTTCAACACGATCATGAAGCCGATGATGGCGGCACCGTACTCGGCGATTACCGTGGCAATGGCCACGCCCCGGCTGTTCCAGCCCAACACCGTCACGAAGAACACATCCAGCACGATATTCAGGCCATTGGCCACGATCAGCATGATCATCGGCCCACGAGCGTACTGAGTACCAATCAGCCAGCCTACAAGCGTGTATTGGCATAGCACCGCCGGCGCACTCCAGATTCTGATGGCTGCGTACTCGGCAGCAAGTTCGGTAACGCCGGCACTCGAGTTCATCAGCGCCAGCCCGGTTTTTATCAGAGGCTGGTGGCAGAGAATGAGCAGCAGGCCGATACCTACCGCCAGCATGATCGAGCGCAGCAGCAGTGCCACTTGGCCAAACCTGTCGCGCTTGCCCCAGGCTTGGGCCGCGAGCCCGGTTGTGCCCATGCGCATAAAACCGAATGTCCAGTACAGGATACTGAACAGATTGGCGCCAACCGCCACTGCACCAAGATACACTGGGCTTTCCAGGTGCCCAAGTACCGCTGTATCCACCAGCCCCAGTAATGGAACCGTGAGATTGGTTAGCATCAGCGGCCACGCCAGGGCCCATAAACGCCTGTCTGTTACGGAAAGCTTGAGTGCCATATTCCATTTTCTTCTTAAATAGGAGTGCTTAGTCATTTTGGGTTTAACTGGTTTTTTCGTATTTTCTTGATCTGTGTCTATACTGCACGGTGATGTATTCATAAGCAGGCTTTCACTCTGAAATTTTCCGACGAATGCGAGCGTCGGTTAAGAACAGAGGGATTACGCAAAATCCGACAAGAATAACACTCTGTGGAGACACAGTATGCGCGTGCACGCTCAGCGGGCAGGTGCCCTGTTAGGTGGTCTGTCGTTTCCGGCCCTGTCCTTTGCGGACTGGACGGTAAACATGACCCCCGGGGTGACCGGTACCAGTAACGATATATTCGACCTTCACATGACCATTTTCTGGATCTGCGTTGCCATAGGCGTCGTTGTGTTCGGGATTATGTTCTGGTCTATCTTCGCCCATCGAAAATCCCAGGGCGCAAAACCAGCGAACTTCCATGAGAATACTCTGGTTGAGGTTCTCTGGACGCTTATACCACTTGTCATTCTCGTCATTATGGCGATTCCTGCTACCGCAACGCTGGTTGATATGTACGACACTACAGAGTCGGACATAGATATTAAGGTGACCGGTTACCAGTGGAAGTGGCAGTACGAGTATATCAACGAAGATTTCGGCTATTTTTCCAACCTCACAACGCCTGCAGAGCAGATCAGTAACCGGCAGACCAAAGGCGAAAACTATTTGCTCGAAGTGGATAACCCCATGGTGATTCCAGTGGGCAAGAAGGTTCGCTTTTTGTTGACGGCAAACGACGTTATCCATTCCTGGTGGGTGCCAGATTTTGGCGTTAAGAAAGATGCCATTCCCGGTTTCATCAATGAAGCCTGGACCCGCGTAGACGTGCCGGGCACGTATCGTGGCCAGTGCACTGAACTGTGCGGAAAGAACCACGGCTTTATGCCAGTGGTTGTAAAGGCGGTGCCGGAAGAGGAATACAACACGTGGGTTGCTGACCAGAAAGCGGCAGCTGAAAAAGAGCGTGAACTCACCGAGAAAGACTGGACCATGGAAGAGCTGATGGCGCGCGGCGAAAAAGCCTACGCTCTTAACTGTGCAGCCTGTCACCAGGCAGATGGCAGCGGCGCACCACCCGCGTTCCCAGCACTGAAGGGCGGCGCCATTGCGACCGGTGAAATGGCCGCACACATCGATATTGTGGTGAACGGTAAATCCGGTACGGCGATGCAGGCTTTTGGTGGTCAGCTGAGTGAAGCCGATCTAGCCGCCATTATTACCTACGAGCGAAACGCTTGGGGTAACAAGGTGGGTGACATGGTCACACCAAAAGAAATCTTCGATTACAAGAATCAACAGTAATCCACGCCAAATAACAGCGATCACCAGCCACAATAATTGGCGGTAACGGGGGTTTTTCATGAGTGCGGTTGCAGATACCCACGCACAGGATCATCATCACGGCCCAGCCAGCGGCATTAGCCGTTGGCTGTTGACGACCAACCATAAAGATATCGGGACAATGTACCTGATATTCAGCTTCACCATGTTCCTCTTGGGGGGAACCATGGCGATGGTAATTCGGGCAGAACTGTTCCAGCCGGGACTACAAATTGTTCAGCCCGAATTTTTTAACCAGATGACCACAATGCACGGCCTGATCATGGTCTTCGGTGCTGTTATGCCGGCGTTCGTTGGCTTGGCAAACTGGATGATCCCGTTGATGATCGGCGCGCCGGACATGGCCTTGCCAAGAATGAATAACTGGAGCTTCTGGCTGCTGCCCTGCGCTTTTCTCATTCTGGTTTCTACCTTGTTTATGGAAGGCGGTGCGCCCAACTTCGGCTGGACCTTCTACGCACCTCTGTCCACTACCTACGGGCCACCGAGCACAACCTTCTTTATTTTTGCCATCCACATCATGGGTGTGTCATCAATCATGGGCGCGATCAACGTAATTGCCACGGTGCTGAATATGCGGGCCCCAGGTATGACGCTGATGAAAATGCCCATGTTTGTATGGACCTGGTTAATCACGGCGTTTCTGTTGATCGCTGTAATGCCAGTGCTGGCGGGTGTGGTGACCATGATGCTGATGGACATTAACTTCGGCACCAGCTTTTTCAACGCTGCTGGCGGCGGTGACCCGGTTCTGTTCCAGCACGTGTTCTGGTTCTTCGGGCATCCCGAGGTGTACATCATGATCTTGCCGGCGTTCGGGGCTATATCGCACATCATTCCGGCATTTTCCCGTAAGCGGTTGTTCGGTTATGCCTCGATGGTATACGCGGTGGGGGCTATTGCCTTGCTGTCTTTCCTGGTATGGGCGCACCACATGTTCACCGTAGGCGTACCCGTAGCCGGACAGTTGTTCTTCATGTACGCCACCTTGCTGATTGCCGTGCCGACAGGGGTGAAGGTGTTCAACTGGGTGGCCACCATGTTCCGGGGCTCGCTCACCTTCGAAGCCCCCATGCTGTTTGCTATTGCCTTTGTAATTTTGTTTTCCATCGGCGGCTTCTCTGGTCTTATGCTGGCGATTGCCCCGGCAGACTTCCAGTACCATGATACCTACTTTGTGGTTGCCCACTTCCACTACGTACTGGTGCCTGGTGCCATATTCGGTATCTTTGCTTCGGCATACTTCTGGCTGCCCAAGTGGACCGGCTACATGTACGATGAAACCCTGGCCAAAACCCATTTCTGGCTGTCGTTTATCGGCATGAACCTGGCGTTCTTCCCAATGCATTTCCTTGGCCTTGCCGGGATGCCGCGCCGGATTCCGGATTATGCTCTGCAGTTTGCCGATTTCAATATGGTGTCGAGCGTGGGCGCCTTTATGTTCGGCTCTACCCAGCTGCTGTTTCTCCTGATTGTTGTGAAGTGTGCCAGAGGCGGTGAAAAAGCACCTGCCAATCCTTGGGACGGTGCAGAAGGGCTCGAGTGGGAAATACCCTCACCGGCGCCCTACCACACCTTTTCCACTCCCCCAGAAGTGAAATAGGAGGCCGGCGATTATGGCTGAGCAACCGGCACACAAGCCCGCCCCTCCGCGCAGCAATGCACGGGTTATACGCTGGTGCCTTGCTGGCGTGGTCGGAATGTTTGCTTTTGGCTTCGCGCTGGTGCCTTTGTATGATGTTTTCTGTGACATCACAGGCATCAATGGCAAAACCAGTGGCCGCTATGAGTCAACAGAGGCCTCGACGGTAGATATGAACCGCACGGTTAAAGTGCAGTTCCTGGCGCAAAATGGACCGGATATGCCTTGGGTGTTCCGGCCAGTTTTACGCAGTGTTGAGGTGCATCCTGGCGAGGCCACCACCGTGAACTTTTACGCGGAGAACCCGACCGATCGGGATATGGTGGGGCAAGCAGTGCCCAGCCTGTCGCCATCGGAGGGCACGCTGTACTTCCACAAGACCGAGTGCTTCTGCTTTAACCAGCAGCCACTGGCGGCGGGGCAGAACACGAAAATGCCTTTGGTGTTTATTGTGGATCAGGATTTACCCAGCCACATCACCAAGCTAACGCTGTCCTACACGCTTTATGATCAGGGCGAGCCGCAGGTGGCCCTTGCAAACACAACAATAATCGATAATGGATAAGCCATCGGAGATTGCTATGGCGGACTATCAGAGCTATTACGTTCCCGAACAGAGTAAGTGGCCTATTATTGCCACAGTCGGCCTTGGAGTGACCCTCTACGGCGCTGCCTCAATTATGGTCAGTAGCAACCAGGGCCAAAGCACGAGCGGCGACTGGATGATCTTTGCTGTCGGTATGTTGATCATGATTTACATGCTGTTCGGATGGTTTGGCAGCGTGATCAAGGAAAGCCGTAGTGGGCTCTATAGCCCGCAGATGGATCGCTCCTTTCGCTGGGGTATGAGCTGGTTTATATTCTCGGAAGTCATGTTTTTTGCTGCGTTTTTCGGCGCGCTCTTCTACGCTCGGGTGTTCGCTGTGCCCTGGCTTGGGGGTGAGGGCGACAGAGGCAGTTCTAACATGCTCTGGGAAGGGTTTCAGGCCACTTGGCCGTTGATCAACAACCCGGATCCAGAAGCCTTCCCTGCTCCAAAGTCTGTCATTGGCGCTTGGGGTCTGCCGCTGATTAACACCATTCTTCTTGTCACTTCGTCATTTACTGTGACAGTCGCTCACCATGCCATTAAAGCTGGCAACCGGAAGAAACTAAAAATCTGGCTTGCGGCCACAATCGTGTTGGCTCTGGTCTTTCTGTTTCTGCAGGCCGAAGAGTATATGCATGCCTATCAGGATCTTAACCTGACGCTTCAGTCTGGTATCTACGGCAGTACCTTCTTCATGCTTACCGGCTTTCATGGCTTTCACGTTGCGCTTGGCACGTTAATGCTAATCATCATGCTGATACGCATTCACAAGGGGCACTTCACGGCCGGCAGCCACTTTGGGTTTGAAGCAACCTCTTGGTATTGGCACTTTGTGGACGTGGTATGGCTCGGCTTGTTTGTATTTGTGTATGTCATCTGAGGCAACAACTGAGTGCGGCCAGGTTCAGGGAGTCGGGTGCAGTGTCAGGCTCCCTTGCCACAGCGACAAAAGAATAACGGCCAGTAGAAGTATGCTCAGCGTGACCCGTACAGCGAGGGAGTTCACCACTCGATTGGTTTTGCCGCCATCTCTAATGAGAAAAAACAGACCGCTGAAAAGGCTGGCGATTACGGCAAGCATGAGAAAGATGATCAGGGCTTTGAGCATAAAGAGGTCTCTGGTTTTTTGTTCTGGTTTCTGCCAGATTCACTATAGCAGACCATGACGGAGGTAAAGAAACACCCTCGAAAATGGCAGCTGAACTGGCAACTGATGGTTTTTTCAGGTGCCTTTTTACCACTGTTGGTGTGTCTGGGTATCTGGCAATTAAACCGGGCGGAAGAGAAGCAGATTCTGCTTGAACAGTGGCAGCAGGAGGCTCAGAATCTTAGTTGGCCAGAACAGGTAGCCAGCGGGCTAGATAACGGCAGACCGGTTACGGTTACCGGCCTTTTTGGCGAACACAGTTGGCTGCTGGATAACCGAACCCGCGACGGCCGTGCGGGGTACGAGGTTCTGACAGATTTTTATCCGCTTCAGGGCCCGCCGGTGCTTGTTAATCGGGGCTGGATAGCGGCTCCAAGAACGCGCGATAAACTTCCGGATGTTTTTCCCCCCGAAGGTATATTTAGCCTGACTGGCCGGATAAGCCCCTACCCGGAGCCGCCGGTTTTATCGGGCGATTCTGCGCCGGCGGAAGGCTGGCCAAGGCGAGTACAGATGCTTCCGGTGTCAGTAGCAAGAGCGGAGATTGCGCAGTTGCCAAGCGCTATCATCCGGCTGCAAGATAGCGATGAGCCAGGAGCCTATCGTGCAGACTGGAAACCGGATTTAATGGGGCCACAAACCCATTACGGGTATGCCACACAATGGTTTGCGCTCGCCGTGGTGCTGGTTATATTGACTGTAGTCGCGAGCTACCGAAAGACAGGATCCAATAATGACAACGACAACGGCTAGCCGGACACCCCCGCGGGAAGAAACAAACGGCCCCACGCCCGAACAGGTTCGCAGAGGCCGGCGTACCGCATTTTTGCTGTTTGCACTTGGCTTCGGGCCAATGATACTAGCCACCATAATGTACTATACCGGCTGGCTGAACCCTGCCGGCCACACCAACCAAGGGGTTCTGATCGCACCGCCAGTGTCCGTGACAGAACTGAACCTTGAAACGCTTTCAGGTGAACCGCTGGCGAAACGTTTCAGTGCCGGTCAAACGGATCCCCAGTGGCTTATGGTGATTGCTGCCAGTGAGTGCGACAGCCGCTGTGAAAAATTGCTCTATCTGGCCCGACAGGCCAACATTGCGCTGGGCAAAAATGCTGACCGTGTATCCCGAGCCGCGGTCCTGGGTGATACTACCGACGATTTAGCGGCGCGCTTGCCCACGGAATACCCGCTAATGGAGCGCTTGGTGCCTGCCGCCGGCGCTGCGCCAACCTGGCCTGCAGGGATTAGCCCGGAGCGTGAGCCGCGCATCATGCTGATCGATCCGTTTGGCAACGTGATGATGCATCACGGCCCCGAGAACACGGGTAAGGACATACTCAAGGACCTGAAACACCTTCTCAAACTGTCACAGGTGGGCTGAAAATCAGCCTGGAGGAGCAGCCTTGAACCATCTGTCTACCCACAGCCAACCAAAAACCAAAGCCATGGTTAACTGGGCGACTTTCTCAGTGATTCTCGCCGTTGTGGTGATTATGCTGGGCGCCTGGACACGATTGGCCGATGCCGGGCTGGGTTGTCCGGACTGGCCCGGTTGTTACGGCTTTATGACCGTACCCCAGAGCGACTCGCACATTGCCATTGCCAATGCGCGGTTCCCGGATACACCGGTAGATGTAGCCAAAGGTTGGCCGGAAATGATTCACCGTTACGCTGCCGGCACACTGGGTTTGGTAGTGTTCGGCCTGGCCGGCAGCGCAGTGCGCAAGCGCCGCACCGGTGTGCCTTTCAAGCTGCCGCTGTTCATTGCCGGCTTTATCCTGTTGCAGGGTGCCTTTGGCATGTGGACGGTCACCCTGAAACTTTGGCCTCAAGTCGTTGCTCTGCATCTATTGGGTGGTTTTACAACGCTTAGCTTGCTGGCTTTATTGGTACTTCGGCTCAGAAAGTTCTCACGGATTCAGGCAAACTCTGCGAGCACCGCGTCGCAGACCGCACCACAGCCCGCCAGATCAACGCCCAGCCTGATCAGTCTTCGTCCATGGCTCTATGTTGGTTTGCTGCTGGTGATTATGCAGATTGCGCTGGGCGCGTGGACCGCCGCCAATTACGCAGCCGTCGCTTGTACAGACCTGCCAACCTGTCAGGGCCAGTGGTGGCCAGAAGGCATGGATTTTCAACACGGCTTTGATATTACCCAGCACGTTGGTCCAAACTATCTGGGCGGCCAGCTAGCAGCGGATGGTCGGGTCGCTATACACGTAACGCATCGAATGGGTGCCGTGGTGGTTCTGGCGTATTTTGCAGGTCTGCTGGCGTTAATCTGGCGCCGGAGCCGCAACCGCGAACTGCGCGGTCCCGTGCTACTTGTTGCCACGGCGCTGGTGGCTCAGATTACCCTGGGGCTCGCCAATATTGTGCTCCATATTCCGCTGCCTGTTGCAGTGGCCCACAACGCCATGGGTGCTGGGCTGCTGTTGTCGGTAATATACCTGATATGGCAGCACCACATGCTGTCTCAGCCACAAGCTGCAAGAGCACCACACACAAAGTTAATGCATCAGGAGATTACGGCATGAGTGAGCAAGTGGACGTACTGCCGGCCCAAAACGTGACCAGCCAATCCGCACGGACTGTTTCCTGGCGGGATTACCTGGAAATGACCAAGCCTAACGTTGTGGCGTTGATGATCCTGACATCGGCCATTGGCATGCTATTGGCGACACCTGGGCTACCTGGCTTGAGTGTGCTGATCTGGGGCAACCTTGGCATTGCTTTTCTTGCCGGCGCCGCAGCCGTGGTTAACCACGTTGTGGACCAGAAGATAGATACTGTCATGGCCCGCACACGCAAGCGTCCCGTGGCTACCGGCAAAGTCTCCCCGTTAGAAGCGCTCGTGTTTGCATCCTTGCTGGCGGGTATGGGCATGGTGGTACTAATGTGGCAGGTGAATCACCTGACCGCATGGCTCACCCTGGCTTCCCTGGTAGGCTATGCCGGCGTTTACACCCTGTTCCTGAAGCGCGCAACGCCCCAAAACATCACCATCGGTGGCCTCGCAGGTGCCATGCCGCCACTGCTGGGCTGGACGGCCGTAACTGGCCAGGTAGAAGGCCATGCACTGTTGCTGGTTCTGATCATTTTCGCCTGGACCCCGCCGCACTTTTGGGCCCTGGCCATTCACCGCAAAGAAGAATATGCGAAGGCAGGCATTCCCATGCTGCCGGTCACCCACGGCAATAAATTCACTGAATTGCACATCCTGCTTTATACCTTGATGTTACTGGCAGTTAGCCTGCTGCCGTTCGTTACAGGCATGTCCGGCTGGATTTATCTCACCGGTGCATTGATCCTTGGCCTGCGCTTCCTTCACTACGCTATACGGTTATTGAAAGGCGACGATCGCCGAGTGGCACTAAACACCTTCAAATACTCCATCACTTACCTGATGGCCTTGTTTGTGGTACTTCTTGTAGATCATTTTGTATTTTTCTGACCTGGTGTAGACGCGACAGTAGGAGGGGTGCCTTTTCTTCTGGGAAAAACAACTCGCTGCGCTCAGACATTTTTTCCCGGCAGAAAAGGCACCCCTCCTACTGTCGCTGCGTTACTGCGGAGTCGGCTAATTGGAGCAATGATGAATCGTTCAGTTCAGGTGACGTTATTTGTACTTTTTTTACTCGTGGTACTGATTTTTGGCCTGGTTGTTGGGCGACAGGTTTTTCTGGTAGACAGTGGCGAGCCAGTCCCCGCTCCGGATCTCGTCGACATGAACACCTATGTTTATGACCAGCCACGGCCGCTCACAGAATTTACCCTGACGAACGAAAATGGGGAAACCGTTACCCGGGAAAGCCTCCGCGGCCGGTGGACGTTTGCGTTTGTGGGTTATACAAATTGCCCGGATGTTTGCCCAGCGGCCATGGCCAACCTGCGGCGCATGAATAAATTGCTTTCGAGCGAGCTGCCTCAGCCGGATTACCTTCTGGTTACCGCGGATCCTGAACATGACACCCCTGAAAAACTTAAGAGTTATACGGCGTTTTTCGGCGAGAACTTTCACGGCCTGACCGGGGATCTGGACACACTGCGGGCACTGGCTCAGAGCCTGAGCGCAGTGTTTGTGCATCGCGATGTGGACGGAGAGTTGCTGGTCGACCACAGTGGGCACTTTGCACTGTTGAACCCCGATGGCCAGTTGGCGGCATTGATTCAGCCGCCTCATAACCCAGAGCATCTGGCGGAGGCCTTCGAACGCATTTATCTTTGGGCTAAGGCTAATCGTGAAAATGCCCGCTCCTGAGTCGGTACAAGGTACTTTTTTGCCAAGGGCAAACTGACATGGCTGCGGGACTCGCATAGACTGCACGGCTGAAAACTCACACGCCGGAACCCACAGCATGTACCAACAGAACACCACAACCCCGAAAGAGCTCTTTGGCGTGCTGGCCGCTGGCGCCGTCGTGCTTCTGGTGGTGCACACACTCGGACGTTTTGTATACACCCCGCTGTTGCCCTACCTGATAGACGACGGTCAGCTCACCGCTCCAGAAGGCGCAGCTATAGCTACCTGGAACTACTTCGGCTATCTGGTGGGGGCGTTGCTGGCGATTCGTTGGCATCGGGTCAGTCATATCCGCGTTATGCTACCCGCCTTTTTGGTATTGCATGTCATCACCACGCTTGTTGTTACTCAAACGGACAACCTGACCGCTATTTCGGCCAGCCGCTGGCTGAACGGTGTCGCAAATGGTGTTGTTTTCGTACAAGCGCCGGCGCTGATTCTCGAATGGCTGGTGTTGCGTAATCGGTCCAGCATGAGCGGGCTTGTATACATCGGCGTGGGCCTGGGCTTGCTGGTCTCCAGCGGGCTGGTCACCGGAAGTGCTGATTGGCTCGAAGGTGCGGCGCGTTGGTGGCCGGTGGCTCTGACCTCCATTCCTTTGGCTATATGGGGTGTGTTTCGGCTATCCAGGCTAGAGCTGGAGGATCACCAGCGGGGCAGTGATGACGGCCAGGCTGCAACCACCACGCCACTCATAGACCGTGCCAGTATTCCCCTTTTTCTGTCCTACGCAGGCGCCGGGTTGGGTTATATCCTTCCCATGACCTTCTTGCCTTTGTTGGCGAGGTTGGAACTGGAAGCCGACCACTGGCTGCTCGATGGAGTCTGGCTAATTGTAGCAGTGTGCACCATTCCCGCCGCTTGGCTGTGGAACAAACTCGGAACAAATATGGGCGACATACCCGCGCTGAAGCTCAACTTTTTAATTCAGCTGGCAGGTGTGCTGGCCGCCGTGCTCTTGCCCGGGGCTATTGGCTTGATGTTATGTGCCGCACTGATTGGTAGCACTTTTCTGGGAACCGTATTGCTCACCCAGCGTATTGGCCGGGCCCTGCATCCACACCAAGGCCCTCGGCTGTCGGCCGCCATGGTCGCCCTATACGGCTTCACTCAAATGGTCGGCCCCTGGCTAACCAAGCACTGGTTGGATGCCGGCGGCACTCTGGCTTCTGCCTTTGGTATCGGGGTGGCTGCGCTGGCCTTTGGCCTGATCTTTGTTTTTTTCGTGCCCCGCCCAGAGGCCTGGCATGCCAGAACCGTTATTTTTGATTGATTTAACGTGCTCCCAATAGACCACATTCTCCCAGAGCTTAAACGAACCCTGGAGCAAGCCACCACCGCTTTGCTGCAGGCACCTCCGGGTGCGGGTAAAACGACCCGTGTGCCGCTGGCATTGCTGGATGCCACTTGGCTACACGGACGCAAGATTCTGATGCTCGAGCCGAGGCGGTTGGCGGCCCGCTCGGCAGCGAGGTTTATGGCGTCGCAGATGGGCGAGAAACCCGGGCAGACCGTTGGCTACCGAACACGGCTTGATACCAGGGTGTCTGGTACGACGCGCATAGAAGTTGTGACCGAAGGCATTCTTACCCGGCTGATCCAGAGCGACCCCATGCTGGAAGATTACGCCGCCGTGCTGTTTGATGAATTTCATGAACGTTCACTACAGGCCGATCTCGGGCTGGCTCTGGTGCGGGAGACACAGGAAGCGCTGCGGGAAGATCTTCGGGTGTTGGTAATGTCCGCCACACTCGATACCGCGCCTATTGCGCGCATGCTCGGGGATGTGCCCGTGTTAAGCAGCGAGGGCCGGGCGTTTCCGGTGGACGTATTTTATCGCCCGGCGCCGACCACACAACGCAACCCACGGTTGGTGGATCAAGTAGTCGCGGTGGTTATCGAAGCGCTGGCGCAACAGCCTGGCTCGGTACTGGTGTTTCTGCCAGGGGCTGGAGAGATTCACCGGGTGGCCCAGGCACTGGCGGGGCAAGCGGCCCCGGACATTGTGATTGCGCCGCTGTTTGGCAACCTCAAAGCCGCTGAGCAGGATCAGGCCATTGCGCCGGCCGCTGTGGGCACTCGCAAGGTGGTTCTGGCAACCGCTATTGCAGAGACCAGCCTGACTATTGAAGGTGTACGCGTAGTGGTTGATAGCGGCCAACAGCGCCGTGCAGTGTTTGATGCCAACAGCGGAATGACGCGGCTGGTGACAGGGCGTGTTTCAAAAGCCTCGGCGGAACAACGCAAAGGCCGTGCGGGCCGAGTGGAGCCGGGCGTGTGTTACCGGTTGTGGAGTGAGTCTGAGCAGTTTGGGCTGGCAGAGTTTACGCCGCCGGAGATTCGCGAGGCGGATCTGGCGCCACTGGTGCTTGAGCTGGCTCAGTGGGGCGCCCGCACACCGGACAAGTTGGTGTGGGTCGATCCCCCGCCACCAGCCCATTGGCAGCAGGCCGTGGCGCTGCTGCAGTGGTTGGATATGCTGGATGCCGACGGCGCGATTACCGAGCACGGCAAGTCGGCGCGGGCCTTGGGCATTCACCCCAGGCTCGCGCACATGGTCGTATTAGGGCGATCATTTGGTTTGGGCAGGCTGGCGGCTGAGCTGGCCGCCTTGCTGGAAGATCGGGATGTGCTGGGCCCGGGTGCCGGTGCCGATATGCATGAGCGCATTCGCGCCCTTCGGGGAGAGCGCGGCTCTCAGCGTACAGACCCGCACCGGCTTCAGGCACTGCGTCAACAAGCCAAGCGTTTGTCGGAGCCTCGTGGCAATGAAAAAAATGAGCAGGAAACTGTGCCAACCGCCACTGAAGTGGGGCGTTTGTTAGCATTTGCTTATCCGGATCGTGTTGGTAAACGTCGGCCTGGAGATACGCCACGCTATCAACTCAGCAACGGCAAAGGCGCCCTGTTGCGGGAAGACGATGGGCTGGCTCGGCACGAATGGCTAGTGGCCGCAGATCTGGACGGGAAAACCAGGGAGGCAAGGATTTATCTGGCGGCGCCGGTGGATTTGCCAACTCTGGAAACCGATCTGGCGGCCCATATACGTGAGCAGGACGAGGCGGAATGGGATGATAAACGGGGTACGGTCATCGCCCGCAGAACCCGCCGGCTGGGGGCGTTGCTTCTTGCCGAGAAACCGCTGACAAAACCCCCACCTGAGCTGATTCAGCAGGGCATACTGGCTGCCGTAAGTCGCAAAGGGCTGGATAGCCTGCCATGGACACCTGCAGCCAGGCAGTGGCAGGCACGGGTTGCACTGCTGGCACGACATTATCCCGAGCAATGGCCAGATGTCAGTGATCAGGCTTTGGCAGAATCACTGGAACACTGGCTGGCACCTTTTCTGGCTGGCATTAGCCGCTGGTCTGACTTGGCGCGGCTGAATCTCCAAAACACTCTGAATAGCCTTCTGGAGTACTCGCAACAACAGCAGCTGGCGGAGCTCGCGCCGACCAGCCTGATCATCCCCACCGGAAGCTCTGTTACGCTGGATTACACGTCTGAAAATGGCCCGGTACTGGCGGCCAAGTTGCAGGCGCTGTTTGGCTGGACAAAAACGCCGGAAGTGGCCGGAGGCAGGGTGCCGGTATTGATTCATTTGCTTTCGCCGGCCCGAAGGCCGCTGGCAGTCACGGCCGACCTGGCCAGCTTTTGGGCTAACGTTTACCCACAGGTGCGTAAAGACACCCGTGGCCGTTATCCCAAGCACCCTTGGCCAGAAGATCCGCTAACCGCTGTTGCTCAGCAGGGCGTTAAAAGAAAGTAGCGCCAACGATTAATCTCTTCTAACGCCAGAGCCATAGTCAAGTGGGCACACAAAAAGTGCTTGCGCACAGATTAAAACTGCTTAAAACTTACCCACTTTTTCCAGCGCGACCCCGCCCATGAATTTCGTATCGTTTGATGTTTTCCGCACGCTCGGCTTTCCGAACACGACCGTACTCAAACCGGAAAACTTTCTGCGCCACAAGGAATTACTGCGCACGGCAGACTGGGTACTTTTCCCCGAGTACTGGCAGCTCAATGCACTGGTGCATGGCTTGAAGTGCCGAGTGTTTCCCAGCGTTGCCAGCTATCGCATTGGCCACGACAAAGTGGAAATGACCCGTGCTTTTGAAGCAGTAGCACCGGAACATATTCCCTGGACCATCATTGAAGCCAATGGGCCCCATGAGCGCGAGCATATCTGGGGCGTTATGGCGCTGCCCTTTGTGGCAAAGTTGCCCAAGGCCAGTATGGGTGAAGGGGTGTGGCTGATTGAAACCCGTGATGACTGGCATAAATACTGCGAGCGCACGGAGGTTTTATACGTACAGGAATACCTGCCGCTGGATCGTGACGCTCGCATTGTGGTGGTGGGCGACAAAGTTGTAACCGCATACTGGCGCACACAGGCTGAACAGGGCTTTTACAACAATGTGTCGAAGGGTGGCCGGATTGACAACAGCCCGGTGCCCGCAGTGATGACTGATCTGGCCCTGCGGCTTGCCCGGGAGCTTGAGGTGGATCATGCCGGTTTCGATATTGCCCTGGTGGAAGGCTACCCCTTTGTGTTGGAATTCAACCGCTTATTCGGCAACCAGGGGCTGGGCCAAGGTAGCGACCTGAAGGAAGCCATCCTGGAATACCTGCAACAGCAGAGTGAACCCCGAGATCCCGGTGGCTCCAACAACACCCCCGAGCCCTTCCACCCTGTGGCGGTCTGAGCCCGGGGCTAGTCGGCTACAGATTCTTGTAACGGTTAATATCAAAAATCCCCGCCTGCAGAGGCTGATGCTCCTGCTGCCAGGCGGTAATATCGAACATGAAGTTCGGGTAGCTGCCGATGATACCCGGGTAGATAGTAAGTTTGTCGTTCTCGGGTTGGTAGCGTAGGTCCTCTCCCAGCAGGAAGGCGACGCTGCTGTGGGCGCGATCGCGGATAACCGTGTAAACCGTGCGCTTTCCTTCCTTATTGTGTATTCGCAAAAGGTTACGTTGGGCAAATAACGGATGGCAGGAAGGAACTCGGCCCGGATAACATCGGTGGCAATCTGGCAGCGGCAAAGGTGGCGAAAGGATTCGCTCGGCTTTCCCAGCGTTGGATGTGGTTCTGTTCGGTTTCATTAATCTGAGTAACCCGGGGGCTGATGGCGCCGCCTTGGTTGAGCCATCCGGTGAGCGTGGCGTATTCGTTATCGGTCAGGCCTGTCATAGCCAGAGGCATACCCTCGTAGGGATGGTCGCTGGCGTAGTCGGAGAAGTCTTCGTTGCTAACGCACCGGTCGGCGCGGGACAGCCCCAGCTCTATGTCTTCGAGCAGTTTGCTGTTGGGTGCAAACTCATACTCTTTGCCCAGGCGAATCAGGCCGTCTGAGTATTCCATCTTGAGCTGGCAAGGGGCATCAAAGCAGCTGTGGCAGGCCAGGCACTTGGCTTCCACAATTGGGCGTACGTCTTCGTTGAAGCTGACAGGTTGCTGGGTGGCTGTGGGCAGCGCTTGTTTGAAGGTGGGTGGCGTGGTGCTTTCGGCACAACCAGCCAGGAGCAGCAGTGTGATGAGTGCTGCTGTAATGAGTCGCGCCATTGGGGGGCCGTTGGAGGTATTTCACCAATATTTAAATTATGAGTAGATTTGCTGATATCTGTGGGGTGGGGAAAGCCCGATTATCGCGATAATTGTCGGGGCCGTTTTGGTTCTGGCGCATCGCTTTATTACCCCTGGAGGGAAACACCATCAATGACCGAGTCAGCCAACGCTAACATTGCCGATTACTACACCGCTGAGACCTTTAGCCGGATCAAGGCGTTTGCGGATACCAAAGAAACGCCGTTTGTGGTGATTGATACCGCCACCGTCGATCGTCAGTACGACGAGTTGGTGGAGGGTTTTCCGTATGCCAATGTGTATTACGCGGTGAAGGCCAACCCGGCGCCGCAGATTTTAACCATGCTGCGGGACAAGGGTGCGAGTTTTGATATTGCATCGGTGTATGAGTTGGAAAAGGTGATGGGTCTGGGCGTGACCGGTGATCGGATCAGCTACGGCAATACCATCAAGAAGGCGCGGGATATTCGCACTTTTTATGAGAAGGGTGTTCGTATGTTCGCCACGGATTCGGAGGCGGATTTGCGTGTTATTGCCAAGGCCGCTCCCGGCGCGAAGGTGTATGTGCGCATTCTGACCGACGGCACGCAAACAGCCGATTGGCCGCTTTCTCGCAAGTTTGGTTGTGAGAGCGACATGGCGATGGATCTGCTGATTCTGGCGCGGGATCTGGGCCTGGTGCCCTATGGTGTTTCCTTCCACGTGGGTTCGCAGCAGCGCGAGATTGGTGCGTGGGACTCGGCACTGAACAAGGTGAAGGTTATTTTCGAGCGCCTGAAGGAAGAAGACGGCATTGAGCTGAAGATGATCAACATGGGCGGCGGTTTTCCGGCTAATTACATTAACCGGACGAATGAGCTGGGCGTGTATGCGTCGGAAATCACCCGTTTCCTGAAGGAAGACTTTGGTGATGATCTGCCTGAAATCATTATTGAGCCGGGCCGGTCGTTGATTTCCAACGCCGGTGTTCTGGTGAGCGAAGTGGTACTGATCGCCCGTAAGTCCCGCACGGCGTTGCACCGCTGGGTGTTCACCGATGTGGGTAAGTTTAATGGTCTGATCGAAACATTGGATGAGGCAATCAAATTCCCAATCTGGACGGACAAAAAGGGTGAAGGCGAAGACTGCGTAATTGCTGGCCCAACGTGCGACAGTGCCGACATTATGTACGAGCACCACAAATATCCGCTGCCACTGAACCTGGCCATTGGCGACCGTATGTACTGGCTGTCCACAGGGGCCTACACAACAACTTATAGTGCCGTGGAATTTAATGGGTTCCCCCCATTAAAGGACTATTACATCTAAAGTCGGAAGGCTGGGGTGTGGGGGTGTCTTTTCCGCCGGGAAAAAATGTCTGAGCGCAGCGAGTTGTTTTTCCCAGAGGAAAAGACACCCCCGCACCCCGGCCCTGCACCATTGATCATGGGCAGGGCCTCACTGCCTTTGCAGGTTCAGTTTGATGGCCAATGGGGAGACTAGAACTCCGTAGGCAAGCATGATTGCAATGGCATGCCTTATGTCTCCAGTCCAGTCTGAAAGTAAGCCGCCCAGCATGGGTATTGCGAAGGCCACGCTGTAGCCGACCAGGAAATTGCCGGCAGATAGCCGGCCGGTTTCGCTGGCGGGTACCAGAAGCGGCGGTAGTGCCACCATCATGATTAGCAATATGCCGGCGGTGAAGCTCATAAATGTGGCGCTGGCAATTGCCCACCAACCTGTAAATACAAGAGTGCCGAGAGTTCCCAGCAGGCTGCATATCAGCATGGTGACCAGTGGGGCTTTTCGGCCGACCCAGTGGCGGGCCATTTTCAGCATCAACAGCGAGGCGAACACCTGCGCAAAGTTGTACCAGAACAGAGCTTCGGTAAGGTTTTCGAACTCGCCCCTTTGTTCCAGTAACGCACCCATGTAGGCGTTGACGCCGAAAAATAAAGAGGCGGATACGCCGAGCAACAACCCGAGCTTGATGGTAAGCGGGTTGCGCCAGTCTGGTAACCAGGCGGCTTTTTGGGTTGGTGGTGCCAAGTCGCGCTTGGGCAGGAACAGGGCTGCGGCGACCAGCAGTGCTGGCAGAGACCATGCCAGCAGAGTTGCGCGCCAACTGTTGTCCAACAATGGCATAAGTACCGGCAGGGTGATGCCCGCGCCGATGAACTCGCCCATAAGCAAGCCGTTCATGTAGATGGCGGAGCCAAAGGCCAGGTGTTTGGGTTCCAGCCAACGTGGTAGTAGGGCCGGTAGTGCAGGTTGCATCATGGCAATGCCGAGGCCCATAGCTGCGCTGGTAAGCATTAATGTAATTGTGTCTGGTGCCAGGCCACGGCCTGCGGAGCCGATGACCATCACGACCATGGCGAGGGCGAGGGTGTTGCGCGGGCCAATGCGTGATATAGACAGCGAGCCAGGCATGGCGCCTATGGCAAGCATCAGGATTGGCAGGGTCGTAAGGGCGCCGGTTACGGTCTGAGAGAGTGCCAGTTCGTCACCAATGAATGGTGCCAGCGCTGGCGCAACCAGAATTGGGATGCGTAAGTAAACCCCAGCGAGCCAAAGCAACGCCGCCACCGGCAGCAGGCTTGCTGTCGGTGGCGGCGTGGATGGCACGGGATGTTCAGTTGCAGACAAGAAAGGTCAGTCTTCGCTGGTATCCGGCAGGTAGGCGCCATCTTCGTCGTGTACTTCCTGCCCGGTAACGGGCGGGTTAAACGAGCAGATTAGGCGCATGTCTTCCGTACCACCGCGCAGGGTGTGCTGGTCGTGCTTGTCGAGGGCGTACAGCGTACCATCGGAGATTTCGTGGGTCTCACCGGTTGCTTTATCGGTGATGGTGCCGTTGCCGGCCACGCAGTAAACCGCTTCCAGGTGATGCTTGTACCACAGGTTTAGTTCTGCGCCAGCAGGGATGATCGTTTCGTGGAAAGAGAAGCCCATACCGTCTTTTTTCAACAACATACGACGGCTGGTCCAGCCTGGGCCATGCACTTCACGTTCGGTACCGATGATGTCTTGAACTCGTACAATTTTCATGAGCATTCCTCGCTTGATGATGGAATAGCTATACAGTATAAACACTCATTTCAGGTTCGATTCAACCGCCAGTCGTCATAAACTGCCATACATTGCTCTATGGCAACATGGAATTTATGCCGCTGACTTTCGTCCAGAGGCTGTTGTTTACGGCATTTGTCGAGGGTTTTCTGGATGGTTTGGCGGCTCTTTTTATCGAGGCGCTCTAACCAGTGATGATCTGCAGGCTCGAGATCCAGCAGCTCTCTGCCTGCGTGGTTGCGGTGGCTTATGTGCCACCAGTGATCCACCGCCCGGCCCAATACCACGTAACCAAACTGGCTGTCTTGCACAGGGCCAAAGGAGGCTGTTTTCAGACCATCACGGAGCAGGCCTATGTTCAAGGCTGGCAACGTGAGTTTGTCACCGTAAAAATAGCTCCCCGCAGCCCCTATCAGGCCGCCCACCAAGGCTCCAGCGCCTAGCGATGTGCCCAGGGTGAGTGCGTCCAGGCCAACACCGCTGACTGCCCCTGCGCCAAAACCGGCTGTGGTCAAATAACGTTTGCTAACGGCCCAATGTTTGCGGCTGTCTTCAGAGAACAGATCATGATCGCTGTGCCATTCCAGTTCGGCTTCCTGTCGGCGGATGCTTTGGTGTTGATACAGGTGCTCGACCTCTACCCGCAGTGTTTGCTCACGCTGGCGCTGATGCTGGTACCAGCGCTGCCGGAGCTGATCCGCAAGGGTGCTGTCGCTGGTCCCGGCGACTTGATCCAGAGTTAACGTGCGCTTTTCCTGAAATGACATCATGTCTTTCAGTGCTTTCGCAATGATGCCTGCGGCCTGAAGACGACGCTGTTCGCGCTGGGCGGAGAGGTGGTGAGTTGCCTCGCCGAGAGCCTGCTCCCAGTCTGGCTCAAGCTGACCAAAAGCCCGTAACAAACTCAAATGTTGCTCAAACGGGGCGCGAACAGCGTCGAACTTGCGCACGACCTGAAAGAACTGCCCCAGCGCGGCTTGCCAGGTTGTACTGTAATCGTCTGGCCCGATGCTGTTGATCAGGGCCAGGCTTGGCTGGCCTGTCCAGCGCAGAATGGTCATTTCGGCCTCGTGCTCGGCGCTGTATGGCGCAGAGCCGTCTACCACGTAAATTATTCCAGCACCCTCAATTAGCGGTGCCAGTAGCTCACACTCGTCGGTAAAACGGCCATCGCCCTGATGCTGCAAAACAAATGCACGAACCGTTTCACTGTGGTCCGATGCGGAAACACTGTGAGCTTCCAGCCACTCCAGCACACGCCGGGGGCGCTGAAAGCCAGGCGTATCCACCAGTGTGTAGAGAGTTCTGCCATCCACGCTCAGGGGGTAGGACTGCCGTTTACGGGTGGTGCCTGGCTCCAGTGCAATGGCTATGGCATCGTTTTGCGACAGGGTTGCCACCACGCTGGATTTGCCTTTGTTGGGGTGGCCCACAACGGCAAAAATAGGTGCGGTATTCATTCCATAACTCCCCCGTGCACATCAAAAAGGGTTCCATGGGCCGGTATCAGACTGACCTCTATAAACTCCGGCCCGGCCCGCATGGCGAATCTTAGCCATTGCTGAACCTGATGGGCATCCGGTTCTTGCTCAATGTGTGTAGCCAGGGGCACCAGAGCAATCTGCGTTCCCGCGGGCCAGAGCTCTCGCGCACTGATCAGAAAGTCCTCCAGCTCCCCTGTGGGTGGCTCCCAGCTGCGGGTAACCAACAGAACAGAGCGGCAGGGTTCCTGAGCCAGCTGTGTGGCTACCTTTTCCAGCGTGTGCCGATCTTGCGCCAGGGTCATTCTGCCGCCGGCTTTGGCAATCAGGCTCTTGCCTGCACTGAGTGCATCGGGCAGTTCCGGGTCGCCGGCACCGGCCCAGCACAACACAATGTGGGCATCCGGCAAGGGTTGTAACTTTAGATGCGTTTGGGTGTCTGGTAGGTCTGTGGCGTCGTTATGGTCGTTGCCAGTTTCAAGGGCCGGTGTTTCCATACGGTACATCAGAGCATGCAGGGCTGGGTGGCTAGCCAGCAGATATCGGGCTTTGCGACGGATTAGCACATTGGCCAGTAAAGCAAGAATCAAGCGAGGCAGCAGTGCCCAGGTTGCCCAGAGCATGGCGATGAATGGCCACCACTGGCCCCATCGCGCTGGGTTAACGCCGCTTTCGCCCATGCTTGCGCGGAAGAACCGGGTGGCCTCCACAAGCGCTAAATCTGGCGCGGCGGCCGGCCATAACCAGGCCCAGGGTGTGGCGAGGGTTGATATCAGTGCGTGATAGCCGCTGGCGTTGGTCTCAAGCGTGGTGCTCCAGCCAAAGGCAAGGTCTTGAAGCACCACCATCACCAACAAGGTCGCCAGGCCGGCCAGTGCAAAGCAAAGCCCGCCAAGCTGTGCGGCCCGTGCCATGAGCACCGGCTGAAGCTTTAAGGAAACAGGCGATTCGGGATTGTTGCGAAAGCGCCGGAGCAATGACCGCCATGGCTGCCAGCCGGCCAGGGACTGAGCTGTAGTCAGCAGCGCCAGCAAAAGCTGGAAGCCAACAAAGGCCAGAATAACGGTCACGTTGATGCGCTGGCCACCGTCATAGAACAGCAAGCCAAGCATGGCCAGTATGCCAAACAGGGTGCCTGCAGCCATAAAACCGCTGTTGATTCGCCGCCAGAAGCGCAAGGTGGGCGCCGATGGCGAAACAACTGCCCCCGGGCCGCTCAGGTGATTGATGTGGGCCATCCAGCTTTTCGGGGCGGGTGTTATGCCTTGCTGTTCGCAGGTCAGTGCAAACTTGCGATCCCGCCGATGTAAAAATGCCGGGGCCTGCCCCTTGTCTCTCTGGGCGCAGGCATCAAAATCCAGCAGCAGGCGGAGGGAGTGATCTGTCATGAACGGTTCCGGTGGTGAATTCGGTCTATGGGTCTTTGGTGTTAGGATATCGGTATTACCCTGTCCGATACCAGACAACGAGCCGTCATGCCCCACCACTTGATGAATTTGCGCCACGTGCCCGACGACGAAGCCGACGAAATTCGAGCCTTGTTTGATGATCACGACGTGCGTTTTTACGAAACCCCGCCAAGCCGTTGGGGTATTAGCATGGGCGGTTTCTGGGTGCACGATGATGACGAGGCCGAAAGAGCCAAAGTCTTGTTGCAGGAATACCAGCGCCAGCGAATGCAAAGCCAGCGTGAAACCTATGAGGCTTGGCGCCTACAGGGTGAGGGCGGCGGCATCTGGTATATGTTCCGGCACAAACCTCTACGTACGCTGGCCGCTTGCTTGGCCATTCTGGTGATTGCCGGCCTAAGCCTGCTGCCGTTCATTAAAATAGGTTAGTTTTCCACGACTGTCCGACATTCGCTACGGTGTCCTGTTTTCAGGACAAACAGGCCGGAGCAGCCGCTTGTCATTGGAGCTCAGCTCTTTGTGTTGCCCCCTGCATAGCCAAGAGTGTCTGGAAATCTGGACGGTCGCTCTTCCGGAATTTGATGAAATTATAGAATTACCAATAAAAACATTCAGATAGAATAATGGCACAAGATACGCATATTGGTTGTTTCGGGCCTTGCGCCCGGCTTGTTCTTAACAACAAAAAAACAAGGAACGACCTATGAAACGCATCATGATTTGCACATTGATCGGCGTTACAAGCATCGCTCTGAGTGCCTGTAACGACAGCAAAAAAGACAATCCGCCCGCTGTAAGCGAGGCGCCCGGGTTTATTCAGGGTAACATCCTGCACACGCAATATGACGGCATTACCGACGATCTTCTGACTGCGGGCCTTGGGGCCTCAGGCCTTGGCAGTGGCGCAGCCCCTGTGTTCTCGGATCCACTCAATCCCTCCTCGGCGGAACTACGCCAGCTTGCGATCTACAATAACTACCGGGCACTGGTGGATACTGCGCCAGGTGGCGGTTATGGCGAATTCTTTGGCCCAAGCGTGGGCAATAACACCGAAGGCATGATTCCAGGACATGAGTACATTGCCTTCATGACCGTTCCGGACAGTGACGTGCCTGTTACGGTTATGGCGCAGATTCCTGATAGTTTTGATGCACAGAACCCATGCATGGTCACTGCGCCTTCGTCCGGCTCCCGGGGAATTTATGGTGCGATTGGAACGGCTGGCGAATGGGGGCTGAAAAAAGGCTGTGCTGTGGTTTACACGGACAAAGGTACTGGTACGGGGTCCCATAATTTGGAAACCGACGCCGCCCAGCGCATTGATGGCACCTTGACTATCTCCGATGAGCCTGTGCAGTTTCGTGCGGATCTTACGGCGAGTGAGCGCGATGATTTCAACTCAGTCTCAGCCGACCGCTTCGCGTGGAAGCATGCACACTCCAAAACCAATCCGGAAGCCGACTGGGGGCGCCATGTTCTGCAGTCGGTTGAGTTCGGGTTTTGGGCTCTTAACAAGCAATTTGGCAGCGACAGCAACGCCAATGCTATTACGCCTGAAAATACCCTGGTTATTGCCTCAAGCGTATCTAACGGTGGTGGCTCATCGGTTCGTGCGGCTGAGCAGGACACGAAAGGCCTGATCGACGGTGTGGCGGTATCTGAGCCCAATGTAAATCCGGTTGTGGATACCGGGTTCAGCATTGTGAAGGGTAGCGATGCGCCTATCACCGAGCACAGTCGCAGCCTGCTTGAATACACCACGGCACTTGCGGTGTACCAGGGGTGTGCCAATCAGGCGCCGGCTATTCGTGACACGGCTCCGTTGAATGCAGCTTTTAACCCGCCGGTTATCGGCGAGAATATCTGCACGTCATTGGGATTAAAAGGGCTCGTCACAGGTGCCACCACTGACGAGCGTGCCGCTGATGCGTTGCGCATTCTGAATGAGGAATTTGGGATCCAGTCCGAGCAGAACCTGCTTGCGCCCATACATTTTGCCTCCAACGTTGCCCAGAGCATTTCCATGACCTATGCCAACGCCTATGGCCGCGCGGGAGTTGAAGATCGTGTGTGCGGGCTTAGCTTCGCTGCGACCGACACCACCGGGGCAGTCACGCCACTTACCCCGGCTGCGGAAGCGGCAGCATTTGCCACCAGTAACGGCATTCCGCCCACCGCTGGTATCAATCTTGTTTATGATGACGCAGACGGTCAGCCAACTCTGCTTACGTCCAGCGTGTCTCCCAGTAGCGGTCAGATGGATTATGGCCTGGATGCCTTGTTGTGCTTGCACAGCCTCGCAATGGGTCGTGATGTGATTAACGATACGGAGCTGACGGGTGATCAGGCTGCATTGGCTGAGGCCATTGCTGAGGGCATCGGTGAGATACGCGCAACCGGAAACCTCCAGGGCAAGCCCGCGGTATTTGTGACCGGTCGGGCGGACGCTGTTCTGCCTATCAACCACACCTCCCGGCCCTATTTCGGGCTTAACCAGCAAGTAGAGGGCGAGGGCAGTGAGCTTCGCTATTACGAAGTGCTCAACGCGCATCATCTGGACGTGCTGAACGGCTTTCCTGCTGTTGGTGCCAGTTATGTGCCACTGCATCACTACTATTTTCAGGCCCTGGATCTGGTGTGGGATCGCTTGACCAACGGCACGCCGCTGCCGCCAAGCCAGGTTGTCCGGACCACACCGCGCGGAGAGGCGACACCGCTGGCCGAGATCAACTTGCCTGCGATCGCCGCACAGCCGCCAGAGGCAGACCGTATTCGTCTGGTTGATAGTGAGTTAGTCATACCTGATTGATGGCGTTCGGGCCGTCCCTGGCCCTCTCCCATTTGCTCACCTTGCGAAGAGGGCCATATACTTCCGACAGAACACCCGGCACGACCGGGTGTTAAGGCTTTCACGATGAATGTTATTGAACCCGGCGGTAAGCGCTACATGAGAGATTTGTTTGGTGAGAAAAACAAAAACGGGCTGACCCAGGAGCTTATTGAAGCGCTCTTCCCCATATTTGAGGAGGCCAGTGCAGGCGCGATAGCCGTTGATCGTGAGTCCCGTATCACCTGGATAAACACCAGCTATTCCCAGCTACTTGGCCTGAAAGATCAGGCTAGCCTCATTGGTCGCCTCGTGCGCCAAGTGATTCCTGAAACCCGCATGCCTGAGGTTGTGGAAACCGGCAAGCCCCTGCTACTGGATATCATGGAGTACCAGCAGCAACAGCTGGTCGTCACCCGGCTCCCGTACTATAGCAAGGCTGGCGAGATTGAAGGCGCTGTGGCGTTTGTGCTCTACGACGACTTGCAGCCGCTTACGCCGCTGGTCAGTAAATACCGGCGCCTGCATCAGGATCTTGCCGCAGCTCGCAAAGCGCTGGCAAAAAAAGCCCGAAGTACCCGTTACAGCCTTGGGGATTTTGTTGGTGCCAGCCCTGGTGCACTTGAAGTAAAACGCCGTGCGCGGCTTGCCGCCGGGCGTGAAATGGCGGTGCTGTTGCTGGGCGAAACCGGCACCGGAAAAGAGGTACTGGCTCAAGCCATTCATTCTGTCTCCAGCCGCGCCGAAAAGCCGTTTGTGGGTGTGAATGTGGCGGCCATCCCCGACAACCTGCTGGAAGCGGAGTTTTTCGGAGTTGCTCCGGGCGCCTATACAGGCGCTGACCGAAAACTACGCGAAGGCAAGTTTCAGCTTGCCAACGGTGGCACGCTGTTTCTCGACGAAGTTGGCGACATGCCCTTGCCGCTGCAGGCAAAACTACTGCGGGCCCTTCAGGAGGGGGAGGTTGAACCCCTTGGCTCCAATAAGGTTATCTCGGTAGATGTTCGGGTCATTGCAGCAACCAGCCGCAACCTTGAAGCCATGATTGCAGATGGCAGTTTCCGTTCGGATTTATACTACCGGCTGAACGTGCTGGAAATACCCATCCCGCCCTTGCGGGATCGCCTCGCCGACCTCGGGCTTCTGTGCGAAACCTTGCTTTGGGACATCAGTGAAGGCTTGGACATGCGCGCCGAAATCACTGATGCCGGCGTGGCGGCTCTGGCCAGTTATGACTGGCCCGGCAACATTCGTGAGTTGCGAAACGTGCTGGAGCGAGCGCTTACCATGAGCGAGGAAGGCGGTGTTCTGGATGCCGACGCCATGTTCAAAATATTGCCGCGCAGCGGTGCGCGTCACACCTCTCGAATTGCCCCGCGCCCGGTCAGGCCCCTGGCTGACATATTGGCCGAGGCCGAAGCGCAGGCGCTTGAAGACGCGCTGGTTGCAAGTCGCGGCAACCGTACCAAGGCCGCCAAGCTGCTGGGCATTTCCCGCTCCGTGCTTTACGAAAAACTCGCAAAAATGTCCTGAATTCCGAACACATGTCTTGATATTGGTACAACTACATACGATCTAAGCGTTATGTTGTCCTGATTTCCGGACGGAAACACGCCCGGTTAATCCTGCCTTTTACTTCATCTTACTGATAATAATACAAAAAAAGTTATTGGCATGGTCTCTGCATAATCTGCAATGCAGGACGTCAGAACAATGCAGAAAATAAAGGCTGGCACCAAAAGTAGGACCCCCCGATTTACCCATGCCACCTTTTTTCTGTGTTGCCTGGCGGAACTTCAGTACAGGCCTACCGGGCCAAAGAGCTCCGGGCCTTATACAACAACAAGAAGGATCATTTTCATGTCTATCAAGCAAAAGCTTTCGGGTTTGACTCTGGGCATTACTGCCGCAGCGTTTATGACAGGCGCCATGGTAAGCAGCAATGCACTGGCGGCCGAAAAAATCCGCTGGCAGGTGCCTCTGGCGTTTCCCTCACATCTTGTAGGCCTGACCACACCGGTCAAGCACCTGACAGAAAATCTCAAGGCCATATCAGGTGGCGATGTCCAGCTACGTTACTACGAGCCCAATGAGTTGGTTCCACCGTTTGAAATCATGGATGCCGTAGGCGGTGGCAAGTATCCCGCCGGTTATACCTGGGTGGGTTACGATCAGGGCACCATACCTGCCCTGCCGCTATACTCCGGCGCGCCGTTCAATATGGAACCGCCGGCTTATCTGGCCTGGTATTACGAAGGAGACGGCCGTGCGCTGCTGGAAGAAATCTACGCCAAGCGCAATATCCATCCCATGCTGTGTAGCATCATCGGCCCCGAAGGCGCGGGCTGGTTTGCCAAGCCAATCAAAGGCGTGGAAGATTTTGATGGTCTGAAAATCCGCTTTGCCGGCATTGGCGGCAAGGTACTGGAAAAACTCGGTGCCTCGGTAACCATGGTGCCGGGTGGCGAGATTTACCAGGCGTTGGAGCGCAAGACTATCGATGCGACTGAGTTCTCTCAGCCGGCCATCGACAAGATGCTGGGCCTGGATCAGATTATCAAAAACTACATTATGCCTGGCTGGCACCAGACTCTGACCACCTCGCACTTGCTGGTTAACAAGGATGTGTGGGAGGGGCTTGAGCCGCAGAGCCGTGCGCTTATCGAGATGGGCTGCGAATCTGCTACGCTCAAGGGTTTTGCACAGAGCGAGTGGGCACAGCCGACGGCACTGCGCGATTACGAAAAAGAAGGTGTGAACGCACAGACTCTGCCGGAGCCTGTTCTGCGCGAACTTCAGAAAATCACCAACGAGGTGCTGGACGAGGTTGCTGCAGAAGACGAAATGTTCAACCGAGTACTGACCAGTCAGCGTGACTTTATGGAGCACCACTCCATTTGGCACTCCAATGGCTACCTGCCACGGAATTTCTACAAGTACGACTGATCAACGGATGATGTTCACTGCGGGTAACGGCTGATCGTTACCCGCCTCCCGCCCTACATCCGTAAAATCCGAGGTTTTTGTGACTGATACCAATGTCTCCGGGGATAACCAGGCCCCGACATCCGGCACTGATTTGCTGCCAACCAACGCGTTGTCCTGGCGCCTTGACCGATTGGTTGTTGCCGTTGGCCGTTTTGCCTCCTGGTTATGGATTGCTGTGTTGATTGTTATTTTGATCAACGTGTTCTCCCGCTATGTTCTGTCTCAAGGCTCTATAGCCCTTGAAGAGCTGTCATGGCAGCTGTTCGGAACCGCAACCATGCTAACCCTGGGGTACGCGGTTGTGCGTGATGACCATGTACGCGTTGATGTATTGAAAGAGAAGTTCTCTCCTAAAACCCAAGCCATTATCGAGATTCTCGGAATTGCGTTGCTGGCGCTGCCAATCATTGCATTGATGATCAGTGCATTGGTGCCCTACGCCTGGACGGCGTGGATTTACACAGAGCATTCCCAGGCGCCCAGCGGGTTGCCCTACCGGTTTATTTTCAAGAGCATGCTGCCCCTTGGCCTCCTGTTTGTGATGATTGCCTTGGTGTCCCGAGCGACGCGCTGCACCACGCTCCTGTTCCGTTTTCCCAGGGCTATTGAGCCTCCCTACGATGATCGACATTCCGTCGGCCATCCCAATCCCTGATCCGCGAGGCTAACGTCATGGGTGTAGAAGCGATTCTTGTTGTCGCCATGTTCGCCAGCTTTATGGTGCTGTTGCTGCTGGGTTTCCCGGTTGCTTGGTCACTGGCGGGTATTGGTCTTATATTCGGTATCGTCGGCCACGTTATGGTCGAATATCTGGATGTTCCTCTGTGGTTTACCTGGCAGGGCACAATCGGCGTTTTGGACGCCAGGATTTATGGCATTGTTGCCAATGAACTGATGGTCGCGCTTCCCATGTTTATCTTCATGGGCATCATGCTTGACCGTTCTGGTATCGCCGAAAAACTGATGCACAGCCTGGTTAAAGTGCTTGGCGGGTTGCGCGGGGGTTATGCGATTACCGTGGTGCTGGTTGGTGTATTACTTGCCGCATCCACCGGTATTGTTGGCGCTTCGGTGGTATTGCTGGGCATGTTGTCCCTCGGCCCCATGATGCAAGCCAACTACAATAAGTCATTGGCTGTGGGCACGGCGTGTTCTGTCGGCACGCTCGGCATTCTGGTGCCGCCAAGTATCATGCTTGTGTTGATGGCGGATCGCCTTGGTACCTCAGAAGCGTCGGTAGGCAAGCTGTTCATGGGCGCGCTGATTCCGGGCGTTATGCTTGCGATGCTCTATATTCTTTACATCATCATTGCTTCTTACATCAAAAAAGACCTGGCACCGGCGCCCACGAACCGACAGCGTCTTGATGCCCGAGCCTGGTTTGGTGTGTTTTGGGCGATATTGCCGCCCATGACGCTGATCATTTCTGTGCTTGGTTCTATCTTTTTCGGCATAGCTACAACCACTGAGGCCTCCGCAGTAGGTGCCGGCGGTGCTCTACTGATGGCTTTTGTTAGCAAGCGCCTGGATATGGAGACGCTGAAGGAATCTCTTTACCAGACCAGCCGTACGTCGGCCTTTATCTTTGGCATTTTTATTGGTGCCACGGTCTTTGCCTCGGTACTGCGCGGACTGGGTGGCGACGAGGTTATTGAAGGCGCCATTACCGGCCTGCCATTTGGCACCACTGGCGTGTTGTTGACGGTTTTGTTTATTACCTTCTTGCTTGGGTTTTTTCTGGACTGGGTAGAGATTACGTTGATCGTTTTGCCCTTGGTGGCACCCGTACTGTTCAGCATGGGTGTGGAACCGGTGTGGTTTGCGATCATGTTCGCCATGTGCTTGCAGACGTCCTTCCTGACACCGCCCGTAGGTTTCTCCTTGTTCTATATTAAAGGTGTATGCCCGCCAGGAATTACTACCAAGGATATTTATTTGGGCGTATTACCGTTTATTGCTTTGCAACTGCTGGCACTGGCGTTAGTGTTTTGGTTTCAACCATTGGCCACATGGTTGCCTAACGAAGTGTATGGAGGTTCCTGATGCGACGGCATTGTGTAGCTTTTTCAACAACAACTCTTTAATAATAAATGGGAGACAAACCTCATGCGTCTCGAAAATAATATTGCCCTGATTACAGGGGCTGGGCGTGGCATCGGCCGGGCAATCGCCGAACTCTATGGCCGTGAAGGTGCTCGTGTGGCAGTAGCAGACCTCACCCTGGAAAGTGCAAAAGAGGCCGTCGATGCCATAGAAAAAGCTGGCGGCACAGCGATGGCTCTGGCCATGGACGTGACTGACGAAACCGCGGTAAATGAAGGTGTTGCCGCTATTGTGAAAGCCTGGGGAGGCCTGGATATCGCTGTGGCTAACGCGGGCATCCAGCACATAGGGCCGGTGCACACGTTGGCGTATGCAGACTGGCGCCGGGTATTGAATGTGCACCTTGATGGCGCGTTTTTGGTGACCCAGGCGGCCCTGAAACAGATGTACGCCAGCGGAGGAGGGACTATGCTGTATATGGGGTCAGTGCACTCCCTTGAAGCTTCACCCCTGAAGGCTCCTTACGTGGCTGCAAAACACGGTATGCTGGGGCTCTGTCGTGCGGTCGCCAAAGAAGGTGCAGAGCACGGTGTACGCAGCAACATTATCTGCCCGGGCTTTGTAAGGACGCCGCTGGTAGACAAGCAGATTCCGGAACAGGCGAAAGAGTTGGGCCTTTCCGAAGAAGATGTCATCAGCAAGGTGATGCTGAAAAACACAGTGGACGGTAAATTCACTACGCTGGAAGATGTTTCCGAAATGGCGGTGCATCTGGCAGCTTTCCCATCTGCCGCTCTCACTGGTCAATCTATTGTTGTCAGCCATGGCTGGCACATGCAGTAAGCAACAGGAGCAACGGATGAGCGTTACTGAACAGTCCCCAATAGTCTGGTCTCCCTCGAAGGATGTGCTGACTGGCACCCGCATGGGGGGCTTCACAGCCTGGCTGGAAAATCAGGGTTATGGCCCTTTTTCCGACTATCACGCGCTGCACCAGTGGTCTGTAGAGGATCTGGAAACCTTCTGGGCGAAAGTCTGGGAATATTGCGGCCTGGTATGCGAAACGCCGGCCAGCAAAGTACTGGGCAAGCGAGATATGCCGGGCACTGAGTGGTTCCCGGGTATGAAGCTGAACTTCGCTGCCAACCTGCTGCGCCTGGCAGAGGGCGATCATGCCAGCGAGGAAGCCGTGGTGGCCTACTGCGAGACACGGCCAGTTCTGCGGCGCACCTATGGCCAGCTGAAAGCCGATGTGGGTGCGCTGGAAGCCTTCTTGCGTAGTAAAGGTGTCCGAAAAGGTGACCGGGTAGCCGGTGTTGTGACCAACGGCTATGAAGCTCTCGCGGGCATGTTGGCGGCAACCAGCCTGGGTGCCATCTGGAGTTCCGCTTCACCGGATTTCGGTGTGGGTGCGATTCTCGACCGATTTGGCCAGATTGAACCATCAGCGCTTATTGTTGTGAACGGCTATGGCTACGGTGGGAAAGTCTTGGCTCGCCAGGACGAGTTTGCAGAACTGATCGCCGGCCTGCCAACGCTAAAGTGCGTGGTCAGTGTGCAGCAGCTGCCAGATTTAGACCCGATTTCCGGCGATCTGGTGGCCACCTGGGACGAGGCGATTGCGTTTGGCGCAGGTGAGGCTCCTTCATTTACGCCCGTAGACCCCGATCACCCGGTATACATATTGTATTCCTCTGGCACCACTGGCAAACCCAAGTGCATCGTGCACGGCACTGCAGGCCTGCTGGTTAACCATGCCAAAGAACTCATGTTGCATGGCGACATAGGCCCGGAAGACCGATTCCTCTACTTCACCACCTGTGGTTGGATGATGTGGAACTGGCAGGCATCGGCCTTGCTGACCGGGGCGGCCGTTATCACCGTAGACGGATCCCCGGGCTATCCCAGCCTTAATTTCCTGTGGCAAACCGTGGCCGACGAACGCGTGACCCACTTCGGCACCAGCGCAAGATTTATTGCAGGTTGTCGCAAAGCTGAAATGGCCCCGGCTGAAACCCTGGATCTCAGCAGCCTGAGAGTCATTTTCTCTACCGGCTCGCCCCTGCTTCCAGAAGACTACGATTGGGTATACAGCCAAGGCGCGCCCAAAGCCTTGCTCGGCTCCATAGCCGGCGGCACTGACATCTGCGGTTGCTTTGTGGGCTCCACCCCACTGCTGCCGGTACGCCGTGGAGAAATCCAATGCCGGCTTTTGGGTGTGGACGCCGTTGCTTATGGCGACGACGGCCACCCGGTTGCCAAAGGCCGTGGCGAACTCGTCTGCCGCCAGCCACTGCCCTCAATGCCCGTTGCTTTCTGGGACGACGCCGGTGGCGAACGCTACCGCGCCGCCTACTTCGACACCTTCCCCGGTGTATGGGCACACGGTGACTTCATAGAATTCACCGAACACGGCGGAGCCATCATCTACGGCCGCTCCGACGCCACACTCAACCCCGGCGGCGTGCGCATCGGCACCGCAGAAATCTATCGCCAGGTAGAAACCGAAGCCGCCATAAAAGACAGCCTGGTCGTTGGGCGGCAAATCGAGGGCGACGTAGAGGTGGTGCTGTTCGTCGTGCCAGCTGAGGGCCAGGAACTCACCGGCGAGCTGCTGAAACAACTAAGGGCCCGAATTCGCAAGGGCGCCAGCCCACGTCACGTTCCCAAGCACATTGTTCAGGTGCCAGACATCCCCTACACCCGCAGTGGCAAAAAAGTGGAACTGGCCGTGGCCCGCCTTATCAACGGCTCCAGCAAAGCCGACAACCGCGATGCCCTGGGCAACCCGGAAGCTCTGGATCAGATCCGCGATCGGCTTGCCGAGGAAAATCTTCTGCCCAAAGAATAGGCGTTTATAACGCGGTGAGGGTCCTCCTCGCCGCTTTACTCCTAAGTCCTCAGATCAAAATGTTAGAAAGTTTCGTAAACTTCCGCCAAATAGCCGTCCTGTCACTGAAGATCAGGGGTTTTTAGTCCGTTCTTATACTAAGATCGTAACCAGAGATTACAAAAAAATGGTATCTTAGTAGGTCTATCAAAAGTTTAAAAATCAGTCATCGCAAAGGTCAGACGTTCATAAGACGCCGGATCTCGCTATGGCCGTCCTGAACCCACCCATTAGCCTGAGGACGAAAATGAAATCATCCAAAGCCAAAATCATCTACACGCTGACCGACGAGGCGCCTGCCCTCGCAACACGGTCTCTACTACCGATCCTGGAAACCTACGCCAAACCGGCTGGCATCGAATTTGAAACCAGCGACATCTCTCTCGCGGCCCGTATTCTGGCAACATTCCCGGATCACCTCGAAGAGAATCAGCGGGTACCAGATGCGCTTTCGGAGCTGGGCGAATATACAAAAGACCCAGATGCCAACATCATCAAACTGCCGAACATTTCTGCCTCCATTCCGCAGCTGCGTGCAGCCATTCAGGAATTGAGGGATCAGGGCTACAACGTTCCCGAGTACAAGGAAAACCCTGAAACCGACGAAGAAAAAGACGCGACCACTCGCTACGCCAAAGTACTTGGCAGTGCCGTGAACCCGGTATTGCGTGAAGGCAACTCCGACCGCCGCGCACCTGCTGCTGTTAAAGCCTTTGCACGCAAATACCCACACACCATGGGTGAATGGAGCCCAGCTTCGCGCACACACGTGGCGCACATGCAAGGTGGCGACTTCTATTCCAACGAGCAGTCGATCACTCTCGACAAGGCGACCAACGCTCGTATCGTTTTCGAGAATAAAAAGGGCAAACAGACGGTTCTCAAGTCTGACCTTCCGCTGCTTGAAGGCGAAGTAGTCGACGGCATGTTCATGAGCAAAAAAGCGCTCTGCAAGTTCTTTGACGATGCCCTCGCAGATTGCGAAAAAACCGGCGTGATGTTCTCCCTGCACGTGAAAGCGACCATGATGAAAATCTCTCACCCGATCGTGTTTGGTCACGCGGTGAAGATTTACTACAAGGAGCTGTTTGATCAGTACGGCGATCTGTTTGAAGAGATTGGTGTAAACCCGAACAACGGTTTGTCGTCTGTTATTGAGAAGATCAAGCAGTTGCCGGAGTCGAAGCAGGAAGAAATCCAGGAAGCCCTGCACAAGACGTACGAGCATCGCCCGGAAATTGCCATGGTTGATTCCGTTAAAGGCGTCACCAACCTGCACGTACCGAGCGACGTGATTGTAGACGCCTCCATGCCGGCGATGATCCGCAACTCCGGCAAGATGTGGGCCCGTGATGGCAAGCTTAAGGACACCAAGGCGGTTATGCCTGAGTCCACCTACGCCACCATTTATCAGGAAGCCATCAACTTCTGCAAAACCCACGGTGCGTTTGATCCCACCACCATGGGCACAGTGCCGAACGTGGGCCTGATGGCGCAGAAAGCTGAAGAGTACGGCTCCCACGACAAGACTTTTGAGATCAAAGAAGACGGCATTGCACGTATAGTTGCCGAAGATGGCACCGTATTGACCGAGCACAATGTGGAAAAGGGCGATATCTGGCGCGCATGTCAGACCAAAGATCTGCCAATCCGCGATTGGGTCAAGCTGGCGGTTAGCCGTGCCCGCGCCACAGATATGCCGGCAGTATTCTGGCTGGACGACGAGCGCGCGCACGACGCCGAGCTGATCAAGAAGGTTCATACTTACCTTAAAGATCACGACACCGAAGGCCTGGATATCCGCATCATGTCGCCGGTTCGCGCTATTCGTTGGACTATGGAGCGACTGATCCGCGGATTGGACACTATCTCAGTAACCGGTAACGTTTTGCGTGATTACCTCACCGATCTGTTCCCGATTCTGGAGTTGGGTACCAGTGCCAAGATGCTGTCGATTGTTCCGTTGCTGAACGGTGGCGGGCTCTACGAAACCGGCGCTGGCGGTTCTGCACCTAAGCACGTGCAGCAAGTGTTGCAGGAAAACCACCTGCGCTGGGATTCGCTTGGCGAGTTCCTCGCCATTGCTGTGTCTCTGGATGAGCTGGGCGAGAAGCACGACAACCACCGTGCACGTCTGCTGGGCCAGACCCTGGACAAGGCAACTGAACGCCTGCTGGAGAACAACCAGTCGCCATCGCGCGTGACCGGTGAGCTGGATAACCGTGGTAGCCACTTCCATCTGGCCCGCTACTGGGCAGAAGAGCTGGCCAACCAGGACAGCGACAAAGAACTTAAAGAGTTTTTCGTTAAAATGTCGGCACAGCTGGAAGAAAACAAGGACAAGATCCTGGAAGAAATGAGTGTTATCCAGGGCAATCCTACGGATCTCGGTGGTTACTACCATGCCGCGGCCGACAAGGTGAAAGCTGTCATGCAGCCGAGTGAAACCCTCAACCGGATTATGGAAGATGCGCGCGCATCGGTGAAGTAATCCCGGATGGCAGTCGGGCAACTCGCCTGGCCGCCTGAGACAAAAACCCGGAAAGCCCGTCTTGCGGCTCTCCGGGTTTTTTTATGTCTGTTGCAGGGGCACCAGTTGCCCGCCGGTCAACCTGGCCAAGTCTGCCGGGGAAAGCTCTATTTCCAGCCCGCGGCGGCCAGCGCTGACGTAAATGGTGTCGAAGCCATCAGCGGACGCATCAATGAAGGTTTTCAAACGGTTCTTCTGGCCCAGGGGGCTAACGCCTCCCAGTACATATCCGGTCCGGCGCTGGACTTCTTGCGGGTCGGCCATGACCGCTTTCTTGCCGCCGGCAGCCTTGGCGACCAGCTTCATGCTTAGCATGCCGGTGACCGGCACCACGCCTACGGCGAGGGTTTTGCCATCCACAGAAACCACCAGAGTTTTGAATATCCGTGCCGGATCCACTCCCAGCTTTTCCGCCGCCTCATTGCCATACCCGGCATTGGCAGCGTCGTGCTCGTACTCATGGATGTTGTGAAAAATGCCGGCTTTACAGGCCGCATCGATACCGGGCGTCATAGATTGCTCCTGAATTCGTTGGTTTTTCTAATGGTCAACGGTCTATGATAACTTCAGAGCTGAACCGCTCGAAGGTCCAATAATAACTGTCACCAATACCAAGGCGTACCCGATGAACCCAATAGCCCGTCGTGCACTGCACAGTTGCAAGGTTCCCAAGGATTTATCTACCGTTACACACCGCGATGCCGCCGGCGAAAAACCGGAAGCAGCTGGCGTTGAAACCCGCACGGTAGACACGATCTGGAAAAGCGTCGAAGCCTTGTATCGTACTGGAGTCCACCCTGGCATCCAGATATCCGTGCGCCACCGGGGTCAACAGATACTGCACCGGGCCATTGGCCATGCCAGCGGCAACGGCCCCCATGAGCCCGCCGGTACCCCTAAAATAGCCATGACCACAGACACACCCATCTGCTACTTCTCTGCCTCCAAGGCTGTTACCGCGCTGCTGATGCACATGCTGGTGGAGCAGGGTTTGGTGAACCTGATGGACCCTGTATCTTATTACTGCCCTGAGTTTGCGACAAACGGCAAGCGCACTATTACGGTGCACCAGATTTTGTCGCACCGTGGTGGTATTCCCGCCATTCCCAATGAAACCCCGATTGATGTTCTGTGGAACAAGGATGAGATCTGGCGTCTGCTATGCGAGGCCAGAGCGGTTGAGGTGAACGGGTCCAAAGTTGCCTATCACGCAATAACGGGTGGCTATGTACTGCAGAGAGTGCTTGAAAAAGTCACTGGCGACAGCATCGACAACTACCTGGACAAACACCTGCGCCAGCCCATGGACATGAAGTGGTTCACCTATGGAATACAGGCTGAAAACCTGCATGAACTGGCCACCAACTACGCCACAGGCCCTACACCGCGCTTTCCCGTATCCTGGCTCGTGAACCGTGCACTTGGCGGTGATATATCAACAGTCGCGCAGGTAACCAATGACTCCCGCTTCCAGGAAGCCGTAATTCCGGCGGGCAACCTGTGCGGCACGGCCGAAGAAATGGGACGCTTCTTCCAGATGATGCTCAATGGTGGTACCTGGAATGGCAAACGCATCTGCAGTGAGATTACCGTCCGCCGAGCCGTTCAGCAGTTCGGCTCATTACAGATCGACCGCACCATGTTGATGCCCATGCGCTTCAGCGCTGGCATGATGCTGGGCGGCAACCCGATTGGTTTGTGGGGGCAGCAAAGCCGCTATGCATTCGGGCATGTCGGGTTGATCAACAAGCTCTGCTGGGCTGACGCCGCGCGGGATATCTCCGTAAGCCTGCTCAACACCGGGATTCCCATTGTGGGGCATCATATTCCGGCACTGGGCAAGTTTATTTACACCATTGCCCGCGAGTTTCCGCTGCGCCCGGAAAGCGAGCGCCCGGTGGTGGCGGCCTGAGGCGATCACAGGGTTCTGAGTTGATCCTCAAGAATACCGAGTACGGATGACAGAATGTCTCTGAAATCTGTCAGCGTTTGAGTACGCTGGATGACTTCCTCTCGGCTTTCGTCCAGTTTTTCCAGTGTCGGCACCACGCGGCGAATGCCTTCAGTGATCACCTCATAAGGGTAGTGGTGATCCTGAATGCTGAGTTTGTTTATCTCGGAGACTTCCTGGCTGAAAATACTGATGATGTCGTACAGCATGTCCTTGTGTGCAATGCTGGAGGCTTCCCAGTAGGCGTCGTCCAGTAGCTCAAGCAGAGAAAGGTATTCCCTGAGGGTGTCGGCAACGGATGTCTGGCTCATAAACAATCCTGGTAGCTTTTAAAAGACAGTAAGGGGAACTATAGCAGTGGATTCGTCAGGATTCTCTGGGTGTAGAACGGTTACGTGACCATTACGTAAAAATGAAACTCTATTCATTTTGTTGCGCTTTGTCGGACAGTTGTGCAAACTGCAATCAGATAAAAGGAACTACTGCAACTCAATGGATGAGATACGCAATGGATAAGCTCGCAAACACCCACAATGAATACCCTCCTACCATCAGACAGGTCAGGCTCGACCATCACGACAGCGTGCGTAGCCACGTGCATCAGCAAGTCAGCTCTGAAGTGGACCGTCTGGAACGCCGTATTGAGACTTTGCGCTTGGCCAAGGCGCCCCATGTGGCTGTTATGATTTCAGCCTACGAGCGCATGATCGACCGCAAAAAAGGCTTTTTGCAGAGCTGGGAGCTTAATGAGCGGCGTTATTACTGACGCCCGGATGCCCCCGCTGCAATCCAGCTTACCGCTGCTTCGTTGTCCTCCTGGTTGTCGCAATAAGCACTATTGGCGCTGGTTTTATCAGGATCTTCGCTGGTTGGAGTATTAACCCTTGCCGGTTCGCCGTTGGAATAGAAAATCCGCACGGTTGAAGCCACATAGTCCAGCTCTACTCTCAAACAGTCGGGGCTGGGGTCGCTTGGGCTGATGTTATAGCGGCTCAGGTCAATCACAGGCTTATCGGCACTCTTGATAAAAAGCGTATCGGTTTTATCCCCAATGAACTCTTGCCTCAGCTCGATGCTGCCAAAGTTGCGACTGAGATAATCTGCCGTGGCGAACTCTGGATTGTTGTAGCCGCTTGTTACAAAGCTGTTGGCGTCAAACCGGCTCCCGGCTAGCAGGCTCACCAGCTCCGGTTGGGCTTCAGCTTCTTCAGGTGCAACGCTACGGCTTACGTACTGAACCGTTCGATAAACCTTTTCGTTCAGGTTGCTGCCTTCAGGGCCGGCGGGCAGGTATCTCCAGTCAAGCGTTGGGAAAATCCACAGCTTTTCATTAAGTGATGTGTCGTTCAGCACAGCATTCTGATCTGTAAACCGGATGAGCGCCCCGTTACCACGGGTGTTGTAAGTGCCGGCTTGTCCGTCTGCAATACGTTGGCTAATGTACTTTCGGCCTTCCCGAAAGTTGGTAACCTGATCGGATGCGATTACCTGATTGATCAGATCCAGCGGGTTGCGTACTTTTTCGTAATTGTTGCCATCCTTGGCACGAGTTGCCTGTATGAACCTGTCTATGTGGTCGCGAACCTCGTTTGCCGTTTCACGATTATTGGCGTTATCGTCACTGCTGCTGGGCTGAATACCCCGATATAAATCCCAAAATCGTGTGTGTTCAAGATTGCTTGGTGCGGTTTCGGTATCTTCGAGATCAAAATTCGAAAAAGTCAGGTCTACGTTGGTAGCGGGATTGAACGCTGTTGGCCCGGTATCCTCCATCTTGCACCCACTCACGTTCAGGAGTGCGATTGAAATGGCGGCGAAAAAGCAGGAGTGTCTCATTTCAGAAGGCCCTGAGGTGCGAAACCAGCCGTAAACGGCTAAAGTGAATACCCGCGGGGCGCTCCGCCCCGATCCGACTGCTGACAATAAACCATAAGACAGGCATCTGCCCTCGCGGAGATCACATTTTGCAGCAACGGTGTAAACCGGCTTCAGGCAAAGCAATGCAATGGCTGTTTGCCACGATATGTTTGGTCATGGCTCTGGTGCCCGGCTTGGCCGGCGCTCAGGAGCAGTGCCAGAATGGTCAACTCGTTCTGAAAAGCAGCACGGAGAGCATCCGTGATTTTGGCGGCTGCATCTCGTACCTGGAAGATGCCGGCCAGCTTTACCTTCTGTCAGATATTCTTACCATGGAGCCTGGCGGGTTCACTCAGCATGAAAGCGGGGTGCTGAACTTTGGCTACACCGAGTCGGCTTACTGGACCCGGTTTGATGTGCGCGCAGACACCGGGGAGGCAGGTACAGAATGGGTTCTGGAGCTTGCGCTGCCGCTGGTAGATGAAGTTGTTTTGTACTTGGTGCGCGACGGTGAACTGATCGACCAGCGCAAGGCAGGCTATCAGGATAACTGGGCAGAACGTGACCTGGCGGTGCCCAACCCCACATTCCGGCTAAACCTGGAGCCGGGTAGCGTTACCTCTGTTTACCTGCGCATTATCAATACCAACACCTTTCGCCTACCCATCAGCCTCTGGAGCCCCGATAGCTATATTGAAAAAGTGTCGGTAGATGAGGTTATCCGTGGCGCTCTGCTGGGCAGTCTGCTGGCCATTCTGGCCTACAACCTGTTTGTGGCCGTTTCGGTTCGTGAGCGCAGTAACATCTACTACGTGCTTTATCTGGTTTCGGCGGCGGTGTTTATCGCCACCGAGCAGGTCCATGGTATCCAGCTGTTGGACAGCCGCCCGGCGTTGTTCAATAAGGAGTATCTGCATTTTCAGATCATCATGACCTGGTTCTGGGGCCTGCTCATGGCCCGGGCACTGCTTGAAACCCGTACCCGCTCGCCGGATCTGGACCGGGTTCTGGTAATGTGCCTCTACTCGGTGGTTCTCACCTTTGTATTGTCCTTGTTTGTGCCTTACCACATTGCCATGGAATGGATTGTTATCGGGTCGGTGCTGCTCTGCCTTATTTTGATCGTGATCAGTTATTTGTCCTGGCGGTATTACAACCCTGCTGCTCGCTCATACTTTTTTGCCTGGGCGCTGGCACTTATGGGGTTTGGCATATATGCCCTGACCGTTATGGGTTACCTGCCACTCAATACATTCACGGGTTACGCGCCTCAAATAGGGCTAACGGCGCAGATTATTCTGTTTTCCTTTGCCTTGGCCGATCGCATTAAGCAGGTTCAGGGCCAGGCGCTGAGCTGGAGTCGGCGGGCGTTATCCAACCTGCAGCGTTACCAGTCACTGTTTGATAACGCCATTGAGGGCGTTTTCCAGATGTCGGCCGGCCGCCAGTTTGTAACGGCCAATCCTGCCATGGCACGTTTGATGGGCTTTGGCAGCAGCCGGGAGTTGCTGGAGAGCAATCCTGACGTGTTGGAAGTGTGTATTGCAGATGACCGGCTGCGGGAGTTGGTAGTTGAGCAGCTGGAGGCGCGGGGCACGGTAAAAGGTGTCGAGGCCCGCTACCTGACCCAGGCGGGAGAAGAGCGCTGGGCGATTATCTCTCTCCACACCGCATACGACACCGAAGGTGAGCCCACACACCTGGAAGGAACCTGTGTCGATTCTACGGAAAGTCATCGGCGTCAGCGCATTGAGCGCGAGAGGGAGCAGGAGCGGTTAGAAAAGGAGCTGGCGCGCAACTCCGCTGAGGCAAAAAGTCAGTTTCTTGCCAACATGAGCCACGAGATCCGCACGCCCTTGGCAGCCATCATCGGCTATGGCGAAACACTGTTGGATCCGGATCTGGATGACCAGGAAAAGCGCAGCAGTGCAGAGACGGTTATCCGTAGCGGCCGCCATCTTCTGGAGCTGGTGAATGACATTCTTGATCACTCCAAAATCGATGCCAATAAACTGGATGTGGATGTGATCTCGGTAAACCTGCCCGAGCTTTTGGATGAAATTCGCGCCTTTTTTGCACCGCGAGCCCGCGAAAAAGGCCTGGATTTCAATATACTCTGCGAATTTCCGCTGCCCGAAAAAGTTCAGACAGACCCAACGCGGTTGCGCCAGATTATTATCAATCTATGTGGAAATGCGCTCAAATTTACGGAAAAAGGGTCGATCTCCTTGTCGATACGCTGTGATCGCGAGCAGGAGGTTCTGGTTGCCCGGGTGGTGGATACCGGAATCGGGATGAAGCCCGAGCAGATTGGCCGGCTGTTTGATCCTTTTGCCCAGGGCAGTGCTGCCATTTCCCGACAGTATGGCGGCACGGGTCTTGGCCTCAGTATTTCACGGCGACTGGCAGAAATGCTGGGTGGCAGTATCCATGTTAGCAGCACCTACGGAGAAGGCAGCGAGTTTGAGTTGTCTATTCGTACCGGTGCTCTTGAGCAGGTTCACTTTCTGCGGGATGCGTCGGAACTCAGCCGGCGCCGGCGAGCCATTCCGATGGTGGTGGCGCCACGACTTTCCGGGCGCATACTCTGTGCCGAAGATAACGACGTGAACCGCCGGCTGGTTTCGCTGTTAGTAGGCCGCACTGGCGCTGAACTGGTGCACGTGGGCAATGGTGCGGAAGCCTTGGAACTGGCCATTCGGGAATCGTTTGATCTGATTCTTATGGATATTCAAATGCCGGTGATGAACGGCCGTGATGCGACGGCGGCGTTGCGAGAGGCCGGAGTGAATACGCCGGTAATAGCATTGACCGCTAATGTCATGACCGAGGATATTGCCGATTACCGATTGGCTGGCTGTAACGAACACCTGGCCAAACCCATCGACAAGCAACGGTTCTATGAGGTTCTGGCCCGTTATCTTAAGGTTCATTCTGGCAGCACCTCGGAGCTAGCCCAGCAATACCATGGCAGAGTGCTGGTGGCTGAGGATAATGCCGAAAACCAGCAGCTGGTGGAGCGGATGCTGAATCGTTTGGGGCTGGAGGTAGTAACCGTTAAGTCCGGCGACGAAGCCGTGCGTAAAGCGCTTTCGGAATCTGTGCACCTGGTGCTTATGGACAGGCACATGCCGGAAATGGACGGTGTTGAGGCTACGGGATTGCTTAGGCAGGCCGGATTCCGGCGCCCGATTATTGCGTTTACGGCAGGCGTTCAACAAGAAGCCGACGCACTGCGTGAGGCGGGTTGTAACGGGGTTCTGGACAAACCAATTGATGAGCGCCGTCTGGAGGCAGTATTAGGTCGTTTCCTGGATTCTGTGCCCCTTGGTGTGAGCCGCGCGGATGAAGATGAGGATATTAGTCGCCTGGTGGTCAGATTCCTGTCGGGGTTGGGTCAGCGCCGGCAGAGAATGGGCCGCGCAATGGCGAGCGGCGATCAAGCAGTGCTTGAGCTTGAAACCCACCAGATAAAAGGTTCTGCAGGCGCGATGGGTTACCCTGAGATGACCCGGCAGGCTGGCATTGTGGAAGCACTTGTAAAAGAAACTGACCCGAAATGGGGCCAGATACGCAGTGAATTTGCGATACTGGATCAGATGATCGAGCGTGAATTAACACAGAATAAAACAGGAACGAATCAATGAGTGAGCGCCAATTGCACCGCGAACATCAGTCAATGAGCATGATGTATGGCACCTATGCCGATATCCTGTTTGTGCTTTTCCCGTTCCTTGTTATTGGCATGCAGAGACTTTGGGATGGCAATCTTTATGAGATGCTGATGCAGCCAGACTTGAGCATAGCGGCAGCCATTCTTGCCGGGCTGGCCATTGGGAAGTTTGTGTTGGGGCTTGTTACAAATCGAGACCTTGGCGTCTACAAGGAGCGTATTGTATTCTTTATAGCTCTGACGTTGTTTGTGGTGCTGGGGCCGGCCATTATCCTGATGCTGAGTATTATGGGGGGCACCGAGGTACCGGGATTTGTAGCATTTGTGCAGCCAATCCTGCTGATTATTGCAATCTCGCTTTATTCTACGGCGGTGGGTATCAGCAATATTTTGACCCATGAGGGTGGCCGGGAAGGCAATGCCGCGAATATTGAAGGGTATTCCACCGATGTTGTCCGCCCTGCACAGGCGGGACATGCGCCGCTGGATTTGCCCCGCCATACAGGCGCCGACTCGTGGTAATCGCAGCCCTGCAACGAATCCTGTCAGTCATGTGCCCGGCGCCAACAAGGAGATAAGGATGGATAAATTGACGGTACTGGTTGTAGAAGACGAGCCGGTGATGCGTGAGCGGCTGGTTGATATGCTCTACAAAGCCGGGGCTACGGATGTGACGGAATGTGAAAATGCCGCTGCGGCCCGCAAAGCGTTTGATGGGGGCAAGTTCCATATTATATTGCTGGATATTGGCTTGCCCGACGGTGATGGCCACCAATTAATGCAGTCGTTTAAAGAGTCCCGAGATGGGCAGCATATTGTACTGGTCACTGCGGATGACTCCATTGACAGCATTCAGAGGGCAATCAGTGCGGGAGCCAATGGCTATGTGGTTAAACCCTACTCTCAGGAAAAAATTCACGACGTAGTGAGCAACTACGCAGTGGTGCACGGCAGCGACGCAGCAATGATTCAGGGGCTGAATCGGCATCACTAATCTGCCAGCCGGGCACTCAAAGGATCGTTCCTTTATGCACAGTGTGTTTGGCTGTGTTTTTTCGGTAGTGGAAAGTTCGTAGCCACTAACTCGTACAGATACTCGGGGCTGTTTGGGTGATAATTCGTACACTAACTAATCACCCATACTGAAAGATACCCAGAGGTTGAAACCTAAGAAAATGTCCGAAGAATCCGGATCTGCCCGCAACAAGTTCCGCTCCCATTTTGCTGTAGAAATCGTTCTGATCGCTTTACTGGCCATATACATGGTGCTGGCAAAAGGTAGGATTGTTGGTGACGATCTTGTGTTCACTGTTGTCGGCGCAGGGTTGATGGCATTGGTTACTTACTGGACCCTGCACACCTTAAGGGATGGTCTGGAGATGATTGTCCTCAGAGTGCGTGGTCTGTAACGTACTCCCAGGTTTTTTGCAGAATCAGTGCGTCATTTGCCGCCCGGTGAATGGGCAGGTCCAGGTCAAAAATGACTTGCTGTCGTGCGGACGACCACTGCTTCACCTGTCGCGAGTTAAGCAGTAGGGAGATCGATTCCAGGTGAAACCGGGGCTCCAAACGGGCGGCCCGGAACAGTCTGTATAACCAAAAGCTGTCGAATGTCCAAGCGTCGCAGAACACCTGGCCCGATAGCAACTGGTTAAGGTGATGGGCCACCTCGGCGGCTGTCACACCCTCAGCTAAAAGTCTTTCTTTAGAAATGCCGTGGATTTGCTCCGCGCTTTCAGACCAGTCCTGCCAGAATGTCTCGGGCGCAATGAGCCAACTATGTAGCCCACCGTCGGGCGTGCAAACGCCTACTTCAATTGGGTAGCTTGCAATGAGGTCGAGGCTTGATGCCTCAAAGTCGATACACGCTGGGCGTAGTTGTGTGGTCATTGGTTGTCTGGCTATCGGTGTGTTTTGAGGGCAGTTTACCCGCCCGTGTTCACGGACGCGAACTCAACTCGCCTTTGCGCTGTTACAATACGCCTATTCTATTACCCGGTCTTTACAGAACCCTTTATCCCTTTGCCAGGAGCCTGCATGACTGACACCGTGGTTGTAATCTATTCCGGAGGCATGGACTCCTTTACTCTGCTTCACCGCGCGCGCGCCCAAGGGTTGCGGGTTCATGCGCTATCCTTCAACTATGGCCAGCGTCATGTCCGTGAGCTGGATGTTGCACATTCAGTGTGTGCCGCCCTGGATATCCCTCACAAGGTCATTGATATCCGCGCCATGAGTGAGGTTATGTCCGGTTCTGCGCTGACTTCCGACAGCGACATACCTGAAGGCCATTACGAAGAAGAAAACATGAAGGCTACGGTGGTGCCCAACCGCAATATGATTCTGCTCTCGTTGGCCACAGGCTATGCGGTAACTGTGGATGCCAAAGCAGTATGGTACGGCGCCCACGGGGGCGATCATGCGATCTACCCTGACTGCCGCCCAGAGTTTGTGGAGAAAATGGATGCGGTATGCCGTGTAGCCAACTACGAGCCCGTGGGTGTTGAGGCGCCGTTCATGCATATGAGCAAAGGTGACATTTTGGCCGAGGGCCTAACGCTTGGGCTCGACTACGCACACACCTGGACCTGCTACAACGGTCGGGAAAAGGCCTGCGGGCTTTGTGGTTCTTGTGTAGAGCGGCTTGAAGCTTTTGCCGAAAATGGCCTTGCGGACCCACTGGCCTATGAGGCGGGGCGCTGATGTACCGGGTAAAAGAAGCCTTTTATACCTTGCAGGGCGAGGGGGCTCAGGCAGGCCGCGCCGCGGTGTTCTGCCGTTTCAGTAAATGCAACTTGTGGACAGGCCGGGAGAAAGACCGCGCCACGGCAGTCTGTAGTTTTTGTGATACAGACTTTGTCGGCACCGATGGTCAAAATGGTGGGACCTTTGAAACCGCAGAGGCCCTGGCGGCCCACATACTCAGTTTGTGGCCAGATGCACCGGGAGCGCCTTATGTGGTTTGTACCGGCGGAGAGCCCTTATTGCAGCTGGATGAACCGCTGATTGAGGCGTTCCATCAGTTGGGTTTTGAAGTGGGTGTGGAAACCAACGGCACTCTGCCCGCACCAGCCGGTATTGACTGGTTGTGCGTGAGTCCCAAGGCCGATGCCCCGGTGGTGATTCAAACCTGCGATGAGCTGAAGCTGGTATACCCTCAGGCCAAAGCCCTGCCGGAAAGGTTTACTCACCTGAACGCACGGCATTTTTTCCTGTCGCCTATGGCTTCTCCGTCCGCCTCTGAGGGCGGCACAGATCCGGTCAAACAGAGTAACACTCGCAAGGCAACGGATTACTGCCTGGCTCATCCACGTTGGCGCCTGACTCTGCAAATGCATAAAATCATCGGTATCGATTGATTACGCAGGGGCCGGCATGCGGGCGCGCAGAAACGTGGCGGTTGATTGCTGTTCGGCGCCTCTGTAGTGGCTAGGGCTGACCCCCGTCCAGCGCTTGAAGGCACGGGTAAAGTTTGCAGCATCTGCATAGCCCAAAACATCTGCAACCTGGTTCAGGTTTATGTTCGTGCCGGTGAGCAGCTCCCTGGCGCGCTCTAACCGAACCTGGTCCACCAGGTTCTGAAAACTGGCTTGCTCTTCCTGAAGCCGGCGCTTTAACGTGCGTTCTGATACAAACAGTGTCGCAGCTACCCGTGCCAGCTTTGGTGGGAAAGGGTAGCTGGTTTCAATCACTCGCCTTACCCGGCAAGCGAAGCCCGCATCTTCGGTGAGCTGCTTCAGGGCAACTTCACACTGGGCGCGGGACGACTCTGCAAGTTGGTCGTCGCTGAAGCGGATAGGCGCTGACAGCGCATTAAGGGGAATGACCAGAGCATTTTCTTGCGAGTTGTAACTAACCGGCATCACGATCGACTGTCGGAAGCGATGGAAGTATGGGGGTTCTGCCCCTTTCCTCAGAATCCCAGACCCTCCAATGGCGGTACCGGTAAGTTGTTCTCCCATGAAGGCGCAGCCAAACAACATGGCGTCCATAATGAACCCTTGCAGAGGCCCAGGGTCGCCATCACAGAGAATGGTGTAGTGCACTGCGTTACCGTGCTCACGGCTGCGAACGCTCAGGTGTGGTGCCCGTAAGGTGAGGTAACGGGTCATCAGGCCTAGCGCATCCTTCAGTGTGCGGCTGCTCATCACAGCCACGCCTAGCGCACCGTGCAATGGCAACTTCAGCTCGCGGGCCAGCATAATGCCAAGGCCGGGTTCGCCGCTTTCAATGATGGCTCGGGTCACAAACTCACTGGCTTGCGCCTGGCTAACTCTGACACTTGTAGACTGCAGCCTGGCGGGGTCCAGCCCAACCCGAAGCAGCAAGTCGCGTTCGTCCAGACCAATGGTGCGCAACAGTTCAGCCAGTATATGCAGGTAGATGGCCGGCATACCCAGGTCCTGTGTGACAGAAGCAGAAACACGCATGAGAATCCTTGTTATAAGCTGTTCTTGTTGTCTGACGGATTAACCACTGCTTTTGATTATGACCGTTGCGGCACCTCGCCCCCATGACTTCAATGACGGGTCAATGGGCACGATAGGCCAATTGGAGGGTATGCCAGCGGAATTGTTCAGGAATATGAGGAGCCGGTCAGAGCCGGATATCGATAATAACCGGGTTGTGATCAGAGGAGCGCCAAGGCAGCGCAGCCGTGCCAGGCAGGTTGTCTTTGTACCCTAGCACCGATGGCTCATCGGCATTGATGGCCCAGGTTTGGGCATCGAGAACGCGATCTTTGAGCGATGCGGAGGCGAGAGCGTAGTCCAACGACCCTTTTTCACCTTTGTATCTGTACGTGTATTGGTCGCATTGCTGGGCCGTGCAGGGGTGAAAGTGGTGCACCATGCTGGTGAACCCTGCGTGCTGCAGAACCTGCAGTGGTGTTTCATGGAAATAGCTGTTGAGATCGCCGGTAATTAATGTGCCAGCAAGATCGGGTACTTGCGATAGCTGCTCAATCCATTCGACAAGCGCACGTGTGGTTTTGGTACGGCGTTTGGCGTAGCAACCTTGGCCATCGTTCTTGTCCTTGTTTTGACCGGTTGCACCTCGGCAGGATTTTGACTTCAGGTGCGGTACCACCACTTGAATGGCAAGGCGCTGCCCCCTGGGCCTGAAAATCTGTGCCAATGGCGGGCGGCCCCGCTGGCGGAACAGGCCAGTGTTCAGGCGTTCTGGTTGAGTCTCTGCGACAATGCGGTCACGGCGGTACAGCAAGCCGGTGCGTATCTGATCGCTGCCATCGGCACCTGGGGTCTTCACAAAGGCCCACTTTGGGCCGAGCGCGCGGGCCAGTTGTGCGATTGCGCTGGTTGCGCCATAGCCGTCGTTCTCCAGCTCAGTGACAGCCAGAATGTCTGGGTCTGGGCGCTGCAGAGCCTCTACCAGCCGCCGATGCTGTATCTCAAGTGCCAGCGCGGACGCGGCCCCACGGGTCGTTGGAAAGCCCTGGCGCTGGCCGTCGCCATTAAAGTAGTTTTCCAGATTCATCGTCATAACACGAACATGCGGATCTGCGGGCCTTGCAGGGGCTGGTGGTCGAGTGTTTACGGACTCAAAAACAGGCGGGTTTTCCGGTTGTATTCGCCAGGCTCCGAACCGGTAATCAAGGACGCCAGAAAGCTCGCGGATTTTATCGCCGCTGCGAATTGTGTTCTTACCGCTCAGGCCTTCAGGGGGCCAAGGGGTGGGGTCAGGGTGGCGTATACCGCGGCCATCATCCAACAGAAGTCTTTGTTGTCGGTTCCGCTTGGCGATTTGTGCTGCTTGTGGGCCCGGTTCCAAATATTCTGTAGGTACCACCTGATCAGCCGCTGCCAATGTGAGCTCGCCGTAGCGTGCCAGGTTCCAGGAATCGATAACCGTTAACGGTTGGGCCACTCTCACCCGCATGTTTTCAAGGGGCTCAAGTGTGTCTGGCCACAGTAGCGTTAGAATCCGGGCTTGTGGCAGTGGGGCAGAGCCACAGGCAATGATGGTTTGGATATTCGCAAGCTCAGTCAGGCCGTGGAATTCCTTTACGGTACCCGTAACGCGCAGGCGATCACCAGGCACACCGGTTTTTTTGCGGGTAAAAACAAACAGGGCTTCAGAGGTTTCGGGGTTGCCGTCGGTTTCATCGTCAGCCTGCTGCAGATAGAAGCCCTCAAACCCGCCTTCCATGCGGGCATCGATGGTGAGAGTGCCCTCAACGGTAACCTTGTGGCCTACCAGCGGTGATGTGTCGCCCTCGCCCTGGACCGCAGAAATGGCAGTTGCCGGCTCGCCACAGGTATTTGCTGCCAGAGCCCCAGAGGTTGGCAGCAGTAATAGAATAAAAGTGAAGGCACAAAAACATCGTGTGCTTAAGTTCACGCTGAATGCTTAATGGTTAGCTGAGGCCAGCGACGGCTTTGAGCGCGCGTTCGCGCTTGCTGCCAAACCCGAGTTGATCTGGATTGGTCAGTTCAAGCTGTTGGATCAGCGGGTCAGGGTGATGGTTGTCTAGCGTGATTCCGAGCTGTGACAAAACATACGGCGCCAGAGCGGCCCGAGCATCAACGTTCAGGCGACCATTGTGCATACCGTAATCCAGTTCGATGATTTTTTGCTGGGCTTCGGTCAGGCGGTGGTCGGGGGAGATCGTCATTGTGACTCGGCGATTCCAGTCATCATCTTTCTGGCTTGTGTGTTTGGCTTTTTGCCGCAGGGCCGTGGGTGCTGCGTGGAAACGGCTGAGGGCAAAATCCCTGAATTCCCGGTTGGAGTCGCACCAGGCACGCAGGTGCCAATTGTTGCCGGTGCACACCAGTGTATGGGGCTCGAGAATACCCTCTACTGCCTCAGGACGGCTAAGGGACGAGTAGCTTGCCCTTAGCTGCCGGCCATGACGGGTTGCCGTTACGACCGCGCGCATGGTCGCGGGTGCAATAACACGATTGGGGCCGTAGACAACTGTGTTGTCTGGTAGGCCGACCTCAAGGGTTTCAAAGGTGCTGCTAAGGCTTTGCTGGCGAGCGAGCAGGTCCTGGTATTCGCTAACATGCCCTCGGGTTACTGCCGGCTTATAATTTGCCGAGGGTACGTAGCCCTTGAGGTGCCGATCATAAACAAGGTTGCCTGGCGCAAGCTCACGCAGATAGGTATTTATGTCCTTAGATGCCTGCTGCCGACCGATACCAAAACTGTGGCAGATGTGGTTTGTCGTCAAGCGACCTTCCCACAGTGCGACGGTTTCAATGAGTCGGTAGCGAAGCAGCAAATCCCAACGGATGGGCCAGTCCGTTTTTTTCATAACCAGACGCTCACGGGTTTATTGAATAATAGCTTTTAATATTACCCCCTATGGCACAGCGGGTCTGTTACGGCGCATTAATGTGAAACATTGTGAAACAGCGCTATAACAGCGCTTGACGCTCATAGGAGTTTAGCAGGGCTTCGGCAAGTGCGTATTAGGTACATCTTGAAAGGACTGGTGTAATACTGCACCAGTAACATCCGGAGTTTCCGCAATGACCCGAACGGTCGCCTCCCTTTCTGCTCTCTTGTTGAGCATCGTTTTGCTGATCAGCGGAAATGCTTTCCTGATGACGTTGCTTGGCATTCGTCTGAGTATTGAAGCGGTTTCACCGGATATTATCGGTTGGGTGCTGGTTTGTTACTCTGTCGGGTTTGTTCTGGGCACTCTTTATGTGCACCAGATCATCGGTCGTGTTGGTCATATTCGGGCCTTTGCGGCGTTCGCAGCCATTGCGGCTGTGGTGTCACTGATGTATCCCATGGCTATTTCCATGGTGTTTTGGGCATGCCTTCGAGTGCTTTCGGGCTTTAGCATTGCCGGCGTGTTGGTGGTGATCGAAAGCTGGTTCTCCAGCCGTGCCAGCAACAGTAACCGCGGCACACTATTTGCCGTCTATCAGATCGTTTTTTATCTCTCTGCGGCGGGCGGTCAGCTGTTTATAAACGTGGGCGACCCCTCCAACTTTATGCCGTTTTCCCTCGCCGCAATTCTGCTTACACTGGCCCTGGTTCCCCTGGCTTTAACTCGTATGGAAGCTCCGATTATTGAGCAGGTTCAACGCATCTCTTTTTTTACGTTGGCCCGCGAGTCGTTCACCGGTGTTTCCGGCGCTTTGGTTTGTGGTGTGCTGATTGGCGGTTTTTATGCGCTGGGTCCGGTGTACGCAACCCTGATGGGTCTTGATGTCGGAAAAACCTCGACCTTCATGGCCAGCGCGATCATTGCGGCCATGCTTCTTGCCTGGCCACTGGGGCGATTGTGTGATCGTTTTGATCGCCGCCGTGTGATGTTCTGGGTTGCTCTCCTTGCTTCTCTTGCGGCGGTTTCTGTCAGCCTCATTGGGGCTGAAAACCTTTGGCTGCTCATGCTCTTGGTTGGAGTGTTCACTGGGCTCTCAGCGATGATCTACCCTATTTCTGTTGCGATAACCAACGATCGCATGGAAAGCACCCGTATTGTTGCGGCCAGCGCCACATTGCTCCTCAGTTATGGGGTTGGCAGTGTTATTGGCCCCATCGCGATGGCCGAACTGATCAACCTGATGGGTCCAAAAGGCCTGTTTGTAGGCAATGCCGGGTTTTTGCTGGTTCTTGCGGTTATCACTTCTCTGCGCATTACTTACACTGAAGATATTGCGGTGAAAGATCAGGAGCACTATGTGCCTGCAATGCCGGAAACCTCTGCGGTACTGACCGAAATTGATCCGCGGAACACGGAGTTTCAACAATCCCCAGAGGTTGAGGAAATTCATGAAGAGCCCTTGCGCCCGACTGGGTGATGCGCGGAATAAGGTCGTCTTTCGGTTTTCCCCGACCTTGTTTTTAACCGCACATCTGTTTTTATTCGAATTGTTAGCTTACTATTGGTAGCAATCCTATAATGTAAGCCTTCTTGCCGGAACGGAGCAGTAGCCATGAGAGATCAGTTTCCCTTTGCCGTCGCCCGGGTAACCCGTCGCTGGCGTAAGCTTTTAGACGAGCGCCTGAAAGATTTGGGTGTCACCCAGGCCCGCTGGACCACCATGGTGTATTTGCAGCAAGGTGGCGAAGGCATGACCCAGCGAGAACTGGCCGGCCTGATGGCCATTGAAAACCCAACGCTTGTGCGCCTGCTAGACAGCCTGGAGCTGCAAGGATTGATTGAGCGCCGGGCTTGCCCCAATGATCGCCGTGCTCGCCGCCTGCACCTCACCGATCCCGGCCGGGATTTCATGGACGTTTTGTCTGAACGGGCCAATAAACTTCAGGACGGAATGCTTGAGGGCGTGAGCGACGACGATATCGAGGTTGCGTTGCGGGTGTTCCTTAAAATCATGGATAACGCTGAAAAGCAGAAGTAATCACTTGAGAGATAATTCTGTTGAGGGCCTGATTGCCCGTTATGGTGCCAACTGGCGATGGCTAGCAGTCTCTACGGTAATGGTAGGGACTATCGCTACTGTATTAAGTGCCACGGTGGTGAACGTTGCGCTCCACGATATCATGGTGGAATTCGGTATTCGTCAGGGCCAGGTGCACTGGCTGGCAACCGGCTTTATCGCGGCCATGACAACAACCATGCTGGCCTCCTCTTGGCTGCTTGATCACTTTGGTGTGCGCAAGACTCTGGCGTGTGCCATGGCGGTGTTTACACTGATCTCGCTGGCTGGCGGGTTTGCCAGCTCGCCGGAGCAGTTGATTGCTGCCCGCATTGGCCAAGGTGCCATGGCCGGCTTGATGCAGCCCATGGGCATGTATTTGGTATTTCGCATATTCCCCCGCAATCGGCGCGGCCAAGCCATGGGCATCTACGGTATGGGGGTTGTACTGGCTCCAGCACTCGGGCCAGTACTGGGTGGTGTGCTGGTGGATCAGCTGGATTGGCGCTTCGTGATGTTTGCGCCGGCACCGGTTACCTTCATCGGCGTATTTATGGCGCTGCGCTTTCTACCTACGCCTGCTTCCCGGCCAGCTCCCTATCGATTTGATCTGGTTGGGCTGGTGTTGCTGGGAGCGACTGTCGGGCTTTCTCTCGATACTCTGAACCGTCTGCAGAGCCTGAGCGGCCAGAAAACCCGGGTTGCCATCGAGGGGCTTGTGGCACTGGTGCTTCTGGTTATGTTTGTATTGCGCGAAAAGCGCATAAAACACCCCTTGGTTAATATCAGCTTGTTGCGCAGGCCCAGTTTCCTCTATGCCAATCTGGGCGCTATGGCGATGGGGTTGGCCCTGTTTGGATCCACCTACCTGATACCGCTCTACGTTCAAACGGTTCTGGGCTACACAGCGACAGAAGCGGGCCTGCTAATGCTGCCGGCGGGCATTGTTTTGGGCATGACGTTCCCGTTGGCCGGAAAACTGGCCGACCGGGGCGGCGACGCCAGAAAGCTGGTTATCTTCGGGATGGCGATGTTCGCTTCATCCGCTATTTTGTTTGCGTTGTCCGACCTGGTTCTGGCTTTTGGCTGGCTTGCGCTCTGGACGGTGGTTGGCCGGATAGGCATAGGGTTTATGTTACCGTCCCTCTCCATAGGTGCGCTGAACCCACTTAAACCCGAAGAGTTGGGCGCCGGCTCCAGCACCATTAATTTTACTCGCCAGTTGGGGGGTGCCTTTGGGGTGAATATCGTGGCACTGACCATTGAGTTTGGTGAGCATAGCGGCGGCTTACCCACTATCAATGCCTTCCATACGGCCTGGTGGCTGGTTGCCGTATTCGTTGCTGCAGCGGTCGTGCCCGTTTGGCGCATGCGAATGTAGCCGGTTGCCTTGCCCGGAAAGATTAACTAATATAGCCCTACTCTTCAGGGGAGTAGCCTCCGCATCCGGTGTCCGGATCGGACGGTAGTCAACATACTTGGGGCCCATCCCCATGGCTATCGTGTTTCACTTGGTTTCGGTGAAATTGGCAAGACCTGAGGCAGTTTCACCTCCAAGGGCGGAAGGTGAGCTGTCTCATGTCTAACTATCCGCCCCGGAAGAATCCATGGACGCATTTCTCACTTCAACAATAGCCGTTGCCATTGCCGAAATTGGCGACAAAACCCAGCTGCTCTCCCTTTTTCTTGTTGCCCGTTACACTCAGCGCCTTCCCATAATTATGGGCATACTCGTTGCGACCATCTTGAATCACGCACTTTCAGCTTGGCTGGGAGCCTGGGTGGCTGCATGGATTCCCCAAACCTGGCTTCCCTGGATTCTTGCCCTGAGCTTTGTGGCAATCGCCTTGTGGCTGTTGGTGCCAGATAAGGACGACAGCGACAGCTCCCGGTTTTTGGGCATGGGCGCCTTTGCGGCGACGACCGTGATGTTCTTTCTGGCAGAGATTGGCGACAAAACCCAGATTGCCACCGTTGTTCTGGCGGCCCGCTTTACTGAGACAATCTGGGTTATCATCGGTACAACAGCGGGGATGTTGCTGGCCAACATACCGGTTATTATGGCGGGGCACTGGTTGATGGATCGGTTGCCACTGGCGACCGCCCGGGTTTGTGCAAGTATTTTGTTCGCAGTTATGGCGGTTGTGACACTGTCATCGGTGGTTTGGAACTACTAGATGGTTTGGAACTACTGAGGGCGCCGGCTGTCACTGCACGCAACGAAGCAGGTTTTTCTGGAATGAGACTTATGGGATTAAAAACGTATTCAGCGCTGGTGTTGCTGGCTAGTACATTGGCTTTGCAACCGGTGTGGGCCGCAAAGCAGGACAGCTCATCGGAAAAGCCCGCCTCCGGGCAGGAAACTGACCGTAGCCCCCGGGTGCCAACGTTCGAGATCAAGGGTGATTTGGCAGGTCGTCTCGACGTGTTTACCACCCGGTACGAAGACACCTTTGCGGAAGTGGGTAGCCAGCTTGCGATGGGCTATCTTGAGCTTGTGAAAGCAAACCCGGGTGTTGACCCCTGGCTGCCCGGTGAGGGCACCACCATCACGCTGCCACGCCAGTATGTTATGCCAGAGGCCCGCAGGGAAGGCATTGTGATAAATCTGGCGGAGTATCGGTTGTACTATTTTGCCGAGGATGGCGTGCAGGTTTACCCAGTGGGTGTTGGTACGTCTGAAAACCCATCCCCGCTGGCTGATGCAAAGGTCACCATGCCCTTGGAGTCACCCGCGTGGTACCCCCCTGCCAGCATTCGCGCAGAGTATGAAGCCTCGGGTGATTTCCTGCCTCGAATGATTCCGCCTGGCCCCGACAACCCCTTGGGTAGTCATGCCCTTTTGCTGAGTGAAAAGGGTTATCTGATTCACGGCACTAACAAGCTGTTTGGCGTTGGAATGCCCGTTAGTCACGGCTGTTTCCGCATGTATAACGAAGATATATCCCGTTTCGTATATCAGGCGGGCAAAGGCACATCGGTACAAATCGTTAACGATCCCGTGAAAATGGGAATGTCCGGAGGCGAGGTCTGGCTTGAAGTTCATCGCCCCCACGAAGAGTATAGCCAGAAGGATCGGGACCGCCTGTGGCAAGAAGTTACGCGCGAAGTTGAAGCCTTCCGCCTGAAGCATCCCGGGGTTGAAGTTCAGCGTAAGGCGATAGAACTTGCGGTAGACCAAGCCGATGGTATTCCTGCCATGGTTGGCGAACAGATTTCACGGGTGGCATCCGACAAGTCGCCAACAAACAAACAACTCTCATCCCAGGAAGAACCTGAACAGAAGCTGTACTTCTAGTTCGGCCGATACCCGGTGTTTATAACAATGATAAGTCAGGAGAACCCATGAATCGCACCATACTGATCACCGGCGCCAGTTCGGGACTCGGTGAGGGCATGGCCCGCGAGTTCGCAGCCAGGGGCGATAACCTGGCCCTGTGTGCCCGTCGCACCGAGCGGCTGGAAACATTGCGCGAGGAGCTTGCAGACAAGCATCCTCAGGTGACCATTAGCATTCGTGCCCTGGATGTGAACAACCACGATCAGGTTTTTGAGGTTTTTCGGGCTTTTCAGCAAGAGTTTGGCAGCCTGGACCGTATTGTTGTTAACGCAGGCATTGGCAAAGGTCAGCCCCTTGGTACCGGTAAGTTCAATGCCAACCGCCAAACCGCGGAAACCAACTTTGTTGCTGCGTTGGCGCAGATGGAAGCGGCCATGGAAATATTCCGCGAACAAAACCGGGGGCACCTGGTAACTGTGTCGTCTGTAACGGCTGTTCGTGGCATGCCGGGCAATGTAAACACCTACGCTGCAACCAAGGTTGGCCTTGCGGCACTTTCAGAGGGTTTGCGTGTCGAACTGAAAAAGGTGGACTCACCCATCAAGGTGACAACGCTTTATCCGGGCTATATCAGAACGGAAATCAACGAAAAGGTGAAAAACACGCCGTTTATTGTAGATGCGAAGACCGGCTGCAAGGCTATGGTAAAGGCCATTGAATCCGGGAAAAGTGAGTGTTTTGTGCCAGGCTGGCCTTGGACACCCATTGGTTACGTGCTACGACGGTTGCCGGTTTCGGTGCTCGCCAAGTTGTTCTGAGCCACCTTCCGCATCCGGGGAGGCGATATGCAGGTCTACCGCCCCATCAGCTCAGGCCGTCAGGGATGGCTCAGAGCATGGGTTGTCGTTATGCTGGTTGGCACACTGCTCAGTCTGGCGTCACTGACGCATGTGGTGTTCGCCCAGCAAAAGAGCTCCGACACCGCGCTGGTTCTGACAGTTGACGGGGCTATTGGCCCTGCCACCATGGATTATCTTGTTCGCGGCATTCGCCGGGCAGAATCCGAAGCGGCAGCAGGGCTGGTGATTATCGAGATGGACACGCCTGGCGGCCTGATGGACTCCATGCGGGGAATCATCAAAACCATTCTGAGCTCTGATGTGCCGGTGGCAACCTATGTTTCCCCTCAAGGAGCCCGCGCTGCAAGTGCCGGTACCTATATCCTCTACGGAAGCCATATCGCCGCTATGGCCCCTGCGACCAACCTGGGCTCTGCAACGCCGGTTCAGATGGGCGGGGTGCCAGGCAGCTCGGAGCCCGCCGAAAAAGAAAATCCCCCCACCGATAACAAGCGTCGTGGCGAAACAGCTATGGAGCGCAAGGTTCTGGAAGATGCGGTTAGCTACATCAGAGGGCTGGCGGAGCGCCACGACCGGAATGCTGACTGGGCTGAAGAAGCCGTACGTGAGGCGGTTAATCTGAGCGCCAGCGAGGCCCTGGAGCAAAACGTTATAGATGTTATTGCGGCGGATATACCGGGGCTATTGCGCCAGATTGACGGGCGCACTGTGCGCCTGGCCTCCGGTGATGCAACGCTCCAGACTGCTGGGCTGAAGATTGTTCGTATGCAACCGGACTGGCGCACACGCCTACTTTCAGTCATTACCAACCCCAATGTTGCTTATTTCCTGATGATTATCGGGTTCTACGGCATTATTTTTGAGCTGGCAAGCCCGGGCGCGGTGGTGCCAGGTGTTGTAGGCGCCATCTGTCTGATCCTGGCCATGTTTGCGTTTCAGGTGCTGTCGGTAAACTACGCCGGGTTGGCTCTGATTCTTCTTGGGTTAGGGTTTATTGTCGGGGAATCTCTGGTGCCCAGCTTTGGCATTCTTGGTGTGGGAGGCATAGTTGCGTTTGTGGCCGGCTCGATCATTCTTATGGATGGCAGCCACCGTGCCATTTCTCTGCCGACCATTGGGGGCACCGCAGCAGTTGCGGCAGGGTTCATTTTTTGGACGGTCGCTCGGTTTGTCGGGCTGCGGAAAAAGCTTCCGGTGAGCGGTACCGAACAGGCAATCCGCAGAACAGTCGTTGCCCTGAATGATTTTAGCGAGGAGCATGGGCGTTATCGAGGGCATGTGCGGCTCAGTGGAGAGCGCTGGAGGGCCGTCAGCCACCACCGTGTGCGCGAGGGTGATGCAGTGACGGTTACCGGGATCGATGGCTTGACTGTCAGCGTTGAGGCAGTAGGCGCACCGCGAGCTGACGGGACACACAGTGACCAGCAGCGAAATGAGGAGGCTGTATGATTGGTGATCTGATTCCCTGGCTGGCACCCGCCGTGGTGCTACTACTGATACTGGGTTCTGCCATCAAGATTTTGCCGGAATACCAGCGGGGTGTTGTGTTTTTCCTGGGCCGATTCCAGGGTGTGAAGGGTCCGGGGTTGATTGTTGTGCTTCCTGGCATTCAGCAGATTGTGCGGGTGGATTTACGAATTATCACTCTGGACGTGCCGAGCCAGGACGTAATTTCCCGGGATAACGTAACGGTGCGGGTGAATGCGGTGCTTTATTTCCGCGTGGTGGACCCGGAGCGGGCCATTATCCGTGTTGAAGATTTCGGTGCCGCGACTAGCCAGCTCTCCCAGACCACGTTGCGATCGGTGCTGGGCAAACACGACCTGGACGAAATGCTATCAGAGCGCGACAAGCTGAATGCGGATATTCAAGAGATCATTGATACTCAAACTGAAGAATGGGGAATCAAGGTTGCTAACGTTGAAATCAAGCATGTAGACCTTGATGAATCCATGATTCGGGCCATTGCACGCCAGGCTGAAGCCGAACGTGAGCGGCGGGCAAAAGTGATTCATGCGGAAGGCGAGTTGCAGGCGTCCAAGAAACTGGTGGAGGCTGCAAAGGTAATGTCTGCCGATTCAGGAGCTATGCAATTACGCTACATGCAAACCCTCTCAGACATGAGCAATACCAATTCTTCCACCATCGTGTTCCCGCTACCGATGGATATGATCAAAATGTTCATGGAGAAGGCGCCAGATAATAATCAACCAAAGCAGCCGGAATCATAAAACGGGAGACATAAAAAAAGGCCGGGGGTCCCGGCCTTTTTTGTAGTGCTTAAGCTAAAGTCTTACTTCTTGCTTGCACGATCAAGCATACGCTTGGCGCGCTCGTTTGCTTCGTCAGCAGCTTTTTGAGCTGCTTTTGCAGCGGCCAGAGCCCGGTCTGCAGTTTGTTGTGCAGAACGTGCTGAGCTAGCAGCGCTGTTAGCAGTGTTCATTGCCTTGTCTGCAGTTTGCTCAGCAGAGCTGGCAGTTGCATTGGCTTCGTCAAGAGCGCCCTGGTCGGTAGTTGCACAGCCTGCAGTCAAAACAGTAGCCAGTGCGATTCCGGCGATCGTCAGTTTACGCATTGTAAATCCCCTTATTGGTCGAGTTATTTCCTGTTGATCCGAGAGTCAGTTTAGACAACTTCCTGTCAGCTTCGGCCCGATAGGCGTTGACTACCGGAGTCGTGAAACAGTGTAAAACACTCTGAGCGGAAATGTTAACTAAGTATACGTAAATTTTCTTAGGTTATGACGACAACTTAATGCTTGTGTCATGGGCCGGGGTCAGGGAATGATGCGTATCGGGGTGCCGTCGTTCACCAGTTGCCAGATTTCATCCATCTCCTGGTTGTTAACGGCAATGCATCCGTTGGTCCAGTCCAGACCTGTATAAGCAAACGCCATGTCTTCTGCGCCATTGGGTAAACCGTGAATCATAATGCTGCCGCCAGGACTCAAGCCCCAGTTTTCTGCCATTTCGCGGTCTTTTACGCTTGGGTAGGAAATGTGAATAGACTTGTAAAAGTCACTGCCTGAATTGCGCCAGTCTAGCGTGTACTCGCCCTCTGGCGTGCGTTCGTCGCCTTCATAGAGTTTGTGCCCCTCAGGATTATCCCCAAGCGATATGCGGTAGCTCCGGAGCACTTCCTCTCCGTTCATCAGATAAAGCCGGCGTTGCTCTTTTCTTACCAGCACCTTGCTAACCACCATAGATTCGCTGGGAGCGTTGTCTATGGTTGGCATTCGGGTATCTGCTGTCGCTAGCAGCTCTGAGCTATACGCTGGAAAGCTTGCTGTAATAAACAGAGCCAGAAGGCACCGGGTTAATAAACGGGGCATAGCAATAACCTTAACTTACCAATGATTAATCTTCGCGCTGGGCTGTTTATAACACAACCGTTCGGTTAGATGTTAAGGGGTTTTGTTAACTTTTATCGCTATCCAGTGCACAGGTTAAGCATTTTGTGACTTCTCCATTTTCAAGCCCACCTTAGTGACTTGGTCAGCCTCTGTAGCCCTGGCCACCAGAGTGACCGGCCCAAGCACAACGGTATCGCCAATAACCGGGTGGCCCTTGGTGCGTTTTGCAAAGCATTCAGCCAGTGACAGCTCTGGCGGCAACTCATCAAATTCGATCCCATAAACCTGCTCCACATCGCCAAGCAGCGCGTCCCCGTTCAGCACAAAGTCCCCGAAGAAGGCTCGTTCCGCCAAGTGCTTTGGAGATTGTCGGCCACTGAGGGCTTTGCCCAACTCTTTCAGAACGCTGGGTGTGGCGAACATGGCAACGACATCGCCACTGGCTACTTCTAAATCGGCCTTTGGCTGCAGGCAAACGCGATTGCGAAACACGCCGGCAACGGCCGTGTTTTCGGGAAAGCGCAATTGCCCCAACACAATGGGTTTCTCCCAGTTCTCCCCCCGTAAAGGGAACAGCATCAGCTCATGATCACCCGCGGCTGGGGCGTCTAGTGGCAAACGCCGGTAGGGCTCGCCGTTTGCCGGAATTTCCAGGCGCAGTTTGCGCGCAAGCGGCGCAATAGTGGTGCCTTGAACCAGCAAAGAAACCAGCACAATAAAAAAAGCCGCATGAAAAACCAGCTGTGCTTCGGGCAGGTTGGCGATGATCGGGAACAGCGCCAGAACAATTGGTACAGCCCCCCGCAGGCCCACCCAGCTAATAAAACCCAACTCCCGGCGGTTAAAGCCAAAAGGCCAAAGGGTAGCCATAACGGTTAATGGCCGGATCACAAAAATCAGCGCCAGTGCCAGTATCAGGCCGCTTCCCGCCAGAGGTAGCAGATCAGACGGATTAACCAACAGGCCGAGAATCAGGAACAGGCAAAGTTGAGCCAGCCAGGCCAAGCCATCGTGCATCTGCAGAATCATAGGCATCATCCGGACCTGCCGGTTGCCTATCACAACACCGCAAAGGTAAATGGCCAGAAATCCGCTGCCGCCAATGGCATTGATGGCAGAAAATACTGAAATGCCAGCAGCAGCTACCAGCAGCGGGTAGAGAGATGGCGTAAGGCGAATACGGTTGGTTAGCTCGGCAATCAGAAACCCACCGACGATACCGCCAACGCCACCAATGCTGAACTGCTTGAACAGCAGAATCAACGACTCCTGAATGGCATGGTCTCCATCGCTGCCAATCAGCGTGACCATCATCAGCGTCAGGAAGATCGCCATGGGGTCGTTACTGCCAGATTCTATTTCCAGAGTAGCGCTGACCCGCTCGTTCAAATGCAGACCACGGCCCTGCAATAGCGAAAACACAGCGGCTGCGTCGGTTGATGAAATGATAGAGCCGACAAGCAGAGCAGTCATCCAATGCAGGTCAAAAACCAGCCAGGCGACAAAAGCGGCCCCTATGGCTGTCATGGCAACGCCAAGCGTAGCCAGTACCAAGGCAGGCTTCAGGCCTACACGGAAGGTTTCTGCACGTGTGCGCATGCCGCCATCCAGAAGGATAACGCCCAAGGCCAGATTGGCGACCAGAAAAGAGAGTTGAAAATCGTCGAATTCAATGCCGCCTGGGCCGTCTTTGCCCATCATCATGCCCACCGCCAGGAAAATAAGCAGGACCGGCATACCGACGCGGCTGGAAAGTGGGCTCAGAAGGATGCTGATGACAAGCATCAGGGCACCGACCAGGGTG
>Ga0208158_1000014_pt1 | contig 178776 bp, 163 predicted proteins | sample 8_EtaG_FD_184081 | JGI IMG/M metagenome (GOLD analysis project Ga0208158, IMG submission 184081) | Marine viral communities from the Subarctic Pacific Ocean - 8_ETSP_OMZ_AT15162 metaG (SPAdes) (version 2) | ecosystem: Environmental > Aquatic > Marine > Oceanic | place: Pacific Ocean...
CGAACTCAGAAGTGAAACAGGCCTGCGCCGATGGTAGTGTGGCATTTGCCCATGTGAGAGTAGGTCATCGTCAGACTCTTAATTACTAAAGCCCCGATAGCTTACGCTACCGGGGCTTTTTTTTGGCTGTGTTATGGCAGCCAGATTTCAAATACACCGCCACCAAGAGGCCCACCATTGTGGAGCTTGATGTAACCCGTGCGTGCGCCCTCGCTGTGAAGGTCTGCGATCGCAGAAACAAAGAATAGGCCAAGGCTTGTACTGCCGGTGTTGAAATCCAAAGATTTGAAGCTAAGCGTTCCCGTGTGCTGCATGTTATCGGGGTATCCCTCGCCGTCATCTTCCACACCTATAACAAGATAACCGTCCCGTTTAGCAGCCGTTAGCCTGATTCTGGTTTTGGTGTAACGAATGGCATTATTGATTGTGTTATTCAGTGCGCCAGTAAGTAGATCGGCATCAAAAAAGCCATTTATATCTTCTGCTTCAATGCGCCAGTCTATTCCCAGTCCTTTGAGAAGCGGTGTGTGCCTGGCAATATGGTCAGACAGGAAGTCAGGTACAAAATGCTCTTCTATGTGTGCGGAAAGGTTGTTTTCACCCAACCTATAGATCCCAAGGAGTTGTACTAAATCGTTATGTATTCGCTCCGCTTCGTACTGGAGGGTGTTGAACTTGGAAGAATCGTTAAGTTTGTCTTCGTTCTCCATCCTCAGCTCATCCAGAGAGTTTAGTAACATCCCCAATGAGTTTTTCATATCATGTACGGTTGATGCCAGAACCATGGAGAAGTCGATATTTCGATTTTTCATTGGTTCAGTTCCTTCAATTTACGTTGCAGCGCAAGATAACGCCGATATTGCCCATGCTGTTCAGGGAGATCGGCTAGCCGGTTCAAATGATACTGGCAGAGCTCCTTCAGAGTCTGGTTCCCTGCGCTGACTTCATACTCTTTGATGAGCACTTGAACCTGGTTCAGGTTCAGGGCAGGGTGGTTCGGTATCATCTCCAGGGCATTAGTGAAGATTTTTCTGGCCTCTTTGAGGTTCCCTGATTCAAAGGCTGTTATGCCCTCTCGGTTGAGGCGGTGGGCTTTGATTTTTGTGCGGAAGCTAACAGGTTCATCCAGCAAACTTTCTATTTTTCTGACAGCGGCAGAGTTGTCACTAAACTGGTCGGCCATCTCTTCAAGCAATGATTTTGCTTCGCCTGCGTAACCAAGGCTGTAGAGTGTTTTCGTGTAATCAAGGCCCGTCTCCAGGTCTAGCGAACGAATATTGTTTAGTTGCGGTCGAACGCTCCCCAGCATTTGTTCCGCTTCCTGTAAGTTTTCTTGGCCCGCGTAGATTCGGCACTGAATAATCCTGCTGCGAAGTTCAAGAATATGGTTGCCGGGAAATCGCTTTTCTAGCTTGGCAAGAGTTGAAAATGCTTCTTTGGCTATTGCCTCACCTTCTTTACCCGTATTGCCATCGCTCAGATTGCACAAAGTGTTACTCAGGGAAAGGTAGTGGTCTGCACTGTCATGAATGGAGTGTGCCCCAAGGTTGACGGTTTTCCGCCATGCCTGCGCAGCAGTTTCCATGTCCTGATTTGACTCTGCCAATTCAGCCAAGTGTTTCTGGCGGGGCAAAGCGTTAGGCGAATAGCGGGTGGCCTGCTCTAGAATTTTTTGAGCCTGTGCTGGGCGATTCTGGCACTCAAGGCCGTCTGACAAGAGGTCATAGGCTTCCATGTAGTCAGGATGGTCGGCTACCAGTTGTCGTAGACACTCAACTGCCTCATCGTAACGACGGTTGGCCAGTAATACTTTGCCTCGGCCGAGCTTGGCCCAAGGCAACTCACGTTGTGAGAGAATCTCGTCATAAATCTTAATGGCATGGGAAAGATCCCCTAACTGAAAATAGAGCTCTCCAAGCGTTTTCATGAGCCATGTTTTATAGCGAGGAAGCCGGGGCAGGGCGGTTATACAGAGTGAGATGGCTTCTGGATAATTTTCTCGGTCGATTTCCCGGTTGATAGGAAGTAAAGCGTTACGCTGGTTGATCAGGCTACCGAGACGCTTTTTAAGCATGGCTAAATTAATCGGCTTTGTCAGATAGGCGTCGGGCTGGCTTTCGCGGGCCCCCATAACCATCTCCCTGGAGCTTTCTGAAGTCACCATTAAAAAAAGTGACGTTCGTTTTAGAAGCTTCTTGTGGCGGAGTTCTTCCAGAATATGCTGGCCATTTTTGCCCTCACCTAAGTTGTAGTCGCATAGCACTACGTCAACATGGTTGTAGGTGCAGTAATCAACGGCAGACCTCGCATGGGCAACCAATTCAATATTGTCAGCGCCACAGCCGCGAAGCATATGGCGCATTGAGAGTCGGAAGTTCTCAAAATCGTCGATCACCAGATAGGCGAGGCTCCCAAAAACGCCTCGGTCTGAAGCAGGGCTTGTCACGAACGTATTCATGAACGTTTTTGCTTAAGCAGTTTGTTTACCATGGCTCTTAAAGCTGCAGGTTTAACCGGCTTATAGAGGATCTGATACCCGCGATCAATCGCGTCGTCGCGGACTTCGGGAGCCATATACCCGGTTATCAATATGCCCGGCATGTTGTACCCGAAGGCCTCTCGTAGAGCGTCCATTGCATCCAGCCCATTTCTGTCATCATCAAGTTGATAGTCTGCAAGTATAATATCGGGTTGCCTACCTTGAAGTTGCAATAGGGAGTCTTCCAGGCTTTCTGCCGCAGTAACATCACACTTCCAGTTCCCCAGAAGCGCGACCATTCCCTGCAAGATGGCGGAATCGTTGTCAATGCATAGTACGCTAAGACCGCCAAGGCTAGAAACGCGCCGAGAGCTGATACTCGACGCTTCAGCAGCTTTGTAAGTCTGATCGGCTTGAGCCAGGGGAACTGTTATGCCGAAAACACTACCTTTCCCCTGAACCGACTGAACGGTTACAGGGTGGTTTAGCATGCCACTGATTCGGTCGACGATCGCGAGACCCAGACCCAGGCCTTTTTTGTCCCGACCGTGTTGAAAACGCCGAAATTCTTCGAAAATAAAAGTTAGCTGATCGTCTGGAATACCAGGGCCTGTATCCCAGACTTCGATACGCAGATACCCTTTCAGGCGGCGGCAGCCCAACAAGATTTTTCCATCTGGGGTGTAGCGGATGGCGTTAGAAAGAAAGTTCTGCACAACCCGGCGCAGCAGTTTGGAATCTGAGTGAATCCACGCACTGCTTGGTACCACATGAAGTTTAAGGCCCTGATCTTCCGCAATGGCAGTAAAGTCGTTGGCCAGGTGGCGCATAATATCGTTAACCGGAAATGCGCTAAGATCCGGCGCCAGTGCACCTGCATCAAGTTTGGAAATATCGAGAAGGGTGCTGATAATTTCTTCTGCTGCACCAAGTGAGCTGTCGATATGATCCACAAGATCTTTCGTCTCTGTGTTATTGGCCTTGCCTGCAAGAGCCGATGTAAACAAGCGTGCGGCATTCAATGGCTGGAGTAGATCGTGGCTTGCCGAAGCTAGAAAACGGGTTTTGCTCTGGTTTGCCTGCTCAGCAACGGACTTGGCTTTGAGCATTTGTTCGTTGATAACCTGCAGCTCTTGGGTGCGTTCTTTAACTCGCTGTTCCAGATAAGTATTGGTTTCTTTAAGCGCCTGCTCGGTGCGGCGCATTGCTGTGATGTCCTGGAATGTGGTGACGTAGCCGCCACCGGGGATTGCGCTTCCGTCGACGCGAACGACCGTCCCGTCTGGCCTCTGGCGCTCATAAGAAATAAGCTGACCTTCACGCATACTGGCGTAGTGATTGGCAATGATTTCATCGATACGTCGGGCTGGCAGGTTGGCATTGGTCAGGTTATAGCGCATCAGGTCTTCTGCCGGGCGCCCGACTCTCACAAATCCCTTGGGGTAGGGGAAAAGCTCCAGATAGCGTTGGTTCCAAACCACCAGTTGTTGCTGTTGATTAACCACGGATACGCCCAGGCTAATGTTTTCGATAGCCGATTGCAGCAGCTCACGGCTGAATGTCATAGCCTGTGAAGCTTCATCAACGATGCTGACCACGTCCTCAATCTGCATGTCACGGCCAGTGAGGGTCGATTCCAGAACAACCCGCGCGGTCGAAGCACCAATCACCGATGCCAGTTGGCGCTCTATATATTTCATCAGGTGAGAGGACGCCGGGCGTTGCAGGTGCAGTCTCGTGGCATTGCGACGTTCATAATTCCGAAAAATAACCTCTGAGCGCTCTTCCCCCATGAATCTGTCCGTGAGCGCTTGAAGATCCGACGTTAATATTTCGCCCTGCCAGCTTTGATGCTGAACCGTATCGGCTTTCGGGTGGGGATCCTGAAAAAACGAGGCAATCTGGATTTTTTCACGTACTCGCTGGCGAGTTATCAGCGAAAGCACAATGTAGACCAGCGTATTGATGCCCAGGCTCCAGATAATGCCGTGGCTGGTCTGGTCGAGATCCAGTCCAAATAGCGCGGTTGGCCTTGTCCAGTGAAGTCCCCAGACACCTTGGTTGATCAGCGAATCGGTAAACCAGCCAGTGGATGCCAACGCAGGCAAGAGAAGGGTATAGCACCATAAGAAAAAGCCGAGCCCCAGACCCCATGCTGCACCTGTGGCATTGCCGCGACGCCAGAGGATGCCACCAACCAACGCCGGCCCAAATTGTGCTGCTGCAGCAAACGACAGAAGTCCGAATGAGGTCAGGCTGTAATCTTCTCCGGCCATCCGGTAAAAGCCGTAGGCTGTCAGCAATACCACAAAGATTGCGACTCTGCGAATGCCCAGCAATAGCGAGCTCAGATCAGCTTGTCGGTTCATCCGTGGCCGGAAAAACTTGAGCAAGGCCGGCATGATTATCTCATTGCTTACCATCGTAGCAATGGCGACAGAGCAGACGATAACCATAGCCGCAGCTGCAGAGCCGCCGCCCAAGAATGCAAGAATGGCTAGCCATTCCTTGCCAGCCATAATGGGCAATTGAAGGATGAGGATGTCGGGATTATTGGCTATGGTTTCTGGTGCCAAAAGACCCGCTGCGGCAATAGGCAGAACGAATGCGCTGGCCACAATGAGATAAATCGGCATGGCCCATCGGGCAACTTCGAAGTCCCGGTGATCCGTATTCTCCACCACCATGACGTGAAACTGTCGTGGTAGGCAGATGATAGCCAGCATCGCAACGAGGGTTTGGGTTATGAACGCAGGCGCCTCAATGGCATCGGTTGTAAGAATACCGGTCAGATCTGCCTGTTTTACATTTTGGAGCAGGTCGCCAAAGCCGTTGTAAAGCCCGAACCCAACAAACAGCCCAACGGCGACAAAGGCAATAAGCTTGATCAGTGATTCGAAGGCCACAGCTTGAATCATGCCGCGATGGTGTTCCGTAGATTCCAGGTGGCGGGTACCGAAAAGCACGGTAAACGCTGTCAGCGCCAGAGTGATGTACCAAGCCGCATCGTTCCAGGCGGCAGTACTCAGTTCCTGGGAGCCTGTGCCTGTGCTGGACAGAACACTGAAGCCCATGGCGATGGCTTTTAGTTGCAGGGCGATGTAGGGCACGCTGCCAATCAAAGCGAAGGCTGCGATCATGGCAGCCAGCAGCTGGGATTTTCCATACCGGGATGCAATGAAGTCAGCGATGGAGGTGCTGTTATTGCGCTTGCTTATATAAATAATCCGACGCAGCAATGGCGCGCCGAAGACAAAAACCAGTAAGGGACCAAGATAAATGGGGAGAAAACCCAATCCCTCCTGGGTGGCCCGTCCCACCGCGCCGTAGAAAGTCCAGGAAGTGAAATAGACCGCCAGAGACAGTGAATAGACATGCGTTCGCGCCAAGCGGCGCCGATACAAACCGGGATGTTTATCCCCCGCCCAAGCGATGACAAACAGGACCGAAATGTAGGTGATGGAAATGAGAACCAGCAGCCAGACACTAATCATATTTATACACTTCCGTCAGGTGGGCGGATTACCTGGCTTTGTTACCGGAATATCAGTACACGCATACACTGGATAAAAGCGGATCGTTCAGGTTCAGAGCTTTGAGGTTGTCTACCCGGGGTGTTCCATCAGAGCCAAGAGGAACCACCTCTTGGGAGGCACAATTAATAATGTGAACCCGGTGTGAAACTGTGTCCGTTAACTTCTGTTCAAAGCGGTAGAGGGTGAATCTGACAATATTCGGGTTGTTGGTGTCTCGCGCGATGCTGTCCGTGTCCACAGTGGAGAATGCGGTTACGTACGGGTAAGCCAAAGACCAGGGGCGCCAAAAAATCCCTTTGCTCTCTGTGCTCACGACCACAGCCTCTTCGGGCAAGCGTGACTGTTTATGGTCATACCACGTGTACTCTCCGTGGATCAGGTAGCCAAGCATACCTGCACCGGCAAAGACTGGAATGATCCATTTGGGCGCCATGTTGCGCGTGACGGCCCGGATTCCCAGAGCGATGCCAGCGGCGCCCAGCCCGCAAAATACAGTGGCGACAAGAGTCCAGAACATAAATGCGTTTCCTTAAAAAAAGAACGGGCTCCCTCATAGAGGAAGCCCGTTCAGTAACAACCTGTCCACTCAATCAGTGAAGCAGGCTGGATTGTTGCTTAGTGGTCTTGGGCTTGTCCAGCACCCCGTGGGTAACGAACGCTTTCAACCAGCTCCTGAATCTCAACGGGCGGCTCTTCAGTTGCATTGGATACAGCAAAGGCTACCGCAAAGTTGACGACGGCACCAATTGCACCGATAGACAGTGGAGAGATACCAAGTACCCAGTTGGCCGGGATGTCAGCAAGGTTGGCGGTGCCTGGGATGAAGAACCATCCTTTGTACACGAAGATGTACGAAAGGGTGAAAACCAAGCCAGACAGCATGCCTGCAACCGCGCCGGTATTGTTAACGCGTTTGGAGAAGATGCCCATCATCAGGGTTGGGAACAGTGAGGCAGCTGCGATACCAAACGCCAGCGCCACAACCTGAGCTGCGAATCCTGGCGGGTTGGCGCCAAGGTATGTCGCTACAACAATCGTAACGGCCATCGCAATACGGGCTGCCAACAATTCTCCCTTCTCCGTAATACCCGGGTTAATCGAGCCTTTGATCAGGTCGTGACTGATTGCCGAAGATATAGCCAGCAACAAGCCTGCTGCTGTCGATAGTGCGGCTGCCAGACCACCTGCGGCAATTAACCCGATAACCCAGCCTGGAAGATTGGCAATTTCGGGATTGGCCAATACCAGAATGTCGCGGTTTACGTCTAGCTCATTGCCTTTCCAGCCGCGAGTGTCAGCTTCAGCCTGGAAGGACGGGGCATCGTTATATAGCTGGATGCGACCATCTTCGTTTTTATCAACGAATTTGATCAGGCCCGTGACCTCCCACTCTTTAACCCACTGCGGGCGGTTGTCATATTCAATAGGCTCGGCGGCAGTGCCATCCGGGTAAATGGTTGTCATCAGGTTCAGTCGAGCCATGGACGCAACAGCCGGAGCTGTGAGGTACAGAAGCGCGATGAATACCAAGGCCCAGCCAGCTGACCAGCGAGCGTCGGCAACCTTGGGAACGGTGAAGAAGCGGATGATGACGTGAGGAAGACCCGCGGTACCGATCATCAGTGTCAAAGTGAACAGCACCATGTTCAGGTGGCTATCGACGTCTGCGGTGTACTCGTTAAAGCCTACATCGGTAATGACCTGGTTCAGCTTATCGAGAATTGGCATTCCGGAATCGATGTGGGTGGAGAACAGACCCAGCGCTGGAATCGGGTTGCCGGTCAATTGCATTGAGATGAACACCGCCGGAATGGTATAGGCAATGATCAACACAACGTACTGGGCAACCTGTGTGTAGGTGATACCTTTCATGCCACCAAGCACGGAATAGATAAAGATTACGACAGCGGCAATCATTAGGCCTGTGGTGGAGTCAACTTCCAGGAAGCGGGAGAAGGCGACACCGGCACCAGCCATCTGGCCGATAACGTAAGTCAAAGATGCAACGATCAGGCAGATAACTGCAACGAGTCGGGCTTTCTTGCTGTAGAAGCGATCACCGATAAATTCCGGAACGGTAAACTTACCGAACTTGCGCAAGTAGGGCGCCAAAAGCATGGCCAGCAGCACGTAGCCACCGGTCCAGCCCATCAGGTAGGCTGAGCTTGCATAGCCGCTGGTGGCAATAATGCCCGCCATAGAGATAAAGGAAGCCGCAGACATCCAGTCGGCACCAATCGCCATACCGTTGGTGATAGGGTGAACACCGCCGCCGGCCACATAGAAGTCTTTTGTACTTCCTGCTTTGGCCCAGATGGCGATAAGGATGTAGATGAGAAATGATCCGCCTACAAATAGGATGTTGATTGCAAATTGACTCATATGCTACTCCTCGTCCACGCCGAATTGCTTATCAAGCCTGTTCATGCGCCACGCGTAGTGGAAAATCAGTGCAATGAACGTGAGAATAGAGCCCTGTTGCGCGAACCAGAAGCCTAGATCCGTGCCGCCGATGGGAATACCGGATAGCATTGGGCGCAGAACGATTCCGAAGCCATAAGAAACCAGAGCCCAGACAATCAGACTCCCCAATATCAGGCGAAGATTCGCCTTCCAGTACTTTTCAGCATCGTAGCTATGACCTGACATAGGATTACTCCTGTCTTGTTGTTGTTGAACTATGGTGATTTTCCGGTGAGCTGAGCGAGTCAGAGAGTTTATTATTCATATTAGTACTTCTCCTACTTGTTCTCTTTTATGACTCTACCCGTCGATCGATTTATAGATATTGGCAAAAAGTCTAATTTTGGGGTTTTTGCGGTGGAAGGTGTCATTTTTGTGATGCAGGTCAGTTGGTTAGGCTACATTCGGTGTATGTTTTTTAGCCGGCGGTGGTAGCGTAATTTATCGTGCAATTCCCTGAGGGTTTTTAGGCCATCCTTGTGGGCTTTGTTCAAGGCAATCAGTGTCAGTTCTGCGGTCGCAAGCGCATCGGAAGCCGCGTGATGCCTTGCACTGACTTCAAGACCAAAGAACTCAGCCCAGTGATCAAGTCCTTTGCCACCAGTGTGAGCATTAGGAAAAAACGCAGGTAGCAGGTCGGCTACATCCAGCCAGGTGTGGTTCGCTGTGTATCCAAGCTCAGTTTTCAGAGCTTTTTCCAGAAACTTCTGATCGAATGCCGAATGGTAAGCAAGAACCGGGTCGCCGTTCATCCATTCCAAAAGAAACAGCAGTGCATCTTCTGTTTCATGGCCCTGGGTAAGGGCTTCTGTCCCAATACCGTGAATTAGCACGGTCTCGGTGATGTCCAGTTCAGGGCGCCGCAAAATCAGGTCAAACTGATCACTGAGGTCGATTGCCCCGCCGTTGATGGCGACTGCGCCAACGGCTATGACATGATCCTTGTTTGTATGCAGGCCGGTGGTCTCGAGATCCAGCACGATCAGGCGACATTCCGAAAGTAACTGATCCCCGGGGCTTTTGGGGCTAGGTATGTTCTCTAACGCTTTATTGCCTTTCAGGCCGCCGTGGCGGCGTTCAATCCACTGTCTGATCTGTTCCAACATGGTGCGAAGGCCTGGGTGGTCAGAGTTGATAGGTAACTTCGAGCTTCTGCTGCAGGCGCTGAGCCTGCCGGAACGATTCCCGGAGAATGCGCCTGTCCAATGGGTTCAGGTCATCAGGATCTATGTAGTTGGTGAGCTCTTCGCCTTTGTCGAGCATTTCCTGGTGGGACCTCATGCGAATGGCTTGAATAAGGCTATAGGCATCTTTCCACGCATTGGCATCTTTGAGGTCAAAGATGCCTTTCTGGGCAAGTTCACTCATCCTCTCAAGTGTGTTTGCGCTTTCTACCCCATTTGCCAGGGCAAACACACGCACAGATTCTACAAAAGGTGCCAGGCCCTGGCGCTTCAGGTCCAGGCTGTGCTTGTTGCCATCAGAGACATAGCGAAAGTTTCGGAACATGGTCAGCGGCGGCTTCCTTTGAAATGCGTTGCCCGCCAGCATTTTTTGGAACAGGTCGTTTTTACGGATTCTGGTGAGCACTTTTTCAAGAAGTTCGTGTACAGAATCGGTGGGGCCGAACACGGCTCTCATATCCAGAAAGATGGATGAGTAGACCAGGTTTTGTGGGGTGGAGGCGTCAATGAAGCGGATGAACCAGTCATCCCATTCTTGATCGCTCAGGCACAGCTTTGGGTTGCTGGCCATAATATTCCCCTTGCACAGGGTAAAGCCGCACTCAGCAAGCTCGTCGTTGACGGTCCGAGCGAACGGCAGTAGCTTCTCACGCGCTTGATCTTCGGTCATGCCTTCCGGAGTTTGAAACAGGATACCGTTATCCTGATCGGTCAGCAGAGTTTGTTCCTGTCGGCCTTCGCTGCCAAATGTGAGCCAGGTGAAAGCTATGCCTGGGTCGTTTTTCTTGATGTTCAGTTCAAGTACGCGTCGCACCGTTACGTCGTTGAGTGTGGTAATGATTTTCACAACCTGGCCTGAGGCTGCGCCGTGGGCCAGCATGGCATCGACCAACCGGGAGACGTCCGAACGCAGGCTGACCAGTGTGCGCAAGTGCGTGGCGGTACTGATGGTGCGGGCGAGATTCACCAAATCGACCCGTTGCAGGGAAAACAGATCCCGTTCCGACACCATCCCAATCAGCCGGTTATCCTCATCCACTACGCAAAGATGTGCAAAATGGTGTTCTGCCATCAGCATGGCTGCGTCAAACGCATCTGCCTGCGCAAGCAAGCAACAAGGATCTTTCGTCATTATCTGGCGAACCGGTGCGTCTAAAGAACACGTATCTTCTGCAATCATGGTACGCAAGTCGCGAAGGGTAAAAATACCGGTGGGGTGCCTGCCGTCATCGGTGATAACAATACTGCCGACGTTATTTTCATGCATGCGGGCAACCGCTTTGCGCACCGGGAGGTCCGAAGAGCACACGATGGGGTTGCGCAGCGCATAGCGCTCTAGAGGCGTGCTCAGAGATATACTTGAGCTCATGGACGCCATGGCGCCGGTTTGTATGCGTTGGTTCACCTGATCCAGCAGGCTGCTGACACCGCGCATGCAGAAATCACGGAATGACTCGCTTTCGGAAAACAGGGTGACGAAGGCGTCCTGTTCAATACTCAAACAAAACGTGTCCCCAGCTGCGCGATGCAATGTTCGCGTGGGCCGCTCACCGATGATGGCGGCCAGTGGAAAGCATTCGCCAAGGCTGATCTCAAAGGTGGTCTCGGTTTTGTCAGCTTTCTGATTATGGCGCTCGCCACGAATCCGTCCTTGTTTGACAACGTAAAACCTTCGAACGATACCGTTGTCGGGCGACAGAACCACGTCGCCGTCGGCATAAAATCGCAGGGTGGCGTGTTCAGCAAAATGGGCGAGGTGATCCTCGTCCATGCTGGAGAAGGGTGCATGCGCCTGCAAGAAGCCCATAATGGAGCGGGTATTCTGGGGGCGTTTACTGTCTTGGTTTACTGATGCCATAGCCTGTTCCGCTTGATCGTTATTACTGCCACCTTACATTGTAGAGCACCTGAGCGAGTGTTCGCTTAATTCGTCTGCATTCTTTATGGAGAGCGGACCGGGTGGTAAAGTTCGTCTACTCAACAGGTTATTGAAAGCACGGCCATGACGACCAAAAATGATCGCCTCAGTTTTCTTGAGGAAATGAAAGATGTCCGGCGCATTCGAAAACCCAATCGCGCCGAGATAACCACGCCCCGTGAGCTGACGCCCGGCCACCTGGAGCGCCAGCGTGCTGCTGTGGAAAAGCCGTTCAGAGACGCTAACCCGTTAACTTCTGAGATGGTGGAGCCTTTAACAGCGCACGACATCCTCTGCTGGCAGCGCTCTGGCATCCAGCACGGGGTGTTTCGTAAGCTCAGGCTTGGACAGTATCCCATTGAAGCAAGACTTGACCTGCATCGTATGACGGTTGAGCAGGCGCGCAGGGAAGTGTTTCAGTTTGTCGAAGGTTGTGTTCGCTACGGTTTACGATCCGTCATAATCCTTCATGGGAAGGGAGAGCGTAACCCTGATGGCATAGCTCAGCTCAAAAGTTATCTGGCCAAGTGGCTGCCAGAGCTTCCGGATGTAATGGCGATTCATTCGGCCCAGAAACACCATGGTGGAACCGGCGCGGTTTATGTCATGGTGCGTAAAAGTGATCGGGACAAGCAGCATAATCGCGAACTGTATGGATCAGGCTAGCACTGCTCCTTGCGCTTTTTAGGCATTGGGAGCATCACGCAAGCCTTTACCCCGAATTGAATTGAGGAATTTATTATGAAAAGAATCGCATTAGCGTTATTTGTTGTTCTAGCCTTGGCCGGCTGTAAAGACCGCGTAATCTGGGACGACAAGGGCAAGATTGATGAAAAAACCCAGAACCGTGAGGTATGGGACTCCAACGGAAAAATGAACACCGAAGATCGCGAATTTTGGGTAAACAAGGATGGCGAAAAAGTTGTGAAATAACACCTTGTCAGAAGGCAATGAAAGTCCTCCGGACATACAAAACAAAGAGCCTGGAGAGTACAGCCGGGACAAAGAGTGGGAGAGAGCAGGAATGGCACTGAGCCTTACAGTTAACGGCGAGCAACGCTTGCTGGATATTGAGGGTGATACCCCCCTTTTGTGGGTATTACGTGACGAACTGGGGCTCAAGGGCACCAAATTTGGCTGTGGTGTTGGCCTCTGTGGCGCCTGTACGGTGCACCTGAACGGGCAGCCGGTACGTTCCTGCTCAACCCCGGTGGAGTCGGTAGTTGGTGGTGATGTGACCACCATCGAGGGCCTGGCAAAGGGTGACCAGTTACACGCCCTGCAAGAAGCATGGATTGCCGAGGGTGTACCGCAGTGTGGCTACTGCCAGTCTGGGCAAATAATGAGCGCTGCCCATCTTCTGGCAAGCAACCCGGCGCCTGCCCGGAACGAGATTGTGGCTGCTATGACGGGCAACCTTTGCCGGTGCGGTACCTACTCGCGAATCATTGCCGCGGTTGAGTCGGTGGCTGGAAGCTCTTCAATGGAAGGTTCTCTGGCATACGATGCAGCGGTCGTCGGGGAGGCAAACTGATATGACGATGAACCGACGCGACTTTCTTAAAGTAAGCGCTGGCACGTCCGGCTCCTTGATGTTGTCCCTTTCGCTCCCCGGTTGCTCGGCAATGCCCACGGGTTATACGCAGGAAACCGGTGAGTGGAAGCCGGATGCCTGGCTTGAGATAACGGATAAAGACGAGATTCACTTTACTTTGTCCCGAGTGGAAATGGGGCAGGGTACCTATACCGGGCTTACCACTCTGATCGCAGAAGAACTGGAAGTGGATCCCGAGGCGATTAGCCCCAGGTTTGCGCCTGTAGCGCCGGAATACCGCAACCCTTTGTACAAGCTGCAGCTGACAGGCGGCAGTACCAGCATCGCAACCAGTTGGGAACCGTTGCGCACAGCCGGTGCTTCGGCAAGGCAAATGCTCATTTTGGCGGCCGCAAGAGTGTGGCAGGTAGATGCAGCCGAATGTTCGGCGCACCAAGGCCGGGTGTTGCACCCAAATGGCCTGGATTCCATGCGCTACGGGCAGCTGGTGGAGTTGGCATCCAAGGAAATCATACGCGGTGACATTGCGCTGAAACCTGCCAGTGAGTGGAAGTACATCGGCAAACAGCGGGGCCGGCTTGATGCCCGTGCCAAATCCACTGGTACAGCGGTTTACGGAATAGATGTTGAACTTCCCGATATGGTTTACGGCGTGGTAAGCCGTCCGCCGCGATACGGTGCCCGGGCCAAGACCTTCAATGAGAGTGACGTCCGCGCTATGGCGGGTGTTCTTGATGTGTTTGAAATCGAGCGCGGCGTGGCTATTGTTGCCGACAAGTACTGGCGTGCCCGAAAAGCCCAGGATGCCTTGAACGTAGAGTGGGATTACGCAGATGCCCTGTCGCTTTCCACCGACGAGGTGTTTGCCTCCTACCGACAGGCTGCCGATGAGGATCGCGGAGAGTCCGAGCGTAGCGAAGGCGATTATGAAGCGGCTGTTAGCGATGCAGGGAAAGTATTCGAAGCAGAATACAGCCAACCTTACCTGGCCCACTCAACCCTGGAGCCCATGAACGCAACGGCGTGGTATCGGAATGGCGGCATCGAAGTATGGGCGCCCACGCAGGCTCCTGATCTTGGCCGCATTGCCGCAGCTCGGGTAACTGATCTTTCTCCGAATGATGTCACCATCAATACCACCTTTCTCGGTGGCGGGTTTGGTCGCCGCCTGACCCAGGACTACATCGAGGAAGCGGCGGCGGTCGCTTACCGCGTGAAGAAGCCCGTGAAGGTAATATGGTCGCGGGAAGAAGACACACAGCACGACTTGTACCGCCCGGCCATGCTGCACCGTATGCAGGCTGGCCTTGAGGGTAATCAGCTGACCGGCTGGCATCACCAGATCGTTGGCCCTCAGTTGCTTGACTGGTATGTGCGAAATGCTGCGCCCGCGCAGTATCCCTGGGCGCCCAAGTTCATGTACGACACCCTGGGTAAAGTTGGCTTGCTTGCCGAAGGTATTGCAACGCCCAAGGATATGTCCGCCATTGAAGGGGCCATAGAGTACCCCTACAACGTGGGCAATATAGATATCCGTCACACCCATACCGATCCCGGTGTACCGGTGACCTTCTGGCGGTCAGTGGGTTACTCGCACAATGGTTTTGCCGTTGAAACCTTTATGGACGAACTGGCTCACGAAACCGGAGAAGATCCCTATCAGTTTCGCCGCAAACTGCTGGCGGGCCAACCCCGGCACCTGGAAGTGCTCGATAGAGCGGTGCGACTAGCGGGCTGGGATACGCCTGTTGCGGAAGGCCGCGGGCGAGGCATAGCCTTGTTCAAGAGCTTTGGAACCTTTGTCGCGCAGGTGGTAGAAGCCGGCGTGGAGAATGGAGCCATCAAGGTTTATAAGGTGGCCTGTGCGGTAGACTGTGGCCAAGTGGTTAACCCGCGGATTGTGGAAGATCAGATTGAAGGCGGGATCATCTTCGGGCTGACAGCCGCGTTGTACGGCGAGATAACCTTCGAGAATGGCCAGGTGAAGCAGAGCAACTTCCACGATTATCCGCTGATGCGACAGTATGAACTGCCTGAAGTAACGGTGGATATCGTTCAGAGCACTGAAGCTCCAACAGGGGTCGGCGAGCCTGGTGTACCTCCAGTTATTCCAGCTTTGGGCAATGCGTTGTTCGCTCTGACAGGCAAGCGCCAGCGCAGTTTGCCGTTGAAAGCCGATGCTTGATACCTCAGCTGCACTGGTGGCCGGCGGCCATGAATCGGTGATTAAAGATGTTCTGTTATGGCTTGAGCAGGGCAGGCGGGTGTGGTTATGCACCATTGTGGAAACCTGGGGCTCATCGCCCCGGCCGGCAGGTTCGTGGCTGGCGGTGAGTGACTCGGGACATTGGAGTGGTTCGGTGTCCGGCGGCTGTCTGGAAGAAGATCTCCTGCGCCGCACCGCCGGAGACGGCGCTGACTCCCCAGTCGTTATCGATTACGGAATTACCGATAATGATCGTGATGATTTTCAGCTGCCCTGTGGCGGCCGTATCCGGTTATTGGTAGAGCCACTGGGTGATGCATCAGGAAAAAGCAGCGCAGCAATCGAGCATGTGCGACAGCTGGCTAAAGCGTTGATCCACCGTGAGCCGGTAACCCGCAAGGTCAGCCTGCAAGGTATTGTGGCACTGGAACAGGCGGTATCTGCTGCTCGCCCAGGTGTTGTATTTGATGGAAAAGAGCTGCTTCACACGCTACAACCGGAGTGCAGATTGCTGCTGATCGGAGCCGGAGAGGTAGCGCGTTACGTGGCGGAATTTGCGATCGCTGCTGATTTTACCGTGACCCTTTGTGAGCCTCGGGAAACGTTTGCTTCTGGCTGGGGGCACCAGCACCTGCCACTTGACCGTCGCTTGCCGGACGATCTGATAGCAGAGTCTTTCAACGACATTTGGTGCGGAGTGCTGGCACTGGCCCATGATCCGCGAATAGACGATATGGGCTTACTGGCTGCGTTGCAGTCACCGGCGTTTTACGTGGGTGCTATGGGCTCAAAACGAACATCCGAGACACGGCGGGAACGCCTGGCATCGCTGGGGCTTGAGGAGGCGGCATTGCAGCGCTTACGGGCGCCGATTGGCGTGAACATTCCCAGCAAGACCCCCGCAGAAATTGCCATTTCTGTTGTGGCTGAGCTGATTGCGGCGCGGCATCATTTGCGAACAACCCATGAGCCATTACTTTCACCTTATGGAACCTAAACCGTGTTTGATGTAACCCGATACGCTGTCGCTACCAAATCCATCGTGGATGCCGGATGTTTTCTATACGGGCGCGGCTGGTCGCCGGCCACAAGTAGCAACTATTCCGCCCGCATAGACAGCGAACACCTTGCCATTACTGTATCCGGTCGTCACAAGGGGCAACTGAGTGCAGGGGATGTCATGGTGGTAGACCTTCAAGGCAGGCCGGTGCAAAGTGATTGCCGCGCCTCTGCAGAGACCCTGCTGCACACGGTGCTGTATCAGGTGTTTCCGGATGTTGGGGCAGTCCTTCACACTCACTCTGTTAACGCGACCGTGCTGAGTCGTCTGGTGCCCGCCCGGGAACTTCTTACGTTTGAAGGCTACGAACTGCAAAAAGCCTTTGACGGAGTGGAGACCCATGAGTCAGCGGTGAATATTCCGGTGTTTGATAACACCCAGGACATTGAAGCGCTAGCTCGGGAAACCCGGGAGTGGTTTCTGGAGCACCCTCAGCAGCCCGGCTACCTGATTCGCGGGCACGGACTATACACCTGGGGCAAAACCATGGCGGATTGCCTGCGGCACGTGGAGGCTTTTGAATTTCTGTTTGAATGTGAGCTTGCAACCATGAGGATTCGCCCATGACGACTCTGAGTATTTTTGACGTACATGATCCGGAAGCTGCTCCGGCAGTAACCGAGGACGCTGGTGAAATCGGCCAGTTGCTGCAACGCAAAGGTGTCCGCTTTGAACGCTGGCCAACCCAGGATTTAGCTGCGGATGCAACGCCGGAACAGATTCTGGAAGCCTACAGCCTTGAGATTGCAAAGCTGAAGGCCGAGAGAGGGTTTCAGGCCGCCGATGTGATTAGCTTGAATCCGGATAACCCCCAGAAAGAGGCTTTCCGAAAGAAGTTTCTGGATGAACACACTCACAGCGAAGACGAGGTACGCTTTTTCGTGCGCGGGCAGGGCATATTCTATCTGCATCTTGGTGACCAGGTGTTTGCGGTTCAGTGCCAGAAAAACGACCTGATCAGCGTGCCTGAAGGCACTCGGCACTGGTTTGATATGGGGCCCGAACCGGAGTTTACCTGCATTCGCCTGTTTACCAACCCGGAAGGCTGGGTAGCAGAGTTTACCGGTGAAGATATTGCTGGGCGCTTGCCGCGCTTTGAGGCGCTAGAAGGGGCGACCGTATGATACGGGTGATTCTAACGGATATTGAGGGTACCACCAGCTCAATATCTTTTGTGCACGATGTCCTGTTTCCCTATGCGGCTGAGCACCTGCCAGGATTTATCCGTGAACAGCAGGGTAACCCTGAAGTGTCGGGGCAGCTTGATCTGGTCGCGGATGAAGCCGGTGTAGACCGAGGCGATATTGATGCGCTGATCGAAACGCTGCAAGGATGGATTCGCGAAGACCGTAAGGCAACGTCACTGAAAACGCTTCAGGGCATGGTCTGGGAGCAGGGGTACCAGCAGGGTGAGCTTAAGGGTCATATCTACGAAGATGCCGCACAGTATCTGCAGCAATGGCACGACCGTGGCCTGCGTTTATATGTCTATTCTTCCGGTTCGGTTAAAGCCCAGAAGCTGATTTTTGGCTTCACTACGGCCGGTGATTTCACGCCGTTTTTCTCCGGCTACTTCGACACCCGGATTGGTGGCAAGAAGGAGCCGGAAGCCTACCGCAATATTCTCAGTGAGCTTGGCGTACAAGCCTCGACGATTCTGTTTCTCTCCGATGTCGAAGCCGAACTCGTGGCCGCTGAGACTGCTGGCATGAAAACCGCCTGGCTGGTTCGGGACGGGGAGTTGCCAGAATCTGGGCATTTTGTAGCCCACAATTTCGCCGAAGTGGATGCTGCTCTGCTGCAAAAGCGGTAGCTGTTCGCCAGCGAATGCGGCGGGTGTCAGGAGGTAAACATGTCAGCACTCCGGTCTGCCCGGCTGCTTGGCTCCGCCATAGTCGTGTTGCTGCTGGTTGGTTGTAACCCCTTTTCAGGTGCTCGTTCAATGATGGACGAATACGTGGAGCGGGTCGGCCGGGTGCTGGATGCAAAGCCAGAGTTTTCGGAGATTCCTGCAGCAAAGATTATACCCAGGCGTCGTAACCGCGTACTGCCGATGCCGGATCTGGAATTGGGTATGCTGGACTTCCTGTCGTTATACGGCTGCGAACTACAGTATGTGGTGGGGGAGAAAAACTCCGTCATGGGCAAGGTGATGCAGCCTCTTAATCGCCTGCGCTATGAGGTTCGTTTTATTCGGGCCGCCGGCGAGTGCCTGAAAACGGTAGACAATGAAGCGCTTCAGGATGTTTTACGAAAGGCTATCGTCAGCAAACGTGAATCACTGCCAATTGCCATCTGGAACGCAACCTGGGGCGTGGAAGAAGTAGAAACTCTGTTCACACTCGCTAAGGGTGAGTACCCGGTTGACGTTCAAGACCCACTCACGGATCTTGCCCGGGATGCTCGCCAGTTAAACAAATCAGTGGCGGTGCTTCTTGAGCAGAATCTTGAAGTGGATCTGGGTTTTTGGGGCAAGGTGCATCAGCGTTGGCAAGCGGAATATCGGGCTGGCCAATTGATCAACAGCGCCCGGCTGGTTACTGCTCGCCTCGGGGATGCCACCCGCCTTATTCGCCAACGTCTGGACAACCGGCCGCTGTGCCTCAACGGCAAATCCAATAACCAATCTGACATTGTTCAAGGTATGTTTTTCAGTATTTATATTGGGAAAATACAGCCTTACCTCGCCGATTTGCGGCGTGCCCGTACGGATTTTATAGAACCCTTATCTGAGCTGGCGGTTATGCAGTCAGAGGTCATGCCGCCAGGTTTTCAGGAGTGGAGTCGCTCAACGCTGACGCTGGGTGGCCGGGAAAGCGTGTGGGCTAATCTGGATAACGCCGTAAAAGCCCATACCAAGGCCTGGCAAGCGCTGCTGGAGCAGTGTGGATTGAGGCCCGGGGCATAGCCGCAACTTTCCTTGGGCTAGCTCCCAACTTGTCCCGCTGTCAGCGTTGGCTTGCCGGCGTAACCCTGAGTATTTCTTCAACGGTAGTCAGGCCACTGGCCACTTTCTGGGCGCCGCTTAAACGCAGTGATTTCATGCCTTCCCGATAAGCGTCCAGCCGCAGCTGTTCCAGCTCGCAGTGGTCAGTAATCTGGCTTGTAAGTGCACCCGAAAGCGTCATGATTTCATACACTCCCGCACGGCCAAGGTAGCCGGTATTGCGACATTCCAGGCAGCCCACGGGTTTATGGAACTGTTTTGGCGGCGGAGCTTTCCAGGGCTTGGTCAGGGTTTCCCAAGCCTGGATGTCAACGGGAGCCGGGGCTTTGCAGTGTGGGCACAGAGTTCTAACCAAGCGTTGTGCCATAACCCCTAGCACGGTTGCGCGAATCAGGTAGGGCGGGATGCCCAGTTCCATCATTCGGGTCAGAGCACTTGGGGCGTCGTTTGTGTGCAGTGTGGAGAGTACCAGGTGCCCGGTCAGCGCTGCCTGCACTGCCATTTCGGCGGTTTCCAGGTCGCGGATTTCACCAATCATAATGATGTCCGGGTCCTGCCGCAGAAGGGCCCGGACGCCGCCGGCAAAGGTCAGATCAATATTGGTCTGAACCTGCATTTGGTTGAACGCCGGCTCAACCATCTCGATGGGGTCTTCGATGGTACAAACGTTCAGCTCGGTAGATGCGATCTGTTTCAGGGTGGAATACAAAGTGGTGGTTTTGCCCGAGCCCGTTGGGCCGGTTACCAGCACAATTCCGTGGGGCTTTGAGGTTGTCTCCTGCCAGCGCTCCCGGTCTTCGCGGCTGAACCCCAGCTGTTCGTAGGATTTCAGTAGCACATCCGGATCAAATATCCGCATCACCATTTTTTCCCCGAACGCGGTCGGCATGGTGGCCAGGCGCAGCTCCACTTCACTGTTGTCGGGTTTGCGGGTTTTCAGGCGACCATCCTGGGGCCTGCGTTTTTCAGCGACGTTCAACCGACCCAGAATTTTGAGCCGGCTGGTAATCGCCATTCCCACATGCTCAGGGAACTCGTAAACGCTGTGCAATACCCCATCAATGCGAAAGCGGATGTGGGTCAGCGTGCGCCTTGGTTCAATGTGAATGTCCGATGCGCGCTGATCAAACGCGTACTGTAGTAGCCAGTCGACAATGCGTACAACATGCTGGTCGTTGGCATCCGGGCTGTCACTGGCGCCCAGGTCCAGCAGTTGCTCCAGGTTCTGGTGGCCGGCGCTGTTGCCCTGGGCCTGGCCGCCGCTGGCCTTACTGACAGAGTTTGCCAGCTGATAAAACTCGACGCAGTAGCGGCGGATATCTTCGGGATTAGCCACTACCCGGCGGATATCCTTGCGCACCGCCTGGCGCAAGTTGCCCTCCCAGTCACTTTTAAAGGGTTCGGCACTGGCTACCAGAATTTCGTCGGGCCCTATCTCGACTGCCAGAATGCCATGCCTTTGTGCAAATGCGTAAGACATGACCCGGGCAATCGCAGGCGTATCTATTTTCAAAGGATCAATGTGGTAGTAGGGCTGGTCTGCCCAGTAGGCCAGCCATTGGGTCAACCGTTCGATATCCAGGGTTTTGCCGCTTTGGTCACTGGTGAGCGCTGCAATAGCAACCAGTTCGAGAGGGTGACGCTTTGCTGTCTGGTTGCTGGCGGCGCCGAGGTTGGCAGAAAGAACCCGCTCTGCGTTTTCTTGGCTGATTTCGCCGTCGCCGACCAGCGCCGTGCAGATATCCCGCAGGGTCAGAGTGCTTCGTAGCGGCACAGGTGGCCTTGATGAACGCTCTGTTTTAATGGAATCGGGCATAGGGTGTCACTTTCCGGTATTGAAACATGTCAGCCTGTAACCGGCCGGTTCACTTTCAGATGAATCAGCGCCATGGTGAATAACAGGAAGGTCAGTGTCATGAGGATAACCGGGCCAGGCGCACCCTGACTAAGCCATGAGGAAACCACTGCTTGGGTGAAGTAAAAAATCACAGCAAAGGCTAGCCAGATATAGCCGCGATTGTTGCCACGGAACACAGGTACCGCCAGTGCCAGCAGTGGGATGAGCTTCACCGATAGAATCAACGTTATGGAAACCCCTTCAACCGGTGCAGGGTAAAAGGTTGTAAGTAGCAGGGTTGCCAGTACTGTCAGATAAAGAAATTGGGTTGCCCGCGCAGAGTGCCGGGCTTTGTGGTTATGGAGCATGGTCGGATTCCCGAAAAGTATAAAGTGCTTTACGTTGCGTGGCTGTGTTGGTGTCAGTCTGCCAATTTGAGCGCCAGGTTTGCGAGGCGCTCGCCAAAGAGCTGGCAAAGTGCTTTTTCATGTTTGCTCAGGGGCTGTTGCTCAGCGGTGCCGGCCCAGTGGGTGGGGCCATAAGGCGTACCCCCTGTTGTCGTCTCGCTGAGATTTTTATCTGTATAGGGTATGCCACACAACACCATGCCATGGTGAAGCAGTGGCATCATCATGGTTAGCAGGGTGATTTCCTGGCCGCCGTGCAGGCTTCCGGTTGAGGTAAACGCGCCCGCGGGCTTGCCAGCGAGGGCCCCGCTGAGCCAGAGATCACCCGTGGTGTCCAGAAAGTGTTTGAGCGGCGCTGCCATATTGCCGAACCGGGTAGGGCTGCCGATAGCCAAGCCTGCACAGTGGGCGAGGTCGGACTTACTGGCGTATGGAGCGCCCACATCCGGAACCTGTGCCAGCGAGGCCTCAGTATCGGGTGAGACCACGGGAACGGAGCGTAGCTTAGCCTCAATGCCGGCCACCCTTGCGACACCCCGTCCTATCTGGCTTGCCAGTTCCGCAGTCTGCCCGTTGCGGCTGTAGTAGAGGATCAGAATATAAGGCAGTTTCTCGGACACTTTGGCTTCCTTTAGTCGGCGGTCGTACAATTAAAGAATCGTGAGAATGTTTTCCGGTGGCCGGCCCGCGGCAGCTTTACCATTGGCAAGTACAATTGGCCGTTCAATCAGTTTCGGGTTTGCTACCATAGCAGCAATGAGTTGTTCGCGGCTCAGATCTGGGTTGTCCAGGCCAAGTTCCTTGAATTCGTTTTCGCCGGTGCGCATCAGTTCGCGGGGCTGGTAGTTGAGCGCCACAAGAATATCGGAAAGTTCCTGCTCTGTTGGAGGTGTTTCCAGGTAGCGTATAATCTCCGGCTCAATACCCTGTTCTGACAGCAGCTCAAGAGCCTGACAAGATTTTGAACAGCGGGGGTTGTGGAAAATTTGGATGGGTTCTGTCATGTTCGTGCCTGTTTGTTGAAATGGAGCCGCAATTGTTTGTGGCGAGCAGTCTAACAGGAGGTTTTCCCTTGCAGAACCCTGTCATCCGCCGGTTACCCCGGGGGGCAGTCGTTATAGTAGCGCTGGTCTTTATGGCTTTACTGGCGGGCTGTCAAAAAGTTGAGCTGGAAAGGGCGGAAGGCCCGAAACTGGCGTGGAACGATCTACGCGGCCAATGGGTATTGGTTAACTATTGGGCTGAATGGTGCAAGCCCTGCCTGGAAGAAATTCCGGAACTGAATGAACTGGACAAGGCGCCGGATATTACCGTTCTTGGGGTAAATTTTGACGATGTAAAGGGCGAAGCTCTGGTGGATCTGGGTAAGCGTATGGGCATTGAGTTCACCATGCTCGCACAAGACCCTGGCCCTGAATTTGACTGGAAACTCCCGGTTGCCCTACCGGCAACGTTTATTGTGAACCCCGATGGAAACCTTCTGGAAGCCCGCTTTGGCCCCCAGACGGAAGAAGATATACGCGCATTGATTGGCGGCTGAATGCCGCAGGTTTTTTCAGGTGCTTTTTTAGCCGGCACTCATTTTCAGATTTTCCAATGAATATACATGCAGGAACCAGCTGACGTTATGTCGCAGACTTTTGTACACCTTCGCGTGCACTCCGAACACTCCATGGTGGACGGCCTTGTTCGGGTCAAACCGCTGGTCAAGCGCGTTGTAGAGCTGGGCATGCCCGCCGTCGGGCTTACAGAGCAGTCCAATATGTGCTCCCTGGTTCGGTTTTATAAAGCGACAACCGGTGCCGGAGTGAAGCCCGTCATAGGTGCGGATCTTTGGTTGGAGAACCCCGACGAACCTGAGAATCCGTTCCGCCTCACTCTGCTGGCCCGGGACAATCAGGGCTATCTCAATCTCACAGAAATCATTTCACTTGGGTATACCCAGGGGCAGCGCTACGGCAAGCCAATTATTCAGCGCGAATGGCTGGAGAGCAGGGCTGGCGGCCTTATTGCCATGTCTGGCGCCAAAATGGGTGATGTGTGCAAAGCGTTACTGGCTGACAAGCCAATGCTTGCAAAAGCGCGAGCTGAATACTGGATGAACCTCTACCCTGGGTCTTATTATCTGGAGCTGCAGCGAACTGGCCGGCCAGGTGATGAAGACTGCTTGCACATGAGCGTTGAGCTGGCGGAAAAACTCGGGCTCCCTGTTGTCGCAACGAACGACGTACACTTTCTGGAAGCCGACGACTTCGAGGCCCATGAGGCCCGGGTCTGCATTGGTGAAAGCCGGGCGCTAGACGATCCACGCCGTGATCGACGCTTCAGCGATCAACAATACCTCCGCAGTGCGGAGGAAATGATCGAATTGTTCAGTGATATTCCTGAAGCTATTGAGAATACCCTGGAGATAGCGAGACGCTGCTCGGTGACCGTGCGTATGGGCGAGTACTTTCTGCCTAATTACCCGGTGCCCGAAGGCATGACCATGGACGATTACTTTCGCCAGGTCTCGGAGGAAGGGCTGGAAGATCGCCTGGCCAAAACCCTCCCCAAGGACGACCCCGAATACGACAGCAAGCGCGAAGCCTACTATAAGCGGCTGAATTTCGAGCTGGATATCATCATCCAGATGGGGTTCCCTGGCTACTTCCTGATCGTGATGGACTTCATTAAGTGGGCCAAAAATAACGGTGTGCCGGTGGGGCCAGGCCGTGGTTCTGGTGCCGGTTCTCTGGTGGCTTATGCCCAGCTGATTACTGATTTGGATCCGCTGCAATACGATTTGCTGTTCGAGCGCTTCCTGAACCCTGAGCGGGTATCCATGCCCGACTTCGACGTCGATTTTTGTATGGAGGGCCGGGATCGCGTTATTGCCTACGTGGCTGAGAAGTACGGTCGGGAAGCGGTTTCTCAGATTATTACCTTTGGAACCATGGCCGCCAAGGCGGTGGTGCGGGACGTTGCCCGGGTTCAGGGCAAGTCCTATGGCCTTGCAGACAAATTGTCTAAAATGATTCCCTTCGAAGTGGGCATGACCCTGGTCAATGCCGTTGAGCAAGAGCCCGCGCTTAAAGAGTTTCTGGAGCAGGATGAAGAGGCCCAGGAAATCTGGGAAATGGCGCTCAAGCTTGAAGGTGTGTGCCGGAACGCCGGCAAACACGCTGGTGGTGTAGTGATCGCGCCCACCAAGATCACCGACTTCTCGCCGCTGTACTGTGATGATGAAGGCGGCAGCTTGGTGACCCAGTTCGACAAGAACGATGTGGAAGAAGCCGGGTTGGTTAAGTTCGACTTTCTGGGTCTGCGAACACTGACCATCATCGATTGGGCCTTGAAGATGATTAACCCACGGCGGGAAGGCCGTGGCTTGGCACCGCTGGATATAAACGAGATTCCTCTCGTAGATGCCCGCTCATTCGAGATGCTGAAAAAGGCCGAGACCACTGCCGTATTCCAGCTGGAATCCCGCGGCATGAAGGATTTGATCCGTCGGCTCCAGCCAGATTCCCTTGAAGATATGATCGCACTGGTAGCGTTGTTTCGGCCTGGACCGCTGCAATCGGGCATGGTTGACGACTTTATCGACCGTAAGCACGGCAAGCAGCCGATGTCGTTCCCGCATCCGGATTACCAATACGAAGGCCTGAAGCCAGTTCTGGAGCCCACCTACGGGGTCATCCTTTACCAAGAGCAGGTTATGCAGATTGCTCAGGTAATGGCCGGCTACTCCCTGGGTAACGCCGACATGCTGCGCCGCGCCATGGGTAAGAAAAAACCCGAGGAGATGGCAAAGCAGAAGCAGTTTTTCCTAGATGGTTGCGAAGGTAATGGCATCAATAAGACCCTCGCGGAAAACATTTTTGATTTGGTTGAGAAGTTTGCCGGCTACGGCTTCAACAAATCCCACTCTGCGGCCTACGCGTTGGTGTCTTATCAGACCCTGTGGCTGAAGGCCCACTACACGGCCGAGTTCATGGCTGCAGTACTGACTGCGGATATGCAGAACACGGATAAAGTAGTCACGCTGGTTGAGGAGTGCCGCAACCTCAAGCTGGACTTGGTGCTGCCAGATGTAAGCCGTTCGGAATATACCTTCACCGTTAACGATGAAGGTCAGGTTGTTTATGGTCTTGGTGCCATCAAAGGGTTGGGAGAAGGGCCTATTCAGGCCATTGTAGATGGCAGGGCCGACGGCGAACCCTATCTGGACATATTCGACTTCTGCCGCAAGGTAGATCTCAAAAAAATCAACAAACGTGCTATGGAGGCCATTATCCGTTCTGGCGCCATGGATAAGCTTGGCGCCAGTCGCGCACAGCTTATGGCTAGCGTTCCGAAAGCGGTGCAGCAGGCGGATCAGCAATCCCGCAACGAATCCGTGGGTATGATGGATATGTTCGGGGAAATGCTCGAAGCCAGTGATGGAGGCGACCCGTATGCAGATGTGGCCGATGTGCGGGAGTGGCCTGAAAAGCAACGCCTGAAGGGTGAAAAAGATACCCTTGGCCTCTACCTCACGGGCCACCCGTTCGACGAATACGAGCGGGAAGTTCGGCGCTTTGTGCGCTCATCCATTGCTGATCTCAAACCCAATAAATCACCGCAACGGGTGGCGGGGCTAGTGATTGCGCAGCGAACCATGAAAACCCGCACAGGTTCAACCATGTGCTTTATTACCCTGGATGATCGTAGCGCGCGAATTGAAGCTACGTTGTTTTCCGAGGCTTTTTTTGAACATCGGGAGCTACTGCAATCAGATCAAGTGATTGTGGTTGAAGGTCAGGTGAGTCACGATGATTACTCTGGCCAGATGAAAATGCGTGTTAACTCCGTAATGGACGTGCCCAGTGCTCGCAAGCAGTTTAGTCGGGGTTTGAAGTTGAACCTTCAGGCGGACCAGCTGCAGAACGGTCTGCTGGATAAAATCGATAGCACGCTGCGGCCATTTCGTTGCGAAGGTAGCCCGGTCTGGATCGAATACAGCAGCCCACAAGCCAGTACGCGAATCGAGCTGGGAGAGGCCTGGCGTGTGCAGCCGGACGACAATCTATTGTTGGAATTGAAGCACCTGGTGGGCGACCAGTGCGTAGAACTGGTCTATGATTGAGTGAATAAGGCAAAGAATTGCACGGAAGGTTAAATTTTTGTCAGATTGCGGACTCATACCAATGTCCGCTTTAGCCATGACCCGGGCACTGCTATCTTTGTTACAAATTCTGTACTGGCGGCGCGTTGTCCCGCCTGGCGATAAAATGATGGAACATCATGAACCCTAACTATCTGGATTTTGAACAGCCGATTGCCGACCTTGAAGCCAAAATTGAAGAGCTTCGTATGGTGGGCAACGACACAGACATTAATATTTCTGATGAAATTACACGGCTGAAAAAGAAAAGCGTCAGCCTGACGGAGAGCATATTCTCTGACCTGCACCCTTGGGATGTCGCCCGCCTCGCGCGACACCCGCGTCGGCCTTATACCTTTGATTACATCGATATGATCTTTGAAGATTTCGATGAGCTCCACGGCGACCGACGCTATGCAGACGACCAAGCCATTGTGGGTGGTACTGCTCGGCTGAATGACACACCTGTGATGGTTATCGGCCACCAGAAGGGCCGGGAAGTGCGGGAGAAAGTGAAACGCAACTTTGGTATGCCGCGTCCCGAAGGTTACCGCAAAGCCTTGCGCCTGATGGAAATGGCGGAACGCTTCAGAATGCCCATTCTTACGTTTATAGACACTCCAGGCGCCTACCCTGGCATTGGTGCTGAAGAGCGAGGCCAGAGTGAGGCTATTGCGTTCAACCTGGCTGTTATGTCTCGGCTCAAAACACCCATTATTTCAACCGTAATCGGTGAGGGTGGTTCTGGCGGGGCATTGGCCATTGGCGTATGCGATCAGCTGAATATGCTGCAGTATTCCACCTATGCGGTTATATCGCCGGAAGGTTGTGCGTCCATTCTCTGGAAAAGTGCCGAGTATGCCTCTTTGGCTGCAGAAGCTATGGGCGTGACTGCTGATCGGCTTAAGGCTTTGGGGTTGGCTGATAATGTGATTACTGAGCCCCTTGGTGGAGCCCATCGGAGCCCCGAAAAAACGGCCGAAGCTCTGCGTGAAACCTTAGCCAACGGTATGGCAGAGCTTAGCCGTTTACCTCTGGATGAGTTGGTATCTCGGCGGTATGAGCGGTTAACCCGCTATGACACCGGGCGCTAAGCCTGCATCCGGATATGTCTTTCCGGAGGCTTTGAGCACGTCGGTGAAGGCCGTTTCCGGCTACCGGCGGCTCTGGGTTGCCTTAAGTGGCGGCCTGGATTCTACCCTCCTTTTACACCTCGCCGCGCTCTGTCATTCAGACGTGCGGGCGGTGCACATCAATCATCAACTTCAAGCTAATGCTGGGGAGGCAGAAGCCTTCTGCCGCAACCTGTGCACCGAGTTGGGCGTGCCTCTTACTGTCCGGCCGGTGTCGGTTCAGCTGGGCGCAGGCCCAAGCGAAGGTCTTGAGGAAGCAGCACGCAAGGCTCGTTACAGTGCGTTCGAAGCGCTTCTGGAATCTGGTGATGTTCTGCTGATGGCCCATCATGGAGATGATCAAGCCGAAACGGTGCTTTTCCGAATGTTTCGTGGCAGCGGCGTGGCAGGCCTTGCTGGCATGCCCGAGAGTCGTCCGCTGGGGAAGGGCTGCCTTGCCCGGCCGTTGCTAGGCTTTGAGCGATCAGAGCTCGAGCGCCACGCCCAGTTGGCCGGCCTCTCGTGGATTGAAGATCCGAGCAATGCAAATCAGCGATTTGATCGCAACTTTCTTCGCCTTAGTATTCTGCCAGCCGTAAAAAAACGCTGGCCGGAACTGAATCGCCGCCTTCAGCACAGTATGGGCGCCTGTCTGGAGAGCGATTTTTTAAGCCAGAGGCTGGCGGAATTGCATTGGCAAATGTTGGGAGGGCATAGGCGGCGTCTTCCGGTCGCAGGCCTGAACTCCCTTGCCCAAGCGGAACAGAAAAATCTCCTGCGCTGGTGGATCCAGCAAGCACAGTACCGCCCCCCCTCAATTCGCGACTGGACGCAGGTGCTCCATGATCTATTGCAGGCGGCGGATGATCGGTCTCCTGAATTGCAGGCACATGGTTACAGTCTGCGGCGCTTTCGAAGCGAACTGTACCTGGTGCCTGAGCAAGCTGATTTACCGGAAGGACCGGTAGTGCTTGAGCCGGGCCAGTCAATAACCTGGGGTGAGTGGAGGATCGAGCTGGCACCCGCAGCTACTGTGAAAACAGACACGCCGCCAATACGGATATGTACGAGGCAGGGTGGAGAGCGTATCCGTTTTTGTGCAGAAAGCCCCTCTAAATCACTGAAAAAATGGCTTCAGGAACAAGCCGTTCCGCCATGGGAAAGACACCGCCTGCCCCTGATTTTCGGGGGCCTGGAGGGTGAGCGTGAACTGATCGCTATTGGCGATTTATGGCAATCTGAACAATACTGCGGAAGCGCCCCTGCGGCCGGCTGGCAGCTGATTGTAGAGCGGGATTGTAATTGAGTCGCTGAGGGCTTTCTGGTAGTCTGGCGTCCCATCTTGAGATGACAATCTCCCTCCTTCACAGAACCTGACAATCATGGAATCTGCATGACGCGTTATATTTTCGTCACCGGCGGTGTTGTGTCCTCACTTGGGAAAGGAATCGCATCGGCCTCTTTGGCTGCGATCCTTGAGGCACGCGGCCTGAAGGTCACTATGCTCAAGCTGGACCCGTACATCAACGTGGATCCGGGTACCATGAGCCCGTTCCAGCACGGCGAAGTCTTCGTTACCGAAGACGGTGCTGAAACCGACCTAGACCTTGGTCACTACGAGCGCTTCATCCGTACACCGATGAGCCGTCGCAATAACTTTACAACTGGCCGTGTATACGAAGAGGTCATCCGCAAAGAGCGTCGCGGTGATTATCTTGGTGGAACCGTGCAGGTGATTCCTCACATCACTGACGAGATTAAACGTCGTGTGGTTGAAGGCGCCGCAGGTGCTGATGTGGCTTTGGTTGAGGTGGGCGGTACCGTTGGCGATATAGAGTCCCTGCCGTTCCTTGAGGCTTGCCGCCAGCTGAAGGTTGAGGTGGGCTCCACCCGTGCACTGTTCATGCACCTTACATTGGTGCCTTACATTGCCACGGCTGGCGAGATCAAAACCAAACCGACCCAGCATTCTGTGAAAGAAATGCGCTCCATAGGTTTGCAGCCAGATGTTTTGCTGTGCCGCTCCGATCATGATGTAGACGTTAGCTCACGCCGAAAAATTGCGCTGTTCACGAACGTGGAAGAGCGTGCTGTTATCCCGATGCGCGATGCGAAATCCATTTATGCAATTCCACGGATGTTGCACGAGCACGGCCTGGATCAGCTTGTTGTTGAGCGCTTCAACCTTGATGCACGCGAGGCAGATCTCAGTGAGTGGGATAACGTCGTTGAATCACTGATGAACCCGGAGCATGAAGTGACCATTGCCATGGTTGGCAAGTACATGGAGCTGCTTGAAGCCTACAAGTCACTGATTGAATCCCTGCTTCATGCCGGCATTAAGACCCGGACCAAAATCAAGATTAATTACATTGATTCTGAAGACATTGAGCGCGATGGCACTCAGGTGCTTGAGAGTGCCGATGCTATTTTGGTACCTGGTGGCTTTGGCGAACGCGGCGTGGAAGGCAAAATCCGTACTGTACAGTACGCTCGTGAGAACAAGGTTCCGTACCTTGGCATTTGTTTGGGCATGCAAGTGGCCGTTATTGAATACGCGCGTAACAAGGCCGGCCTGGTGGATGCCCACAGTACTGAGTTCCGTGAGCACACACCGGAGCCGGTGGTTGGCCTGATTACCGAGTGGCTGGATGCGACGGGTGAGCGCGAAGAGCGTACCGGCGCTTCCGATCTTGGCGGCACGATGCGCCTGGGCGCACAGGACTGTGTGCTTACCGAAGGCTCAAACATTGCCAACTGCTATGGCAGAAAAACCATTCGCGAACGCCATCGTCATCGCTACGAGGTGAACAACCACTTTCTGCCGCAACTGGAGGCAGCAGGGCTGTTGGTTTCAGGGCGCTCTACCGATGGCAAATTGGTAGAAGTGGTGGAGGTTGCCGATCACCCATGGTTTGTCGCCTGTCAGTTTCATCCGGAATTTACCTCCACGCCTCGCGACGGTCACCCGCTGTTCAAGGGCTTTGTGGAAGCAGCGTTGGCCAAGCGTAAGGAATCCTGATTATGGCTCAGAGCACAGTTACAGTTGCAGATATTGATATTGCCAATCACAAGCCGTTTGTACTATTTGGCGGTATGAACGTGTTGGAATCCCGCGATCTGGCATTTGAGGTGGCTGAAAGTTACGTTGAGGTTTGTCGTAAGCTGGGCATTCCTTACGTATTCAAAGCCTCTTTCGATAAGGCGAACCGTTCTTCTGTGACCTCCTTCCGGGGGCCGGGACTGGACAAAGGCTTGCAGATATTGGCCGATATCAAGAGCAAGTACGGTGTTCCGATTATTTCTGATGTTCATGAAGCAGCACAGGCAGCGCCTGCGGCAGAGGTGTGTGACATCATCCAGCTACCCGCATTTTTGAGCCGCCAGACTGATTTGGTTGTGGCCATGGCAAAGACCGGCGCGGCAATCAATATCAAAAAGGCCCAGTTTCTGGCGCCGCAGGAAATGAAGCACATTGTTAACAAGTGTGCAGAGGCAGGAAACGACCGGGTGATTTTGTGCGAGCGGGGCAGTAGCTTCGGGTACAACAACCTTGTTGTCGACATGCTTGGCTTTGGCATCATGAAGTCCATGAATGTGCCGGTTATGTTTGATGTGACCCATTCGCTGCAAATGCCAGGCGGTCGTGCAGATTCTGCCGGTGGCCGTCGTGCCCAGGTGACCGATCTGGCATTGGCAGGCATGTCTCAGGGGTTGGCGGGATTATTCCTGGAGGCCCACCCGAACCCGGATGAGGCCAAATGCGATGGGCCTTGTGCGCTTCGCTTAAGCCAGTTGGAGCCGTTCCTGCAGCGCGTGAAAGCCGTTGATGATCTTGTAAAGAGTTTTAAACCTATCGACACCGCCTGAATGGCGGTGTTTGTGTTTTAGCCTTGGTGGCACGAGCAAGCTGGTAGGGCCTTACGAAACACGCTGTGAATACGTCCATGTACGCTTGGCTACGCCATCCATGGCTTCGCACAGTTTCGTAAGGCCCTACCAGCTTGCTCTTGATCTAACTTTCTTAATGACCTTTGTAATTGAACACTTGGAGACTCCTTAGAATGACCAAGATTGCCAATATTAAAGCCCGTGAGATTCTGGATTCTCGTGGCAACCCTACCGTAGAAGCAGACGTGATTCTGGAAGATGGAACCCTTGGCCGCGCTTGTGCACCGTCTGGCGCGTCTACAGGCTCTCGCGAAGCGCTGGAACTGCGCGATGGTGATGCGGCCCGTTATTTGGGTAAGGGCGTGCTTAAGGCAGTTGAGATCATTAACGGCAAAATCTGTGATGCGCTGAAAGGTAAAGATGCCGCAGACCAGCGTGGGCTGGATAACATTATGCTGGAGCTGGATGGCACAGAGAATAAAGCCAATTTGGGTGCGAATGCTATTCTGGCGGTATCCTTGGCAGCAGCAAAAGCGGCAGCCGAGTCTCTGGGTAAGCCGCTTTACGAACATATTGCTGACATCAACGGCACCTCTGGCAAGTTCAGCATGCCTGTGCCGATGATGAATATTCTGAACGGTGGTGAGCACGCGGATAACAACGTGGATATCCAGGAGTTCATGGTGCAGCCGGTTGCTGCCAAGAGCTTTGCAGAAGCTCTGCGCATTGGTGCCGAAATCTTCCACAGCTTGAAGAAAGTACTGCAAGCTCAAGGCCTGAACACGGCGGTGGGTGATGAGGGCGGCTTTGCGCCCAACTTGCCTTCTAACGAAGCGGCTCTGGCTATTATCAAGGAAGCCGTTGAAAAGGCGGGCTACAAGCTTGGTACAGACATTACCCTGGCTTTGGACTGCGCGGCGTCTGAATTCTACAAGGACGGCCAGTACGTGCTGGCTGGCGAAGGAAAGAGCTTTGATTCGGCAGGCTTTGCCGATTACCTGGCTGGCCTGGCTGAGCGTTATCCCATTGTGTCTATCGAAGATGGCATGGATGAGAGCGACTGGGACGGCTGGAAGGTTCTGACTGACAAAATTGGCAGCAAGGTACAGCTAGTGGGTGATGATCTGTTTGTCACCAATACCAAGATTCTCAAGCGCGGTATCGATACGGGTGTGGGCAATTCCATTCTGATCAAGTTCAACCAGATTGGAAGCCTGAGTGAAACTCTGGATGCCATCAAGATGGCACAGGATGCCGGCTTTACGGCGGTTATTTCTCATCGTTCTGGTGAAACCGAAGATACGACCATAGCGGATCTAGCGGTAGCCACTTGTGCGGGCCAGATCAAGACAGGCTCTCTTTGCCGTTCGGACCGGGTTGCCAAGTACAACCAGTTGCTGCGTATTGAAGAAGTGCTGGAAGGTAAGGCGCCTTATCGTGGTTTGAGTGAAATTAAAGGGCAAGGCTGATATTAAAGGCTGTCGCGTTTTGAATGAAGATTTATTCACGATGGCCTTTTTTACCAATCAGTTAGAAGAATTTGTTGCTAATCTACTCTAAGGTCTATACTCAACGCCTGACGTTGAATTTTTGATCGGTAAACTCCTGAACGGAATCGGTATAGATAATGAAGTTGCTCTGGGCTTTCATGGTTGTTCTCATTCTCCTGCTGCAGGTGCGCCTGTGGGTCGGGGAAGGCAGCTTTGCGCAGGTCTGGACGCTGGAGCAATCGATTGCCGAGCAGCGTGAGGAGAATGCAGAGCTGTCTACCCGCAATGAGCGCTTGTATGCGGAGGTGCGAAACCTTCGCAATGAGCAGGGTGCGGTGGAAGAGCGGGCCCGGATGAACCTTGGGTTGATTCGCGACGATGAGACCTTTTTTCTTGTTGTTGAGCAGTGATTTCCGGGTATGGAGTTCAGAGCGCCGGGTAAGCCTTTTCCGGGAAACGCTACGAGCACATCCATGTGCGCTTGACGGAGGCCATCCCTGGCCACCGACATTCCCGGAAAAGGCTTACCCGCCGCTCTCCAGGCATTGTGCGAAAACTCTATGACTTCTCCAAAACTCTGGTTGATTGTCCCCGCCGCTGGCATTGGCCAGCGCATGCAGGCCGAGCGTCCCAAGCAATACCTCCGTATTAATAGCCGTTATATTCTCGATATCACGCTATCTCGATTGTTGGATTCCGGTCTTTTTTCTGGGTGTATGGTTCCGTTGAATGTTGCCGATCATTGGTGGCAGAACACCGAAGCCAGTAAAGATGATCGTATTCAAACCTGCGGCGGTGGTGCAGAGCGGGCAAACTCTGTTCTCTCGGCACTTCACGCACTGAAAGAGCAGGTTGCGACAGATGACTGGGTGTTAGTGCACGATGCGGCTCGCCCTTGTGTGCATCCGGCCGATCTTGCGAATCTGGTTTCAACGCTGTGTGATCATCCTGTGGGTGGTCTTCTGGCAGCTCCCGTAGCGGATACACTGAAAAAGGCAGAGTCGAACGGCTTGCCTGAAGTTATTGAGACAGTAGATCGCAGCCAGCTTTGGCGAGCGCTTACGCCTCAGATGTTTCGTTACTCCATGTTGGTTGATGCGCTGGAGGCGGCTTTGACGGAAGGGCTGCCGGTTACGGATGAGTCCTCTGCCATGGAGTTTTCCGGTAACATGCCGGTTCTTGTGGAAGGTCGGCCGGATAATATCAAGATTACCGTACCCGCTGACCTGGACCTTGCTGGCTTTATTCTTAGCCGGTTCTGAGTTTTCTGGATTTTCCCGGAGTTATTTATGCGAATTGGTCAGGGCTTTGATGTTCATGCCTTCGGCGAAGGCGAGGCCGTTGTTCTTGGTGGTGTTTCCATACCTTACAGCCAGGGCTTAAAAGCCCACTCTGATGGCGATGTGTTGCTGCACGCTCTGGCGGATGCTCTGTTGGGTGCGGTTGCGCTGGGAGATATTGGTCACCTGTTTCCGGATACCAGTAACGAGTGGGCGGGCGCGGATAGCAGGGATCTGCTGCGTCGAGTTATGGCTCGGGTGGCGGAAGAGGGCTTTGGCGTTCTGAATCTCGATACGACGATCATTGCCCAGGCACCCAAAATGGCGCCACATATTGAGGCTATGCGCTTGAACATTGCGGAGGATTTAGGCATTCCGGCCAGTCGTGTGAGTGTAAAAGCGACCACGAGCGAGAAGCTGGGTTTTACTGGGCGTGGTGAGGGGATCGCCTGCCAGGCTGTGTGTTTGCTTGAGCCGGTGGCGTTGTGAACGATTCCGAGGCTAATGCAAAAAGCTGGCGGTTAGACTGGCCTGTCTCAGGTGGTTCGCGGGTAGCCCGGGTTCAGCTAAAAACTGCACCGGAAGATTTCAGGGTTAGTGAGGTGTTGGATGAATTCCCGGAACAAGGGGAGTCATCCGGTGACATTAACGTTACCGGTGAGGGTGAGCACCTGTGTTTGCGCATTGAGAAAACCGGTGATAATACAGAGTTTGTGGCGCGTGAGCTGGCTACCAACGCGGGCTGTCGATCATTTGATGTTGGGCTTTGCGGGCTCAAAGACCGCCATGCGGTAACCAGCCAATGGTTCAGCCTTTATCGTCCCGGTATGATGGACGATGATACGGCGTTGATTGAGCAGATTTTGGAGCGCTGGCCGGTAAAAGCGGCCCATCGTAGCGTACGAAAATTACGCCGTGGCGATCATCAGGGCAACCACTTTGTGATCACACTTCGACAGGTAAGCGCAGAACGCGAGGCTGTTGAACACGCGCTTGAACGTCTGAAGATGCAGGGCGCGCCTAATTACTTTGGCCCTCAGCGTTTCGGCTTTGCCGGTGGCAATCTTGATCAGGCGGTTCGTATTGATCCTTCAGCACTGAACCGCCGTGGCGGGCAGGGTAGGCGCGGGGGCCGGGGGAAGGGTAAATCGGGCGGTGGCAGAGATGACCGGAAAAACGTATTGTACTTTTCGGCAGCCCGCTCTTGGTTGTTTAATGAGGTTCTCGCTTCACGGGTGGCGGATGGCACCTGGCAGACACCCATGTCGGGCGAACCCGGCGAGCACGCGACCGGCCCACTGTGGGGCGATGGTGGCACAAGTGCCAGCGGCGAGGCAGAGCAGTTAGAGCGTGGCACCGTGGCACAGACACCGGAACTGGCTTGCCTGTTTTCGGTGACCCGAATGAAGCCCGAGCGTCGCCCGTTGGTGGCCATGGCAAAAGGTCTCAGCTGGATCTGGCTTGATGATGGTGAATTGAAACTGGACTTCTTTCTTGAGCCAGGCCAGTACGCCACCACGGTTTTAGGTGATATTTTTGAGCTTGAGGACATGAGCCTCAGCCAACATAACAAACAACACGGCTAGCTGTTTTTGGTTGGCTATTGTGTGGCTAGCTAATATCTGGAGAGTACTTTGCGTATTCTGTTATCAAACGATGACGGTGTTCATTCACCGGGGTTGGTCGCCCTCTATGAAGGCCTTAGCGGCCTGGGTGACCTTGAAGTGGTTGCACCGGATCGGGATCACAGTGGGGCGAGTAACGCCTTGACGCTTAACCGCCCACTAACGGTTGAGAAACATCCCAATGGTTTCCGGTCTATCGACGGTACGCCTACAGATTGTGTGCATCTGGCGGTTAACGGGCTGTTTAATGAGCCTTTCGATCGGGTGGTTTCGGGCATCAATACCCACGCCAACCTGGGTGACGATATTATTTATTCCGGCACCGTAGCTGCTGCAACGGAAGGTCGCCACCTTGGGTTACCGGCTATTGCCGTGTCTTTGGTAAGCGAGGGACGTAATCATTACGACACCGCAGCCAGAGTCGTACGCATGCTTCTCGAAAGCGAGAGCCCTTTTGTTTTAGGGCCACGTTCCATTTTGAATGTGAATGTGCCAGATATTCCCTGGGAAGAGCTTGCAGGTTTTCGCGTAACCCGGCTGGGCGATCGCGAGCGGGCGGAGGGTGCTGTGCCAATGACCTGCCCGCGGGGTAAGGAGCGTTACTGGATAGGCGCTGCCGGGAAGGGCGGTGACGCTGGCCCCGGAACCGACTTTCACGCGGTTTCACAAGGGTATGTCTCGCTCACGCCGGTTCACATTGATATGACTCGCCACGAAGCGCTGGTGTCTCTCAGAGCCTGGGTGGACTCCCTTCAGGCATCCATGGGGGATGGTGCGTGAGTGGTGCGCTTCAAGGTATAGGGATGACATCCCGACGCACGCGTATGCGCTTGGTGCAGCGCCTCAAAGAATCGGGCATCGAGTCAGACCGCGTACTGGAAGTTATGGGGCAGATACCGCGCCATATTTTTCTGGATGAAGCACTGTCGCATCGGGCATACGAGGACACGTCGCTGCCAATCGGTTATGGCCAGACCTTGTCTCAGCCTTACATCGTTGCTCGAATGACCGAGCTGTTGCTCAGGCATGAACCCGCCAGGGTGCTGGAGTTGGGCACAGGGTCTGGTTACCAGACCGCTGTATTATCGCAACTGTTTGATCAAATATACAGTGTTGAGCGCATCAAGCCCCTTCAGGATCGCGCCCGGGATCGGTTGCGTCAAATGAGTATCCGGAATGTCATGCTCAAACATGCAGATGGTGGCATGGGGTGGCCAGAAAGAGGGCCGTTTGATGGGATTATTGTTACCGCCGCTCCCATGGAGGTGCCAACCGAACTGCTGGATCAGCTTGCAGATGGTGGCGTTTTGATTGCACCGGTTGGTGAAGAGCATCAGGTGCTTGTTGAGGTACTCCGTAACGGTGAGAAATTTGAGCGTCGCGAACTGGAACCTGTTCGCTTTGTGCCCCTTCTGGGCGGAGTTGTACGTTGATCGACACACAGCGGGAATCTCATAAGCAAAACGTCGAACGCACACAACACCCCGCCTCGGTGTTTTTGAGAGGCATGGCAATGGGCGCTGCGGATATCGTCCCCGGAGTTTCCGGCGGCACCATCGCATTTATAACGGGTATCTACTTTCGGCTTCTGGAAGCGGTTAATGCTGTCCCTGGTGCTATAGTCCGTGATCTGCTCCGGGGTAAGCTGGCAACCTTTTGGCAGGCCTGTGATGGCACCTTTCTCAGCACTTTGTTGATGGGAATTCTTGTCAGCATTGCAACGCTGGCTTCAGCCATCGGCTTTTTGCTTGCGGAGTATCCCATCTTGATCTGGAGTTTTTTCTTCGGGCTTATTCTGGCGTCGGTTTGGCATATTGGCCGTCAAGCACGACACTACCGTGCCACACTGCTTATACCTCTTGTTGTCGGCATTGCTGCGGCCTGGTGGATCACAACCTTGTCTGTTGGCCAGCTTGACCCCTCTGCACCGGCATTTTTTGCCGCCGGCGCTGTGGCCATATGCGCAATGATATTGCCCGGGATTTCCGGCAGTTTCATTCTGGTTTTAATCGGCATGTACACACCTGTTCTTGCGGCCATCAAATCCTTTGATATCGGCTTTTTACTGCTATTCATGGCAGGCTGCTTAGTAGGGCTGCTGTCCGTCGCCCGGCTTATTACGTGGGCATTTCAAAAGTATCACGACCCTGTGCTTGCTCTGCTGACAGGCTTTATGATTGGCGCACTGAATAAGGTCTGGCCCTGGAAGGAAACCCTCAGTTGGCGAACCAACAGCTCAGGTGAACAGGTGCCGCTGAGTGAGGTGAGTATCAGCCCAGGTGCATTTGCAGATATTTCCGGTCAGGATCCGCAGATTGCTTTGGCTGTGGTCATGGCTTTTGCTGGCGTTGTACTTGTTTTGCTGGTTGAGTGGTTTGGTGGGCGCCACCAGCAGGCCTCGTCGGTACCTGATAGCACCCCATGAAATGGTGTTACCTTTTTGGGCATAGGAATGTTCCTGCCCGTAACAAAGGATGGAACGGGTAACAGAGATGAGCGGTGAGTAACTTGGATTTGTTTTTGAAATATGCAATAAATTAGCGAGTTACTTTTGAAACTTCAGGATCTTCTTTGAACAGATTCAGAGCCTATACACATCTCAAATAACCGGGCAGTGTTATTCCTGTGAGATTATTACGTGGGTCAGCTCCAGCCGCGTTGTCGGCCTCCCCGCGGTTCCCCTTCGGTGCCCGGTCTTTCTTGTGGGTTTCTGAAACGGCTAGGTTTTTGTCCGTTTTACTCGCACTGCTGCTTCTTTTTGGTGCCATAAGTGGTTGCAACACCCAGGCGCTTCACCAGGATGATATCTACAACCCGCCGGTATATTGGGGCCGTCATGTGGTGCGTCAAGGCGAGACGCTGTATGGCATAGCCTGGACTTATGGGCGAGATTACCAGGAGTTGGGTCGTGCCAATGGAATGGCACCGCCCTGGACCATCCGCGCCGGCCAGGTGCTTCGGCTGGATGTTCGCGGCGCCGCACAATCCGGCAGTGGTAGCCGTGCAACGGCAAAGACATCAAGGCCAACTGCTAACACATCTGCCAGGTCGTCACGCGCCAAGCCGGCTATACGAACACAGGCCAATACTCGAAAACCAGCCGTCACTCGCAAGCCGGATACCTCCGCACCCTTGGCGTCTCGCTCGCAGACAGTAGCCAGTATTCCGTGGCGCTGGCCTCACTCTGGCACTGTAATTGCAGGATATTCAGCATCCGGAAAAGTCAACAAAGGCATTGATATTGCGGGGAAAGCCGGGGATGCTGTAAGGGCTGCCGCAGATGGAAGTGTGGTCTACGCCGGCAATGGTTTGCTTGGTTATGGTAATTTAATTATTGTGAATCATAACGAGCGATATCTGAGTGCGTACGCTCATAATCGAAAGATTCGGGTAAGCGAGGGAGAAAAAGTAAAAGCCGGGCAAGTTATCGCAGAGCTTGGCAGCAGTGGTACAGAAAGGCCTAAGTTACATTTTGAAATCCGTAAAAATGGAAACCCGGTCGATCCAGCCCATTATCTGCCACCACGCTAGCGACAGACGCGGTGTTTCAAACAAGAAAAAAAGGTGGCTTAAGCGAATAAGCGGGCCATTGAAGAAGTCCTGAATAGAAAACAAGTAACCAATGCCCGCAATAAAAAGAAGTATCGGGCGAAAATCCAGGATTGTTGAAAGGCGGGGCAAAGATATGTCAGCAGAACAAGAAGGTATGATTGTTGATCGTATAATAGACGTTGATGGCTCTACAAATGTTGAGGACTCCGAAGACCAGTTACTAGCAGAAGAAAAAACCGACAAGGTTGCCCCAGAGGCTGCCGAAGTTGATGGAGGATTTCCCCCCAAAGGGCGTTATTACAGCAGTTCAAAGCAACTGGACGCCACACAGCTTTATCTCAATGAAATTGGCTTTTCACCACTTCTGACTCCGGAAGAAGAGGTTTACTTTGCCCGCTTGGCGCGCAAAGGTGAGGAGTCTGGCCGTAAACGAATGATTGAGAGCAACCTGCGCTTGGTTGTGAAAATTGCACGTCGCTATGTGAATCGTGGGCTTACGCTGCTTGATCTGATTGAGGAGGGCAACCTGGGGCTGATTAGAGCGGTTGAAAAGTTCGACCCGGAGCGTGGCTTTCGGTTCTCGACTTATGCAACATGGTGGATCCGCCAGACAATAGAGCGGGCCATTATGAACCAGACCCGCACCATCCGGCTGCCTATTCACGTAGTAAAGGAGCTGAACCTTTATCTGCGGGCCGCTCGCGAACTTACGCAGAAACTCGATCATGAGCCGTCTGCGGAAGAAATCGCCAATATGGTGGATAAGCCGGTTAAAGACGTGAAGCGCATGCTAGGCCTTAACGAGCGCGTTGCCTCCATGGATACGCCTATAGGTGCCGGCGGTGAAAAATCCCTGCTGGATACCGTGGCAGATGAAGGCGCGTCTGATCCTGCCGATGTGCTGCAGGACAACAATATGAGCGCCTGTATTGGGAAGTGGATAGACCTGCTCAGCGAAAAACAGCAGGAAGTGCTGTCCCGGAGATTTGGGCTCAGAGGTTATCCAGTTAGCACGCTGGAAGAAGTGGGGCAGGAAATTGGCCTGACCCGGGAGCGGGTTCGTCAAATTCAGGTGGAGGCGTTGCGGCGCTTGCGTGAAATACTGGAAAAGGAAGGCCTGACGGGCAACCTACTGTTTAAATAGCTTTTCTGACGCAGCATTTGAAACGCCGGCCATGTCTCATGGCTGGCGTTTTATGTTTTAGTGGTTCTGTAAAAGTAACCCCGCAAATGAGAACCAGGTTGTGCCTCGCACCTTGGGGTCGTTGTTAGAATAGCAACGCCGGGGCCGCGGATTCGTACCTGGTGACGAATGAACTCTCATAATAATGACTGAAAAGGAAAGGACTATGAAAAAGGCATTTTTGACGGGCTGTGCATCTCTGGTGCTGGCTGCCACTCTCTCAGCTCCTGCTTTGGCGTTATCCGTTGGAGGTGTCGATGTTCCGGATACCTACACTGCAGGCAGTACAGAGCTTCAGTTGAATGGCGCGGGCACCCGCTCCAAATTTTTCATAGATCTGTATGTTGGTAGTCTTTACGTCCCTCAGGCACAGCATGATGGTAATGTGGTGGTTGAAGCCGATGAACCCCAGGCAATTACCCTGCATATTACGTCTGGCATGATTACCAGTGACCGAATGACTGAGGCAACCATGGAAGGCTTCGAGGCCTCCACAGGTGGTGATATGTCTTCGGTTAAAGCAGATATTGACCAGTTTATGTCTGTGTTCAAAGAGGAGATCAAAGAAGGCGACGTTTTTGATCTTGTCTATGTTCCTGGGGAAGGTGTCAAGGTACTGAAAAACGGCGAACAAAAGGACACAGTGGGTGACCTTGAGTTCAAAAAAGCCCTGTTTGGTATCTGGTTGTCTGATGAGCCTGCCCAAAGCAGCCTGAAGGAAGACATGCTGGGCCAGTAATAACCTGGTATTCAGGTGCACATAAAAAAGCCGGCTCACCGCCGGCTTTTTTGGCTCTGATTCTGTCGCTTACAGGTAATCATTTTTCTGTTTGAATTCACACAAGTCCTCAATAATACATGCACCACACCTGGGTTTTCGGGCTATACAGGTGTAGCGTCCATGCAGGATAAGCCAGTGATGGGCGTCTAGCAGAAACTCTTTGGGCACCAGCCGCATCAGGCGCTTTTCCACCTCCAGCACGTTCTTGCCCGGGGCGATACCGGTACGGTTCGATACCCGGAAAATATGGGTATCCACCGCCATGGCTGGTTGCCCAAACGCGGTGTTCAAAACCACGTTAGCAGTTTTACGTCCAACCCCGGGCAGGGCTTCCAGATCTTCACGGTTATCGGGAACAATGCTGTTGTGCTTCTCAATCAGTATGCGGCAGGTCTTTATAACGTTCTCTGCTTTGCTGTTGAACAGCCCGATAGTCTTGATATAGCTCTTCAGGCCGTCAACACCCAGCGCAAGTATAGCCTCTGGGGTGTTGGCGACTGGGTAGAGCTTGTCTGTCGCTTTGTTGACGCCTACATCCGTAGCCTGCGCCGAGAGAATAACCGCAATGAGCAACTCGAACGAATCGCTGTAGTTGAGCTCCGTTGTGGGGTTGGGGTTGGCTTCCCGCAAGCGGGAGAATATTTCAAGACGCTTGGCTTTATTCATGGTGTTTATTACGACTCTGGCCGCGAATTAGGAGACGTTTCCGGTCACTCGCACACGCTTGCTACCGGGCGTTGCTACTGGCTGGGTCGCCTTCTGGCGCTCTTTGAGATGGTTGTCGATACCGTTTTTCAGGGCAATCAGTAAGCCCAAGCCAACAAAGGCGCCGGGCGGCAATACCATAAACAGCATGTCTGGGTAATTAGCAAAGGGCTCAACAACCCAGTTCGCTGCCATAGGGCCTAGCAACAGATGCATATCTACAAACAACGTGCCCTGACCGATCAGCTCTCGCATGCCGCCAAGAATAACAAGCACGATCAAGAAGCCAGTGCCCATCATGGCCCCATCGAGTAACGCGGGGCCAGGCGCATTGCGAGAGGCGAAGGCATCCGCACGGCCCAGAATGGCGCAGTTAGTGACGATGAGCGGAATGAAAATACCGAGTATTTGATACAGCTCATAGGTGTACGCCTGCATTAGCAACTCGGCGCAGGTTACAAATGAGGCAATGATCATCACGAACGCGGGCAGACGCACGGATTCAGCAACAAAATTCCGGATCAGCGAAACCGCCAGATTAGACCCCATCAGCACCAATAGAGTGGCCAGCCCCAAGCCAATCGCATTGACGACCGTACTGGTGACTGCAAGAAGAGGGCATAGCCCTAGCACCTGAACCAGGGCTGGGTTGTTGTCCCAAAGCCCGTCACGAATTATTTCACCGGAGGTCTTGGTTGCCATGATCAGGGTTGCTCCACGTTCAGGGATTCATCTGTCAGGTCCCCGGGGGTAACCGCAGGGCCATGCCCTGACGGGGGTTTGTTCAGTTGAGCTTGGATAATCTGCTGGTGCTGCCGGAAATAGATCAATGATTTTTGTACCGCTTTTACAACGGCCCTGGGGGTGATAGTAGCACCGGTAAACTGGTCAAAAACGCCGCCGTTCTTTTTGACGTTCCATTCCCGCTGCGCCGGGTTGCCCAGTGAGCGCCCCTCAAATTCCTTAACCCAGTTGGATTTCCGGGTTTCGATCCGGTCGCCTAGCCCCGGGGTTTCCTTGTGGCCGATCACCCGAACGCCTAGAACAGCACCTTCAAGGTCAATACCCACAAGCAGCTTTATAGTGCCTGAATAACCATCTGGCGCAACGGCAGGCATGATCATGCCAACAGGTTTGCCGTCTTGACGCGCTACCCAGACCGTCACTGGACCCTCGGTAGCTAGCCGGTCACTTGCAGGTAGGGCTATCGTGTCCCGAAGCAAATCGTTGTTGTGGTCGCTTTCAGGAATAATTTCAAACAAAGCTTTGGCTTCAGCTCTGGCGGCTTGCTCCGTGATGCGTTCTTCCGTCAGTGCCTGGGTAATAGCAATGGTGCCGCCGGTAATAATCGCAAAAAGGCCAAGCCCGATGGCACTGCGACGAATGGACTGAGTCATAGTCGCCATGATTCAGCTCCTGCCTCGGCCGGGCAATCCACGACGAGCTTTGTGGTGGCCATAGGTTCTTGGTGGCGTGTAGTGATCAATAAAGGGCACGGCGAAGTTCATGAGCAGCACGCAGAACGCCACGGCATCGGGATAGTTACCCCAGGTCCGGATAAGATAAATAAGTACGCCAACCCCAGCCCCGTATATCAGTTTACCCTGATGGCTGGTGGCGGCAGACACAGGATCGGTTGCAATAAAGAAGGCGCCAAGCATGGTACCTCCGGCCAAAAGGTGGAGTGACAGTGGGGCATACTGATCTGCGTTGCTGCCAAATGCCAGGCTCATAACAACCAGCCCGCCCAAAAAAGCCGCGGGAATATGCCAAGTGATAATACGCAAGCCAATCAATACCAGCCCGCCGGCCAGGAAGGCGGCATTAACCCACTCCCAGCCTTTGGCAAAGCCTTCACCGAATGTGGGGTGAGCCAGAACCTCGGCGGCCGTGTGGGTGGCAATCTTGTGTTTGTATTCGTCCAACGGGGTGGCCATGGTCCAGCCATCAACCGCAGTTTGCTGCCCTGAAGCGATGGCAGCCAGGGTATCTCCAAAGCCGGGGGCATTGTTCCAGAGTAGCGCCGGTTCCGCCCAATTGGTGGTCATGGCAACCGGGAATGAAATCAGGACCAGTGCGTAGCCCACCATGGCTGGGTTGAAAGGGTTGGAGCCCAACCCGCCATACAACTGCTTGGCAATCACGATGGCTGAAATAACCGCCACCCCCGACACCCAAAAGGGCACAAACTGCGGCAAGGAAAGCCCCAGCAATAGGCCAGTTACAGCGGCGGTATTGTCCCTGAGAACAAACGCGACGGGTTTGCTGCGCAGTTTGAGGATGGCCGCTTCTGAGGCCAGAGCAATAGCAACACACCAGGCAACATTAATCAGGTTGCCCCAACCAAAAAACAGGGTCTGCGCCAGCAGACCGGGCAGTGTTGCGAGTATGACCCAAAGCATCACCTTGGATGTGGGGCGCGCTTTATGCGCGTGGGGTGAGGACTGTTGAACAAACGCCATGAAGAATTGGGCCTGATTCGAATTATTTGGTGGGCTGGGGTTCAGCCGCCAGTGTTTTGCGAGCGTCGGCCAGGGTATCTTCCGCCTGTTTTACCCGGTCATGATTCTTGGCAACAGCCCGCTCCAGTTTTTCCACGTTGTCTGCCTGCTGGGCTTTTGCGTCTTCGAGCATCGTTTGCATGGTTTCCAGCTTGGCTTGCGCCTGGGAAAACTGCTTTTCCAGTGCGTCTATGTCGGGCTTCTCTTGGGCCGGCTTTGCGGGTGCCGCAGCTTTTGCGTGGCTGGCTTCGGTGCTGGCCTTTTTGCGCGCCAGGGCCTGCTCCACCAAGACTGATTTTGCCGCGCGCTCGTCTACAGCTTCTCCGCTTGCCACGGCCTTCTCAGCATTTGCCTGCTTTTGGGCCTGGGCTTCTGCTGCTGCCCGAGCACGCTCTTTGCGGCGGAGCTCTTTCTCCTGCTGCTCGCGTTCAAGCCGGTCTTGACGTGCTTCAAAGCGCTCCCTGGCCCGATCTGCTTTAACCTGTTCTGCGCGCTGAACACGAATCTCGCCCTTGGCATAGCGGTAATATTGCACCAGCGGGATAGAGCTTGGGCACACATAGGAGCAGGCCCCGCATTCAATGCAATCAAACAGGTTCAGGTGCTCGGCTTTTTCAAATTCCGTTGCCTTGGCGTGCCAGAACAACTGTTGCGGTAGCAATTCCATGGGGCAAACTTCTGCGCACTGTCCGCAGCGGATACAGGCCTGTTCCGGCGGTGGTGCAGGTAACTCGTTGGCGGTAGCCGCAATAATGCAGTTGCTGGTCTTGATAATAGGTACCGCCGTGGTGGTCAGGGTGTAGCCCATCATGGGGCCGCCCAGAACCAGGCGGCTGGCACGGCTTGGCTGCAGGCTTGCCTGCTCCAGCAGATATTCCACGGGGGTGCCCAGCAAAACATCAAAATTGCCGGGCTTTTCAACTGCCTCACCAGTAACGGTTACAATACGACTAATGAGTGGCGAGCCTTCAAAGACCGCTTGGGCCACAGCCACGGCGGTGCCAACGTTTTGGCACATGACCCCTATATCGGCAGGAATGCCACCGCTGGGCACTTCCATTCCAGTGAGAATCTGGATCAGCTGTTTTTCACCACCAGAGGGGTACTTTGTTGGAATCACAGCTATTTCAATTTGTGTGCCTTGAGTCGCTTTGCGCAGTGCTGTCGCAGCTTCCGGCTTGTTGTCCTCAATACCAATCACACAACGCTCCGGGCGCAGAAGCCAGGCCATGATCTTTAACCCGGCAACAACCTCGCTGGCTCTCTCTCGCATGGTCATGTCATCGGCGGTAATGTAGGGCTCGCATTCGGCGCCGTTGAGAATCAGTGTGTCGACTTTGCGATCCCTGGGCGGTTTCAGCTTGATATTAGTGGGGAAGCCGGCGCCGCCCATGCCAGAGATACCAGCAGATTTGATAATGCCAAGAACTTGGTCCCGGTCGAGCGAGCGATAGTCGCTGGTTGGGTAGCGTTCGCACCATTCATCTTTGCCGTCAGGGTTCAAAACGATGCACTTGTCTACCATGCCGGAAGGGTGTGGTACTGGTTGGTCGCCAATACTTACAATCACGCCGGATGTTGGAGCATGCACCGGAACGCCCATGCCTTGGCTCACGTCGGCTATTATCTGACCCTTTAGTACTCGGTCGCCAATCGCCACTGCGGGCTCTGCGGGTTCACCAATATGTTGCTGCAAAGGCAGTACCAACTGCCCAGGAACACCTGCGGTTTGGATTGGCTGGCCAGTGGAAACGTGTTTGTTTTCTGCGGGATGAACACCTCCGCTAAAGTCCCGGATCTGGGTCATCAGGAGTTGGCCTCCTGCCGGTCTGTGGCGATAATTCCAGGTGCAGGTTGAGACCAAATCCAGCCCCGGATATCGGGTTCAATAGTGATCATATCAATACAATCAACAGGGCAAGGCTCCACGCACAGGTCGCAGCCGGTGCATTCACTTTCAATAACCGTATGCATGTGTTTTGCGGCGCCCAGAATGGCGTCCACTGGACAGGCCTGGATGCATTTGGTGCAACCTATGCACTCATCCTCACGTATAACGGCGACGCGCTTGGCCTGCTCCTGCCCGTGTTCGGCGTCCAGCGGTTGCGGCTCAATATCAAGCAGGTCTGCCAACGCTATAATGGTCGACTCGCCGCCGGGAGGGCATCTGTTGATGGCATCACCATCGGCAATGGATTCGGCGTAGGGTCGGCAGCCGGGAAACCCGCACTGGCCGCACTGGGTTTGTGGCAGTAACGCGTCGATTTGCTCCACCAGCGGGTTACCTTCAACCCGGAATCGCTCAGAGGCAAAGCCCAGCAGCGCGCCAAACACCAAGGCGAGGCCGAGCAAAGCCAGAACAGCGATAACAATGCCTGTCCACATACAAACGTGTCTCCGTTAAACGCTGACCAGGCCGGTAAAGCCCAGAAACGCCAGTGACATCAACCCTGCGGTAACCATGCCAATCGCTGCGCCCTGGAACGACACAGGCACGTCGGCCACGGCAATGCGCTCACGCATTGCCGAAAACAGCACCAGCACCAACGAAAAGCCGGCAGCGGCACCAAAACCGTAGAGTACTGATTCAACGAAGTTGTTGTTTTTATTAAGGTTAAGCAATGCTACGCCGAGTACGGCACAGTTAGTGGTGATCAGTGGCAGGAAGATTCCCAGCACCCGGTAGAGCAGGGGGCTGGTTTTACGCACCACCATCTCAGTGAACTGAACCACCACCGCAATAACCAAAATGAAGGTGATGGTTTTCAGAAACGCCAAATCCAGAGGCGCCAGCAAGTAGGTGTAGGCAAGATAGCTGCACACTGAGGACAGAGTCAGCACAAATGTGGTGGCCAAGGACATACCTATGGCTGTTTCCAGCTTGCCTGAAACCCCCATAAAGGGGCACAGGCCGAGAAACTGCACCAACACGAAGTTGTTCACCAAAATGGTGCTGACCAATATCAGTAAATAGTCTGTCATGGTTGCGTCATCAGCGCGCCTTGCCTTGATCTTTGTTTACATCACCCGCATGCCAGGGGTCGAGCCTGAATCTGGCGATAGGAGGAAGATATCCTTGCCACCTGGGCCCGCCGCCAGAACCATGCCTTCCGACATGCCGAACTTCATCTTCCGGGGCTTGAGGTTGGCTACCATTACAGTCAGGCGCCCCTCAAGATCCTCAGGGTTGTAGGCAGACTTAATGCCAGCAAACACGTTGCGTTCGCCGTGCCCTACATCAAGTGTAAGGCGAAGAAGCTTGTCGGCTCCTTCAACATGGTCTGCTTTGAGGATCTTAACGATCCGTAGATCCACTTTCGCGAAGTCATCAAATTCTATTTCATCGGCAATGGCTTCACTTTTTTCAGGTTCGGCCGGTTTGCCAATTGCCGCAGGCATTTCTTCTTTCGAGGCGTCCAGCATTTTTTCGATTTGCGCCATGTCCACTCGGTTCATCAGCGGCTTGAATTTATCGATTTTGTGGTTTTCCAGGCGCGCGCTGCGGTTGTTCCAGTCGAGCTTCGTGTTCAGGAAGAATTCGGCTGCTTTGGCGGTTTCCGGCAGAACTGGCGCAAGGTACGTCATCAGCAGCTGGAACATATTGAGAGCATTGGTGCAGATGGCCTGTAGATTTTCGTCCTGGCCTTCCTGCTTGGCTATCACCCACGGCTGCTCATCGTTCACATATTGGTTAGCTATGTCTGCCAACTCCATGATGCGGCGCATGGCGCGGCCAAACTCACGGGCCTCGTAGAATTCTTCAAGTTCTTTGCCGGCATCGACAAACTCCTTCAGTTTATCGTGCTCGGTTACTTCACCCAGTTTCCCGTCGAAGCGCTTGGTAATGAAGCCGGCACTGCGGCTGGCAATGTTGACTACCTTGCCGACCAGATCCGAGTTCACCCTGGCAGCAAAATCTTCAAGGTTGAGGTCCATGTCGTCCACGCCCCCGGTTAGCTTGGCGGCGAAGTAATAACGCAGGTATTCCGGGTTCAGGTGATCCAGGTACGTGCGCGCCATGATGAAGGTGCCGCGGGATTTGGACATCTTCTTGCCATTAACCGTCACAAATCCGTGTGCCCACACAGCTGTTGGCGTGCGAAAACCTGCATCGTAAAGCATCGCCGGCCAAAAGAGGGCGTGGAAGTTGATGATATCCTTGCCAATAAAGTGATAAACCTCAGCGGTGGAATCTACCTTCCAGAAGTGTTCAAAATCGATGTTTTCCCGGTTACACAGGTTTTTAAAGCTGGCCAGGTAGCCAATGGGTGCATCAAGCCACACGTAGAAGAACTTGCCCGGCGCATCGGGGATTTCAAAGCCGAAGTAGGGCGCGTCGCGGCTGATGTCCCATTCCTGAAGGCCCGCATCTAGCCACTCAGCCAGCTTGTTGGCCACTTGGGGTTGGAGTGCACCACTGCGTGTCCACTTGCTTAGAAAATCTGCAAACTCCGGCAGTTTGAAGAAGTAGTGCTCCGACTCCTTCTCAATAGGCGTGGCGCCGGATACCGCAGAGCGCGGGTTGATCAGCTCGGCAGGCGTGTAAGTCGCGCCACAAGCTTCGCAGTTGTCGCCATATTGATCGTCGGTTTTGCACTTCGGACAGGTGCCCTTGATAAACCTGTCCGCGAGGAACATGTTCTTCTCTGGATCGAAAGACTGAGTGATCTTACGGGTCGCAATATGGTCGTTATTCTGCAATTGACGGTAAATATACTCGGAGAAATAGCGGTTCTCTTCCGAGTGGGTCGTGTAGTAGTTGTCAAAGCGAATATTGAAACCGCTGAAATCTTGCTGGTGCTCTTCACGAATCCGGTCAATCAGCTGCTCGGGGGTAATGCCCTCACGCTCAGCACGGAGCATAATGGCGGTACCATGGGCATCATCAGCGCAAACGTAGTAGCAGTTGTGGCCTCGCATATTCTGATAACGCACCCAGATATCCGTCTGAATGTATTCCAGCAGATGGCCCAGGTGAATGGGGCCATTGGCGTAGGGCAGGGCGCTGGTAACCAGAATATCGCGCTGTTGCTTTGAACTCGCTTGCGTCATGGTGTGTCCGAACCTTTCGTCAGATAAGGGTTGTATGGTCAGAAACGGCCCCAGATGATACCTTTTGAACAGATAATTTTCACCCGAAACACCTGTTTTCATGCTGAAAAGTCAGTATGAGCTACGCCCGGAGAACGAGATGACACAGATTTCAGAGCAGGCCCTGCAGGCAGCGGTTCGTGAATACCGAGACCCGTACCTGGAAAAGGACCTGTACGACCTGGGTGCTGTAAAGTCGCTGGTAGCCGACGAAGCGGGCAAAGTAACCCTGATGGTGGAGTTACCCTACCCCTCAAAAGGCATTGCCGGCGGCCTGAAACAACTGGTCACCAATGCATTGGAAAACGTGGACGGCGTTACAGCCGCAGATGTGCACGTGGGCCAAAAAGTGCACTCCTACAAAGTCCAGAAAGACCTGCCATCTGTTCCCGGCGTGAAAAACATCATTGCCGTTGCCTCTGGCAAAGGCGGCGTAGGCAAATCTACCACCGCCGTTAACCTGGCCCTGGCACTACAAGCCGAAGGCGCCCGCGTAGGCGTGCTGGACGCCGACATCTACGGCCCCAGCATCGGCATGATGCTCGGTGTTCCCGAAGGTAAGCGCCCAGATACGCGGGAAGAAAAATACTTCGTGCCCATGGAAGCCCACGGCCTCCAAACCATGTCCATGGCCTTCGTAACCACCGATAAAACCCCCATGGTATGGCGCGGCCCCATGGTTAGCGGCGCGGTCATGCAACTCCTGCAGCAAACCCTGTGGAACGAACTCGACTACCTGATCGTCGACATGCCCCCGGGCACTGGCGACATCCAGCTCACCCTGGCCCAGAAAGTCCCGGTGACAGGTGCCGTGATCGTCACCACTCCCCAAGACATCGCGCTGCTCGATGGCAAACGAGGCATAGAAATGTTCCGCAAGGTCGACATCCCAGTACTGGGTGTTGTGGAAAACATGAGCGTGCACATCTGCAGCAACTGCGGCCACGAAGAACACCTGTTCGGCGAAGGCGGCGGTGAGCGCATTGCCGACGAGTACGAAACAACCCTTCTGGGCCAACTGCCGTTGCACATGACCATCCGCGAACAAACTGACAGCGGCCAACCCACGGTAGTGGCAGAGCCAGATTCCGAAGTCGCCCGCCGTTACAGCGACATCGCCCGTCGTGTGGGTGCAGAGCTTTCCACAAGGGAGCGTAACCTGAGTGGCTCTATCTCAAGCATGTCCGTAAAGTCGCACTAAGATAAAGGTGGTTTGCGCGGTGGGCCGCACATGGTTTGTTCGCGGGCGCAGGAAAGGCGCTCCAAAAATGTCGTAGGCCAAGGACGGCCGAAGACAAGCGCACATGGATGTGCTCGTAGCGGTTTTTGGAGCGCCTTTCTTGTGACCGCAGCCCCCAAAACCAGAACCCTCGAGGCTACATCGCGAAGCTTCGACAGAACCCAGGCGAACAGGTAAACTACGCCCCAATTTTCCCCAGTGGCTACGAGACTTCACCCATGAGCATCAAATCCGATAAGTGGATTCGCCGGATGTCCGAACAGCACAGCATGATCGAACCGTTCGAAAGCGGTCAGGTTCGTGAAACGGATAAAGGCAAGGTCATCTCCTACGGCACCTCCAGCTACGGTTACGACGTACGTTGCAGCAACGAATTCAAAATCTTCACCAACGTACACTCAGCCACCGTCGACCCCAAAAACTTCGACGAAAAAAGCTTCGTGGACTTCACTGGCGACGTATGCGTTATCCCGCCGAACTCCTTTGCGCTTGCACGCACCGTGGAATATTTCCGTATACCCCGCAGCGTACTCACCATCTGCCTGGGCAAATCCACCTACGCACGCTGTGGCATCATCGTAAACGTCACTCCGCTTGAGCCCGAATGGGAAGGGCATGTGACCTTGGAATTTTCCAACACCACCAACCTGCCGGCCAAAATCTACGCCAACGAAGGCATCGCCCAGATGCTCTTCTTCGAGTCTGACGAGGTTTGCGAAACCAGCTACAAAGACCGAGGCGGCAAATACTTCGGCCAAACCGGCGTGACCCTCCCAAGGACATGAACGCCAACCAGTTTCTTAAAGCGGTTTCACAGCTACAGGGATGGCGCGAGTGCGCCTTCCTGCTGGCTCTTGCCGAGCGCTCATTCCCCAACTACGCGTTGTTTGCCGAAGCAGTTGACCTGAAAACCGGCGGAAAAATGCATCAGATGCTGGATGGCGCCTGGGGCATGCTCCAGGAAGAAGTGCCAGAAACGGCTATTCCACAACTGTTGGCAAAACTGGAAGCTCTTTCTCCCGATGTAGAAGCCTATGATGCCTACGGCGTATACCCGGCGTTTGATTTTTGCCAGCTTTTGGAACAGGCACTGCTCAACCGCCTGAATCCCTCAAAACACCGAGCCACAGAGGCCTCACAACTGGCAACCGGCACAGTTATGAGCTTTATTGAGCTGTCCGAAGGTGAGGGTTTGGAAGAGTACGAGTTGGTTCGCCTGCTTGATTCTCACCCTTTGATGAAAGAAGACAAAGCTTTTCAGCGCGACTTGGTGCTTGCCCTTAAGCGCCAACGTACGCCAATAGAACAGTTCATCACAGAGATTCGGGAAGCTGCCGTAAATGAGGGCGTAAGCAATCTTGGTATTTCGCTGGCGGACTGACGCTTACTTGGTGAGCCCCTCAGGATGCTTTGGTGATACGCTCGTTAAAACGTTCAGTACTGATTAGATGGATGTAAACCCCATGAAACTCTCCACTTTTGGTCGCAAGTTCACCGCCGATGCCGGTATAACCTCGTTGATGGATGACTTGGGCAATGCCATGGCGTCTGGCGACGACATGATCATGATGGGCGGCGGCAACCCGGGGCACATCCCTGAGATTCAGGCTCGGGTGCAGGAAATTCTTGGTGACCTGAGCCGGAGCGAAAGCGACGCTCGCCGGCTGGTGGGTGTTTACGATCCGCCTCAGGGCGAAAAGCAATTTATTGCCTCGCTGGCAGACCTGCTCAGCCGTGAATACGGATGGGATTTGAAGTCAGAAAATATCGCGCTTACCAATGGCAGTCAGGCCGCCTTTTTCATGTTGTTCAACATGTTTGGTGGCGACTACGGAGAAGGCCAGCGCAAGCACATATTGCTGCCACTGGCGCCGGAGTACATCGGCTACGCAGACGCCGGCATTGAGCCGGGCCTTTTTCATGCGGTGCAGCCAGATATCTCATTCACCGATGCTCACGAATTCAAATACCGTGTGGACTTTGATGCGGTAGAAGTGACCGCGGAAACCGGTGCCATCTGTGTATCCCGGCCCACCAATCCGACCGGCAACGTGGTTACCGACGAAGAGCTGGTGCGCTTGGAGGACATGGCACGACAGTACAACATACCGCTGATTGTAGACGGAGCCTACGGCACGCCTTTCCCAAGCCTGTTGTTTGTAGATGCGAAGCCCACTTGGAACGAGCAAATTATCCTGTGCCTAAGTCTGTCCAAGCTTGGCCTGCCTGCGGCCCGCACGGGCATCGTTATTGCGGCAGAGCCAGTGATAAAGGCATTGTCTGGAATTAACGCCATCATGAACCTGGCCACCGGTAGCTTTGGTGCCATGCTTGCCGAGCCACTGGTTCGTTCGGGCGAGATCTTGTCCTTGAGCCGAGATGTGGTCTGCCCGTTTTATAAGCGAAAAATGCAGCGCGCCGTGGCGGCGTTTCGTGAGGCTATGGGCGAGGACAGCTGCCGCTGGTATGTGCACAAACCAGAGGGCGCTATGTTCCTGTGGCTGTGGTTCCCGGATTTGCCCATTACCAGTTTAGAGCTTTACCAGCGGCTAAAAGCCCATGGTGTGCTGGTGGTTTCAGGACACTACTTCTTCCCGGGTTTGCCGGAGGACGGCTGGAGACATCGGCACGAGTGCCTGCGCGTGACCTATTCACAGGACGACGAGCGTGTGGCACAAGGGCTGCGACTTATTGCGGATGAAGTTAAGGCCGTATGGGCCGAGGTGGATCGGGAGGCTTAACCTCCCAAATCTACGCTCTTGAGCTTGAGTTCGTACTTGCTGCCGTCAGGCTCAACTTGAAGCAGGCGCACCAGTACATATTCGTTGTCGGGATCAAACCACATCAGGGTCTCGCGTTTGGAGTTTTCGCGAACCTTCTCGGCCTTGAGGAGTGATGACTGGCCACCATCGGATCTGCTGGCATCGTCATTCACCACAGCAAACTGCTCGCTATCAATCTTGCCGCGATCCAGAACCTGGTATTCCATCTCCCGCTTACCGTTCAAGATGTCTTGGTGCAGTTGTACCTGAAAGCCGAGAGGGTCGAGAATACCTTCTTTCAGTTCTATCTCGAATGGTTTGCCTCTGTACTTTCCTGTGGCCACTTTGGCCTTCCAGTCAAAATCGATAGACTGCTCTCTGTCCTTGATAAGAAAGCCAGACAGGCGATACCTGTACCTGAGTGGAATAACCTGGCCGTCTTCCCATTTAAGAATCAGGGACTCGTCGAGATCGGCAATAAAAGATCTCACCTCAGTGCGGTACAGCCACACACTGTTGCCTTGGGACGTAAGGGTGCGCTTGGCGCTGCCATTAAGGGAGATTCCCTTTTCCATGGAGGCGCCATAGCTGACTTCAAAGGGAAACAGGTCGGCGACTGGCTCTGCCTGTGCAGCACTGCTCAGTAGCAGCGCCAGCATGCACAGAAGACTCACTGCAGTGATTCGGCCTGTCTTTAGGGAAGGCACAATCAGTTGAGCTGGAAACATTACGTTGACCTCGAATCCTTCATGTAGGTTGAAAGTTTAGCGGGTCAGCAGGTCTCGCGTGGTGACAGTCTGTTAAGGTGCGCCTCAATTGTCCGGGAGGCGCATGGGGGCTTTCATGACCTGACCGTCGAACAGCACGTAATCACTTCCTAGCTGGATCCTGCCTTCACAGAGCCAACGTACGACAATCGGGTACAACAGATGTTCTTTGCGTTGCACTTTGTCTGCGAGGGTTTCGCTTGAATCTTCAGGCTCTACCGTCACCTCAGCTTGGGCAATCACCGGGCCACCGTCGAGTTCTTCTGTGACGAAGTGAACAGAGACGCCATGGGTGCGATCGCCGGCATCGAGGGCTCTTTGATGAGTATTCAAGCCGGTGTATTTTGGCAGCAGTGAAGGGTGAATGTTTATCAGCTTGCCGCGAAACGCTCGCACAAAATCCGGGGTCAGGATTCGCATGAATCCCGCCAGTACAATCAGGTCGGGGTTGTGGCGAAGGATGTGAGCCATGAGTGCAGCGTCAAACTCTTCTCGGGAGCCAAACCCCTTATGGTCAACAACAAAGGTTTCAACGTTTGCCTGGGCTGCGCGCTCAAGAACAAAGGCTTTGGGTTGGTTGCAGCCCAAAGCAATAACCTGGCCCGGAAAATCCCGTTCACGGCTCGCGTCTACCAAGGCCTGAAAGTTTGTCCCGCTGCCCGAGGCCAGCACCAGAACTTTGGGTAGGGTCGGTTGATCTGCGTTCATTCTGACAGGAGCCCCGGCGCATAACGCACCACTGCATCTTCTTCTGTGTTTTCAGCGCGCTCAATCACGCCCACTTGCCAAGCTTTCTCGCCCAGAACCTTCAGGGCGTCCAATGCCAGGTCTTTCTGGTCTTCCGGAACGCAAACAACCATGCCAATACCGCAGTTAAAGGTGCGGTACATTTCTTCGCTGGCAACGCCGCCGGCATCCTTGAGCCATTGGAATACAGGGGGCAACTCCCAGCTTGTGGTGTCGATGGCTGCAACCATGCCTTTTGGCAGAACCCTGGGGATATTTTCTGGTAAGCCGCCGCCCGTAATGTGGGAGAGTGCGCTTACATTCACCTGGCGGATCAGCTGTAACACGTTTTTGACGTAGATCCGTGTGGGAGCCATCAGGGCGTCTGCCAGAGTGGTGTCACCGATAGATTGATTGAGATCGGCGTTGCTGACTTCGAGAATCTTGCGAATCAGCGAGTAACCGTTGGAGTGTGGGCCTGAGGATGCCAGTGCCAGCAGCGCGTCGCCTGCCCGCACGTTGCTGCCATCTATGATTTCGCTGCGTTCCGCCACGCCCACACAGAAACCGGCCAGGTCATAATCTTCGCCTTCATACATGCCCGGCATTTCTGCGGTTTCGCCACCCACCAGTGCACAGCCAGCCTGTTCGCAGCCTTCGCCAATGCCTGCAACCACATTTGCGGCTATATCTATGTTCAGCTTGCCAGTGGCGTAGTAGTCGAGGAAGAACAGCGGCTCCGCGCCGCCCACAATAAGATCGTTAACGCACATGGCAACCAGGTCGATACCAATGCTGTCATGTTTTTTAAGTTGCATGGCCAGTCTTAGCTTGGTGCCTACGCCGTCGGTGCCTGACACCATAACCGGCTCTTTGTATCCGGCGGGAATGGCAACCATGGCACCAAACCCGCCAAGCCCTCCCAAAACCTCGGGGCGCCGGGTGCGTGCGGCGGTTTCCTTAATACGGCTAACAAGTTCATTACCAGCGTCGATATCAACGCCGGCATCGCGGTAAGTCAGGGAAGGCTTCTGTTCGCTCATGGGGATCTTAACCGTTTGGCCAGTGGGTCAGGCGGCGGATTTTAGCAGCTATTATTGCATATCGGAAACCTGGGTCGGCTACTCAGGCTTCGGGGCATGGTGTATCCTATGCGCCATTCATGCGAACTGCAGGGTATTTCATGCCAGTATCAGACCAGACACCGGGTTTTAAGTCGCTGCCGGCCATATGGCTTGCCGCTTTTTTTGCGCTAATGTTGGCCATGCTGCCCGCGCCGGCGGCTGCCGTAACGGTATCCGGGCTTTATTCTGTTGAGGTCCCAGTATCTGGCTCTGGGCCGGGTGCTCTCGCCCAGGGTTATGCAGATGGCTTGGCTCGGGTTTTTGTGCGGATTTCGGGAACCCGTGAGGTGCTTGCGTTAGACGGCGTGTCGGCTTTGCTTGCAGATGCAGAGTCGCTATTGCTGTCGTATCAGGTGCTTCGCGGTGTTAACGGCGAAAGCCGGCTGAGCATGGCGTTCGGCGCTGTGGGCGTAAACCGGGCTCTGGCATCGGTTGACGCGCCTGTATGGGGAGCTAATCGCCCGCTTACCTTAGCTTGGGTAGCGGTAGAAGATCGCGGTGTTCGCGAGCTGGTTACAGGCGATGGTGAAAACAGCAATTGGTCAGCAGCATTTGCCCGTGCTGCCCGCGAGCGAGGCCTTCCGGTCACGCTGCCATCAACGGAATTCAGTGGCAATAGGGAATTGCTGTCAGATATCTGGGGGCAGTTTACCGGGCGGGTCCGAAGAGCGTCTGAAGGCGTGGAACATGATGTTCTTGCTCTGGTTCGAGTGAGTCGGTCAGGAGGCCAATGGCGCGCAGGCTGGGTATTTGAAGGGGCAACGCTTAACAGTAGTGAAGAGTCGGTGAGCGCCGATACCCGGGAAGCTCTTGCAAATACACTGGTTAATCGTTGGGCGGAGTTGTATGCCGACCGTTACGCTGTTGCAGCGGGTGAGGTGGGTGACTTGCCTCAAGTTGATATCGTGTTGCGTGGTGTAACGTCTGTTTCGGATTACGGCAAATCCAGCCAGGTTCTTGAGGGCCTGACTCCCGTGGTAAACGTTGGCGCGTCTCGGGTTAAGGGGGAGCAGTTAACGTTCACAGTGGCATTTTCCGGCGAACTGGATCAGCTGAAACAGTATATTGCTCTGGATTCCCGTTTTGTACCTGTTGAAGGGGAGCCGCAGAAGACGCCGCGTGCACGTTCGGGCGCGCCGACGGCCTCTGAAAAACCAACCCAGGCTCAGGCCGAGACGGCTCAGGGTGCGTCAGAGAGCACTCCGGAAGAAGGCGCAGAGGCGGGTGCTTCTGAGCAGGCTGCGTATACCTACCAGCCATCTCCCGTAGACGAAGAAGAAGCGGAGCAGGCCTTTGAGTCGCTTTATCAGGTGCTTTATTACCGCTGGCAGCCCGCGCCGGTTATCGAGAATGATGGCGGTCAGTAAGCCGCCATTGGAGGCAGTTCTGTGAAGTCACACACTTGGCGCTGGATTCCCAATGCGCTAACGTTTGTGCGCATTTTGCTGATCGCTCCTTTCGCCAGAGCCTTGCTGGTCCAGGAGTATCGTCTCGCTTTGCTTATTTTCGCTGTCGCGTCGGTTACAGACGGTCTTGATGGCTTCCTTGCCCGGCATTTTAATTGGCGTTCACGGTTTGGTGCGGTGGCTGACCCTTTGGCAGATAAGGCCCTGTTGGTTACGGCCTATCTGGTGCTGACATATACATCGGTGCTGCCGTTGTGGTTGTTTGCATTAGTGCTCGGGCGGGACTTGCTGATTGTTGGAGGTGCTCTTGTTTATCACTATTGCATCGGCCGTTTTGATATGGAACCCAGTGTGCCTGGCAAGTTGAACACCCTGGTTCAGGTTCTCGTGATTTTAGGCATCATTGTTATTCTGGCCGGCTTGCCAGTGCAGCCTGTATGGCTGGAGGTGGGAATCTGGCTGGTTGCAGCATCCTCTGTGTTCAGCGGCAGCCATTATATTGTGGTCTGGGGTGCACGGGCATGGAGGTCCAGGCAGTCGTGAGCGCTTCTCAACTGGTTCTTGGTGTCAGGCTTCGGGACGACGCACGTTTCGACAACTTTCATGGTGACCGCAACCGGAGCGCAGCGTTGCGATTGCTGTCGGTATTCCAACAGCCAGCAGCGCTGCCGGTAATCGTGGTATGCGGTGATTCGGACACAGGCAAGAGTCATTTGCTTCAGGCCGCCTGCCATCACGCGGAGGCTGAAGGCAAAACCGCTGTCTGTATCAGTATCGCTGAGTTGGAACAGTTTGGGCCAGAGGCCCTGGCGGGCCTGGATGCCATGAACCTGGTCGCACTCGATGATCTGGACAGAGTGGCCGGGAAAGCCGACTGGGAAGAGGCAGTGTTCCATTTGTATAACCGGTTGCACGATGGCGGCCATATGTTGGTGGTAAGTCTCTCGGAGGTTCCCGGGTCCCTGCCTTTTGTGTTGCCCGACCTGGTTTCCAGATTGCATCACGGGCTTACGGTGCAGCTGGGAATCTATCGGGATGATGACCGGCTGAGAATTCTTATGGCCCGCGCTGAGCAGCGGGGGCTAACAATGACGGACGACGTTGCAGGTTTTATCATGCGCCGGGCGCCCAGGCGTCTCGGAGACTTGTTGAGTATTCTCGATACCCTGGATGAAAACTCTTTACAGGCGCAGCGGCGGCTCACCATTCCGTTCGTTAAAACAGTCATGCAGTGGTAAGAACAAAAAGCCAAGCACCGCAAAACACAGAAACAGCCCTCAAACGATAAGGCGCTGAGTAAAGTGCCAGATGGAGACACGACATGAGACGGGTAGTATTCAACCAAAAAGGTGGAGTAGGGAAATCCAGTATTACCTGCAACCTGGCAGCGATCAGTGCTGCACGGGGCAAACGCACGCTGGTGGTTGATCTGGACCCACAGGGCAACTCGACGCATTATCTGCTGGGTAAGCCTGCCAGTGAGCTTGAAGACACAGTGGCAGATATGTTGGAGCAGACGGTGGCATTCAAGGTGTTCAACCGGCGCCCAGATGAGTTTGTTCATGCTTCACCGTTCCGAAACCTCTTTGTGATGCCTTCCAGCCCTGAGCTGGATTTTCTCGAGCGCAAGCTGGAAGCAAAGCATAAAATTTACAAACTGCGGGAAGCCCTCAAGAAGCTGGGTGAATCATTTGATGAGATCTACATTGATACGGCACCGGCCCTTAATTTTTACACCCGCTCGGCACTTATCGCCGCTCAGCGCTGCTTGATTCCGTTCGACTGTGATGATTTTTCTCGTCAGGCACTTTATAGTATTCTCAACGAAATCCGTGACCTGCAAGAAGATCATAACGAAGAACTTGTGGTGGAGGGTATTGTTGCCAATCAGTTTCAGCCCCGAGCCACTCTTCCAAAAAAATTGGTTAAAGAGTTGATAGCCGAAGGCCTGCCAGTTTTGCCTGTGCGCTTGTCTAGCTCTGTAAAAATGAAAGAATCCCATCAATGCCGGCAGCCGCTTATTCACATGGCGCCGAAGCACGGACTTACACGACAGTTTGAAGATCTCTATCGCGTATTGAATGGTGAGGCAGTAGAGCTTGAGCCGCTGGCGGATTGAGACAACACGTTTATGACAGATTCAGGTGACATTATGGGGCAGGTTGCAGATTGCCTTCTGGGTATCGAGATGGAGCTTCGCAAGCTTGATCTGTGGGAGGCCGAACGGCCGCCTGAGGAGGCCTTTCAAAGCACCGAGCCCTTTAGCCTTGATACGTTGACGTTTACCCAGTGGGTTCAGTTTGTGTTTCTTGAGCGCATGAAGTTGATCGTTGAAAACGGGCATCCTTTGCCTTCGGTGTCAGGCGTTGCCCCCATGGCAGAAGAATACTTTCGTGGGCGCCCCGAATCAGGGCAGGCTTTGATTCGGGAGCTTTATGCTATTGATCAGTTGTTGTCAGGTAGCTGACAACTTCTATTGGCTGCTGATTGCTTGTATTAATCCAAACGCATGGAGAGGTCGATGGCCTTGACGTCTTTGGTCAGCGCGCCAATGGAAATATAGTCGACACCGGTTTCCGCAATGGGAACCAGCGTATCCGCGTTAATGCCTCCCGAAGCCTCCAGCTTTGCTCGCCCTTCGTTTATGGTGACCGCCATACGCAGGTCATCCATAGAAAACTCATCAAGCATGATGATGTCAGCACCGGCACTGAGGGCCTGCTCCAGCTCTGCCAGATTTTCGGTTTCTACCTCTACGGGTTTGCCAGGTGCAATTCTGCGAGCTTCATTAATGGCGCGAGCAATAGATCCGCAAGCCGAGATGTGGTTTTCCTTGATGAGAAAGGCATCCCATAGACCAATCCTATGGTTGTCGCAGCCGCCACAGGTTACCGCGTATTTTTGGGCAAGGCGCAATCCAGGCAGAGTTTTTCGGGTATCCAGAAGGCGCACACCTGTGTGAGCCACCTGAGCTGCGTAGCCTGAGCAGTTTGTTGCCACCCCTGAAAGGGTTTGCAGCCAGTTCAGAGCAGATCGCTCGGCAGTGAGCAGGCTTCTTGCCGGTCCTTTCATGCGGAACAAAACCTGGTCGGGGGATACCGAATCGCCATCCTGAACCAGCCATTCTAATGACACCGAGCTGTCCACCTGGCGAAATACTTCGTCTACCCACTGGCGTCCCGCTATTGTTGCCTGCTCCCGCGTAATGACATGTCCAGAAGCCTGTTTTTCCCGGGGGATAAGCTGGGCCGTTATATCGCCGTCGCCGATGTCCTCGCGCAGGCTCCCAGCAACGGCTTCGATTCGAGACTGGCGTAGGCGTTCAGTGAAATTCATGGTTATGCATCCGTTTGTGACTGGGCCAGAGGGGCCTGAAATATTCCGGGAAACAATTCTATAGTTCGCCAGCGGTTTCGCCAAATCGTGTTGGAAGTGTGATCTGAGTCTGCTCTACACAAAAGGTGACAAATTCTGACACAAGGTGACGCAGGTAACTCGTATGATGTGTGATCAGAGTAGTGTCAAACCTATGGCCGAGCATTTTACATGATCCTGGTCGGGAGCCGTTGAATGAAGCAGGATAACAAGGTTGTCAGTTTTTCCGGGCAGAAGCCGTTTTCCCGGTTTGATCTGCCGCCGGCCCTTGTTCGCTTGCGTGACACCTCTGGCCAGGCTCTGAAAAGTGTTCTTGGGCGTTTTTTTGAACGTGCTGACGACGCCTTGTTTGAGCTGGCCGACCGCGCTGGCTCCAATAAGGATCAGACCGTTTATTTTGACGCCATGCGCGAGCTAAGGTTGCGGCGCAAAGCTATGGCGGTCTCCGTACTGCAATACGTCAGCCAGGCTTTTAACGATATCGGCCAGTTCCGGCCGCGGCACTCAAGCGGGGCGCTGGATGAAGTAGATCAGGATTCTCTTAGCCTGGTCGAGCATTCAGATCTGGAGCAGCAGGTTGCTGTTGATAACCTGATTAATAAGCTGCGTAACCGCTATCAAGACCCAATCCAGCTTTTGTCGTTGCGGGTAAATCACCTGGTTCCCGGCGTCGAGCTGGCAGATAACCAAATGCCTCTCAGCCCGGAAGTTATTTGCACAGGCTTGGCTGAGGCCTGCGCAGATCTGGATATCGATATCCGTGCCAAACTGGTTGTGCTGAAGCTGTTTGATCGCTTGCTGGCAGATACGCTTGGTGATTTTTATCAGGACGCTAACCGCACGCTGATTTCGGAAGGCATTTTGCCAGATGTTAAGCGACCTCAGACCCGTTCACCAGGGGGTGCCTCGACCGCCAGGTCGGCGACGTCGGCGCCTGTGCCTCCAAGCTCTGTGCAGCATGGAGCGGGCAGTGAGGCCGGGGAAGCAAGTGGCGGCCAGAGTTATGGCTATGATCATATTCCGGGTAATGTTCCTTATGCGACGTTTTCCGAATTGAGCGCGCTCCTGCACCAGAAAGGCAACCCACATGCAACGGCCGATCAGGCCGCTGGGAGTGGCACCTATCTTGATACGGATCGATTGATGGCTCGTCTTAGCGAGGCGCAAGCCTCCTTTGGCCAAATGCAGGGCATTGACGTGGCCTCTCTCGATCAGCAGCTTCAGTCTGTGCTTCAGGTGACCAACGGGCAAAAGGCCAATATTGGCCAGGTGGACAGCGATGTGATCAACCTGGTGTCTATGTTGTTCGATTTCATACTGGAAGATCGGCAATTGCACCCGGTAATGAAGGCGCTCATCGGGCGCTTGCAGATACCTGTATTGAAGGTTGCCCTGAGCGACAAAACCTTCTTTAACCGCGGCGGTCACCCGGTTCGTAAGTTGTTGAATGAACTTGCACTATCTGCCATTGGCTGGAGCGAAAAGCGTGCGGGTCAGCGGGATCCCTTGCATGAAAAAATAGGGTCTGTTGTGGATCGGGTGCTTATTGAGTTTACCGACAACGTATCGCTTTTTGATGAGCTGCTTAAAGACTTTTGTCACTTTACCGATCTTGATCGCCGCCGCGGGGAGCTCGTAGAGCAACGACTGCGGGATGCCGAAGAGGGCAGGGCCCGCCAGGAGCGGGCAAGCCATGCTGCTGAGTCACTGGTTAAGGATTTCACCGCTGAGCGAGATGTTCCTGCGCCTGTTTTTGAGATGCTTAGCGAAGCCTGGACAAGATATTTGCAATGGGTGCTGTTGCGGGAAGGCGAAGAAAGTGAGCGCTGGGCCGACGCGAGTGAGCTTACAAGGCACCTTGTCTGGAGTGTGGATCCGCAGCCAGTTGAAGCGACCACTCGAAGTGAACTGCTTAGAGCTATACCGGCTATTGTTGACGATTTTCGCATAGCTCTTCAGGAGATATCCTGGGATCCGTTTGCCACAGATGCGGCTGTGCGCGATTTGGAACTGGCCCACGTTGACGTGTTTCAGCGTTTGGCGACGGCACCGGCTCAGGCTGAAAGAGATTCTGAACGAATAGCTGCCGTGGCGATTATCGAAGAGCTAGAAGTGGGCGTGACAGAAGCAGGCGAAGCTGAGTTAGCACCGCTTGTCATTCCAAAGCCTGATGCTGAAGCGCCAGCCCTGGACGAGGCAGAATCAGTTTCCCAGCAATGGTTGGATCAAACTGACAACCTTCGGGTTGGGGCCTGGATTGAGCTAATACGTGAAGAAACCAAGCTGCGTTGTAAGCTGGCGGCGTTTATCAAAGCTACTGGCAAGTATATTTTCGTCAATCGCAGTGGCGCGAAGGTTGCTGAGTACCGCCGCCAGGAACTGGCTGCTGAAATGGCGAGTGGGGTCGTCAGCATGCTTGATGATGGGCTTATCTTCGACAGAGCGTTGGAATCCATCATTGATAACCTGCGTAGCAATCGCAAGGATTGATCCGTGGTAACAGGCCTTGCTTTGTGATTCAATCAAACCACAACGTAATGCTCTGATAATCATGGATTCATCTTGCCCCATTCAGCCTCTGACAAACCCGGCGCGACCGTTTACGGCGAACACTTAAAAACTCTTCGTGAGACAGGGCGCCTTTCGTCTGCCCGCTGGTGCTCGTCGCCGAACTATGGCCCCCGCCCAGAAGGTGTGAATATAAGCCTTCTGGTTGTGCACAGTATTAGCCTTCCTCCCGGTCAGTTTGGCGGGCCTTATATTGAGCAGTTTTTTACGAACTGCTTGAACCCCGCCGATCACCCGTATTTTTCCACCATTGCCGATATGCGCGTGTCCGCCCATGCCCTGATTCGCCGGGACGGAGTTGTGGTGCAGTTCGTCAGCCTGTTAGAACGAGCCTGGCACGCCGGGCGATCGAGCTTTCAGGGGGTTGAGGAATGTAATGATTTCTCCATCGGAATTGAGCTTGAGGGTGCGGATGACATCCCTTATACGCCAGAGCAGTATCGGTCGCTGGCTATCCTCACAGCCGTGATTCGTTCAGCCTGGCCGGCCATTACCCGTGATCGGATTGCCGGCCATTGTGATATTGCGCCCGGCCGCAAGACGGATCCTGGTCCAGCGTTTGACTGGCATGAATTTCGGGAATCGCTGCTGTCTACCCAGTTGGGTAAGCCCGGTGATGAACAGCCTCTTAAAGGAGCTGAGTGAATGATTCTGGTGGTCTTCCTTATTGCTTACCTGGTACGGCGTCGTCTCGACAATCTCAATGTAGTTTCCAGCGATGAGCTTTGGCGGCGCTGGTTTCATCAGGGAAGCGTTGTTAAAGCTGGCTGTGAATCAGGCATCTTGAAGGGTTTGGTCTTTGTGGCTGTGCCGGCATTTGTGGCAGCGCTGAGTGTCTATGTTGTGGCGCTTTATGGCTGGCGGGTAGCAGCCTATCCACTGGAAGTTCTTGTGCTTGTACTGATGATGGGGACACCTGGCTGGCGACAGTCGGTGGGGCCTTATGCGCAAGCCTGGCAAAACGGTGACATGCAGGCGGCCTGGCATCATGTGCAGGAGCGCCTACCGGCTAGCGAGCGTGGTGCAGCAGTGTCACCCGAAACCATGCACCTATCCTTGTCCAAGGCTCTTATGCTGGCTGTGTTTCAGCGCTTCTTCCTTGTGGCTTTCTGGTATGCGGTGGGCGGTATTGGCCTGGCAATCTTTGTGCGTGGGCTTGTGGCCTTGGCAGAGCAATGGCCCCAGGCGGCTGCGAGACCGCGGTATCTAAAGGCCTGTGAGTGGGTTAACTGGATACCCGTAAGGTTGCTTTCAATCACCTTCGGAATCGCCGGCGATCTGTCGGGTTGGCTGGGAGAATCCAAGGCGGCTATTACCGGTATCACAAAAAAGACTTCAGAGGTGCTCATGATTTCTGCTAACGGGTCGTTAACCGGGTATGCACTTGATCCGGCCCGTTTTTCCCGGATTCATCCGGATGAATGGGCCAGTTTTGGTGGACGAAGCCTGAGCGCGGTGAGAGACCTGCTTAACCGGAGTATGCTGGTTTGGATTTGCCTATTGGCGCTATTGGTTATTGCAGGCGTTGTCTGAGTAATCAGGTGGTAGGAATTAGCGCTTAAGTTATACAGAGTTCAGGCGATAACAAAAAAAGAACATGAATTCAGTTTTTTGTGTTTATAAAAGAGAGAGTCGACGTGAAGCAACTCATTAATCCCGCAGTAGCACTGATGAACCGGTTGCCGATGCTGTACAAGTTCAGCCTTATCAGCATCCTGTTCCTCTTACCGATCGGTGGGTTGTCCTGGCTTGTGATGACTGAGCTCAATCGTTCAGTTGCGACCATGACCCGCGGTGTTGAAGGCCTGGAACAATTGCGCCACATTGATCGCCTTGTGGATGCTTCTATGGACTACCGGGATTACAGAGCGCCGGCAGTGACTAAAAACGAAAGTGCCATCAAAACTCTCTCAGATAAAGCCGCTAGCGAAATAACGTCGGTTTTGGACACTTTAACGGCTCAGACACGCTCGTTTGACGTATCCGGGGCTTGGGCTGATCAAGTCGAGGGCCTCAAGTCTGACTGGCAGGATCTTCGTGCAGATGATAACTACCAGACCAACTTTGATCCTCAGTTCAAGTATTTTCAGGAATTTGTCCAAAAGGCGCTGGCGCTGCTTCCAGCCACTATAGAGACATCAGGGTTGGGCCAGGGAGCTTCAAGGGAAAACCTGCTTATTCTTGGGCTTATTCGTGAAACCCTGCCGGAAGCCCGAAGTGTGATCGGACAGGCACGCTCCTATGGCATGTTTGCATTGGTTGACGGCCAGGTAGGTTACGCGCTCAGTGAAAGCTTTAACGAAATTTACGATGGCTTGACCAACCGTAGTTCGCTGCTTTCGCCTGCACTCACATTTGCCGCCGATGCCTCTCCGGCACTGGCATCTCAGTCGGGTAATGCGCTCGAAAAGGTTGATGAAAGCCTTCTGAATGTCCGTGAATTGCTTGACGTAAATATCATCACACCCATGCGGCTGGAGATGACTTGGCAGGAATATGATTCGCGTATTTCTGCATCGCTGGCAAGCTATGGTGAGTTGAAAGACGCAGCGTTTGATGTGATTAGCACCAATCTAAACGCCAGGCTGGAGCAGGAAGTGAGTCAACGCCGCCTCATCGTAGTGGCGCTGATTGTGGTACTGCTGTTTGTTGTGTACCTCTATGTTGGCTTCTTTATGTCTGTGCGCACAGCCATCAACCGCTTCAGTGAAGCAGCCCGCAAGGTAGCTGCAGGAGATATGACCACTCGTATTTCACTTGATAACCGTGATGAGCTCGGCGAGCTGACCGGTGAGTTCAACAATATGACGGATCGAATGGCCGACCTGATTCGCTCTGTAGGCCAGACAACTTCTGAAGTTGACCAACAGGCTGCGCGAGTCAAGGATACGGCTGCCGCCAACAGCGATGCAGTGGCGCGCCAAATGGCAGAGAGTGGTCAGATTAATGAAGCCATGAACCAAATGGTTGAAGCTGTGAACGAGGTTACAGAGAGCGCTCACCGGGTTGCAGACAGCGCTACAGCAGCTGAACAGGATACAGAAACCGGGCGCGGCGTTGTGTCGGATACAGTGGAAACCATTAACCGGCTGGCGACTGAGATTTCCGGTGCTGTGGATGTCATCAATCGGGTGAGTGCAGACAGTGACAACATAAGCCAGGTTCTGGTGGAAATAAAAGCAATAGCTGGTCAGACCAACCTTCTGGCGCTTAACGCTGCTATTGAAGCAGCCCGCGCGGGCGAACACGGCCGTGGTTTTGCGGTTGTTGCCGACGAAGTACGCTCATTGTCCCAGCGCACCCACAAGTCTACCGAAGAAATCGAAGGCATGATTTCACGGCTTCAGAGCGGCGTGAAAGATGCTGTAGCGGCCATGACCAATAGCCGTGATGTGACTCAGGCAACTGTTCAGAAATCCGGAGAAGTAACAGAAGCATTGACCCGGATTGCCAATGGTATCTCGGTGATCGTGGACATGAGCCACCAGATTGCCCAAGCAGCGGAAGAGCAGTCTGCCGTATCCAAAGACGTGAACGTCAGCGTTGCTCAAATTGGTGAGCTGGGTACATCTACTGCGGCTAACGCTGAAGAAACCCTGGCTTCATCCCAGGAGATGTCCGAACTGACCGCTTCTTTGCAGCGACTTGTTGAGGCGTTTAAGGTCTGAAATCGGGCTACATGCCCGATTTCTTCTGATCCCACAGAATTTCTTCAGCACCATCCCGGCGCGCTAACACCCTTGATGCTACAAACAGCAGGTCTGATAAGCGATTCAGGTACTGGCGGCCTAGAGGGTTGATAGAATCTTTATGGCTGAGCGCCACTACCACACGCTCGGCGCGGCGACAAACGGCACGGGCCAAGTGGCACTGAGCGGCAGCTGGGCTTCCGCCGGGCAAGATAAAGTTCTTCAGAGGTGGCAGGGGCTCGTTCATTTCATCCAGAAGATTTTCCAGCCAACTGATGTGCTCATCGTTGATCGCCGTGCTACCTGGAATCGCAAACTCCCCACCCAAATCGAAAAGATGATGCTGAATGCGGCGCAGCGGCTCCAGCATTTCATCGTCGCTGTCCAGTGTTTCGATCAGCAGCCCAATGTGGCAGTTCAGCTCATCAGCCATGCCCATGGCCTCAACACGCTGGGCATTTTTGGCGATACGATTGCCATCGGCCAGGCCAGTAGTGCCGTCGTCACCGGTGCGGGTGTAAATCTTGGAAAGGCGATTGCCCATGAAGGACTCCTTATTGGTTAAACGCTGATTAGTTAAGAGCTGATCGAATAAAAGCCTTATAAAGCTTGTACTCGTTCGGTCAGCATTTGGTTTACTGGCGTGGCAATGCTATGGCGCTTGCCACACTGCACCAGATAGCCGTTGATAAAGTCGATCTCGGTTTTACGCCCTGCCATAACATCTGCACGCATGGACGAGGTATTGCTGGCGGTACTCCTCGCCACCGTTTCAATGCGCTCCCGCAGAACCTCTGGCGCAATAGCCTCCGACGTTTCCGCTTGAAGCAAAACAGATATCTCCGAGCAAAGCCCATCAATATTCTGCTGAAAAAAAGGTGAGTCCAGAATGTCACCGTTAGGACAGTCCAGCAGAGCCGTAAACGGATTGATCCCCGCGTTTATCACCAGCTTCTGCCAGAGTCTTTGCAGGATGTTCTCTTCAGCATGAACCCTCAAACCGGTCTCCGCCAACTGTTGCACGACACGTGTTGTGTGTTCAGCGGCAGAAGCTGTAAGTGCACCTACCCAAGTATCACCAGCCCCGGCATGGACTAACGCATCAGGGGAGGGTCGGTTCGCTCCTTCAGTGGTGCTGGCTGCAAGAATGGGCCTTGATGGCCAGTGTTCTGCAACCGCTTGTTGACTACCTAAACCGTTCTGAAACAAAACAACGGGCGTGTCCTCCGGTATACGAGGCAACCAGGCTTCCAAAGCCGCGCGCGTATCACCAGCTTTGGTTGTTACGAGCAATAAACTGGTAGCGTCAACGGTTTGCACCCAGCGCCGGGATATAGGGGTGTTGGTTTCCAGAGAGTCCGGCGAAGCCGTCAGGAAGTCCCTCCCGAAACCTTGTGGAGCCATGGATGGCGGAACAGAGCGTACAAGGACGTATTCACAGCGTGTTTCGGGAGGGACTTCCTGACGGCTGAAGCTTCTCCGATGGCTGAAGCTCCCCCCAAGCCCAACTGCATGCTCGGGCACATCATTAGAGAGCCGAGGCAAAAAACCACACTCATCAGAAGGCAAAAGGGCGGCCCAAAGCCGCCCCAAAGAACCCGCTCCAAGAATGGCGATCTGCTCGCCACCCCCGGAACGCTCGCCCACAGACGCCATACCTACATGGCCTCAATATCTGTGCGCTGCTGGTTCAACCGGCTCAGGTTATTCCGAACCTCCGCCAGCTTCTCCTGCTCCTTGGCCACAACCTCCGCCGGTGCCTTGGCAGTGAACTTCTCATTACTCAGCTTGCCTTCAAAACGCCCGATTTCCTTCTGCAGGCGCTCAAGCTCCTTATCCAGACGCTTCAGCTCCGCATCCTTATCGATCAGCCCGGCCATGGGCACCAGCACTTCCATATCGCCAACCAATTGAGTGGTACTCATGGGAGCGTTGTCGCCCTCAAACCACTCCAGACTTTCCAGCTTGGCCAAAGAACTCAGGAACTGACGGTTCTCATTCATTCGGCGCTGGCCTTCTGCGCTGTTGCCACGGAACAGCACCGGAATTTTCTTCGCCGGAGAAATGTTCATCTCGCCGCGAATGTTACGCACCGCCACAATCACACCCTTCAGCCATTCAATGTCTTCGACGGCTTGTGCATCGTGCTTGCTGGCGTCCACCTGCGGGAATGGCTGTAGCATGATGCTATCGCCGGATTTGCCTGCCAACGGCGCAATGCGCTGCCAGATCTCTTCCGTGATAAACGGCATGATCGGGTGCGCCAGGCGCAGAACGGTTTCCAGCACGCGTACCAGAGTGCGGCGGGTGCCGCGCTTGGCTTCGGCGCTGCCAGAATCGTCGCTCAATGAAGGCTTGGACAACTCCAGATACCAGTCGCAGTATTCGTTCCAGATGAATTCATACAGCGCGTGAGACGCCAAATCGAAGCGGTACTGATCCAGATGGCGGGTCACATCCTGCTCGCACTGCTGCAGTGCGCTAACAATCCAGCGGTCTGCCAGCGATAGTTCAACTGGCTCGCCATTTACGCCGCAATCTTCACCTTCGGTGTTCATGAGTACGTAGCGGGCTGCGTTCCATAACTTGTTGCAGAAGTTGCGGTAGCCTTCCAGGCGCTTCATGTCCCAGTTGATATCGCGGCCGGTGGTAGCCATGGCTGCCAGGGTGAAACGCAGGGCGTCGGTGCCGTGGGCAGAGATGCCTTCCGGGAATTCTTTTTCGGTGTGCTTTGCAATCTTCTTTGCTAGCTTGGGCTGCATCAGGTTGCCGGTGCGCTTCTCAAGTAGCGGCGCCAGATCGATGCCATCAATCATATCCAATGGGTCGATCACATTGCCCTTGGATTTGGACATTTTGTCGCCGTGCTCGTCGCGAATCAGGCCGGTGACGTACACCGTCTTGAACGGCACCTGGGGCGTGCCGTCTTCATTTTTCATGAAGTGCATGGTCATCATGATCATCCGGGCAACCCAGAAGAAAATGATGTCGAAACCGGTGACCAGAACATCGGTCGGGTGGAAGGTCTTCAGGCGCTCGGTGATTTCCGGCCAGCCCAGGGTGCCAAAGGTCCACAGGGCAGAACTGAACCAGGTGTCCAGCACGTCGTCGTCCTGCTTCAGCGCAAAATCCGATGCCAGATTGTGCTTTTGACGCACTTCCTCTTCACTGCGGCCCACGTAGATGTTGCCTTCGGTGTCGTACCAGGCTGGAATGCGGTGGCCCCACCATAGCTGCCGGGAGATGCACCAGTCCTGAATGTCGCGCATCCAGGAGAAGTACATGTTTTCGTACTGCTTGGGCACAAACTGGATGCGACCGTCTTCAACCGCTTCAATGGCAGGCTTGGCCAGAGTCTTGGCATCCGCAAACCATTGGTCCGTAAGCATTGGCTCGATGATCAGGCCAGAACGATCACCACGGGGCACGCTCAGTACGTGGTCTTCTACTTGCTGCACCAGGCCGGCGGCTTCCATGTCAGCCACGATCTGCTTGCGAGCATCTTCTCGTGTCATGCCAGCGTAGGCTGCGGGTAGGCTGTCATCCAATTCTGTATTTTCGGTGCCGTCGCTGTTGAACACCTCTGCCTGTTCACGGATGTTCGCATCCTGGGTGAGCACGTTCATCATCGGCAGGTTGTTGCGCTTGCCCACGGCGTAGTCGTTAAAGTCGTGAGCCGGGGTGATCTTCACGCAACCGGAACCTTTTTCCGGATCAGCATGGTGGTCGGTAATCACCGGAATGCGGCGGTTCACCAACGGTAGCATGATGAACTTGCCAATCAGATGCTGGTAACGTTCGTCATCTGGGTGTACAGCTACAGCGGTATCGCCCAGCATGGTTTCCGGGCGAGTGGTCGCGACGACCAAGTAGTCTTTGCCATCTTGCGTAGTGGCACCGTCGGCCAGCGGGTAACGCAGGTGCCAGAAAAAGCCTTTTTCTTCCTTGTTCTCAACTTCCAGATCAGAAATAGCGGTGTGCAGTTTCGGATCCCAGTTCACCAGGCGCTTGCCACGGTATACCAGGCCGTCTTCGTACAGGCGAACAAAGACTTCCTGCACGGCTTTGTAAAAACCGTCGTCCATGGTGAAGCGCTCGGTGTCCCAGTCCACCGAGTTGCCCAGCCGGCGCATTTGGTCGGTGATCGTGCCGCCAGACTCTTCTTTCCACTCCCAGATACGCTTTATGAAGTCTTCGCGACCCAGGTCGTGGCGGGTTTTGCCTTCTTCCGCCGCCAGTTTGCGCTCAACAACCATCTGCGTGGCGATACCTGCGTGGTCACTGCCTACCTGCCACAGGGTGTTGTGGCCCTGCATGCGTTTGTAGCGGGTGAGGGTGTCCATAATGGTGTGCTGAAAGGCGTGGCCCATGTGCAGGCTGCCGGTCACATTTGGCGGCGGGATAGCGAGGCTGTAAGACTCACCTTCGCCACTGGGGCGGAAGTAGCCTTTGGATTCCCAGTTTTCGTACCACTGGCGCTCAATGTTTTCTGGCTGGTAGGTTTTTTCCATGGGTTTTTCTGGCGACCGTTTGATTGATTCACAAGGGGAAATTGAAATGCTGGATTATACATGGTCAGCCGGATTGCGGCGAACCGGAACGCGAGGCTAGCGCTTTCTTTGGTCGTGCACTCGAGGCTCTATACCCAGCGCCCTGAGTTGTTTGAAGTGTGCCCTGGCTTGGTTGAGGACTGCAGGATCGTTGTGGGCCACCAAAGCGAGGCGCTTGAACCTGTCTGCATTTGCCGGAAGCGTCTCCGAGAGAATGATAACGGTATCCCAGTCTTCAGCTATTGGTGGGCATAACAGAATGCCGACAGGGTCGGTACAGGGTGTGGCGGCGTCGGGTATGACGCTGTGAGGGATGAACGCATCCGGGCTGAAATTCCAGATCAGGTTGTCCAGTTCTTCGGCCTGTTGTGTTGTATCACATACGACGCACACCCGGTCGCCTTGCTGCCAGGCTTTGTTTACAAGCTTGGTAGCGTGCAGGTGGCGGGCGGCCGGGGTGTCCTGCAGCAGAATGTGGAACCAATAGCGTTGGTTTTTTGCCTGCTGCTCGGAGTCACCGGCAGCAGAGCTGCCGGTTTGTGTTGTCGGACTGCTTCTCACATGACTATCCGGCATGGGACATCAGGTAATCAACCAGCAGGGGAACCGGGCGACCGGAGGAGCCTTTGGCTTTGCCTGAGTGCCAAGCGGTGCCGGCGATGTCGAGATGGGCCCAGCGATATTCCTTGGTGAAGCGCGACAGGAAGCAGGCAGCGGTTATGGTGCCCGCTGAGCGGCCGCCGATGTTGGCCATGTCGGCAAAATTGCTGTCCAGCAGGCTCTGGTATTCATCCCATAGCGGCAGGCGCCAGGCTTTGTCGCTGGCACGGTCACCGGCGGCCAGCAGTTCGTTTGCCAGCTCATCGTTGTTGGCCAGCAGGCCTGTAGCCTCGTGGCCAAGGGCGACAATGCAGGCGCCGGTGAGGGTGGCTAGATCTATCACCGCCTCCGGGTCGAACTTCTTCACGTAGGTGAGGGCGTCGCACAGTACCAGGCGGCCTTCGGCATCTGTGTTGAGAATTTCAACGGTCTGGCCCGACATGGTGGTCACAATATCGCCTGGGCGGGCGGCGTTGCCATCCGGCATGTTTTCAGCGGCAGCAATAACGGCAACCACGTTGATTTTCGGTTGGGTTTCAGCAAGCACCTGCATGGCACCGAATACGGCTGCGGACCCGCCCATGTCGTATTTCATCTCATCCATGCCGGCACCTGGCTTAAGGCTGATGCCGCCAGTGTCGAAGGTGATGCCCTTGCCCACAAGAACATGGGGTTTGTCTTTGGCATTGCCACCGCGATATTCCATAACAATCAGGCGCGGTGGCTGGGTGCTGCCTTGGCCAACCGCCAGAAGCGAGTTCATGCCCAGCTTTTTCATCTGTTTTTCATCAAGAATCTCGGTCTTGATGCATTCGTGGTCGGCCGCCATTTTGCTTGCCTGTTCTGCCAACCACACCGGGTGGCAAATGTTAGGCGGCATGTTGCCAAGGTCGCGGGTGTAGTTCATGCCGCGGCCAGTGGCCAAGCCCAGGTTGAAAGCTTCCTTCTGGGCTTTGCCGGTGCCAGAAGCGGCCACCAGTATCTTGTTGAGTTTCCGTGCGGCGGGCTTCTCGCTCTTGAAATCGCTGAACAGATAGAGCTGCTCTTCAAGTGTGCGACCAATCAGGCTAAGTTTTGCCAGTTCTGAGCTAACGTTTTCTGCGCCGGTTATCGCGGTATCTGAAAGGGCAATGAGCACACTTTTCGAAGGGCCGTCCTTGAGGGCGCCTGTCGTCGCGCTCAGCGCTTTGCGGAAACTGGCGCTGTTGCGGTCGGCGTCTTTCCCGGTGCCAATAATAAGCAGCCTGCTCCAAGGCTGGTCGTTAAGCGGCACCATGTTTGCCTCTGCATTCTTGCCGCTTACATCACCGGCTTTTTGGAGTTTGCTGATCAGCCCACCCAATGCACCGTCTGCCTCGGTGGTGGAGGCCGGCCAATCGCCTTTTTCTGGAAGGGCGACGACCAAACAGTCGGCTTTGGTGCTCGTAATGGCATTGCTGTTCAGGCTGAAGTTCATGGAAACTCCTTTAATTGTTCGGGAAAGCCGCTGCGGTGAGCGGCGGGAATGATTTGATTCTGTACCACCAAGCATTGGGGTTTGGAGGCAGATTATCAAGTTGGGATAGCAGGTTACTTCGCTTTATAGGCACTTAATCTGTCGCGGCCTTAACGTCTGCGCACTGTCATTCGGCCTCAAGGTTACATAGAATACGCGCAGTTTTCCCATTCCTTCATGTTCCGGTTTACACGGGCAGAGAAACCGTTTTGAGCATTATTTTTCGCTATCTCATACGTCAGGTTATGGTCAGCATGGTTGCCGTTTCGGGCATCCTTTTGCTGGTGTTCATGAGTGGGCGTTTTATCAAATACCTTGCTGGTGCCGCTGAGGGCAAAATCGCACCAGGTGTGTTGTTTGAAATCATGGCCTATCGTTTTCCCGGGTTTCTTGAGCTCATCCTCCCGTTAGGGCTGTTTATTGGGATATTGCTCGCCTATGGCCGGATGTATCTGGAAAGTGAAATGACCGTGCTTTATGCCTGCGGAGTGAGTGATCGCCAGCTGCTTTCAAAAACCCTGATGGGCAGTCTTGTGGTGATGGTGATCGTCGGAAGCATGAGCCTGGTAGTGTCGCCTTGGGGCATGAAACAGGTTGAGAAAATTTTTGCCGAACAGGCAAAGGCAACAGAGTTCGACTTTCTTGCGCCAGGCCGTTTTCAGGAGCTCTCCTCCGGCGGGCGAGTGACCTACACCGAAGCGCTCAGCGACGATAAACGTCAGCTAAAAGGTGTGTTTATTGCCGAATACGGCAGCAACGGAGAAGGTGTGAGTGTTATTGCCGCCGAATCTGGATCCCAGCTGATTGATGAGGAAACAGGTAGCCGTTTCCTTATTTTGGAGGAAGGTGCCCGCTATGATGGAATGCCCGGCAAACTGGATTATCAGATCACCGGCTTTGAAGCCTATGGCCTGAAAATCCGCAGTGGCAGCAGTGGCGACGTTGAGCTGGATGAGGGTGTAACTACCGGCCAGCTCATGCGCTCGGATGATCCCAGAGACAGGGCCCTGTTGCACTGGCGCTTTTCGTTGCCGCTGATTGTGCCAATTGTAACGTTGCTGGCGGTTCGGCTTAGCCGCGTGAACCCCCGGCAAGGTCGGTTTTTTCACCTGCTGCCCGCCATGCTTGTTTATGTTGCATACCTGGGTTTGCTCATTGTTGCCCGTGATGCCATGTCGGATGGCAAAGTACCTGAGTGGCTGGGTATGCTTTGGGTACACGCTATCTTCCTGGTATTGGGCTTGTGGTTACATTTTGGCCCTGCTTGGCTCTACAAGCGAAAGGTGCAGCGGGACGGGGTAGCCAATGCGTAAAATTGACCATTATGTAATGCGCAATGTTGGCGGCGCTATGCTTCTGGTGATGGTTGTGGTGTTGTCGTTGGATTTGATTTTTGCGTTCGTTGCGGAACTCGACGACACCCGAAATAACTATCAGATTTTGAACGCGCTCTGGTATGTGGTTCTCACCCTACCGCGCCGGATATACGACTACCTGCCATTGGGCGCGTTTATGGGCTGCCTGATCGGGCTGGGCACAATGGCGGGAGCTTCTGAGCTTACGGTCATTCGTGCCGCTGGAGTGTCCCTCAAACGGGTTGTCTGGTCGGCAATGAAGCCGGCATTAGTGATCGTTTTGGCGGGAGTTCTTATCGGTGAATACGCAGCGCCGCCAGCGGAGCGAACGGCCCAAAGTTATAAAGCCGTTGCTCTTGGCGCCGGCCAAAACGTCGCAGCGGCCCATGGTGTATGGCATCGAGAAGGAAATGTCTTTATGCACCTTAACGCGGTGCAGCCGAACGGAGTACTGCACGGTATTTCCATGTTTCGCTTTGATGATCAGCGCCAGTTAATAGCGGCCAGTTTTGCGGAACGTGCGATTTATCAGGGTGATCACTGGTTGCTGGAAAATTCCACCACCACACGCCTGGAAGGAGACTCAACAAGCCGCGAAAATCATAAAACCCTGCGCTGGGATACAGGCTTGTCGCCCGGTGTGTTGAGTGTGTTGATCGTAAAGCCCGAAAATCTTTCCATGACGGGCCTGTACACTTACGCAAGCTATCTTGGCGACCAGGAACTGAATGGCTCACCATACTGGCTGGCGTTTTGGAAGAAGGCTCTGATGCCGCTGGGTACCGGCGTGATGGCGCTGGTGGCGATTTCCTTTATCTTCGGGCCCTTGCGCTCGGTTACCATGGGTTTTCGTGTGTTTACCGGTCTGCTCGTGGGGTTGCTGTTCAAGTACATGCAGGATTTGCTCGGCCCCATGAGCCTGGTTTTCGGGTTTAACCCAGTGCTTGCGGTTCTCGTGCCGATTGCGGTGAATGCGGTATTTGGTGCCGTATTGATGCGCCGGGCAGGGTAGCGTGCCTGGCGAGTGGTTTAGCCGGCCTTCGGTGTTTTGGCCAAACTGACAACAACGCTGTCTGAAAATCGGTCGGTTAGTGAAAGCCCGTTTACCGGGAAGGACAGTGCAATCATGGCGGGAACCGATAGGAAGAGCGTTGCCGCGCCTAGGTAGTAGCCAGCCAGCAGGGCCAGAAACAACACAACGGCGGCGGTTACGTAGCGCCGAAGAGCCTGGCTCCAGCTTACGGATGTGCCATTCAGGTTTTCTATACGTACGCGCCATACCTGCATGCCGAGTGTTTGCCCGATACGTGTCCAGAAATAGGCAAAGAACAAATACATCACCAGAAATAGCACAAACGTCAGGCCGGGGTCTCCGGATAACTGACCCGTTTCAGCTTTTTGCAGAGGGGCATCCCAATCGGTGACCCAGCCGTTCGCCCAGCCAGTTATCATGGTGTAAGCACCGGTGGTAACCAGGAGCACGGCAATGCTGATCAGGCCGTCGTAAACAATAGCGAGGAATCGTTTGAGAAACGACGCTGGTGGGAGTAGTTCATCAGCGGCGTGGAAGCGGCGGGGCATGGGGTCTCCTGTGATGTTTCACGTTTTTCATGTACTCGGCGTGTGCTAGAGTAGCCGATTTACACACGCATGTAAGTATTCGTATTCAATCGCGGATCCGGCCGTTTTACGGTGGGATTTATGGAAAGGTATCAACGGGCTATGAAAACCGCAGAGTTGCGACAGGCGTTTCTTGATTATTTTAAGCAGCAAGGTCACTCCATTGTTTCAAGCAGCTCGCTGGTGCCAGTGGATGATCCAACATTGCTGTTCACCAACGCTGGAATGAACCAGTTTAAAGACGTGTTTCTTGGCCGTGAGGAGCGCGACTACAGCCGTGCCACCAGCACCCAGAAGTGTGTGCGGGCAGGCGGCAAGCATAACGATCTGGAGAATGTCGGCTACACAGCACGCCACCATACGTTCTTTGAAATGCTGGGCAACTTCAGCTTTGGTGACTACTTCAAGCGTGAAGCCATCAACTACGCGTGGACCTTCCTGACCGGAGAGCAGTGGCTGAACCTGCCCTCTGAAAAGTTGTGGATAACGGTCTACGCAGACGATGACGAAGCTTACGACATCTGGAATAAAGAAGTCGGCGTACCGGCGGAGCGTATTGTCCGTATCGGCGACAACGGCGGCGCTCCCTATGCGTCAGATAACTTCTGGCAGATGGGCGATACCGGCCCGTGTGGCCCTTGTTCCGAAATTTTCTACGACCATGGCCCGAGTGTGGCCGGTGGCCCTCCCGGCAGCCCCGAGGAAGACGGCGATCGCTACATTGAAATCTGGAACGTGGTCTTCATGCAGTACAACCGCACCGCTGATGGCGAGATGCTCAACCTGCCGAAGCCGTCTGTGGATACCGGCATGGGTCTTGAGCGCGTTACCGCAGTGCTGCAGGGTGTGCACAGCAACTATGAAATAGACCTCTTTGATGATCTCCTGAAAGCGGCCTCTGCTGAGCTTGGCGGCGCTGCGACTACCGAGGCCAGCTTGCGAGTGGTTGCTGACCACATCCGCTCCTGTGCGTTCCTGATTTCCGACGGCGTTATGCCTTCAAATGAAGGCCGTGGCTTTGTGCTTCGCCGCATTATTCGTCGGGCAGCTCGTCACGGTAACAAGCTGGGCGCTACCGGCCCATTTTTCCACAAGTTAACCGGTGCGCTGGTTGAATTGATGGGGGAGGCTTTTCCCCAGCTGGTCAGCAGTCAGAAGCAGATCGAGAGAGTGTTGCTGCAAGAAGAAGAGCAGTTTGTAAAAACCCTGGATAAAGGCCTGCGCCTTCTTGAGCAGGACATAGCTGAGCTTGAAGGTGAGATTATTCCAGGGAAAACCATTTTCACATTGTACGACACGTACGGTTTTCCTGTGGATCTCACCAACGACATAGCCCGTGAGCGCGGCTTGACGCTCGATTACGAAGGCTATGAAAAAGCCATGGAAAGCCAGCGCGAGCGCGCCAGGGCTGCCAGTAAATTTGGCATGGATTACAACGCGGCCGGTCTGGGTATTGATGGCAAAACCGAATTTACCGGGTACGACCATATTGATGGTCACGAACGCATCCGCGCAGTGATCGTTAATGGCGAACAGAAAGCCGCAGAGGCAGGTGATGAAGCCATTGTTGTGCTGGAACGTACGCCGTTTTACGCCGAATCCGGTGGCCAGGTGGGTGATACCGGGCTGCTGACCTGGAGTGGCGGTCGTTTCAAGGTAACCGATACCCGCAAAGACGGTGATAACCACCTGCATGTGGGCACTCTTATAGAAGGCGAACTGTTCGAGGGCTTGGAGGTAGACGCTCGTATTGACCACGCACGCCGCGAGCGGACTCGCCGTAATCACTCTGCCACGCACCTGCTGCACGCGGCATTGCGCAAGGTGTTGGGTGAGCACGTTGGCCAGAAGGGCTCACTGGTTGATCCGGACAAGCTTCGCTTTGATTTTTCGCACTTTGAAGCCGTAACCCCGGAGCAGCTGAAAGAAATCGAGCGCCAGGTAAACGAGCAGATTCTTGGTAATACCGCAGTTCAGACCGACATTACGGATATGGAGCAGGCGCAGGAAAAAGGCGCCATGGCTTTGTTCGGTGAAAAGTACGGCGACGTTGTTCGTGTGCTGAGCATGGGTACAGACAGTTATTCCGTAGAGCTGTGCGGTGGTACTCACGTGGCGCGCACTGGCGACATAGGGCTGCTTCGTATTACATCCGAGAGCGGTATTTCTTCCGGCGTTCGTCGTATTGAAGCAGTGACCGGTTTTGGTGCGCTTGAGTGGGTGGATGAGACAGAGCGTACTCTGCGTGAAGCGGCCCGTTTGGTAAAAGGAAGCCGGGAAACGGTTATCGACAGGTTGCAGCAGACCATTGAGCGTAATCGACAGCTCGAGAAGGACGTTGATGCCCTGAAAGCAAAACTTGCCAGCTCCGCAGGAAGCGATCTGGCTGACTCTGCCGTGGACGTCGGTGGCCTGAAAGTGGTTGCTTCCGAGCTGGAGGGTGCAGATCGCAAAACGCTCATGGAAACCGCCGATCAGCTCAAAAACAAGCTGGGTGAGGGTGTGGTGGTTCTCGCAAGTGTTGAGGATGGAAAGGTCACCCTGGTTGCAGGTGTCACCAAGTCTGCCACTGGTCGCATCAAAGCGGGCGACTTGATGAAACACTTGGCCGGCTTGGTTGATGGCAAAGGCGGCGGCCGCCCCGACATGGCTCAGGGCGGCGGCAACGATCCTTCAAAACTTGCCGATGCGCTTGCTGGGGTGCCGGAGTGGGTTGAGAAAAATATCGCCTAGGCAACTGTTTTTCTGAAGTGGCAGGGGTTTATAATTCTTGCCGCTTGTTTTTTGACGGGCAGGGCGTTCCGCTCTGCCGTAGGTCTCAGATTCGGATATTGGAAAGACAATGGCTCTGTTTGTTCAGAAATTTGGTGGCACCTCGGTGGGTACAACCGAGCGCATAGAGGCTGTGGCTGAAAAAGTATGTGGCTTTCGCAACGCGGGCCATGATGTGGTTGTGGTGGTTTCGGCCATGAGCGGTGAAACCAACCGGCTAATTGGGCTTGCCAGCGATATTATGGAAGAGCCTGCTCCCCGCGAGATGGACGTTCTGATTTCTACGGGAGAGCAGGTAACCATATCTCTTCTCTCCATGGCTCTACAGAAGCGTGGCTGTGATGCGCGCTCTTATACTGGGTCTCAGGTCCGCATTCTCACGGACAACATGCACACCAAAGCACGCATCAAGCAGATCGACGAGCAGCGCATGCGTGCGGATCTGGATGCGGGCCGTGTGGTGGTGGTTGCCGGGTTTCAGGGGGTTGATGAGGATGGCAATATCACGACCCTGGGTAGGGGTGGCTCGGATACCACCGCGGTGGCTTTGGCGGCCACGCTGAAGGCCGATGAGTGTCAGATTTATACCGATGTAGACGGCGTTTACACAACGGATCCCCGGGTAGTAGACAGTGCTCGTCGTCTGGAGCGGATTACCTTCGAAGAAATGATGGAGATGGCGAGCCTGGGTTCTAAGGTTCTCCAGATTCGCGCCGTAGAATTTGCGGGAAAATATAACGTTCCGTTAAGGGTTCTTTCCAGCTTCGAGGAAGGTGAGGGCACCCTGATTACATTTGAGGAAAACATCGCCATGGAACAACCGGTCGTTTCCGGCATCGCTTTTAACCGTGATGAAGCCAAAGTTACCATCTCGGGAGTACCCGACACCCCTGGCAGCGCATTGCGCATTCTGAAGCCGATAAGTGAAGCCAACATTGATGTGGACATGATTGTTCAGAACGTTGGTGAAGATAACCGGACAGCCTTCACGTTTACCGTTCATCGTAACGACTTCAAACGTGCTAAGGACGTGCTTCAGCGTGTTTCAGACGAGTTGGGTGCCCGGGGGGTCAGTGGCGACACCAAGATTGCGAAGGTCAGTATCGTTGGTGTTGGCATGCGCTCCCATGCGGGAGTGGCGACCAAAATGTTTGAAGCGCTCTCGGTTGAGGGGATTAACATTCAGATGATCTCCACATCAGAGATTAAGATTTCTGTGGTGATTGATGAGAAATATCTTGAGCTTGCGGTTCGCGCCCTTCACAGTGTGTTTGAGCTCGACAAGCCTGGGGTAGAAGAAACCTTGTAGCTCAGGCAGCGGCTTGGTGGTTTAGGGTGTTAAAAAAAGAGATTTATTTTCTGGCCTTGTGTCCGCATGTGAACGTATAAGGGAATGTGCGGCTTATGGCTGGCCAGTGATCTCGTTATAAAGATTTAGCTAATTAAAACTACTTGTCGGAACAGGTAGCTCTGAATAGGGAGTAAGGGATATGTTGATTCTAACTCGCCGTGTTGGCGAAACGTTGATGGTCGGTGACGAAGTCACCGTGACCGTACTTGGGGTGAAAGGAAACCAGGTGCGGATTGGTGTGAATGCACCAAAAGAAGTTGCAGTTCATCGGGAAGAAATTTATCAGCGTATTCAGTCTGAAAAAGACGGAGATGAGCCGGAGCCCGGGAACAGCTGAGCCGAAACAAAGAACGTTGAGGGGGAAATCGGGTGTTTTTTTAAGTATGGGTGTAATGAAGGCTAAAAAAATCGTGTTACCCCTATGAAAACAGAACGATTATGGTAGTATACGCCCCGTCCTGAAGGAGAGGTGGGTGAGTGGCTGAAACCAGTTCCCTGCTAAGGAACCGTACGCGCAAGTGTACCGAGGGTTCGAATCCCTCCCTCTCCGCCATTTCTTCTAGTAAGAAAGGCAGAACAGGTTGAAGTAACGACCAACCACAATAAGTGATCAATGTGCGGCTGTAGCTCAGCTGGATAGAGTACTCGGCTACGAACCGAGCGGTCGGAGGTTCGAATCCTCCCAGCCGCACCACTTTTTGCAAGTTGCTCTCGAAAAGGCTCTGCCCAATCGCGAGAATAAGATTTTAGGCGGCTGTAGCTCAGCTGGATAGAGTACTCGGCTACGAACCGAGCGGTCGGAGGTTCGAATCCTCCCAGCCGCGCCAAATTAAGACCAAAACGCCTCAACTTGTGTACTCCACAGGCTGGGGCGTTTTGCTTTGTATAGCTTAGCTTTAAAGTGTGGCTGGCTGCTCCGGCCTGAGCCTCTTACAGCGACGCAGCAGATCGTGCCGCTTGATCGTAAAGTCCGGATATCCCCCTCAAAAAGCCGGCCACAGCCCCTGTGTCGGCCCCTGAGAACCCTAGGCTCCGTAACGAGTCTATCAGGCACTCTTCGCGAATTTCACGGTAACGGCGGCAAACAGCTGCGCCTTCTTCAGTGGCTGAATAATAGGTCTCTTTCCCACGTTTTTCCGACGCGACCACCCTGTGCTTCAGTAGTTTTTTAAGTGCGTAGGTCACGGTATGGCTGTCCTCTATATTGAGCACCAGGCAGATATCTGCAGTTTTTTTGGGGCGCTCGCGATGATTTACGCTGTGTAGCACCAGAATGTCCAACGGGCTTAGCTCCGGCAGGCCTGCTGCGTCCATGCAGCGCACCATCCAGCGGTTAAACGCATTGCCAGCAACAATCAGCCCAAACTCCAGTTCAGACAGCTCCACGGAGCTGCCAGAGGCGAGGTGCGCAGACGAAACGATCGGGCCTACCTTGCTGTCCTGACTATGCTGGCTATTTGGTTGGCTCTTGGAATCATTGGTTTTGATCATAATGAAACGGGTGCTCTTTATTAAAAGGTGCTTCTGTGAAGGCTCACTTCAGTGCGTTGCTACCTCCCCATTTTGCTGGGCAGATACGTGACGATTTCGGGAAACACAGTGATCAGTATCACGCCACTTAGAATCAACAGGAAATAGGGCATTGCAGCCCAGGCAATTCGCAGAATGTTCTCTCCAGTCAAACCCTGAATGACGAATAGATTGAACCCTACGGGCGGTGTAATTTGGCTCATTTCTACGACGATTACGAGATAGATGCCAAACCACAGAGGATCGATGCCTGCGGCCTCAACCATTGGCAGAATCACCGATGTGGTCAGAACCACTACGGAGATGCCATCCAAAAAGCAGCCCAAGAGAATGAAAAACAGCGTTAGCGCTACCAACAACATGTAGGGCGACAGGCCCAATGTGTCAATCCAGGCGGCGAGTTCTCTCGGAATACCGGTAAAGCCCATTGAGGTTGTCAGAAAGTGTGCGCTCACCAGGATGAAGGCAATCATCGAGGAGGTTCTTACCGTGCCCATTAGCCCGCTGGAAAAGGTGCTCCAGTTCATTGAGCCACTTTTCCAGGACAACAGGTGTGCCAAGGCCACGCCGATAGCGGCCGATTCCGTGGGAGAGGCCAGGCCTGCGTATATAGAGCCAATCACCCCTACAATCAGCAACATCACGGGAATGAGGGGGCGACTGCGGCGTATTTTTTCCCGAAACGAGAAGGATTCGGCCTCGCCTGCGGGTATGCCGGAGGGATTTAGAAGAGACCAGATCATGACGTAACCGGCAAACAGAGACATCAATAACAACCCGGGCAGAATACCGGCAACAAACAGGCGGGCAATGGATTGTTCGGTCGCGACACCGTACACGATGAGAATAATAGAAGGAGGAATCAGCAGCCCCAGGGTGGCAGATCCGGCTAGCGTTCCAAGAATCTGGTTCTTGTTATAGCCACGCTGGCTTAGCTCGGGAATCGACATTTTACCAATGGTTGCTGCGGTAGCGGCGGACGAGCCAGAGATCGCCGCGAAAATGCCGCAGCCTATAATGTTGGTGTGCAGGAGTCGCCCGGGCACCTTGCCGACCCAGGGTGAAATGCCGCGAAACATCTCTTCCGACAGGCGCGAGCGAAACAACACCTCGCCCATCCAGATAAACATTGGCAGCGCCGCCAAATCCCAAGACACGCTGGCACTGTAAAAGGCCGTCGACAGGCTGTCGCCCACGGGAATGCCGCTGAAGAAAAACAGCGCAATGCAGCCAATGGTAGTTAATGAAAATGCCACCCACAGCCCGCCAGCCAGAAGCACGAGGAGCACACATAGCAGCAGCAAACTCATCCAGATCATTTCCATGAGCTTACTCCTGAGGTGCTTCGTTGGTGAGCTGGGTAATTCGGCCAGTGGCAAGGGAAAACAGCGCGTCCAGCAAGGCTATCAATAACCAGAGAAGGCCGAGCGTCATGACAGCTTGGGGAATCCACAGGGGTACAGGCACCATGCCAATTGAGAGGTCCCCAAAATCGTAACTGTCCAGTGCCAAACGAGTGCTGTGCCATACGGCAAAACCGGTAATAGCCGCAGCAATCAGAGTGACTGCCATATCCATAACACGATGAAGGGGCTTGGGCAGGTATTGGAGCACCAAAGTGACACGGATATGGCCATCCTGCCAAAATGTGTAGGCGAGACCAAAAAACGTTGCGCCAAGCAGCAGGAACGAAGCCAGTTCCGCAAGCCCTGGTACAGTCAGGCCGAGCGCGTCGAAGCCCACCCATCCCAGAAGCTCGTCCAATACGCGGCCCAGCACCTGGGCCACGATTAATACCATGATAAGGGTCAGACACAACGCAGAAAGTGCGCCGCCTAGCCTGTAAAACGCATCAAGTGCTCGGCGCATCAGTCTGCTCTCTTGTTATCGTCTGAATAGTTCGGTTTGTTTACTGCTTGTGGTACGCATCGAGCAGGGCTTGACCGTCTTCGCCTGCGCGGTCGAGCCATTCCTGAGTCATCGTTTTGCCGATCTTTTGTAGGCGTTTGACCAGCTCAGGCGAGGGCTCGGATACCTCAATGCCGTTGTCCCGCATGATCTTTATCTTGGCTTCTGTTTCCGCTTTACTAGCTTCCCAGCCGCGTTTTTCTGCAACTTTGGCGGCCTCTTCCACAGCTTTCTGGTCTTCTTTAGATAGATTGTTAAAGGCTTTTGCGTTAACAACGACCATGTTTTTGGGCAACCACAACTGGGCATGGTTAAAGTTGGTGAGATAATCCCAGGCGCGAGTATTGGCGCCAGTAGAAGGTGAGGTGATCATTGCGTCCACGCGGCCTGTGCCGAACGCGGTTGGTATATCAGGTACTTCTACCTGCGTTGGTATTGCGCCGAGCAGTTCGGCGAGGCGCTCGCTGGACTTGTTATAGGCGCGCATTTTTACGCCTTTCAGCTCTTCACCGGTTTTCACTTCAAACTGGGTGTAAATGCCCTGGGGTGGCCAAGGTACGGAAAAAAGCAGTTTTAGACGTTGGCCTTCCAAACGCTTGGATAGTATGTCTTTTGATGCCTGCCAGAGCTTCCAGGCTTGGTCGTAATCACTGGCAAGGTAGGGTACTGAGTCAACCTCAAACAGCGGGTCCTCATTAGCAAGGCGCGACATAATCAGCTCGCCAATAGGTACCAGCCCACGGCGAACGGAATTCTTGATTTCCGGGTGCTTGATCAATGAGCCACTGCTGTGAACGGTAATGTTCAGCTCGCCGTCGGTGGCTTCCCGTACATCGTCTGCAAACTGGCGAATATTAACAGTGTGAAAGTTAGAGTCGCCGTAGGGTGTAGGCATGTCCCAGTCAGTAGCTTGGGCGCTACCAACTATTAACGTGAGCGCGGCGGCCGTGAGCACGCTACCAGCGCGCTGGCGAAAGGGTCTGGTGCTTTTTTGCATGATGGTTCCTCTTGGCGCGTACATTCATTAGGAATGCCGGCTGTGTCTATTGTTGTATGTGTTAAAGCACTGACCTCACTTTACTTGCCAGTCTCGATTTCGTGCTTTATTTAATCAAAACTAGTCGGCTGCTTCCGTGCTGTCAAACCTGGAGCCAATAAAATGATGACAAATTATCGAATTAATGCGGATAAATTATCAATAAATTGTAGGCGTCGCAGGGTGATTCTGACAGTAAAAAGTTTCAGTCTGTATTGAAGCTTCTGAGGTTGTGGGCCAGGGACGCCTGCGACAACTCGCCTAAGTGGGCGTTTACCTGTTGGCCATTGGCATCGTAAAAGAGGGTCGTTGGTAGGGCCTGGCTGCCGGTTGTCCGGCCAAGGCTGGCACTGGTATCCGTCAGAACGTTCTGCAGCGAGAGCTTGTGCTCACCCATGAACCGGGTGATGGTTTCCGACTGCTCGCCCTGATTTACAAAAACAAAGGTGACGTCAGGGTTATTCTGCTGAGCTTTTTCCAATACCGGCATTTCCCGGATGCAAGGCGGGCACCAGCTAGCCCATAAGTTGACGACCATCGGCTTATTGCCAGCCACTTCTGCGAGCGCAACCGGAGTGCCGTCTAGCAGAGTAAATGTAGTGTCGGGAATGCCCCTTGAGCTGCTTTCCATCAGGCTTACCAGCAGTACCACAGAACCCCAGGTTAATAAGCCGGAAGCCACAGCAATCGACAGCGGCCTACGCATTTTGGCATGACGCCAGAGCTTCCAGGCGGTCAACGCCAGCGCGCCAAGCAGGCCGGCAATCACGTGAAAACCACCGTCCCGGATATCAATGATGCCCCAAAGGTTCTCCTGGTAGTGTTCGAAGTACTCGATAACAAAACCAATACGCGACGCCACCAGAGACATCAGGAAAATATCAGACAGGGCTCCAGCTATAGGAACGCCTTCTTTGCGGCCGGTAATGGCGCCAACGATCAGGGCAATCACAAACGCACTGATCAACAGAAGTTGGCCCAAAGGCAAGCTCAGTGGGCCAAGACTAACGGATAACATGTTCGCTCCTTGTTATGAGTAGCGCGCAGGGCAGGTTAATCCTAGCGTTCAGAGGCTGTGATTAAACCGGTTGAAGGGCCTACGACCGCACGGTCACGCGGGAGTTCCTGTCTTGCGTATTCTCAGCAACGTTTTAGAGCCTGAACCGGGATACGAGTGTCTGTAACTCACTGCCAAGCCTGGCGAGTTCGGTGCTGGAACTGGCGGTTTGGTGGGAGGATGCAGCAGACTGATCAGTAACGTCCCGAATGCTGGTGACGTTCTGATTGATCTCTTCTGCCACCGAGGTTTGCTGCTCCGAAGCGGTAGCAATCTGACTGTTGTACTGCTGTATTTCCTCCACAGAGCGAGTGATGCGCCCGATGGATGCGCCCGTTGCTGTGGCTCGTTCGAGGGTACGGGAAGCCAGTGAGGCACTGGATTCCATCGCGGATACGGAGTTTTTTGCGCTACTCTGCAAGGTGGTCACCAGCGCTTCTATTTCCTGTGCAGAGCTCTGTGTGCGCTGAGCCAGGGAGCGCACTTCATCGGCAACGACGGCGAAACCGCGCCCTTGTTCTCCGGCCCGGGCAGCTTCAATAGCTGCGTTCAGTGCCAGCAGGTTGGTTTGTTCTGCAACGGATTTGATCACATCCAGAACCGTCCCTATGTTTGCGGTTTCCGCTTGCAGGCCTTGAATGATCTCCATGCTCTGGCTTACTTCCTGGGACAGGCTGTTCACTTGATTTACGGTTTCTTTAACCTCGTGTTCGCCCTTCGTCGCCTGGCTGGCGGCATCGGAGGCAATCGTAAATGCATGCTCTGCATTGCGTGCAATGTCGGCAACGGTTGCCGTCATCTCGTTCATCGCCGTAGCAACCTGATCGGTTTCCTGTTTCTGTCGGTTGATCCCGTCGCTGGTCTGGCTTGTGACCGTTGAAAGCTCTTCGGCAGACGCCGCGATGTTGGTGGCGCCAGATTCAATACTCCTGACCAGCTCCCGCAAGCCACTGACCATGGTTGCCAGGGCTGCCATTAGCCGACCTATCTCGTCATTGCGGCTGCTATCGATATGGACAGACAGGTTGCCGGAAGCAACCTCCGAGGCGATTGAAACGGCGTGATTGATGGGGGATGTGATCGCCCTGGTAATAAGGAACGCCATCATAATGCCAAGTATCACTGCTGCGGCGGTTGCACCAAATATCAGGGTGCTGGCTTTTTTATTGTCGGCCTCCATCTTGGTCACCTGAATTTCCCGTAGACCGTTCGCTGATTCGGTCACACGGCGGGCAGTTGTAACCATGTCCTGTGAAAGCTGTTCGCTGGCTTCGATCAGGTTTACAACGTTCTGAAATTCGTTTGTGTAGGATTCAAGTGCAGCAGTAACCTTTTCTTTCTCTTCCGCGCTGATGGACGCCGATTTCAGAGGCCCCTGAATTCGTTTTGCATCCTCAAGGTACGACTTAACACTGCCGGCATCCCGCTCTACCAGGAACTTTCGTTCAGAGCGTCGCATATCTTCAAACATCGCCGATGCAAAAAACAAAGAGCTGTGGGCTTTGAGTGAAGACCCGAGTATCCGGGCTTTGGTTTCAAGACTGTTGAGAGCTTCCTCCCGCTTTGCGGTGTTTAGTTCTACATCGCTCATTAGCGATTGATACTGTTGTATATCAACCTGAATGCCTTCCAGGGTGCTGAGGTCTTCGGTGACAATCAGCAAGGGCTTGATGCGTTGGGTGATTTCAAGCACTTCTTCACTGTGGGAGCGCGATGCCTTTACATGCTCCGCAGCGCCCGACAGCAAAAAGTTTTTCTCCTCAACTCTCGCTTCTGTGAGGCCTGTATTGACCTGGCCCAGCATGGTTACGATGTTTGAACGCTGGCTGTAGGTTTCTAACGCTTGGCTGCCAATAACACCTACGATAATGGTGAGCAGTAATAACAGCGCAAAGCCGCCTGCCAGCTTAGCCCGGATGGACATGTCGCCGAAGAAGGTTGCAGATTTCATAGTGTTCCCTTAGATCTGTGGATCATCGCGATACAATAAAGAGGTGTATCTGTAGCTTTTGTTATGGCTGTATTAAGGATGTTTTCAGGAGCGGATTCCAGCTCTTTACGGTAACAATTGATTACCGAGGCCGGTGAAGCGATTCGTAAATGGAGAACAGCGGGGTGAATGGCTATCAGGAAAGTAATGGCCGGGTGCTGGCTGCCCAGAACCCGGCTTGGTTGACTACCACATCAGGTCATCGGGGATCTCGTAGCCTGCATACGGATCATCATCACCTAGATCGTCTTCTTTGCGGTCGTGCAGAGCAATCACGGCCAGTTCGTCGCGCTCTATGATCTTGCGGGCAACGCCCTCCGCGACTATCTCATACTGATCATTGACGAACACAATGGCGAGCCGGCCCCGGGAGAGCTGGTCGGCCATGATGTCGTCCACATACAGCTTCTTGATCTTCTTGTCGTGAACGAACTGATACGACGTTTCACCCCGGCTACGATCCAGCCGGTTGGTGTCTACCAATTGGCGAATCTGGGCCTTAATGGCTTTTTTCTCGGCTTCCTGCTGGCGTTTAAGGTTCAGCTGACGGTCGTGCTCGGCCTTTTCTTCACGCGCCTGGCGAGCACGTATTTCGGTTTCGTTGACTTGCACAGCGCCTTTAGGTTGCTGCTTGCGCTGCTTATGTTTCTCATTGCGAATAGCTTTGGCCTTTTTCTGGTCGGCCAGGCCTGCTTTTAATAGCTGATCCTGCAGGGACGCCATGGGATAACTCCATTAATTGGTCATAAATTCTGGTATTCTATCGTAATAGTATACGCCCTCGTGTTTACCTTCTTAACCAGCAATCGCTGATTCCGGGATTTTCTTGTATGCCTTCCTTTAAAGATCTTGAGCTGTCTGCAGCCATGCAGGCCAATCTTGCCCAGCTGGGCTTTTCTGAGCCAACGGACATTCAGGCTCGCGCACTGCCTCACTGCTTGGCCGGGCGCGATGTGATTGCCATGGCACAGACAGGCAGTGGTAAAACGGCAGCCTTTGGTATTGGGTTAATCGAAAGCCTCAAGCCGAAGCTGTTTGCGGTACAGGGCCTGGTGTTGTGCCCGACCCGCGAGCTAGCGGATCAGGTTGCAAAGGCACTACGGGAAATGGCCCGGGCGCAGGAGAATATAAAAGTTCTCACTCTTTGTGGCGGTGTGTCCATCGGGCCACAGATTGGCTCTTTGGCTCACGGTGCTCATATTGTTGTGGGTACTCCGGGGCGCATCGCTGACCACCTGCGCAAAGGAACCCTGGATCTGAAGCGCGTCACGACGCTGGTTTTGGATGAGGCGGATCGGATGCTCGATATGGGATTCCAGGACACCATGGAAGAGATTCTTGGCTATGTCCCAAAACAGCGCCAAACGCTTATGTTTTCGGCTACCTGGCCAGAATCGATCCGCAAGCTCAGTGCAGGTTTTCAGCAGGATCCGGTGGATGTGCGGGCACAAACCCAGAGCGGCAATACGGATATTCAAGAGCTGTTTTACGAAATTCCTGCCCAAGAGCGCACGCGGGCTATCGTCAGTTTGCTGTCTGAACAACAGCCAGCTTCATGCCTGGTGTTTTGCTCGATGAAACAACAGTGTGACGAGCTGGCGGCAGAGCTGGGTAACCAGGGCTTCTCAGCGTTGGCTTTGCACGGTGACCTTGAACAACGTGAGCGCGATAGCGTACTGGTACAGTTCGCAAACCAAAGTTGCCAGATTCTTGTAGCCACAGACGTTGCGGCCCGCGGGTTGGATATTAAGGCATTGCCACTGGTGATCAACGCCGAGCCTGCCCGGGACCCGGAAGTGCACACCCATAGGGTAGGGCGTACAGGGCGTGCAGGTGAGGCAGGGCTGGCGGTTACGTTGTGTAGCCCGGCTCAGGGCCACAAGATCAACCGTCTTGAGAGTGAGCGTGGACGCCCGGTGGTCTGGGGTGATACGGAGATCTTGCTTTCGGTGCCCGCGCAGCCGGTGGTGCCTGCGATGAAAACTCTTTGCATTGCCGCTGGGCGTAAGGAAAAGCTCCGGCCGGGTGACGTGCTTGGCGCGCTTACCGGCGAAGCGGGGCTCAGTGGTAAATCCGTTGGTAAGATTGATTTGTTTGATTTTCAATGTTTTGTGGCGGTAGAGGCCGGGCAGGCCAGACGCGCACTGAAGCGCCTTGAAGATGGAAAAATAAAGGGTCGCAAGCTAAGGGTCAGGCTGGTCTGAGAGAGAGGCTGGCAGGCTTTTTTGCGTGCCGGACGTGCCGGGTACCGCTCGGAAAGTCCGTATAGTCATTTGTATTTTGGTTGATCACTGCGGGCGAAACCGGTAAATTACGCAGGATTTTGCCTCCCGGTTTACTTCGGCGTGCCATAGGACTTAAGTCTTGGGTGCGGCGGTTTCCGGAAAAATCCATAAATCAATAACAGGTAGCTATTCAATATGGATGACCTGATGTCACAAGCCATTGATCTGATGGTTGCGGGTATGGGTTTTGTGTTTGCGTTCCTTATTATTCTGGTATTCGCAACTCTGCTTATGTCCAAACTGCTTACCCGTTTTGCAGCGCCTGAGCCGGTAACCCCGGCCAAATCACCTCGTGCCAAGTCTAAGGCGCCTGTATCAGTTGACCCTGATACGGCAGAGGCGATCAAAAAGGCAATTGCTCAATTCCGGTCGCGCCACAAGAAGTGACCCGGTAACCGATTAGATAGAACCTTTAAACAGAAGGCTGACACGATGACTGACACGAAGAAACCGCTGGGGATTACGGACGTTATACTCCGCGACGCCCACCAGTCCCTGCTTGCCACCCGTATGCGGCTTGACGACATGCTGCCCATTGCCGAGAAACTCGACAAAGTCGGTTTCTGGTCTCTGGAATCTTGGGGTGGGGCTACCTTCGACTCCTGCATTCGTTACCTGGGTGAAGATCCCTGGGAGCGTATCCGTGAACTGAAAAAAGTAATGCCCAACACACCTCAGCAAATGCTGCTGCGGGGCCAGAACCTTCTGGGCTATCGGCATTATGCGGATGACGTGGTCGAGCGGTTCGTTGAGCGTGCCGCCGAAAATGGCGTAGATGTATTCCGTATTTTTGACGCCATGAACGATCCCCGCAACCTGGCGACTGCTATCAAAGCCGTCCGTAAAACCGGCAAGCATGCACAGGGTACGATTTCATATACCACCAGCCCGGTGCACACCGTTGAAATGTGGGTTGAGCTGGCAAAAGAAGTCGCAGACATGGGTGCAGACTCCATTGCTATCAAAGACATGGCGGGCATTCTTAAACCGTACGTCGCCTTTGATCTGGTTAGCCGCCTGAAGAAAGAGCTGGATATCCCGATTCACATGCAGTGCCACGCGACTACGGGCATGTCTACCGCCACAGCCCTCAAGGCAGCGGAAGCTGGCATTGATAACGTGGATACGGCCATCTCTTCAATGAGCATGACGTATGGCCACTCGCCCACCGAGGCGATAGTTGCCATCCTTGAAGGTACAGACCGTGATACCGGCCTTGACCTGAATTTGCTTGAAGAAATTGCCAGCTACTTCCGCGAAGTTCGTAAGAAGTACGCAAAGTTTGAAGGTAGCCTTCGTGGTACCGATTCCCGCATCCTGATTGCACAAGTGCCTGGCGGCATGCTGACCAACATGGAAGGCCAGCTCAAAGAGCAGAACGCCGCGGACAGATTCGACGAAGTACTGGCCGAGATTCCCAAGGTTCGTGAAGATCTGGGGTTCATTCCGCTGGTAACGCCGACCTCCCAGATTGTTGGCACCCAGGCTGTACTGAACGTTCTGACCGGTGAGCGTTATAAGTCCATTTCCAAGGAAACCTCTGCGATCCTGAAGGGTGAATACGGCTCTGCGCCGGCGCCGTTCAATAAGGAACTGCAAGAGCGGGTTCTGGATGGGAAAGAAGCGATTACTTGCCGCCCCGCCGACAATATTGAACCTGAAATGGACAAGTTGACCGACGAGCTGAAAAAACTGGCGGACGAGAAAGGCATCAAGCTGGCGGACAACACCGTTGATGATGTTCTGACTTATGCGCTGTTCCCGCAGATTGGCCTGAAATTTTTGGAAAACCGTGGAAACGCCGATGCGTTTGAGCCGGTTCCAACGGCTGCCGATGCAGCGCCAGCCAAGGAGTCCAGTGGCCCGGAAACTTACACCGTTGATGTTAACGGCAAGAAGTTTGTGGTTGCGGTCTCTGAAGGTGGTGAGATTTCCCAGATTCAGGGTGAGGATGGTGCTTCTGCTTCTGCTTCTGCTGCGGCGCCTGTTCCGGCTGCTGGTGAAGGTGAGGCTGTTGTCGCGCCTCTGGGTGGCAACATTTTCAAAGTGTTGGTTTCGCCGGGTGATGCCGTGGAAGAGGGCGATGTGTTGATCATTCTGGAAGCCATGAAAATGGAAACAGAGATTCGCGCACATAAGGCCGGCACTGTCGGCGAAGTCTTCATCAAGGTCGGCGATGCCGTCGCTGTTGAAGTTGAAATGCTGACAATCGCATAAAGGGCCAGCATTCCATGGATAAAATAATGACGTTGTGGACAGGCAGTGGCCTGTTTAATCTATCAATCGGCCAGTTCTTCATGATCTGTGTCGGTCTTCTCCTGCTATTCCTTGCGATTCGCAAGGGCTTTGAGCCACTCCTGCTGATCCCCATCGGGTTTGGTGGCATTTTGGCGAATATTCCGGAGGCAGGGCTCGCTCTGTCTGCCGCAGAAAATGCCATTAATATCGCGAACCCGGATGCGCTCTTAGCGCTTGCCAGCGTTCTGGATGTGGGCTTCCAGGCAGGCCAGGTGGTCACCCCAGAGGTTTTGGGTGCGTTCAAGGAGGCATATAAGGTCGCGGATTATGCGACGGTTCAGCAAGCCGGTGTTGTTGCTCAGACTTTGGGTTACACCAACGGTATGCTTTACAACTTCTACACGGTTTCGATCGCCAGCGGTGCGGCACCGTTGATCATCTTCATGGGCGTGGGTGCCATGACGGACTTTGGCCCGTTGCTGGCGAACCCCAAAACACTGCTGCTTGGCGCAGCTGCTCAATTCGGTATTTTCGGTACCGTTATTGGTGCAGCACTGCTCAATTGGAGTGGTGTGATGGACTTCACCATCCTTGAAGCTGCGGCTATTGGCATCATCGGTGGTGCTGACGGCCCGACGTCTATTTACGTGTCGAGCATTCTTGCGCCGCACCTGCTGGGTGCCATCGCGGTTGCCGCCTACTCTTATATGGCTCTGGTTCCGATGATCCAGCCGCCTATTATGAAGGCGTTGACGACGAAGAAAGAGCGTGCGATCAAGATGTCCCAGCTGCGCCCGGTAGCCAAGAAGGAAAAGATCATTTTTCCAATTGTGGTGCTGGTTGCAACTGCGTTGTTCCTGCCAGATGCAGCGCCGCTGTTGGGTATGTTCTGCTTCGGTAACCTGATGCGTGAATGTGGCGTGGTGGAGCGTTTGAGTGACACGTCCCAGAACGCGCTGATCAACATTGTGACCATTTTCCTTGGTCTCTCCGTTGGCTCCAAACTGGGTGCAGACAAGTTCCTGGATCTGCAGACTCTGGGCATTCTGTTGCTGGGTATGGCGGCGTTCTGTGTGGGCACTGCCTGTGGTGTTCTGATGGCAAAGCTGATGAACAAGCTAACCAAGGAGCAAATCAATCCGTTGATTGGTTCTGCGGGTGTATCTGCGGTGCCAATGGCAGCGCGGGTGTCCAATAAGGTTGGTCTTGACGCGAATCCGCAGAACTTCCTGCTGATGCATGCCATGGGGCCGAACGTTGCTGGCGTTATTGGTTCGGCTGTTGCTGCGGGTGTGATGATCAAGCTACTTGGCTGATCGTTTCTTCGTAGTGCTTAAAACCCCGTCCTGCTTTGTCTTGGCGGGGTTTTTTGTTGCCAGTAGCCGCCATAAGCACCTAGTGCCGATTGCGATGAAAGCGCAGGCAAGCGGTGGAAGTGAGCAAGCGTATCTGATCCAATTGTTGCCTGATCCTGCCGGCTAAGTGAAGGAATACATGACACTGTTTGAGATCGTCGCCACCCTGTTAAGTCTCTCCGCGCTGTTCAGTTATATAAATGCCCGGTTTATCGGTTTGCCAACGAGTATTGCTGTGATGGCGTTTGCGCTGGTGTTCTCGTTGGTTCTGGTCGGTATTAACTATCTGGGCGGGCAGGATTTGACCCGTTGGGCAGAGCAACTGATTGCTCAGGTTGATCTGAGTGAAACATTGCTGAACGGCTTGTTGAGCTTTTTGTTGTTTGCCGGTGCTTTGCACGTAAATCTCGACGATCTGGCCGACCAGAAATGGCTGGTCGCTCTACTGGCGACCCTGGGCGTAGTAGTCACCACATTCCTGGTTGGGTGTGCCATGTGGTTGGTGCTTGGCTGGCTCGCTATTCCGCTGCCATTTATCTACTGCCTGCTCTTTGGCGCCGTGGTGGCGCCCACCGACCCGGTCGCGGTGTTGGCCATTCTTAAATCGGTAGACACCCCAAAGGCATTGTCCACCAAAATTGCGGGGGAGTCTCTGTTCAATGATGGCGTCGCGGTGGTCATGTTTATCGCCATTTTGGGTATTGCACAGGGGGATAGGGAGGCGACGTTTCAGGGCATTGGCTTGCTGTTTTTAGAGGAGGTAGTAGGTGGGCTGGTGTTGGGGTTTGTTCTGGGGTGGGTAGGGTATTACCTGCTGCGAGAGCTCGATAATTACCAGGTGGAAATTCTGGTTACCATTGCCTTGGTAGCGGGGGGCTATGCGCTCGCCAGTCGTTTGCATATGTCCGGCCCATTGGCGGTGGTGGTCGCGGGATTAATGATCGGCAACCACGGTCGACGATACGCCATGTCGGAAAAAACTGAGCGGAACCTGGATATGTTCTGGGAATTAATCGATGAGGTACTGAACGCGGTTCTGTTTTTGCTGATTGGCCTGGAAGTTCTGATCGTCACCTTTGAGTTGCCGGTACTGTTGGCCGGGCTTGCAGCGATTCCGCTGGTACTTGTGGCGCGACTGGTAGCGGTGGGTGTTCCGGTGATGGCGTTAAAACCATTCCAGGAACATACCTCAAGCTCCATTCTGGCTCTAACATGGGGCGGCCTGAAAGGTGGCATCTCCGTTGCGCTGGCATTAACGTTACCCACAGGCCCCGAGCGGGACCTGATTTTGCCGATGGCTTACGCGGTGGTGGTCTTTTCTATCTTGTTTCAAGGTTTGACGGTAAAGCGGTTTTTGGGGCGTGCGACGGCAAAATAGCTGGCTGGTAGCGCCGGCTGTTAGGGAACGCGACGATGTCATCGCTCAAAATCTCGTTAATTAATCAGCGCTTCCCTAATGAAAATCTCGAGAGCTGATTGGGAGTGCTTTTATGAGGTGACTCAGATCCGAAAGCTTTCCCGCCATGATATGAACAATTTCTCCCTCCCTTTCCAGAATACCTTTCACGTGCAATAGCCGTGCGGTAAGTAACGGCTTTCTTTGCCGGCGAGCGGTTTCCAGCCAGACAACGACGTTTACGTTGCCAGTTTCGTCTTCCAGGGTTACGAAGGTAACGCCGGAGGCGGAGCCAGGGCGTTGGCGGCCGGTTACCAGGCCGGCTACCTGTACCGGCAGACCGGCCTTGGTAGTTTTGAGCTGCTCGGCGCTGAGGCAAAACTGTAAATGGCCTTGTTCTTTGAGTAGAGCCAGTGGGTGGCGTTGAAGGGTTAGGCCTTGGCTTGCGTAGTCAGCAAGCAGGTTCTGGCCTTCGGTGGGTTCTGGTAGCTGACTACAGATTTCCAGATCGTAGTTTTCGTCGTCTTCTGCCGCGGCAAAAAGCTCGGTGGGCTGTTCGTGGTCTAGCAGTTGCCAATACGCTTGATGGCGGTTGGTAGCGAAGGCCGGCATGGCGTTGGCACCGGCCAGCAGTTCCATTTCGCGTTGGTTGAGATCTGCCAGGCGGCGCAGCTCGGCGGAGGATTTATAGCCGGCTTCTGGGCGGTGTTGGTGCAGGCGTTCGGCCGCGCTTGCCGGGAAGCCCCGGATGATTCTCAGGCCCAGACGCAGTTGGTGGTCAGGGCCTTCTAAAGTGTGCTCCCATTGGCTGCTGTTTATGTCTGGAGGTAGTGCGACAACGTTATGGCGTTGTGCGTCCTGTACCAGTTGCGACGGGGAGTAGAACCCCATGGGCTGGCTGTTAAGCAGGGCGCAGTAGAAGGCTTCAGGGTAGTGACATTTAATCCAGGCGGATACATAAACAAGTAAGGCAAAACTGGCTGCATGGGATTCGGGGAAACCATAGCCACCAAAGCCACAGATCTGTAGGTAGAGGCGTTCAGCAAAGTCGGCATCGTGACCGCGATCGAGCATACCGTTGATGAGTTTTTCCCGGAATTGTGTCATGTCGCCGTGGGATTTCCAGGCAGCCATGGCGCGTCGGAGTTGGTCGGCTTCGCCGGCTGTGAAGCCGGCGGCGACCATGGCCAGTTTTATGACTTGTTCCTGAAAAATCGGCACGCCCAGGGTGCGTTCAAGTACACCTCGAACGGCGTCGTTGGGGTAATCCACCGGCTCCAGCCCGTGTTTCCGGCGCAGGTAAGGGTGCACCATGTCGCCCTGGATGGGGCCAGGGCGAACGATGGCCACTTCAATCACCAGGTCGTAATAGGTTTCGGGTTTCAGCCGGGGCAGCATGTTGATCTGGGCACGGGATTCCACCTGAAACACGCCAATGCTGTCGCCTTTTTGCAGCATGTTGTAGGTGGCCCGGTCCTCCTGAGGGATGTCCTGCATGAAAAAAGGCCGACCTTTCTGTTTGCTGATCAGTTCCAGCGCTTTGCGAATGGCGGTGAGCATGCCCAGTGCGAGGACGTCCACTTTCATCAACCCCAGGCTTTCCAGATCGTCTTTGTCCCATTGGATAACGGTGCGATCAGCCATGGCGGCGTTTTCTACGGGCACCAGCTCACTCAAGGGGCCCGAGCTGATCACGAAGCCACCCACGTGCTGAGATAGGTGGCGGGGAAAACCGAGCAGGGTGTTCACCAGGGCAAAGAACTGGTCGGCCACTTTTGGGTTGCGGGTCAGGCGTTTATCCAGAATCTGCTGACGCCAGTTGGTGTCTTTGTCGCGCCAGTCGATGCCTTCCAGCAGCTGTTCCACCAGTGCTGGGTCAAACCCGAGCGCCTTGCCAACGTCGCGGATGGCGCTGCGAGGGCGGTAGCGGATAACCGTTGCTGCCAGTGCAGCTCGCTCCCGGCTGTAACGCCGATAGATATACTGGATGACTTCTTCCCGGCGTTCGTGTTCAAAATCCACGTCTATATCCGGTGGCTCGTTTCTGTCTTTGGATATAAAACGTTCGAACAGAAGATCTACCTGGGCGGGATTTACTTCAGTAATACCAAGGCAATAACACACTGCAGAGTTGGCGGCAGAACCCCGGCCCTGGCAGAGAATGCCGCGGCAGCGGGCAAAGGCAACAATGTCGTGGATGGTGAGAAAGTAGTGCTCGTATTTCATCTCTGAAATCAGCCCCAACTCCTTGCGGATCAAGGCCTGAACAGACAGTGGCGTGCCCTCGGGATAACGCTGTTTCTCGCCCGCTTGTGTCAGTTGCTTCAGGTAATCGGCTGGAGTTGCTCCCTTTGGCACAAGATCCGGAGGGTATTCGTAGCGCAAGCTGCCGGGCTCAAAAGTGCACTGTTGAGCAATGTGCAAAGATTCTTGCAGCCAGGCTTCGGGAAACAGCCTTTGCAGTACCCTGAGTGGGCGCAGGTAGCGCTCACCGTTCTGAAACAGGCAATGGCCGGCATTTTCCAGACTGGTATGGTTGCGCAGGGCGGCGAGTACATCCTGCAGTGGCTGACGTTCCCGGCTGTGCATATGAACATCGCCGGTGGCTGTAATCGGGCAGCGCAGATGCTCAGATAGCCAGCGAGCTCTGGCCAGTTGCCGTTCTTCACCAGATTCCAGAGTGCGGGCGGCGGCAATCCAGAGACGGTGTTCGAATAGCCGGGTTAACCATTCGCCGCAGGCCAGAGCCTGATCCGCATCAGCTTCGGCAGTTGAGGGCGGTAGCCACAGGCACAGGCAGTCATCCAGAGTATGTGTTTCCACGTCGCTATGGAAAAGCTGGTATTGACCTTTTTCTGCCCGGCGCCGACCGGTGGTTATAAATTGGCAGAGCTGACCATAGCCTTTGCGGGTGCGGGCCAGAAGAATAAACCGGGGAGTGTTGGCACCGGGTGGGCTGTCGGCCAGCTCAAACCAGCTCCCGGTAATCAGTTTTACCGGGCTCCCTTTGAGTGCCGCCCAGGCGCGGGGGATGCCCGCAACCGAGCAGGCATCGGTAATGGCCAGTGCTGTATACCCAAGCTCTGCTGCGCGCTCCGCAAGCTCACGGGGGTGAGACGCCCCGGTCAGAAAAGTGAAGTTGCTGAAACAGGACAACTCGGCGTAAGAAGGCTCACTCATCAGCCAAACCATCCGTGTACAAACCAGCCTTCTCGCACATCCCGGAACACCCAGGCCAGCTGGCCGCTATTCAATTGGGCAATGTAATAATCCCGGTGTACCCGCTGGCCATCCCACCAACCACCGCTGATCCGTTCCGGGCCGGAAAACCAGGCCCGTGGGGTTTCTGTAAGAGGTTGCGGTCCGCTCAGAAGCCACAAGGGGCGCCGGGGCAGTTGGCCGGTTGTTGCTGCCATGGTACGTTTTGTTCGCCGCACTTCTGAGGCGCTCCACGCCCGCTCGGGCCGATGATCTTTTTGGGGGGCAAGCTGCTTCAGCGCCTTGTCTCCAAGCCTTGCCTGAAGGCGGCTCATCAGGGTGTGCCAGGCTTCGTCCAGATCCTGGCTTGCGCCCAGCAGGTCTTGCCCACCAGGCGCTTCCCGTCCAAGAAACCGTTTAACGGTCAGGCGCAGTGATACAACGGGAGCTTGTAGTGGCTGTTGCTCAAGTCGCAGGTTGATCAGGCTGAGAAACGTTTCTGCCCGATGCTCCGGGCCAGATGTACGGATGCGCAAGCGTGTGGGTTCCGCATTCCGATGCTGAAGTACCAGTAGTAGACAGTCGGTATCTTGCTGGCGCCAGCACAGATCTTTTTCCAGTTCAGAGAGTATGCGTTGCAATGGGAATAGCAGCCCCTGTGACTGCTCAATGTCCTGCACAAAATCTGCCTGCTGCCGGAAGTAGTGAGGTGGTTGCCAGGGGGGTTGCGGATCTGGCCTGGAACCCTGAATTTTCTGAATATACGCCAAGGTTTCCGGAGACAACCTACGCGCCATCTCTGCCGGTGGTAAATTAAACACCTCCCCCAGCGTGTTCAGGCCAAGCCGCTGCAGGCGGGTACAGGTGCGCCCGTCAAACTCCGCAGCTAACAGGGGTATTTTGCCCAGAGTGTGAAGAATATGGCTTTTGTCGTATGAGAGCTCCCCCTTGCCGTTACGCGCAATCAGGAGTGCGGCCAAGGGTGTGTGGCCAAGGGCGGGCCAGGCAGTAAGCTGGCGTTCATGTAGCACGTTTTCCACTGTTTTCCAGACTGCCGGAAGCCGCCCGTACAATCGTTGCAAGCTGCCGACCTCTGCCAGTAAACCGTTTGGCGGAACCAGAACAATGTGAGCCGCATAGCGGTATAGCCAGCGGGCTTGATCCTCCAGAATTCGAGCTTCCTGCTGCTGGTCGGCTCTTACTATGCCCAAATCCGGCGCCAGGCTAACGGCCGTTTTCAGGCGCATACCAGCGCCCACACCCAAACCCCGGGCAGCCGGGCAGGCCTGTATTACTTTTTGCCCGGAGCCCTCCACAATCACCAGCGCAGCCACGTTTTCACCGGAGCGGCGAATGTGATCCAGTAGTAGGTGAGGGAAATGCAGATACAGCCAAAGCATAAAAATTACCGAGTTGATGCGGGCCAAGGGCCCTGCACCACGCGCGGCGCTTCACGAGGAGACAGGCCTGCCCGGTGAACCATGGCAAGGGAGCAGCGTTGGCCGGGCCAACTGCCGCGACGTTTCACTACGCTTACTTTCAAGCCCTGCTGGTCGTCCGGCTCCAGCTCAAGGCGTAGGGCGGCGGGGGAGTTTTGTTCGGCGTAGTGGCGCTCACGAAAAAGCACGCAGACATTGCTGCCGGCTTCGGCCGCTAACTGCAAACGCCGGATTTCGCGGGCCGCCAGTTTTCCAGGCCAGGCCATTACCAGGCCGGTGACCGGAGAGCGCAGGCAGTTTTCCAATGTCCACAAAAAATCGCCTTTGTCGTTTGTGTGGATCATGATCACCTGATCCAGGTTGATATCTTCCCGGGCCAGCGCTGGAGCGTAAGGCGTGTGCGGTGGGTTAAGCCAGAATACGGTTTTACCTGCCTGTGACAGCCGTTGCATCAAAGGCAGTAACAGTGACAGTTCGCCAATGCCGGGGGCGTCCAGCAGGCATTCGCTTAAGGCCCCCCTAGGCCAGCCGATGCCGCCAAGTTGGTTGTCCAGGGCCTGGTAGCCAGTTGGCTCTGCCGGTTGAGTGGTTTTGTTGTGCTTGTGCCCCTGCCAAACACGGGCATCCTGCATTAGCGTGTTAAGAATCTCGCTCATGATGAAATCTCGAAATACTGTTTAAATATACAGTATTCTGAAGGCGAGCTGATTTCAAGAAGCAGGTTGATAAAATGCGTAACCGAACCCACGCTTGTATGACAGACAATAGCCTTGGAGGCTTTATATGAGTGGGTTTGGGGAACAATACTGTGAAGCGTGCAACGCGGATGCCCCAAGGGCAACCGATGCAGAAAAACAGGCATTGAGTAAAGAGATCACGGGTTGGGATATTCTCGAAGTGGACGGTGAAGAGCAGTTACGCAAAAAATTTAAATTCAAAAACTTTGTCGAAGCATTGGCGTTTACTAACAAAGTTGGTGAGCTTGCTGAGGCTGAAGGCCACCACCCGGCCATTCTTGTGGAATACGGAAAGGCGACTGTAAGCTGGTGGACCCACACAATCGGTGGGCTGCACAAAAACGATTTCATCATGGCTGCGAGAACGGATTCGGCTTACCGCTGAATACTATGGACGGGTTAGCCGGGATTAAAGGAAAGATCTGATGAGCGCCACGATGTTAGGCATGAAGACAAGAATGCTGTGGATGTGGATAACGTTATTGATCACCAGTACAAGCCAGGCTCAAATGGATTTTCCCTCTAAGTCCCGGGATGACTGGCGTTTGGAAAGTGATTCTACCGCGCTTCGCTCAAAAACTCCTCGCAAACTGCGCACCCCGGTTTTGATCATGGGTGAAGCTCGGGAAATCGCCTCAGAGGCCGTGGTGATTCTTGTTGATGCGCCCTTTTCAGCAGTGAATCCTGTTGTTGCGAAGGCATGGGCGCAGTTGGGGTATCCGGTTGAAAACGCCGCACTAAAACGGGCCGATTTGCCAGAAGACTGGATACAACTGATGCTTGTCGCCCAACCGGGCTTACGTGTGGCCATGGTGAGAAAGGCATATGGCCCGGAGCTTGCGCAAGCGGTGAACGACGGCGCACTGGCTGACAACGAGCGTGCACGCCGCTTGCAGCTTCTCGGTGCAAGCACTCAGGCACATTCCGAAACGATGCGAAAAGTACCAGAGTTTCGCGAACCCGTTCAGCGAATGCGCTACTACCGAGAACAAAACCATGGCAAGAATTACAGCACCGACAGCTATGACATTCTGGACCTTGAGCCCATCATGGGGCGCCCCGTCACCGCTGTTACGATCCAACGCAGACACGCGCTGGCGAACCGAAAGCATTTTTTTGCCTTGGCTGATACACCCCAATTTACCACCCAGAAGCTGGTGCCTGCGGTGGTTTTTCAGGCTACATTGGATGCGATAACCAAGGCTTTGCCCGACAGCGCATTCCGCCTGGCTGAATCGCCGGAAGTATGGATTCCGTCGGTACCGATACCTGATACTTTGCCTGAGGCAGATTGGCGTTACCCTTCTACAGAGGGGCAGCTTATCGAGCCTCTGATGCATCGACTTGGTAACAGTCAGGCATTAATGCTTCATGCGGTTCAACAACAGCCAGATGGGGCTTTGATACTGATTGCAGAGGCCAACGCTGAACGAAACGGCGAAGACCTTTGGATTAGTGCACTTCTGAAACTGACTCCGGATGCGACTGCAGTTGAACTGCTGTGGGAGGGAGAAGCGGGTACCGATAAGTTGTATGCAAGCCTGGACGGAGAACAGTTCTGGTTTACCGGTTATCCCTTTGGGGCACCGTTAACCCTGTTTCATTATCGGCAAGGGGAGAGCGTCGTCAGTCTTGGCTTCCCTGAGGGCGAAAAGCCCAGGCTGGATACGGTGCAGTGGTGGATTGGTGGTCGTGGGCCGGTATTGGCCTCATTCAAAGTGGGCAATTTTCGGCGGCTCGACGGCTTAACGATGTCTTCAAAACAAACCGTGCCACGCAGTGACTGGTTCCCCAGCCATCAGCGATTGCTCAAAGGTGGCACTAACCCATGGGTAGATGACGATCAAGGCGTTGCCGAGCTGGATCCCGAGAATGGCCGAGTGCTGCGTTCGTTTGCCGTACCGCCTCGCCTTGCTATGCCCGAAGGTTTACCTACTTGGCCAGAACTTGACCCTCGTGCCTTTAAAACGGACACAAAGGGACTGGTCTCGGCCAAGGGAAAATGGCTGGCAACCGCCTTCAATATTGAGGGCTCGAAATCCGGTCGTCTGGTTGGCGTACATCTGCTGGATACCGATAAAGGTAACTTGCTCTACTCGGCCGTTTTGCCTGAAGTTAATGGAGTGCGACTCATTGCGGCGTCCCCTGATGGCCGTTGGCTCGCGCTTTATGGCTACAGCGGAAAGCTGGTGCTTTGGGATGTTCGTGCGGGCACCAACCCCTTTCACCTGCACATGCCTCGCGTCAGCCTTGAGGACATGATTTTCTCTTTAACCAGTGATAGCCTTATTGGCGTGGGTGGTGAGCGCGTTCTTATCTGGAATTTGGCAGAGCCCTAGTTATCGTCAGCCTTTTCCTGCGCTTCAAGCTCTTCTTTGCGCTTGCGAATTCTGTCTATTTTGTCTTCCGGGATATACATCTTGCCGGCCGATTTCCGCAGCATTAAAAGACTGCCTGCAACCAAAGCCACGGCAGCGAGCAGAAAAATCCATCCTATTACTGGCATGGGTCAAGCTCCCTTGTTGTTGGGATGGTTTTCTTTATAGTGGAGTATTCCCGTCAGATTGGCGGAACATTCCATCTCCTACCAATCATTATGGCAGTGTTTGCCGAAAACAGGAGTGCTATCTGGTGGCAAAACTATTACAGATCGATTTTCCATTCGCTGGCCCGTTTGGGGCAGATATGACAGAGGCGCTAAAAGAGCTCGCCGTTACCATCACTGAAGAACCTGGCTTTATATGGAAAATCTGGACAGAGAATGCTTCTGAGCAAGATGCTGGCGGCATCTATCTTTTTAAAACGGAAGAAGCCGCCCAAGCCTATCTTGAGAAACACACGGCAAGGCTTAAGGGGCTTGGTGTTGATAAAGTTCATGCCAAAATTTTTGATGTGAACGAGGCACTGTCAAAAATTACCGGCGGGCCAATTTAGCTTTCTGGTTTCAGCATGGACAAATCCACAAACAAGCAAACAAGGAGCCTATGATTATGAGCGATCCAACCTACACTCCGCCAAAAGTCTGGAAATGGGAATCGGCTAGCGGCGGCGCTTTTGCAAGTATTAACCGCCCCATTGCAGGCCCTACCCACGAGAAAGAACTGCCCGTTGGCAAGCATCCTTTTCAACTCTATTCGTTGGCCACACCAAACGGCGTAAAAGCCACGATTATGTTTGAGGAACTATTGGAACTTGGCATCAGTGAGGCTGAATACGACGCCTGGCTGATCCGCATTAACGACGGTGAGCAATTCGGTAGCGGGTTTGTGGGCGTTAACCCTAACTCCAAGATTCCAGCGCTGTTTGACCATTCTCAAACTCCTGCTGTTCGGGTGTTTGAATCTGGCTCCATTCTGCTGTATCTGGCAGAGAAGTTTGGTCAGTTTCTGCCATCAGACATTGCTGGTCGTACCGAGACGCTTAACTGGTTGTTCTGGCAGATGGGCAGTGCGGCATTCGTGGGCGGCGGCTTCGGACACTTCTTTGCCTACGCTCCCGAGAAGTATGAGTACCCTATTAACCGCTACACCATGGAGGTTAAGCGCCAGTTAGATGTGTTGGATCGCCAGTTGGCTAATAACCGGTATGTTGCTGGCAACGAGTACACCATTGCAGATATGGCGATCTGGCCTTGGTATGGCGCGCTGGTAACCAACAAGGTTTATGATGCGGCCGAGTTTCTTGAAGCACACAGTTATACCCATGTAATGCGTTGGGCCTTGGAGCTTAAAGATCGGCCAGCCGTTCAGCGTGGACGAATGGTGAATCGCGCTTGGGGCGAGCCTGCAAGCCAGCTTCATGAGCGCCACGACGCGAGCGATTTTGAAAACAAAACCCAGGACAAGCTTGCCGGAACCACTGACGACTCCTGATTTATCAACTTTTCAGCCTGAGCAGCCCGTGGTTCTGGGAATCGTCATACTGGTTGTGCAGGCTTGAGGTCACTTCGGCCTGCGATCCCCCGCCATAATTTTGGCCACGAAAACGGATTTTCCATAGGTTTCAAAAGACCACTTCATGGTATCGGAAAGAACGCTCATAACCTCATCGTACTCACCGAAAATCTCTGTGCTCATGCGGCCTGAAACGACTTCCAGGTTGGTTTTCTTCAACCGCTCGATGAGATCCCAGATCGGCTGTTTGTAGTCATCCTTCAAGGGATAACAGCTCAGTTGCACAGATAGGAACATAAATGCCTCCAGTTTCTCTTTCTATGGTGTCAGTGTTGCCACCTTATCCGCCCATGATACTCTGAGCGTCGCCCACAGCTGAATGGGTAACCACTTTGTGGTCAGTACAAAATGATTTTACCATGACAGCGAGAACGGGTGCCGACAACACAAGACGGGAGAGATCAATGATTAATCTGACGATTAACGGACAAGAACACGAGCTGGACGCTCCAGACAACATGCCGCTGCTCTGGGCCATTCGAGATGTTGTTGGCATGAAGGGCACCAAGTTTGGATGCGGCATAGCTCAGTGCGGTGCTTGCACCGTTCACCTGAACGGCGTAGCGATACGGTCCTGTGTCACGCCGGTCTCCGCCGCGAAGGGTGAGATTACAACCATTGAGGCCATGGCCGACGATCCCGTTGGCCAGAAAGTCCAGCAGGCTTGGCTGGATTTGGGCGTGGCGCAATGCGGTTATTGCCAGGGTGGCCAAATCATGAACGCCACGGCGCTACTGAAGAAAACCCCAGCACCACAAACCCAGGAAATTGTCGATGCCATGGCGGGCAACCTGTGTCGGTGTGGCACCTACAATCGCATCCTGGCAGCTATTGAACGGGTCGCAGACAAAGAGGGGGCCAGTTCATGAGCCGATCAAACGACACACTGTTACTCGCCAATGTCAGTCGTCGCGGTCTTTTGAAGGGATTGGCCGGGGGCTCTGCGCTTCTGTTGGCAGCTCGTTGGGATTTGGGACTGGCCAATGAACAGGCCCAGTTTGGCGCTGGCGCCATGCCCGGTGGCTGGATTGATAACCCCAATGTGTTTATCCACATAGATTCCGACGGCCTGGTCACCATTTTTAACAATCGTGCCGAAATGGGACAGGGTATCCGTACAAGTTTGGCCATGGTGGCTGCCGATGAGTTGGGTGCCGACTGGGATCAGGCTCGGGCGCAGCAGGCGAATGCGGATCAAGACAAGTACGGCAACCAGAATACCGATGGCTCCCGCAGCATGCGTCACTGGTATGAGCCTATGCGACGAGCTGCAGCTGCGGCGAGACTAATGCTTGAGCAGGCCGCAGCCAATCAGTGGAATGTACCGGTACATGAGGTGCAAACCGGGATCCACAAGGTCGTGCATCCAGCCTCAGGCCGGGAACTTGGCTTTGGCGATCTCGCAGAAGCCGCGAGAGAGCTGGATGTCCCCGGTCGGGATGCTCTGGTTCTGAAGTCCGACAGCGAACTGCGCTTTATCGGCAAAGAATCCGGGCTGATCAACGGTGAACTGAAATCCGCCCACCCCAAAGCCATCGATGGTGAAGATATTGTCACCGGCAAGGCGATTTTTGGCGCGGATATCGACTTGGAGAATACCCTTTACGCGGTCGTGGCTCGTCCACCAGTTTATGGCGCCAAGGTGAAAAGCGTTGATGATGCCGATGCACTGAAAGTTGCCGGCGTCAAAAAGGTGATCCGCATAGAAGGCACTGGACAACCCGCGGCATTCAGTCCGCTTGGCGGCGTTGCTGTGGTGGCCACCAATACCTGGGCCGCTATGGAAGGCCGTAGGGCCCTGAAGATCGACTGGGATACCGCTCCGGCTGGCGACAATGCCGACTACACCTCAGATACTTACCGGAAGTCGCTTGAAAAGGCGGCGCAATCTCCCGGCAAAGTTATCCGCCAATCCGGCGATGTCGAGGCTGCCCTGCAAGAAGCCAAAAAGCGTGTGTCGGCAACCTACTATATGCCACACATGGCGCAGGCCCCCATGGAGCCGCCAGTGGCAGTGGTCAGGATCAAGGATGGCAAGGCCGAGGCCTGGGCACCGGTTCAGAATCCGAGGGCGACCCGCGAGGGTATTGCCGGAATACTGGATATGGACATGGAAAACGTGACCGTCCATCAGACCCTGCTTGGCGGTGGCTTTGGGCGTAAATCGAAGCCGGATTTCGTGATCGAGGCGGCCCGACTTGCGAAGGAGTTTGAGGGCCAGCCCATCAAACTGCAGTGGTCTCGCGAAGATGATATCAGCCATGCATACTTCCATACGGCCTCGGTCGATTATCTGGAAGCCGGCCTGGATGAGGAAGGCAAAGCGACCTGCTGGCGCCACCGGACCCTGTCGCCCAGCATCACCTCGCTCTTTGCCCCGGATCCCAAACATATAGCGGAATTTGAGCAGGGCATGGGTTTCAACACCATGCCATTCAATATTCCCGCTATCCGGCTGGAAAACCCGCCTGCGCCGGCGCATGTTCGCATCGGGTGGTTCCGTTCAGTCTACAATCTGCCCCATGCCTGGGCGATTCAGAGTTTTGCGCATGAAATGGCCGTGGCGGCCGGCAAGGACCATCGGGACTATGTTCTGGATCTGCTTGGGCCGGATCGGAAAATTCACAATCTGACCGTCGGCGATGGCTGGAACTACGGTGAGGATCCGGACATGTACCCGATAGACGTGGGCCGGATGCGCCGAGTGATTGAGCGCGCCACTGAAGAGGCAGGTTGGGGGCGTAAGACTGGAAAGGGGCGTGGCTTGGGTCTTGCCTTCCACCACAGCTTTGTCTCTTACACCGCCGTTGTTTTTGATGTGGAAGTAGACGATAAGGGCGAACTGACCATTCATCGGGCGGACATTGCCTTCGACTGTGGGCCCCAGGTCAATCCGGAACGAATTCGGTCGCAGATGGAGGGTTCCTGCGTGATGGGTATTGGTGTCGCCCTGCAAAGCGAGGTGTCGTTCAAGAATGGCGTTGCCCAGCAGGATAACTTTGACCGCTACCTGATCCCACGCATGCCGGACGCGCCGAAAGTAGTCAGGGTGCACCTGATCGACAATCCCGGGGACGCCATGGGCGGTGTGGGCGAACCCGGCCTGCCGCCGGTAGCTCCGGCATTGTGCAATGCTATCTACGCTGCCACCGGGAAGCGTATCCGGCGCCTCCCTGTCGGCGATCAGCTGAGCTAACGCCTACGCAGCACCTCTATCCTCTCATGATGCCTGGTCAGTAGCCCATGGCAGAAGAGGTGCTGCGCCTCGGATCTGCGCCACCGTACAGGGTGCCGTCTTCTCCGATCATAATACTCTGAATGGCCCCCATCGCCGACTTGCTCACCACCTTATGGCCTCGGCTTTCCAGTAACCGTATGGTATCTGGGCTGATGCCTTGTTCAATGCGGATTTCATCCGGTAGCCATTGATGGTGGATGCGGGGTGCGCTGACGGCGGTTTGTATGTTCATGTCGTGATCAATCACGTTCATGATCACCTGCAAGGTGGTGGTGATTATGCGTGAGCCTCCTGGGCTGCCGGTCACCAGAAAATTGCGGTCGCCTTTGCGAACGATGGTGGGCGACATGGAGCTGAGCATGCGCTTGCCGGGTTCCACTTTGTTGGCCTCGCCACTGATCAAACCGTAAGCATTGGGCACGCCTGGTTTGGCGCTGAAATCATCCATTTCGTTATTGAGCAGAAAGCCGGCGTCTTGCACGGTAATGCCCGAGCCATAGCTGAAGTTGATGGTGTAGGTGTTCGATACGGCGTTGCCCCATTTATCGACAACCGAAAAATGCGTGGTTTCCGGGCTTTCGTAGCCCGGGGGTTGGCTGGGGTGGATTTCGCTTGCCGGGCGGGCTTGGTCTGGCTTTATGTCTTGTCGCAATTCTTCAGCGTAAAGTTTGCTGGTCAATCCTTTTAAGGGCACATCTACATAATCTGTATCGCCCAAATACTCTGAGCGGTCGGCATAAGCCAGCTTCATGGCTTCGGCCATGTAGTGAATCGTATCGGCCGAATTGTGGCCAAGTTCTGAAATAGGAAAGCCTTCAAGAATATTCAGTATCTGCACAATATGAGCGCCGCCAGAGGAGGGCGGTGACATGGAATAGATGTCGTAGCCCCGGTAGTTTCCATGCACCGGAGTGCGCACGACTGGCTGGTAGTCTTCAAGGTCCTGCTGTGTGATGAGGCCTCCATGCCTCTCCATTTCTTCAACAATCAGTTGTGCCGTTTCACCCTGGTAAAAGCCTTTCACGCCTTCATCGGCAATGCGCTGCAGGGTGGCTGCCAGTTCTGGTTGGCGGAAGCGCTCGCCGGCTTGCCAGGCAGAGCCGTCTTCTTTGTAAAACGTTGCCTGAGTTGCAGACCAGCGCTGAAGCCTTTCCCGCGCTTGTTCAAGCCCTTCACTAAAGCGCTGGGGAACAATAAAGCCGTCTTTGGCGAGTTTGATGGCCGGTGCCAGTGCCTGTTTCAATGGCAGGGTGCCGTGGCGATCCAGAGCCATGGCAAGGCCGGCCACTGTGCCGGGAACGCCTGCAGCCAGGTGGGTAAACCGGCTGCGGTTCTTCACCACTTCCCCGGATTCATCCTGGTACATGGTTTCGGTGGCACCTGCGGGTGCTTTTTCCCGGTAATCTATGGTTTCTGGTTCAGAGCCGTCGCCTTTTGATATCAGCATAAAGCCACCTCCGCCGATGTTTCCGGATCTTGGCTGGGTGACCGCCAGCGCGAACCCGGCGGTAACTGCGGCATCCACCGCGTTGCCGCCATTTTCCAGTACCTTTAGTGCCACCTTCGTGGCCAGGGTGTGGCTGGTTGCTACCATGCCGTGGCTGGCGCTGGCAGGGTGAAATCGTTCGCCCTCAAGAATAGCTTGGCTAAAAACTGGCATTGCCAGGGTTGAAAGGCATAGGCTCAGTGTTAGCGCGCGTAAAGCGCCTGAGCGCCCAGTGAGTCGGGTTTTCCGTAGTTGCTGGTGTAGGCCTCTGTCCATGTCTCTGCTCCTCGTTTCTAATGTCCATATAGGCTATAGTAGCCCGTCATTTTATAGGGTGCGTACCGCCAACCTTGTGGTTTTTCTCGGCTACCGCTTTCAGCGATGGTTCCCGGCGCATCTGCTTTCCCGTTTGTCAGTTAAGGAAAGGCTTTCATGGAGCATACCTACCGTCTTGTGATTTCCTGCCCGGATGGGGTTGGAATTGTCGCTAAGGTGAGTAATTTTCTTTCCACCTATAATGGTTGGATAACCGAGGCAAGCCATCACTCCGACACGCACAGTGGCTGGTTTTTTATGCGTCACGAAATCAAGGCGGAGTCTATCCCGTTTGGCCTTGAGCAATTCCGCGCCGCATTTGCACCAATTGCCCGTGAATTCGATATGCACTGGCATATCGCCGATTCGGCCCAGCCCAAAAAAGTGATTTTAATGTGCAGCAAGGAGTCCCATTGTGTGGCCGACCTTCTGTACCGCTGGCACAGCAACGAAATTAACGCAGACATCGTTGCGGTTATCTCTAACCACGACGACTTGCGCCGTATGGTGGAATGGCATGACATCCCGTACCACCACATTCCGGTAGGCAAGGATAACCGTGAAGAAGCGTTTGCTCACATCGACGAGCTTTTTGAAAAATATGAAGTTGATGTTGTGGTGCTTGCGCGCTATATGCAGATTTTGCCTGCGGAGCTTTGTGCAAAGCACACGGGTAAGGTGATCAATATTCACCACAGCTTCTTGCCTTCCTTTGCCGGAGCGCGGCCATACCACCAGGCTTATGGCCGTGGGGTGAAGCTGATCGGTGCTACCTGCCATTATGTGACCCAGGATCTTGATGAAGGGCCGATTATTGAGCAGGACGTTATTCGTATCACCCACAGTGACACCATCGAAAACATGGTGCGCCTCGGTAAAGATGTGGAAAAAAATGTTCTCGCTCGAGGATTACGCTCTCATATCGAGGATCGCGTGATCACCCACGAAAACAAGACCGTGGTATTTGATTAAGGCTGCCTCACAGATGCCCCTGTAAGGGCGCGACTGTGGTAGAATCGGCGGCTTGATGAAGAATAACTACGGGGCCAGAAAACGGTCCTGAAACGACTTCCAGATAACGCAAAGGAACCTTTCTCGATGGGTGAATTAGCCAAAGAGATCCTGCCGGTCAATATTGAAGATGAACTGAAGCAGTCTTACCTGGATTACGCCATGAGCGTAATCGTCGGGCGAGCGCTTCCGGACGTGCGGGATGGCCTCAAGCCGGTTCACCGTCGTGTTCTGTTCGCAATGTCCGAACTGAACAACGACTGGAACAAGGCCTACAAGAAGTCTGCCCGTGTGGTGGGTGATGTTATTGGTAAATACCATCCACATGGTGACTCTGCTGTTTATGACACTATCGTTCGTATGGCTCAGCCATTCTCCCTGCGTTATCCGCTGGTAGACGGTCAGGGCAACTTCGGTTCTATCGATGGCGATAACGCAGCAGCCATGCGTTATACCGAAATCCGCATGAAGAAGATTGCACACTCTTTGCTGGCGGATCTTGAGAAAGAAACCGTAGACTTTGTTGATAACTACGATGGCACAGAGCGCATTCCCGAGGTAATGCCTACCCGGGTTCCTAACCTGTTGGTCAACGGATCTTCAGGTATTGCCGTGGGCATGGCGACCAACATTCCGCCCCACAACCTGACCGAAGTGGTTCGTGGCTGCCTGGCGCTGATTGATAACCCGGATCTTACCTGCGATGAACTGATGGAGTTTATCCCGGGCCCGGATTTCCCGACTGAGGGTATTATCAACGGCCGTGCCGGCATTGTTGAAGCCTATCGTACGGGTCGTGGTCGTATTTATATTCGTGCTCGCCACGAGATTGAAACCGACAAGAAGACCAACCGTGACGCCATCATCATCACCGAGCTGCCTTACCAGCTTAACAAAGCTCGCCTGATCGAAAAGATCGCCGAGTTGGTGAAGGAAAAGCGCCTGGAAGGCATCACCGAACTGCGGGATGAGTCGAACAAGGAAGGTATCCGCGTTTTTATAGAACTTCGTCGCGGCGAAAACCCGGAAGTTGTGGTCAACAATCTGTTTAAGCATACCCAGCTACAGACAGTGTTCGGTATCAACATGGTTGCGCTGATCAACGGCGAGCCAAGAATTCTCAATCTCAAAGAAATGCTGGACGCGTTCGTGCGTCACCGCCGTGAAGTGGTCACCCGCCGTACGCTCTTTGAGCTGCGCAAAGCCCGCGAGCGAGGCCATATTCTTGAAGGCCTGACCGTTGCACTGGCTAACATCGATGAAATGATCGAGCTGATCAAGGCTTCCCCGAGTTCTTTGGAAGCCAAAGAAAAGCTGATGGCCCAAGGCTGGGCACCCGGTAATGTGATGGCAATGCTTGAGCGTGCCGGCGAAGATGCCTGTCGCCCAGACGATCTGCCTGAAATCTATGGCCTGCGTGATGGCCTGTACTTTATGTCCCCGGAACAGACCCAGGCTATCCTGGATATGCGTCTGCACCGCCTGACAGGTCTGGAGACTGAAAAGCTCCAGAACGAGTACAAGGAAATTCTTGAGAAAATCGCGGGTCTGCTGGAAATTCTGGGCGACCCGGATCGCTTGATGCAGGTTATCCGTGAAGAGTTGGAAGCCGTAGTAGAAGAGTTCGGTGACGAGCGTCGTACGGAAATAACCAGCTCCCAGCGCGATCTTACGATTGCCGATCTGATTGATGAAGAAGAGCTTGTTGTCACCATTTCCCACAGCGGTTATGCGAAGACCCAGGCGGTAGAAGACTATCAGGCCCAGCGCCGTGGTGGCCGTGGTAAAGCCGCGACCTCCATGAAAGACGAAGACTTCGTTGAGAAGCTGCTGGTTGCCAACTCCCACGACACCATTCTTTGCTTCTCTAACCGGGGCAAAGTTTACTGGTTGCGTGTGTTTGAGATCCCCCGTGCCAGCCGCGCTTCCCGTGGCCGGCCGATGGTGAACATTCTGCCCCTGGATGAAGGTGAGCGCATCACAACCTTCCTGCCGGTGCGGGATTACCCGGAAAACCAGTTTGTTCTGATGGCAACGTCTGCGGGCGTTGTTAAGAAAACACGTCTGCCGAACTTCTCGCGCCCACGCAGCAGTGGCCTGATTGCCTTGTCTCTGGACGAAGGCGACACGCTGATTGGCGCTGCGATCACCGAGGGTGATGCAGAGATTATGTTGTTCTCCACGGCAGGTAAGGCGGTTCGCTTTAATGAAGAAGCTGTTCGCCCTTTGAGCCGAACAGCTCGTGGTGTGCGTGGCATCAGAATGCCAGAGGGTCATCACGTGGTTTCCCTGATCATTCCTCAGGATGACGGTGTTATTCTGACCGCCAGTGAGAATGGTTACGGCAAGCGCACAGCGATTGACGAGTTTCCAACCTATGGTCGTGGCAGTCAGGGCGTTATTGCCATGCAGTGCTCTGAGCGTAACGGCAACCTGGTAACCGCGCTGCAGTTGTTCGAAGGCGACGAAATGATGCTGATTTCCGATAAGGGCACGCTGGTTCGTACCCGTACGGACGAAGTGTCGGTTCTTAGCCGGAACACCCAGGGCGTGCGTTTGATCAGACTGAGCCAGGAAGACGAGCGCCTGGTAGGTGTGGAGCGAATAGCCGAAACCGACGATGATGATATCGAAGGTGTAGATATCGAAGGTGCAGATGTAGAAAGTACAGATATCGAAGGCGAAGACGCTTCAACAGGCGAAAGCGAAAACAACAGTCCGGAACAGGATGCTGGCGAGGAATAAGCCAGCACTGCCGAACACCGAATCCGCAAGACGTGAGAGATCGCAGGAACATGAGCAGGGCGTATAACTTTTGTGCAGGTCCGGCAACCTTGCCGGAAAGTGTGCTGGCACAGGCACGGGATGAAATGCTGAACTGGCGTGGCACGGGCATGTCGGTAATGGAAATGAGCCATCGTAGCGATGCGTTTGTAGAAATTGCTGAAACGGCCGAGCGAGACCTGCGTGAATTGGCTGGAGTATCAGATGATTACGCCGTACTCTTCATGCAGGGTGGAGCTTCCAGCCAGTTCTCAACCATTCCTTTGAACCTGTTGGGCGAGAAAACGTCTGCGGATTATGTGAACACCGGCATCTGGTCGAAGAAGGCCATTGCCGAGGCTAAGCGCTATGCGGATGTGAGTGTGGTTGCCAGTTCGGAAGAGGGCGGCTTTGCCAGCATTCCGGATCAGGCGTCCTGGCAGACTCGTGCCGATGCTGCGTACCTGCATTACACGCCGAATGAAACCATCGGCGGCCTGGAATTTGACTTTGTTCCCGATAGCGCCAATGTACCGCTGGTAGCGGATATGTCCTCTACCATGCTTTCGCGTCCGGTGGATGTTTCAAAATTCGGGCTGATTTACGCCGGTGCTCAAAAGAATATCGGACCCTCCGGGCTGGTTGTCGTCATTATTCGGAAAGACCTTCTGGGCAAAGCCCGTAAGGAAACGCCGACCATGATGAACTACCAGGTTATTGCGGATAACGGCTCCATGTACAACACACCTGCGACATACTCTTGGTATCTTGCAGGTTTGGTGTTCCAGTGGCTGAAAGCCCAGGGCGGTGTCAAAGCCATAGGTGAGATCAATCGCAGAAAAGCCGAAAAGCTGTACGGCTTCATCGATGCCAATGCGTTTTACGCCAACCCCATCGATCCACGCTTCCGTTCCTGGATGAATATACCCTTTACGTTGCGGGATGATGCCCTCAACAGTGCCTTCCTTGAAGGTGCCGACGCCCGTGGGTTGTTAAACCTGGCGGGGCATCGCTCTGTGGGAGGTATGCGTGCCAGTATTTATAACGCCATGCCGGAATCCGGCGTGGATGCGCTGATTCAGTACATGACAGAATTTGCGAAGGAGCGGGGCTGATCATGAGCGATGAGCAGATCCGTCTCGGAGAACTCCGGGAAGAAATAGACGGCCTGGATCAGAAGATCATGGAGCTGATCAGTGCCCGTGCAAAATGCGCTCAGGAAGTGGCTCATGTAAAAATGGCTGCGAACCCTGAGCAGGACGTACTTTTCTATCGCCCTGAACGGGAAGCCCAAGTGCTGCGTCGCATCAAAGAGGCCAACCCCGGCCCTTTGCCCGGCGAGGAAATGGCTCGGCTGTTTCGTGAAATCATGTCGGCTTGCCTGGCGCTCGAAAAACCCATGCACATTGCCTTTCTGGGGCCTGTTGGCACCTTTACCCAGGCGGCTGCTCTCAAGCATTTTGGGCATTCTGTTGTCAGCGTACCTTTGCCAGCGATTGATGCGGTTTTCCGTGAGGTAGAGTCTGGATCTGCGCATTATGGCGTGGTGCCGGTTGAAAACTCCACGGAAGGCATGGTCAGCCATACGCTTGATGTGTTCATGTTGTCCCCGCTGAAGATCTGCGGTGAAGTGCAGTTGAGGATTCATCATCATCTTCTGGTGTCGCCGGAGTCTCGGGATCAGGAAATAACCCGTATTTACTCGCATCAGCAATCGTTTGCTCAGTGCAGACAATGGCTGGATACCCATCGTTACGGTATTGAGAGAGTGACGGTCTCCAGCAACGCCGAAGCGGCGCTTCGGGCGGCCAAAGAGCCAGGTACCGCAGCGATTGCCGGCGATATGGCGGCAGAGCTCTATGGGTTGGAGAAGCTTGCCAACAGCATTGAAGACCGGCCAGACAACACCACGCGGTTCCTGATTATCGGCCGCGAAGAAGTGCAGTCGAGCGGGCACGATAAATCATCGATTGTTGTTTCCATGAGAAACAAGCCGGGTGCGTTGTATCAATTGTTGGAGCCATTTCACCGCCATGGGGTCAGTCTTACGCGACTTGAGACCAGGCCTTCGACCAGCGGCACCTGGACTTATGTGTTCTATATAGATTTTGAAGGGCATATGGACGATGAGCAGGCACATAAAGTACTTGCTGAGGTAGAAGAAGAAGCCGTTGAACTCAAGCGATTGGGCTCTTATCCCATCGGTGTTCTTTAGGGCCTGGATAGTCTTCAGATATAGCATCTGAAAAAATCCGAAATCAGGTAGTTTTTTAAGGAGGGTATGTGGCCATCGATTATCAGAGCCTTGCGGTAAAAGGCGTTCAAGCATTGTCTCCCTACCAGCCGGGCAAACCAATCAGCGAACTGGCCCGCGAGCTGGGCTTGAATCCCGCTGAAATAATCAAACTTGCCAGTAACGAAAATCCCTTGGGCCCCAGCAAAAAAGCAGTCGCTGCGGCTGAAGGCGCATTAGCGGAACTGTGCCTATACCCTGATGGCAATGGGTTTGATTTGAAGCAGAAGCTGTCCACGCGCCTCGGCGTTGGCGCTGACCAGATCACGCTCGGAAACGGCTCAAACGACGTGCTCGAAGTGATTGCCCATTGCTTCGCGGATGCCAGATCCGAGGTTGTATTTTCCCAGTTTGCGTTCGCTGTGTACCCGCTGGTTACTCAGGCGATTGGTGCTAAAGCCGTTTCTGTGCCAGCAAAAGACTGGGGCCACGACCTGGACTCCATGGCGACGGCAGTGACAGAGAATACCCGGCTTATTTTTGTAGCTAACCCAAACAACCCTACAGGCACAGTGCACAGTGCAGACGCGATTGATGCGTTTTTGCGCAAAATCCCTGACGATGTGCTGGTGGTTCTGGATGAGGCCTACTGTGAATACATGACCGGAAAGGAAGCTCCGGACGGTGTTGCGCTGTTAAGTCGTTTCCCTAACCTGGTTGTGTGCCGCACCTTTTCCAAAGCCTGGGGCCTTGCAGCCCTGCGCGTAGGCTACAGCGTCAGTTCACCGGCAATTGCCGATGTTCTGAACCGCGTGCGCCAGCCTTTTAACGTAAGCTCTGTTGCTCTTGCAGCCGCCACGGCGGTGCTGGACGACAAGGACTATCTGCAGCGTTCACGCGAGGTCAATGCCGCTGGGCTGAAGCAGTTAGAAGAGGCCTTCGATCAGATGGGCCTCCGGTATATTCCCTCATCCGGTAATTTTGTGGCCGTTGAAGTAGGGCCGCAAGCCATGGGCGTTTACCAGGCGTTGCTGGCCCACGGTGTTATTGTGCGCCCGGTAGCGGGCTATGGTATGCCCAATCATCTTCGGGTGTCGGTGGGCTTGCCTGCAGAAAACGAGCATTTTATCGACGCGCTCGCAAAAGCGTTGGCAGCGGCAGGGCAGGGAGCCTGAAGTGTCATTGCGCGAACCGATTTTTCAGCGTATTGCCATTATCGGGCTAGGCCTGATTGGTGGCTCGCTAGCCAGTGCTATTCGTAAAAACAACCTGGCACGGGAAGTGGTTGGCGCCGATCAACGTAAAGAAGATCTTTTGCTGGGGCAGTCCCTGGGTGTGATTGATACAATCGCGGACACGACTGCAGAAGCGGTGCAGGGCGCAGACCTTGTTGTGCTGGCGGTGCCGGTGCAGGCCACTCGCAAAGTGCTGGAGGAAATACGCCCGCATCTTGCAGCAGGCGCCATTCTTACCGACGTGGGCAGTACAAAGTCCGGTTTTGTTAAGGACGTTGAAGCTGTCTTCGGCGAGTTTTTGCCCTGCATTATTCCGGGGCATCCCATCGCCGGCTCGGAGAGAAGCGGCATTCGCGCGGCTAATCCGGATTTGTTCAGTAACCACAAGGTTATACTGACCCCCCCTGACAATGTTAGCAGTGCGCATCTAGCCAAGCTGCAGGCCATGTGGGAAGCCTGCGGCGCCACTGTGCTCACCATGTCTGTGGCGTACCATGATGAGGTGCTGGCGGCGACCAGCCACCTGCCTCACCTGATTGCTTTCTCGCTGGTGGATACACTGGCTGGCGAGGATCAGAACATGGACATTTTCCGGTACGCTGCCGGCGGGTTCCGTGATTTCACCCGGATTGCCGCGAGCGACCCGGTTATGTGGCATGACATATTTCTTTCCAACCGTGACGCCGTTCTTCGGGTGATTGACCATTTCACCCACGATTTGGACCAGCTGCGCACTGCCATTGCTGAGCAAGATGGCGCCATGCTGTTGCGGGTATTCAGTCGCGCCAAAGCGGCGCGCGAACACTTTTCCAAAATGCTCTCAGGACAGGCTTACGTGACAAATAACAGTGAAAAGCAGGTAACGTTCCGTCTTCAGCCCGGTGGCTCAGTAACCGGCGATATCCGGGTGCCCGGGGACAAATCCATTTCCCACCGCTCAATTATGCTCGGCGCGCTTGCTGAGGGCGTAACCGAGGTGAAAGGCTTCCTGGAAGGTGAAGACAGCCTCGCAACGATACAGGCATTCCGGGATATGGGCGTGACTGTTGAGGGGCCAGACGAAGGCTTTGTTCGCATTCACGGTGTTGGCATGCATGGTTTGCAGGCACCCCGTGGCCCGATATACCTGGGCAATTCCGGCACTGGTATGCGGTTGTTCACCGGTTTACTTGCAGCGCAACCTTTTGAGTCAGAGCTAACCGGCGATGCCAGCCTCTCGACCCGACCCATGAACCGGGTTGCTGATCCATTGCGGTCTATGGGCGCCGTTATCGATACGGCTGAGGGCGGACGCCCGCCGTTGAAAATCCGTGGTATCCAAAACAAGAAGCTTTCAGGTATTCACTACGATATGCCGATGGCCAGCGCCCAGGTTAAATCCTGCCTTTTGCTTGCCGGCCTGTATGCAGAAGGCACCACCTCCGTTACTGAGCCGGCGCCGACTCGGGACCACACCGAGCGCATGCTGACTGGCTTTGGCTATAAAGTAGAGCGCGACGGCCCCACTGCCAGTCTCACCGGCGGTGGCAAGTTGACCGCGAACGCCATTGATGTCCCTTCAGATATCTCGTCCGCCGCTTTCTTTTTGGTTGGCGCCAGCATTGCGCCGGGTTCCGATCTGATTTTGCGCCATGTGGGCATGAACGCCACACGTGTAGGGGTTATCAATATTCTGCGGCTGATGGGCGCAAATATTGAAATCATGGCTGAGCGGGAAATTGGCGGTGAGCCGGTTGCCGATCTACGCGTTCGCTCTGCTGAGCTCAAGGGCATTAGTATCCCGGAAGATCAGGTGCCTCTGGCCATCGACGAGTTCCCGGTATTGTTTATTGCGGCCGCTTGCGCCACAGGCCGTACCGTTCTTACCGGTGCTGAAGAGTTGCGGGTAAAAGAAAGTGATCGCATTCAGGTGATGGCAGATGGCCTGGCCACACTGGGCGTTGAAACCACAGTGACAGAAGATGGCATTGTTATTGAGGGTGGGCAGACCATTAAAGGCGGCTCGGTGTATAGCCATGGCGACCACCGTATTGCCATGTCTTTTGCGATCGCCTCGTTGCGGGCCACCGATGAGATTGACATAAGCGATTGCGCTGTTGTAGCGACATCTTTTCCAGGCTTTGTAGAACTTGCGCGAGGAACAGGTATTCATATTTCAGCCGAAGATTCCGAACCGCACGTGAAGCAGGGAGCGCATTAATGGTGAAAAATAGCGTGCCAGTCATTGCAGTTGATGGCCCTGGCGGTTCAGGTAAAGGCACAGTCACTCAGATGCTGGCTAAAAAGCTGGGTTGGCACCTTCTGGACAGCGGTGCGCTCTATCGGTTGACCGCTCTTGCAGCCGTGCGCCAACATGTTTCGCTGGATGATGAGGATGCTCTGGTGCGTGTTGCTGCGTCGCTGGATGTAGCCTTCGAGCCAACGCCGGAAGGCGAGCCTGCCAAAGTGATTCTGGCGGGAGAGGATGTTACTGGTGATATTCGCATGGAAACCTGTGGTAATAACGCATCACGCATTGCTGTGATGCAGCCGGTTCGAGATGCGCTTTTGCAGCGCCAGCGTGATTTTCAGCAGAAGCCTGGGTTGGTTGCTGATGGCCGCGATATGGGCACGGTTGTGTTTCCGGATGCACCCGTTAAAATTTTTCTGACAGCCAGTGCCGAAGAGCGTGCACGCCGACGCTTCAGCCAGTTGATGGCAGCCGGTGTCGATGTTAGTATTGACGCCGTTTTAGAGGAGATACGGGTTCGTGATGAGCGAGATATGAATCGCTCCGCAGCCCCTCTCAAGCCAGCAGATGATGCGCAAGTCATTGATTCTACGGGTTTGAGTATACAGGAGGTGTTAGACAGGTGTATGGCAGCAGCAGGCCAGACCTGACTACACCTTTTTGTCGTTGAAATGCCGGAAACAGCGAAATTTGCCAGCCGCTGGCTGATTCCGGAATTTATTAACAGACCGTGTTGCTGGCGGCACGGAGCATACTTGCATTGAACCTATAGGACTCATAATGAGCGAGAGCTTTGCGGATCTTTTTGAAGAAAGCCTAAAAGAAATTGACATGAAACCAGGTTCCATCGTCCAGGGAACTGTAGTTGATGTTGATAGCGACTGGGTCACAGTTAACGCCGGGCTGAAGTCCGAAGGTGTTATCCCCGCCTCCCAGTTCCTGAATGAAAAAGGCGAGTTAGAAGTAGCTATCGGCGACGTTGTCGACGTAGCACTGGATGCAGTAGAAGATGGTTTCGGTGAAACCCGTCTTTCCCGTGAAAAAGCCAAGCGGGCAGAATCTTGGAAGGTACTCGAGAAGTCCTTCGAAGCTGAAGAAGTGGTCAAAGGTATTATTAATGGCAAGGTCAAAGGTGGTTTCACCGTTGATCTGGCTGGTATTCGTGCCTTCCTGCCAGGCTCACTGGTAGACGTTCGTCCGGTTCGCGACACCGCGCACCTGGAGAACAAAGAGCTCGAATTCAAGGTTATCAAGCTGGACCAGAAGCGTAACAACGTGGTTGTTTCTCGCCGCGCCGTACTGGAAGCTGAAAACAGCGCCGAGCGCGAAGCTCTGCTCGAAACCCTGACTGAAGGTCTGTCAATCAAGGGTATCGTCAAGAACCTGACCGACTACGGCGCGTTCGTAGATCTGGGCGGTGTTGACGGCCTGCTACACATTACCGATATGGCCTGGAAGCGCATCAAGCATCCTAGCGAAATCGTGAATGTTGGCGATGAGATCAACGTTAAGGTTCTGAAGTTCGACCGTGAGCGTAACCGCGTATCTCTGGGTCTGAAGCAGCTGGGCGAAGATCCCTGGGTTGATATCAAAGGTCGTTACCCGGAAAGCACACGGGTTACAGCCCGCGTAACCAATCTGACCGATTACGGCTGCTTTGCTGAGCTGGAAGAGGGTGTTGAAGGTCTGGTTCACGTATCCGAAATGGATTGGACCAACAAGAACATCCATCCTTCTAAAGTCGTGAATGTTGGCGACGAAGTAGAAGTGATGATTCTGGATATCGATGAAGAGCGTCGTCGTATCTCCCTGGGTATCAAGCAGTGTGTATCCAACCCATGGGAAGACTTCTCCGGCAACTTCAACAAGGGCGACCGCATCTCCGGTAAGATCAAGTCAATCACTGACTTTGGTATCTTTATCGGTCTGGACGGTGGCATCGATGGTCTGGTTCACCTGTCAGACATCAGCTGGAACGAAACAGGCGAAGAAGCGGTTCGTGAATACAAGAAGGGCGACGATGTTGACACCGTTATCCTGTCTGTAGATCCCGAGCGTGAGCGCATCTCCCTGGGTATCAAGCAGCTCGAAAGCGATCCATTCGCCGAGTTTGTTCAGCTGAACGACAAAGGCTCCATCGTTAAGGGCACTGTTTCCGCTGTTGATGCGAAATCAGCTACCATCGCTCTGAACGAAGAAGTTGAAGCTGTACTGAAAGCCTCTGAAATCAGCCGTGATCGTGTAGAAGACGCGCGTAACGCTCTGAAAGAAGGCGAAGAAGTCGAAGCGAAGATCATTAGCATTGATCGTAAAAACCGTATTATCAACCTGTCTGTTAAGTCTAAAGACGTAGAAGACGACAAACAGGCTCTTGATACCGTGCGTACTAAAACTGCAGAATCTTCCTCTAGTGCGACCACCATTGGTGATCTCATCAAGGAACAAATGCAGCAGCAAAACGCCAACAAGGACTAATCTCCGGTTGGTACGAAAAAAAACGGGCTCTAAGAGCCCGTTTTTTTTGTGTTTTTTTTTGATTTGGCTAAACTACAGGAGTGGGAATTCGGCAATCATTGGCCGAATAAAAAAAGAAACGAGGGAAGTGCCTCATGACGAAGTCTGAACTGGTTGAATTAATTGCCTCAAAACAAACACAGCTTTCGGTTAAAGACGTTGAGCTGGCAGTAAAAACAATTATTGAGCATATGTCCCAGTCACTAGCGAATGGGCAAAGAATTGAAATACGGGGGTTTGGCAGTTTTTCCCTTCATCACCGGGCCGCCCGCACAGGCCGGAACCCGAAAACCGGTGAAGCCGTGCAGTTACCCGCCAAGCATGTTCCTCACTTCAAGCCCGGCAAGGAGCTGCGAGAACAGGTGAACGACAGTTTGAAACAGGGGTTTTAAGCGCTTTTCATCCCTGAAGCGAAACACCTATAATTCGGGCATTTATCAGCGTTTGGGAGAGCTAAGGTTATGGCAGGATTACAGAAGATCCTACTTATTCTGTTGGTACTGGTCCTGGTGTTACTGGCACTTGTGTTCTCGCTGAACAACCAGATGGCTGTTGCTCTCAATTTTCTGGTGTTCGAGACGAAGCCCCACGGTGTTGCCGTGTGGATTATCATGTCTTTTGTTATTGGCGCGTTGATTGGCGTTCTAATGACCGTTCTCGCCACATTCCGAACGTCGGTTTCCCGTCGCACCCTTCAAAAACGACTTGATCGCGCCGAGCAGGCATTGGAAAAATCCAAGGCCCAGAACGACCAGGCTATTTAATGGACATGGTGTTTCAGTGGCTGCTGTTAACGGTTGCAGTTGCCGTTGGTTGGTTTGTAGGTAGGCTCGGTAGCGGCCGTAACCGAACCCGAGAGAAGATTGCAGACGAAGATTCTGTTAAAGATCGGCTGCAGTTTCTGTTTACCAATTACTCAGACCAGGCCGTCGACAACTTTGTGCAGTCACTGGCTGTTAACAAAGACACCGTCAGCCTTCATCTTTCTATTGGCCGGCACTTTCGCAACAAAGGCGAAACCGATCGCGCTATTCTGGTTCATCAGAACCTGCTCGCAAGACCTGAACTGCCCCCGCGCTTTTCTCCCCAGGTAACCCTCGAGCTTGCCATGGATTTTCTTAACGCGGGCTTGCTGGATCGCGCTGAGGCGCTGTTGCAACAGTTGATGGGAGATCGTGAGTACGGTCGAAAAGCGGCTCGGCAACTTATTGAGCTTTACCAACAGGAAAGCGAGTGGGGTAAAGCGGCCGACGTTGCCCGAACCCTGACCAAAAATGACGCAGACCCAGCCATGTTCAAGGATCTTGCGTACCTGACTTGTGAGCTGGCAGAGAAAGCCCTTGGTCAGGATGATCGCTGGGCTGCCCAGAAATTCGCCAAAGAAGCGCTGGAATACGACCGTTCCTGCGTTCGGGCAACACTGATATTGATGAAAATCCTGATTCGGCAGGGTAGCTACCGTGAGGCTGGCAACCAAGGGTTGAAAGTTTTTGACCAAAACCCGGCTTTTGGGCCTGAATCCATTGATCGTTTGATGAAGCTTGAGCACGAGCACGGCGACATTGGTCGGTTGGTCAAAAAGCTGCGCAAGCTTTACCAAATTTACCCCAGCACCAGTCTGCTTTTAGCCTTGGTAGAATCGGTTGAGCGGGTGTCTGGTCGCCCGGCGGCTATTGATCTGCTGCGCCAGGAATTGGAAATTCGCCCCAGCGTGCGGGCCCTTTTGCGGCTGGTGGAAATGGCAGGTTATGAGAAGGGCATGACTACCGACGAAGGCAGGCTGGTTAGTCGTATTGGCCTTCTGATTCTCGCCAACAGGCCGGTTTATCGTTGTGTAAGCTGTGGTTTCTCTGGCCAGCAACTTCACTGGCTATGCCCGAGCTGCAAGCAATGGGAAACCGTGCGCCCGATTCAGGGCGTTGAAGCGGAATAATCTTTTACCGATATTCTTTAACGACACTTTTTATCTACACCTTCTAACGACACCCCGCAGGACATTTCAACGTGCAAACTTCTAACGACCCCAAAATTATAGTAGCCCTAGACTTTCCAGCTGCAAGACCGGCTCTGGAGCTGGTGGATAAGCTTGATCCTGCCAAATGCCGGCTGAAGGTCGGCAAAGAACTCTTCACTCGATTCGGGCCTCAGTTTGTAGAGAGTTTGCATAAGCTTGGGTTTGACGTGTTCCTGGACCTGAAATTCCACGACATCCCCAACACCGCCTCGGCTGCTGTCGCTGCTGCTGCCGATTTGGGAGTATGGATGGTGAACGTACACGCCTCCGGTGGTGAGAAGATGATGCTGGCCTGCCGTGAGCGTCTGGATACCTTCGGGACGGAGAGACCGTTGCTGATTGCCGTTACGGTCCTCACCAGCATGGATGCTGAAGACCTTGCCGGTATCGGGATAACCAGCTCGCCGGAAGCCCAGGTTTCCAGGCTGGCAACGCTAACCAGAAACTGCGGTCTGGACGGCGTAGTCTGCTCGGCACAGGAAGCCCCCAAGCTCAAAACTGAGCAGGGCAGTGATTTCAAACTGATCACCCCGGGCATTCGGCCATTAACCGCCGACAAAGGCGATCAGCAGCGCATCATGACCCCTAGGGACGCCCTCAAGGCTGGTTCCGACTACCTTGTTATAGGCCGACCAATTACCCAAGCTGCTGACCCTCTGGCAGCGCTTGAGACTATTCATGCTGAGGTGATTGGGCTTTAGCGGATATTGCAGAGTTAGCGAGGGGGACATTCACCGGGCCAAAACAAAAAAACCCGCTAACTCAAAGAATTAGCGGGTTTTCGGAATAATGGCTCCCCGAGCTGGGCTCGAACCAGCGACAAACGGATTAACAGTCCGTTGCTCTACCAACTGAGCTATCGGGGAACGTCGTCATGTGACGAGGCGCGTATATTAAGATTACACCACGGCCTCGTCAACCCCTTACCGAAGTTTTTAGCTCAGCGCCTTCTGCAAACGCTCAATGGCCTTTTCCAGATTATCCATGCTTGTCGCAAAGCTCAGGCGCATGTGTCCAGGAGAACCGAATGCCGAGCCCGGAACCAACGCAACGCCCGCTTCGCTCAGCAGCTTCTCTGCGAACTCCACATCATCGCTGACACTGGCATCGGCATCAATTGCACCCTGGAAGCTGGGGAACACGTAGAAGGTACCGTCGCCTTTGAGGCACTCAACACCTGGCAACTTGTTCAAAGCATCTACCAGCCAGTCGTGACGCTCTTTAAACGCCTTGACCATCTCACCGATGCACGCTTGCGGGCCATCCAGAGCAGCCTGTGCGGCAGCCTGGGAGATGGAGCAAGGGTTAGACGTGCTCTGAGACTGGATTTTTTTCATGGCGCCAATGATTTTGGCTGGGCCTGCGGCATAGCCGATACGCCAGCCAGTCATTGAGTAAGCCTTGGATACACCGTTAAGAACGAAGGTACGCTCGTAAAGCTCCGGGTTAGCGTTCAGAATGTTGCAGAACGGCTTACCAGTCCAGAGGATAGGCTCGTACATATCATCCGTGGCGATCATGATATTCGGGTGCTTTTTCAGCACCTCACCAATTGCTTGCAGCTCTTCCAGGGTATAAGCCATGCCACTTGGGTTGGAAGGGCTGTTGATGACGAACAAGCGGGTACGCTCCGTAATGGCGTTTTCCAGCTGCTCCGGGGTGATTTTGAAACGGGTTTCTGCACCGGTTTCGATGATAACCGGCTTGCCTTCAGCAACCAGAACCATATCCGGGTAGGATACCCAGTAAGGCGCAGGGATAATCGCTTCATCACCCGGGTTAAGAGTAGCCAGCGCAAGGTTGAAAAAGCTCTGCTTGCCCCCACTTGAAACCAATACCTGGTTGGCTTCGTATTCCAGGCCATTGTCCCGCTTGAACTTCGCAATAATCGCCTTCTTGAGAGCTGGCGTACCATCAACAGCGGTGTATTTTGTCTGGCCGTTTTTGATGGCCTCAATGGCTGCCTGCTTGATGTGTTCCGGGGTATCGAAGTCCGGTTCGCCTGCACCCAGGCCGATAATGTCCTGGCCTGCTGCGCGTAACTCAGCAGCTTTGTTAGTGACTGCGAGGGTGGGGGATGGCTTGATTGCCTGTACACGGCTGGAAAGTTGAAGGTCCAAACTTGCGCTCCTTAAAGCTGCGTCTGATAGGTCTGTGACCGGCGGGGTGTCTGAATCCTTGCCATATGGCGGCTGATTTTCGCCCAGCCGTCGATCGAGTTGATGGTACCATGAAGCCGGCGTAACAATAAATTTCTCTCTTTGGCCACATCTTGTAAATGCAGGATCTGGCCCGGGTACACATGTTGAGTGAGCGGAGGTTGTCTGCCAATTATGGCCAGTAACGATTCCAGCAGTTCAGGTAAGAGCGGTGTCTTCAGGGTTGATTCACCGTATCAGCCTGCAGGCGATCAGCCCAAAGCTATTGAGGGCCTGATCGATGGCATTCATTCCGGCTTGGCACACCAGACATTGCTGGGTGTTACCGGGTCGGGCAAAACGTTCACTGTCGCCAAAGTGATCGAGTCGGTGCAGCGGCCAACCATTGTTATGGCCCACAACAAAACCTTGGCAGCCCAGCTTTACGGCGAGTTCCGCGAGTTTTTTCCAGACAACTCTGTGGAATATTTTGTGTCCTATTACGATTACTATCAGCCCGAGGCCTACGTTCCCTCGTCTGATACGTTCATAGAGAAAGACGCCTCCATCAACGAACACATCGAACAGATGCGCCTGTCTGCAACCAAGGCTTTGCTGGAACGCCCGGATGCGATCATTGTGGCGACGGTATCGGCCATTTACGGCTTGGGTGACCCGAAGTCCTACCTGAAAATGATGCTGCACCTGGATCGAGGCGACAAGATTGATCAGCGGCATGTGCTGCGCCGGCTGGCTGAACTGCAGTACACCCGCAACGACATCGAGTTTCATCGTGCCAATTACCGGGTGCGGGGCGATGTGATTGATGTGTTCCCGGCAGAGTCGGAGAAAGAGGCGATTCGTATTGAGCTGTTTGATGATGAGGTGGAAAACCTCAGTTACTTTGATCCGCTCACCGGCGAGGTGTTTCGACGGGTTCCCAGGGTTACGATTTACCCCAAATCCCACTATGTAACGCCGCGGCAAACCGTGCTCGATGCCGTGGAGCATATAAAGGTCGAGTTAGACACTCGCCTGCAGCAAATGCGCGATAACAACCGCCTGGTTGAAGCCCAGCGACTGGAAGAACGTACCCGCTACGATATGGAAATGATGAACGAGCTGGGCTATTGCAACGGCATTGAAAACTACTCTCGCTACCTCTCCGGTCGCCAGCCTGGCGAAGCCCCGCCCACGTTGTTTGATTACCTGCCAGCGAACGCATTGCTCGTGGTGGATGAATCCCACGTGACGATTCCGCAAATCGGCGCCATGTACAAAGGCGATCGCTCCCGGAAGGAAACGTTGGTGGAGTACGGGTTCCGCTTACCGTCGGCCCTTGATAACCGCCCCATGAGGTTTGATGAGTGGGAGCGTATTACGCCTCAGATGATTTTTGTCTCGGCCACGCCGGGCAATTACGAAGCAGAGCATGCTGGGCAAGTGGTGGAGCAGGTGGTCAGGCCAACCGGCCTGCTGGATCCGATTATTGAAGTGCGCCCTGCGTCCACCCAGGTGGATGACCTACTGTCTGAAATTCACTCCCGGGTGAAGGTAAAAGAGCGGGTTCTGGTGACCACGCTCACCAAGCGTATGGCGGAAGATCTTACCGACTTTTTGATGGAGCACGACATTCGCGTGCGCTATCTGCACTCGGACATTGATACGGTTGAGCGGGTCGAGATAATCCGTGATCTACGTCGGGGCGTATTTGATGTGCTTGTGGGCATCAACCTGCTGCGGGAAGGCTTGGATATGCCCGAAGTATCGCTGGTCACCATTCTGGATGCCGATAAAGAAGGCTTCCTGCGCTCCGAGCGTGCACTAATTCAGACCATTGGTCGTGCCGCACGGAATCTCAACGGCAAAGCCATTCTTTATGGTGACCGGATTACCGGCTCCATGCAGCGCGCTATTGATGAGACCGATCGCAGGCGTGCCAAACAGGCAGAGCACAACGAGATTCATGGCATTACCCCTCAGGGACTGAGCAAGAAGATTACGGACATCATGGAGGGTGCTGGCGGCGGCCGTGGCCGGCATAAGGCAGATAGACCAGGCAAAAAAGCGGCGGAAGAAGCCGAGCACTACCGGGCCAGGATTGGCGGTCGGTCTCCGGCAGAAGTGCTCAAAGAGGTCTCACACCTTGAGGATAAAATGTACAAAGCCGCATCAGACCTGGACTTTGAGGCGGCGGCCCGTCTGCGGGATGAAATATCAGAACTGAAAGAAGCGGCACTGCGCACCGGATAACCTTGCCTCAGCGCTTCGGGCCAACAATCACAGCGGCCTGAAGCGGCTGTATGCGGCCGTATCGCGAAATTTGGCTGAACACACGCCTATCCACGGGAAGGTATTGTTTGTCTGCCACGGTTTCGCCATCGGCCACATCTATTTCCGGGTCGTGCAGATACACAAACTGGTCGTCCATTGCGCATACGGTCACCCAGTGAGGCACGCGGCTTCGGTTTAGTTGCCAGGTACTGATCAAAATCACCGGAATTTGGCCGTTGTGCAGCGCCTGTTCCATGGCCTCAAGCGTGAGCGGGTTATGGTGTAGCTGGATGCTGGTCTGGCCAATGTCCTGCAAGAATCCCTCGTGAACCAGTTCTAAAACCCGCTTTTTTTCGTCGCTGCGAACGGTATCCCTAAATAAAGGCCCCTCAGTACTGAGCCAGGCATTGGCTTCAAACCCCCGGTTCCAGGCCGAGAGAGCAAGGCCGTGTGGCCCACAGCCACCATGGCCTGCCAGCATAAAAATCGTCGTTGCCTCACGCCAAATTTTGAGCTCTTCCAAGGTGTTCAATGGTTGCTGTTCATCAAGGGCCGCCATGGCCATGATCAGCGCAGCTGGGCCGCAGGAGAAGTCGGTTGTCTGAGGGTAATAGGGCACAGGAAGGAACTCCCGTGTTGGCTCGTAAAACAGAATGCGCCGCTCGAAACGCAGCGCCGTCCCATGATCTTCGTAATAGTCCCGGTAAGTCCCGAACTGGCGGTAGCCCAGGCGCTTATAGAGTGCAATGGCGCCGCCGTTATCTTCCCTAACCTCAAGACGCATCAGAATACGGTCGGCCTCAGCCGCCTCATGTTCTGCGGCCTTAACCAGCTTTTCACCAATACCTCGGCCACGGGCAGTTGGCAGCACAGCAATGGAGTAAATTCGAGCCATCCGTGTTGCTGCGCTCATCAGTACCAGGCAGTAGCCCAGGAGTTCGCTTTCACCCTCATGTTTGGCTTCAGCCACAATCAACCTGTCCCGGGGCATGTCCAGAAAGCGCCGGAAGCTGCGGCGAGATAGCCTGTCTTCCGTAAAGCAAAGATGTTCAAGCTGTAAAATCGCACTCAAATCTTCGTTGGTGGCTTGCCGGAGTTGCAGGTCGGACATGTGTAAAGCGGCCTTGAGAATATAGGCATGGGGCATGCTGGTAGGCTTCCCGTATGCGGCTATTATGATAGAGAGTAGGGAAATGGAAAATACGCTTATTATGAGTAAAAGCACGCATTATTAGCTGATTGTTCCAACCCCCGCAGCGGCGTATTGTTGCGGCCAGTTCTATTGGCAATTATCTCCAGGGAGGAGCGCCTTTAATGTCCCGTTTGCTTATCGTTGTAGATCGCACCAAAGATTGGGCTCCATACTACCCCAGCGAAGACGTACTGAGTTTCGATCAGTATCTCCAATTCTCGGCGCCAGCTACCAGCCGCGTGCGCGTTATTAACCTGTGCCAGAGTGCAAAGTACTTGAGCCGGGGCTATTACTGTTCCCTGCTGGCTGAAGCCCGCGGGCATCACGTAGTGCCTTCGGTTATGACACTGAACGATCTGAGCCGCAAGGGGCTGTTTTCTCTCGAATTGGAGGAATTGGAGGCCAGCGTAATCAGTGGGCTGGATGCCGCCGGCTCGGCCATTGATCCCGCCAGTGATAAACGCAGTGCTACCCACGAAGTGCGAATCCGCTCCTATTTCGGCCAAACCGAGCACCCCGATCTCAAACCGGTAGCGCGGGCTTTGTTCGAGAGGTTTCCTTGTCCGATTCTCGAAATTGTATTCCGGCGCCGGAAAACCTGGCAGATTGAATCCATGAAGCCCGCTGCACCTGCGGATCTGAATGAACAGGAACAGGACGTCTTCGCCTCTGCACTGGATCGTTTTAGTAGCATGGTGTGGCGTAAACCCAGAACCCGTCGTCGTTATCGGTTTGACCTGGCGATTCTGGTGAACCCCGATGAAGAAATGCCGCCCAGCGATGCAGTGGCACTGCAGCGATTTGAAAAAGCCGGGCGCAAGCTGGGCATCAACGTGGAGCAGATCACCCGCCGGGACTATATGCGCCTGCCCGAGTACGACGGCCTGTTTATCCGCGAAACCACTGCCATTGATCACCACACCTATCGTTTTGCCCGCAAAGCGGCGGCGGAAGGTATGGTGGTTATCGACGATCCGGTATCAATTCTTAAATGCACCAATAAGGTTTTTCTGGCGGATCTTCTGAAAAACAACAAGATACCGACACCGAAAACCCTGATTTTGTCCAAGGATCAAAAAGATGCGGTGGAACAGGTGGTTCAGGAACTGGGCTTTCCAGTGGTGATCAAAATACCGGATGGCGCTTTTTCCCGCGGTGTGAACAAAGCGGAAGACGAAAAATCTCTGCGAGCAGGGCTAAAAGATCTGTTCCGGCAGTCGGCGCTGGTGTTGGCTCAGGAATACCTCTATACCGATTACGACTGGCGTATTGGTGTGCTGGGTGGTCGGGCAATATATGCCTGCAAATACATGATGGTGAAAGGCCATTGGCAGATTTATCAACATGGCGAGTCAGAAAGCGAGAGCGGTGGCTTTGAAACCATGCCCACCTACGAAGTGCCGAGAAATGTTATTCAAGCGGCGCTGAACGCCACTCGCCTGATAGGCAACGGGCTGTATGGCGTGGATATCAAGCAGACCGGAAACCGGGTTGCGGTGATCGAGGTTAACGACAACCCGAGTATTGATGCGGGCGTAGAAGATCGTTTTCTAGGGGGCGAGCTCTATACATTGATCATGCAGGAGTTTCTTTCCAGAATGGAAGACAACCGCCGGCGCTAATGCCAAAACGAGCATATGAGTTAACCGGCCTAAGGGCCGGCAACCCAGACCCTGGCACTGCCAAACCAAGGGTAGCCTTCCAGGTGGTGCCGAACGTTTTCCGGGGTAAATACTATCTCGGGATCAGGCTCGTCCAGAAAGATCTCCAAATGCAGCTTGTTTCTGAGGTAATGCAGCCTTAAGCGGCTGCGCTGGGGAATCTCGCCCAGGTGCTCAGCAATAATACCTTTAACTTCTGCCCGGGAGGGCAGTTTTTCAGTGGTCGGGAACTGATCCTCGTCGTTTTCGGCATCAATGTGAAAGTTGATATCAAGAATGTTCTCCAGTGCATCGCGCATTCCGGCGACGACCTGCATGCCAATTTGATGGCCCTCTGACACACTGATTTCTGGCCGCACCACAAGATGAATGTCCAGCAGAATGTCTTGCCCCATCCGGCGGCTGCGAAGCTCATGCACGTTGAGCACCCCTTCGGTATTGCGGGCTATGGCTTTCAGCATGTCGGTATCGACAGCGGAGAGCCCGGTATCTACCAGTTCCTGAACACTGTCCCAGGTAAACTTCCAGCCGATGTGAATGATAATGCCCGCGACCACAACCGCAGCAAGCAAGTCCAGCCACACAAAGCCCAACATTGCGCCAGCCGTAGAGACCAGCACCACAATGGAGGAAAACGCATCGGTGCGGCTGTGCCAGGCGTTGGCAACAATAAGATCCGAACGTATAGCTTCGCCAATATGTCGGGTGTAGCGGAAAATCCACTCCTTACTCACCACAGAGATCGCCGCAGCCACTAAAACCGGCCACTGCGGAATAGTATCAATGCTGTCTTCAAACAGCCGGAGGGTGTTTTCCCAGGCAAGAGCTGCGCCTACGGCAATCAGAATGCTGCCTAGTACGAGGGTGCCAAAGGTCTCGATGCGCTGGTGGCCGTAGGGATGATTATCATCCGGCTCTTGGCGGGATAACTTCATTGCACCAAGCACTACAAGATCGGATGCGACATCGGTAAACGAGTGTATGCCGTCTACAAGAAGTGCCTGGGAGTGGAAAAGGGCGCCGCCAATAACTTTAATGATTCCGAGAAAGGCATCAAGAATCATTCCAATAATGGTAACCCGCGAGGCCGCTTTCATTTCCATCGCCAGATTTTCACGATGGCGCTGGGCCGGTGAGTCGGGTTGCTGCATTTAGAAACTCCGGATTTTCCGCATTCCTGCTTGATTTATGCACATCATAGCAGCATTGCATTTGAATGACAGATTGTTCAGGTTTTCTTTTATTTAAAGCGAAAATAAACTAACTATATGAAAATAAAGAGAAAATAAACTGATCAAAAAATGATCAATCTGTAGATTGGCGCAGGTCACAAGGGATGGGCAAGGTTGCCCCGTAATTTTCAACAGGGTTATCCACAGATTCCGTGGACAAGATCCCAAGAGCTCAATGATACAGATGTTTAGCGTTGGGTTTTTGTGTAATTGGGTTGCTGTGGAAAACTTCCGGTATACTCGCGCTCACGATTTATTGAGGAGTCTTCAGATGTACGGCGTTATCCGCAACCTGCTTTTCCGGTTATCACCCGAACAGGCTCATTCCGTTGCGTTAAATGGTTTGGATCTGGCGCATCGCTTGCGCGTGTTGGGTGCTTTTTCACCGAAAACAGGTGCGCTACCGGTAAATGTTATGGGGTTGGATTTTCCTAACCCTGTGGGGCTCGCGGCAGGGCTGGATAAAAATGCCGATCATCTGGATGCTCTGGGCGCACTGGGGTTCGGGTTTATTGAGGTTGGAACCGTCACGCCACTCGCGCAGCCGGGCAACCCTAAACCCCGTATGTTCCGGTTGCCGGAACATACGGCCATTATTAACCGGATGGGGTTCAACAATGAAGGCTTGGCCCACATGCTGGAGCGCGTAGATAAGCGCAGTTACCGGGGCATTCTCGGCATTAACGTGGGTAAGAACAAAGATACACCAAACGAGGAATCGGAATCCGATTACCGTAAGGGCATTGCGGCGGTATATAGCCGAGCCGACTACATCACAGTAAACGTGTCTTCACCCAACACGCCTGGCCTGCGTGATTTGCAGTTTGGCAATTCCCTGAAGGGCCTACTTCATGCCATCAAGGACGAACAGCTTAAGTGTCAGAGCCAGTTTAGCCGTTACGTGCCTATAGCGGTAAAAATTGCACCGGATATGGACGATGAAGGTATTCGGTTTGTCGCATTAGCGTTAAAAGAAGCGGGTCTTGATGGCGTTATTGCCACAAACACCACCATAAGCCGCGATGCGGTTGCCGGGCATATTCATGCTGAAGAGGCGGGAGGGCTAAGCGGTGCTCCGGTTCGTGACGCATCCTTGAGGGTTATTCAGGGGCTGTATGCAGAGCTCGGTGACGATTTGCCAATTATTGGGGTAGGCGGCATTACCGATGGTGAGAGTGCAGCTGAAAAGATCCAGGCGGGCGCTAAGCTGGTTCAGCTTTATACCGGATTTATTTATCGGGGACCGGAATTGATAAGTGAAGCGGTTGAGGCGATTCGAGGTCTTAAGTAGTTTTTCGGGTGCTATAACAAAGATGGGCCCGCTGAGCGGGCCCTTGCAGGGAATAAACCCCGTAGTGTTTCACTTTATTTGAAACGGGGCAGGTGGCCCCGTTTTGTTTGCTCTGAATACTGAGTCAGATTGTGTATTAAAAGATCAGATACAAGATACGGGGTCTAAACAAGCATCAGGCTGTGGTAACGTTTGCCAATTTATGAATACCGGAGACGCCAGTCATGCCATCCCATTGGTCGGTGCGGCCTTCACGCCATCCGCTTAACCATTCCTGGCGAACCTCTGCCTGATCGAGCGGGCAGCTGTCTTTGGATTTACCGGATACACCGGCTAGGTAGCCCCGTTTAAATGCACGAGCATACATGTCTCTTTTCTGTCTTTTCATGCCGTTCCTCACTAATGGATTAACAGAACAAGCGTGTACACTTCTGCAGTGGCCAGGGCCCGTGGAATCCTCTCAGGGATAACCCACTATTGCCAGCTTCGGCCAGAGCAGTCAGGATCCTGTTAACGAAAGGGAGTTTACCCTTCCCGAACGACGCGTCACCTACAAGGTAAGCTTAACCACGAGCAGAAGTACACTATCATTTTGATCTATAAAATATAATTAATAGATCAGAAACAAATAATAGAATTGCCCTAACCTATGAACGTCGCGATTCCCGTGACTTACCGCGATTCGCCAAAGAACCTGGAGTTGAACTTGTCCAAATCTGTCTTTTTTGTAACCTGTCCAAAGGGTGTTGAATACCTTCTGGCGGACGAGCTCAGCACCTTTGGTCTCGGATTGGTGCGCAACGCGCCTGCAGGCGCTTGGGTAGAGGGCCCACTTGAAGCTGGCTACCGTGCCTGTATGTGGTCCCGATTGGCAAATCGGGTGATTCTTCATGTTGATGAAGTGGCCGCTACCAGCGCCGATGAGCTATACGACGGCGTTGTTCACCTTGACTGGCAACAGCACATTCCGGTGGATGGTAGCTTTCGCGTCAATTTTATTGGCGAAAACGAGGCCATTCGCAACACTCAGTTTGGAGCCCAGCGCGTAAAAGACGGCATTGTGGATCGCTTTACCATGGGCGGTGGAAAACGCCCGGCGGTAGAAGCGAAAATGCCCGACGTAACGGTATCGGCAAGGTTGCATCGTGGCAGGCTTGCACTGGGTATCGATATTAGCGGGCACAGCCTGCATCAGCGTGGCTACCGCACAGAGCAGGGGCTGGCCCCCCTGAAAGAAAACCTTGCAGCGGCTTTGTTGATGCGCGCCGGCTGGCCAAAAATCGCAGCCGAGGGCGGCGATTTTATGGATCCCATGTGTGGTTCCGGTACGTTGGTAATTGAAGCCGCCATGATGGCTCTGGATATTGCCCCTGGCCGCCGCTGTGAGCGTTTCGGTTTTGAGAAATGGCTGGGTCACCAACCAGAATCCTGGCTATCGGTTCGCAAAGAGGCGGAAAAGCGTGCCTACGAGGGAAAACAGGGCCGAGTCCCGAAATTCTTTGGCTTCGATCAGGACAGCCGGGTTATTGCCACCGCGCGCAACAATATGCAGCGAGCAGGGCTTGAGGGTTTAATCGAGTTTAATGCTCAGCCTATTGAAGAGCTTGCCATAAGCGAAGGTCAGGCTGAAACCGGTCTGGTTCTTGTAAACCCTCCTTACGGTGAGCGCCTGAATGACAGAGCTGCCCTGGCAGGCCTTTATGAGTCACTTGGCGATGCGGTGAAAAAAGCAGCATCCGGCTGGCACCTTGGCGTGTTTACCGGTGCGCCGGAGTTCGGCAAATCCATTGGTCTTCGCAGCTTTAAGCAGTACAAGCTGTTTAACGGCAAGCTCCCCGCACAACTTCTGCTGTTTACAATAGACGAGGCCAGTGTGCGTACTCCTCGGGAGCCGGCGGCGCCGGGTGAGGTTCTGCCCCGAATTGCCAATGAAGAGCGCGCAGCTATGTTGCGCAACCGCCTGAAGAAAAACATGAAGACCATTGGCCAGTGGGCCCGCAAGCAACAGATAGGCTGCTACCGCCTGTACGATGCGGATATGCCAGAGTATGCGCTGGCAATTGATATCTATGAAGGCTGGGTGCACGTGCAGGAGTATGTTGCACCCAAGTCCATTGATGAGCGCTCCGCGCGGGAGCGTCTGGCGGAAGCACTGGCCGTTATTCCTGAGGCTCTGGGCATCGAGCGGGACAGGATGGTCTGCAAGCAACGTCAACGCCAAGCGGGCACGAACCAGTACGAGAAACAGGACGTCAGCGGTGAGTTCTTTCACGTGCAGGAACACGGCTGCACACTGAAAGTAAACCTTAAGGATTATCTCGATACCGGATTGTTTCTGGATCATCGTCCCGTGCGTCACTGGATCCAACAGAACGCTCACGGCAAGCGTTTTTTGAACTTGTTCTGCTACACCGGCGCAGCCACGGTGCATGCCATTGCCGGCGGCGCCAGCCGCTCGCTGAGCCTGGACTTGTCGAAAACCTATGTCGGTTGGGCTGAGGATAACCTGGCGCTGAATCGGGCAGACCCGCGCAAGCATAAAGTCGAGGCGACGGATTGTCTGGCCTGGCTGGCGGCAAAACCCAGGCCAGACCAGGTATACGACCTTATTTTTATGGACCCGCCAACCTTTTCTAACTCTGCCCGTATGGCCGGAGTGCTGGATGTTCAGAAGGATCATGCCAAGCTGATTCGGCAGGCCATGGCCAGGCTAAGTTCCGATGGTTTGCTGATTTTTTCCAACAACTTTCGGCGCTTCAAGCTCGATGAAGAGCTGGCCTCGGAATTTGAGATTGAAGAGGTAAGTTCCAGCACGTTGGACAAGGATTTTCAGAGGAACGCACGAATTCACCGGTGCTGGCACATCCGCCAAAGCGCGTAGTGTTTACGCGCTGTCACGCTCCTGCGCTTTAGAACTCGTATTTGAGACCGGCAGAAAACTGAAAGATATTGGCGTCTGTGCCGGTATCTTTGAGTAGTTTTCCGCCTTCAAAAACAAGATAGGTATCGGTCAGCACTTCTACATCCAAACCGAGCAGCCAACCTACACCAAAGCTGCTGTCCGGAAAATCACCCTCCAGCTCACGGAATTGGGCGTTGCTATTTTCTTCGGGGTGGCGGAGCTCGCCAGAACCTTGAATAAACGAGAATCCGGCCTGGCCGTAGATGTTGGCGTAGTTGGTAATGGGGTAGTGCAGGCCAATATACCAGCTGGCAAAGTAATCGATTGAAAGGCTCAGGTCGCCTCCAGGAACCTTGGCGTCGCGAAAGCCGGCCCCCGCCCGAAGCTCAGCGTGAAACAGTTCACTGAGGTGGCCGCCAACTATCAGTGTGCCACCGGTGCCTGTGGCGGTTTCTTTGGACGCCGTGCCAATGGTGCGGTGATTGAACGCCGTTACCAGCAGGCCAATATAATGTTTGTCTTCCCGGAGCGTTTCCTGTGCCAGAGCTGTTTGAGCGAAAAGCAGACAAGCAGGTATCAGCGCGAGTATTAGGTGCGATCGAACAACCTTTTTCATTATTATCGGGTTTCCTGACGTGAGCGGTTACGGGCTGAGTTTGCCTTGTGTAACCGATTGTTACGTCGACCCGTGTCACACTTTAGTCCTCGTCAAACAAGCCTTCTTCCTGGGCCATCAACAGTAAGGCGTAAACGCCGTTTTCTGGCAGCTGGGGTTCCAGGCCCTCTTCAAACAATAACTGCCGACGACGATCCTCCAGCGCATCGCTGTCCAGGCCGGTAATCAGCTCGGTAATGGGTGCGATTTCAAAAGGCGCTTCCTGGTTCATGGCGCTGAAGATTAAATCCACCAGAATTTCGTCTGGGTCCAAGCCATCTACGTATACAGTCTGGTCGGGTAGATCCTCGTGCAGTTCATGGATAAGCTCGAGCAAAGGCACGCCCTGTTCTGCAAGATAGTGCAGGTCAATATCACCAAGGTCGCCGTCCTCGGGTAGCCATTCGTCCACAGGCGCAATCACCACGGTTTTCATTTGGCCGTCTGCCAGTGACCAGGCCATGGCAGTTGGGAAGAGCGCGTCGTCGGTCTGGCAGTATTCGATATCGAGAAATCTTGGTACTTGCATGTAGGGCCTCGTGCCGTGGATGAAAGAAAGAGATTGGTCGCAGGCTAATGCCTGTTGCCCCGGTATGAGGTGTTAAGGCTTCATGCCATAATGTTGTGGTCAATACTATTCTATCAGGGACATCATGGAACACGCTGAATTCAACAAAGATTTACTGAAGTTTCTGAACACATCAACCACGCCTTGGCACGCCGTGGCAACCATGAAGCAGCGGTTGGATGCAGCCGGGTTCGAAGAGCTGGACGAAAAGGACGACTGGTCTCTAGAGCAGGGTCGCGGTTATTACGTGGTTCGTAATGGCTCTTCCATCGTTGCTTTTCGCACTGGTGCTCAGGATGCCTCAGCATCGGGTATTCGTATGGTGGGTGCTCACACTGATAGCCCGTGCCTGAAAGTAAAACCCAACCCAGAGCTGCGCCGAAAAGGCTTTTTCCAGCTGGGTGTTGAAGTTTACGGGGGTGTTCTGATGAACCCCTGGTTTGACCGGGATCTTTCGCTGGCAGGCAGAGTGACGTTTCTCGACGGCCATGGCAAGGTCAGTGACACGCTGGTCGATTTCCGCAAGCCCATTGCGTTTATTCCCAGCCTCGCCATCCACCTGGATAGGGAGGCCAACATCAGCCGAACGGTGAATGCGCAGACAGACCTTCCGCCAGTGCTGATGCAAGTTGCAGAAGACGACGCGACAAGTTTTAACGACCTGCTTTGCCACCAGATTGCCAGTGAGTCAGGTGGCAAAGTACGCAAGGTTCTGGGCTATGAGCTGGGCTTTTACGATGCCCAACAAGCTGGGTTTGTGGGCCTGCGTAATGACTTTATTGCTTCCGCCAGGCTGGACAACCTGCTGAGTTGTTATATCGGGTTGCAAGCCCTGCTGAATACCTCGGGCGATGAGGCTGCGCTGCTGGTGTGTAACGATCACGAAGAGGTGGGCAGTGTATCTTCCGAGGGTGCTCAGGGGCCATTTTTAACCACGGTTCTCGATCGCTGGTGCGGCGCTGGCAAGGCCAAAGCCATTGCTCGATCCATGATGGTTTCAGCCGATAATGCCCACGGCGTGCACCCAAATTACATGGATAAACACGATGAAAACCACGGCCCCATCCTCAATCAGGGCCCGGTTATCAAGGTGAATCATAACCAGCGCTATGCAACCAACAGCCGCTCAGCCGCTGTTTACCGACATATCAGTGATGAACTGGGGTTGCCGCACCAAACCTTTGTGGTGCGTAGCGATATGGGTTGCGGCAGCACCATCGGGCCGCTGACGGCTGCAAACCTGGGGGTAACAACGCTGGATATAGGTGTGCCGCAGTTTGGCATGCACTCTATCCGCGAGCTGATTGGCGCTGATGATGGCTTTACGCTGTACCGCGTGCTAACCGAGTTCATGCAGCGCGAGCAGGTGTTCTGAAGTTGTGAACAAAAAAATGCCGCTGTTTCATAAGAAACAGCGGCATTCTAGAATAAGTGGCTCCCCGAGCTGGGCTCGAACCAGCGACAAACGGATTAACAGTCCGTTGCTCTACCAACTGAGCTATCGGGGAACAGCATCAAGTCGGGCGGCATAGTAAGCGCTTTGCATTAGCTGGTCAACCCCCTGATATAAAAGGTCAAAATTTGTACCGCAGTATGGCTCATCAATATCGTCCTCCTCCTTGGCTGCGCAGTGGTCATGTTCAATCCGTGTGGCCGTCGCTTTTTCGCAAGGTACAAGTGGCAGATCCGCAGGCAGAAGTGCTTGCCACTGATGACAACGATGAACTGCATCTGGATTGGTATCGCCAAGGCAGCCGCCGCCTGGCCATCATTTCACATGGGCTGGAAGGGCATAGCCGGCGACCCTACGTGCAAGGGTTAGCCAAAGCACTTTTGGCCGAAGGCTGGGATGTTTTAGCCTGGAACTTTCGCTCTTGCGGCGGAGTGATGAACCACCAGCCAAGGTTTTATCACAGCGGCGCGACCGAAGATCTGCGCCGGGTGGTGGGGCATGGCCTGGCACAAGGCTATCAAACAGTGTTTCTTTCCGGTTTCAGTATGGGCGGCAACCTCACACTGTTGTATCTCGGTGAACAAGGTGAGCGCGTTGACAGCCGAATCTGCGGCGCAGTGGCCTATTCCGTTCCCTGCGATTTGGCGGGCAGTGCGGGTATGCTGGCGCTACCCAGCCGGAAGATCTACATGCAAAGGTTTTTGAAGGATCTTCGCGTGAAAATGAGTGAAAAAGCGAAAAAATTCCCCGATCTTATTGATGTTTCGGATTTTGATACGATTCAGAATTTTCATCAGTTTGATGATCGCTACACAGCGCCGTTGCACGGATTCAAGAATGCCGCAGATTACTGGGCCCAGTGCTCTGCGTTAGGCAAATTGAAAGATATCAAGGTGCCTGCATTGATGGTAAACGCGGCAGACGATCCGTTCTTATCGGCGAATTGCTTTCCGGAATCACTTTCGGTGCTGGGAGCCCACGTTCGTTTGGATGCGCCAAAGTGGGGCGGCCATGTGGGGTTTGTAGATCGTGGCCGTGATGGTTATTACTGGTCTGAACGCCGGGCTCTCGCATTTTTGCAGGGCGTGGTGTGATGCGGCCTTACTCAAGCAAAGGCTTGAGTACCGGCCATACGTTATCAAGCAGCCTTGGCTGCGCTTCGGTGGTGGGGTGAATGCCGTCCCCTTGCATCAGGTTCTCTTGATCGTAGATTCCCTTCAAAAAGAAGGGAACCAGAGCGGTGTTGTAGCTGTCTGACAGCGCTGGAAAGATATCGGCAAACATCTGTGTATAGCGTTGGCCGTAGTTTGGGGGTATTTGCATGCCAATCAGAATGGCGCGGGCGCCAGAGTCCTGAACACTCTCAACCATTGATGCCAGATTGGACTTGATCACACCAGGGGGGAAGCCGCGAAGGCCGTCGTTACCGCCCAGCTCGATAATAACCACGGAGGGATTATTCTTTTCAAGCAACTCAGGCAGGCGACGGACACCGCCATCTGTGGTTTCACCACTGATGCTGGCATTCACAACGCTCCAGTTGCTCAGGCCATTGCTTTGTAAACGCTCGCGCAACAGTTGCGCCCAAGCTGTCTCAGACGGTACGCCGTACGCGGCGCTGAGGCTGTCCCCCACAATCAGAAGCGTTTGCTGGCCCGCCATCACAGGCATGGCAAGGATTGCCACCAGAAGGAATAGGATTGATCTTACGTGCAGTAATAGCGTATGCATAAACAGCCTAAACACCTTAATAAATGAACGTGCTTTTTCCGGGAGCCCCGTAAGCAACATGCAAACTATAAACCCTGATAGCCACCGCCCGATGTTGCGCGTTGAAAACCTGACCCACCGCGTAAGCCTGGAAACAGATACGCTGACGATCTTGACGGGGGTTAGCCTTGAAATCAATCGGGGAGAATCCGTAGCCATTGTCGGCCGCTCCGGTTCCGGCAAAACCACCTTGCTTGGATTACTTGCCGGTCTCGACACGCCAACCGAAGGCACCGTTGAGCTCGAGGGCGCCATTATCAGCCGGTTGAGCGAAGATGAACGAGCCAAATTGCGTGCCCATCGTGTGGGGTTTGTATTCCAGTCATTCCAGCTTTTGCCGGCGCTGACCGCTCTGGAAAACGTGATGCTACCGTTGGAGCTGGCAAGCATGGAAGCACCGGAAAAGCGTGCCCGTGAGCTTCTTGAGCGGGTAGGGCTGGGCGAGCGGCTTACCCATACACCCAGGCAGCTCTCCGGTGGCGAGCAACAGCGAGTAGCCATTGCCCGGGCGTTTGCCTCCGACCCCGCCATACTGTTTGCCGACGAGCCTACCGGCAATCTGGATAACCGCACCGGGCAGGAAATCTCCGATTTACTGATGGCGCTGAACCAGGAGCAGGGCACCACGCTGGTGATGGTTACACACGATGAATTGCTGGCGGCACGCTGCTCCCGACAATTCCATATTGAGGCGGGCGAGTTAACTGAGCAGGTAGCTCAGGCGGAGCTTGCGTACTGATGGCTGCTGCAAAAAAACTAATGTCTGTACGCCGCGACTGGCGGCAGCGAGATGTGCGAGTAGTGCTTGCGGCGCTGATTATTGCCGTAGCTACTGTGGCCACCATCGCTTTGTTCGCCAGCCAGTTACAACGCACACTGGTGTCTTCTGCCAGCTCTTTTTTGGCCGCAGACAGGCAGCTAGAGGCAGAAAACGGGCGCCCTGTGCCCGAACCGTGGATTACTGAAGCCGTGGAGCGTGGGCTTGAAACCGGCCGCATGGTGGAGTTCTCCACCATGGTGTTTGGTCGCGATGCTTTCCAGCTTGTATCGATAAAGGCCGTTAGTAACGAGTACCCGTTACGCGGCGAACTCGAAATCCAGGGGGCTTCAGAAGGCTCTCGAGAACAGGTAAAGCATGGCCCGGCGCCAGGGGAAGTCTGGATTAGCCCCAGGCTGTTGCGACTGCTGGATATTCAGATCGGTGACCCTCTTGAAGTAGGCAGCCAGAACCTTACCGTGTCTGGCTTATTGCTCCGTGAGCCAGACGGTGGGTTTAGCCTCTCTGCCCTCGCGCCCCGAGTCATGATGCATGTGGACGATGTTGCCTCCACCGGTGTCATTCAGGAGGGTAGTCGGGTTAAGTACGTTTACCTGTTTGCGGGTAACGAGGCGGCACTCGAAGATTACTATCAATGGTTGCAGCCACAACTTGAGCCCAGCCATGAATGGGAAGGCGTGCGCGATGGCGAAACCTTTTCCCGTTCACTGGAGCGGGCCGAAAGCTTCCTTTTATTAGGGGGCAGCTTGGCGGTCTTGCTGGCCGCTGTGGCCGTGGCGGTTGCCAGCCGGCAGTATGCGCTTTCCCAGCGCGACACCGTTGCCTTGCTCAAAACCCTTGGCCTCGGTAGCGCCGGAATTGGGCGGCTCTATTTGAAGCGCCTCGCCCTCTGGGGCGCGACGGGCATGGTCGGCGGCCTTCTGGTGGCCCTTCCATTATTCTGGTTGCTAACCCAACTACTCAGCGAGGCGTTGGAAAGGCCCGTAGAGTTTCAGTTGGATTCATCCGCGCTCACGCCGGCGTTGCTTACGGCTCTGGTTTCCCTGTTTGCCTTTGCCTATCCGCCCATTCGGCGCCTCAGAAACGTGCCGGCAATGCGCGTACTGCGCAGCCAGCCGGGTGAGACCGGGCGAGAAGCCTTGCCCGATATGTTGATTGCCGTTGTGGCAGTGTTTGGCCTTGTGTGGATGTACGCGGGTGAGCTATCACTGGTGGTTTCCCTACTCGGCGGTCTTGCGTTGCTGTTGGGAACGCTTGGTTTGCTGGGAGGGCTACTCGTCGCAATGCTCCGAAAGGTTCGTGGTGGCGGGCACTCGTGGCGCCTGGCTTTAGTGGGGCTATACCGTCATCGCCGTGCCAGCCTGTCGCAAATTGCCGTGTTTGCCATGACACTCATGCTGGCAACAACGCTGATTCTGGTACGCACGTCCCTGCTGGATGACTGGCAAGCACAGCTTCCAGACGACGCACCAAATCACTTCCTGATCAATATTGCCCCGGATGCGGTGGATGACGTTGCCGGCTACTGGAAAGAGCGCGGCCAGCCACTGGACCAGCTTTACCCCATGGTGCGTGGCCGGCTAACAGAGCTGAATGGCCAGCCGGTAAAAGAAGCGGTGAGTAAGGACCAGCGGGTAGGAGCCCTCAACCGGGAACTGAACCTCACATGGATGGATACACTTCCGGCTGATAACAAGATTGTGGACGGCCGCTGGTTTGAGTCTGGCCAAAAAGACGGCGTATCCGTAGAAGCGGAGCTGGCGGGCAAGCTTGGGTTGGTGTTGGGTGATGAGCTTACGTTCACCATCGGTTCCGACAAGGTCACAGAAACCGTTACCAGCATTCGCACGGTTCAGTGGGACAGCATGAAGCCCAACTTCTACATGGCGTTTCCACCGGAGGGCGGTCTTACCAACATGCCGGCTACCTGGATAACCAGCTTTTATCTGCCAAGGGAGCAAAAAAGCGCGCTGAATGAGTTCTCACGGCGTTTCCCGACGGTTTCCTTGCTGGAAATTGACAACATTATTGAGCGCATACAGGAAATTGTCCGGCAGGTTACCCAAGCCATTGAGGCAATCCTTGTGTTGATACTGGCGGCGGCGTTGGTGGTGATGGCGGCGGTTGTCAGTGCCACACTTCAGGATCGCCAGAGGGAAGGAGCGCTTCTGCGCACCCTTGGTGGCCGCCAGAGCCTGCTTGTGCGTAGCACCATGCTGGAGTTTGCACTGCTCGGTGGCTTTGCCGGGATTCTTGGGGTGGCAGCGGCTGAAGCGGCTGTGTGGGCTTTGCAGTTCCGGATGTTTGAGGGTGATTTCAGTTGGCACTGGCAAGTGGTGCTGCCTATACCGGTTATCAGTGCGGTGGTATTGTCGTTGTTCGGGCGCTGGCAACTCAGGCCTGTGCTGAGTGTTTCTCCCATGCTTTTGCTCAGGCGACTTGAGTAAAACAGAGGTTTGGTAAGTAGAAATAATGGTTTACCGATAATTCGCGAGGATGGTTTCCAGTTCGCCGTTCTCGCGAATACGTGCAAGCTCAATGTTGAACTCGTTAGCAAAAGGCAGGCACTCTTTGCGCAACATCACCCGAAATCCATAGGAGCTAATGCCTCCTGAAGAAGCCGTAAATTGATCCTGCAAGCCTTCGTTTTTCAGTACCCATTTGCCTACAAGCAAATCGACTACCGCCGCGTCAAAACGGTCTCCGTGCAGTAAAAAGTTAAACATATCCCTCTCCTGGGAAACGTCAAAACGCTTGATGGCTCCAGACTTGAAGTGTGGTTCCAGCGCTGGGTATATGTAGCCCAGGTGAGTGACAACCGTTTTGGAAACAAGATCTTCCGGGGAGTGGTATGTCTGGCTGGCGCCTTTCGGCGTAAAGAACACTTCCTGGACGTCTACCACCGGCTCGGTAAACAGGAATTTTTCTGGCTCGTGTGTCCATTCAACCGCTCGTAATGTGCCATCGATATAACCATCCAGCAACATCTGATCCACACGTTTTCGTGGAATTTTTTCAGCAACTATTTGATAGCCCAAGCGCTCGGAAATTAGCGAAACCACATCCCACATAATACCGGAGGGCGCATCCTGATCTACGATCATGTAGGGCGGATAACCGTTCGGGGAGATATTGAAACGGAACACTTTTTTGTCGTGTGCGGAGGCCACGTTTGTGCCCAGAGCAAATGTAAGCAAAAAGGGCAGGCAAGCTATGCGTTTTGCGAGAGCGGTGAGCAGGTGGTTTTTTTTGTGTTTCATTAAGGAGACTCTCTTCGAGCTTGCGGGCTACGGGCTATGCTGCCCGCAAAAAAATAACCCGGCCATGTCCCTGCCAGAAAGAGATCAATTGTTACTTGTCTGCCCCGCTATTTCAATATTTGAGAGTAATGTAATGTTAACCAGAAGCAGTGCCCAAGTGTCGGGCCCTGCTCCTATAATGGCCGTTAGGCCCAAGCGCGCTGTAGAACGGCGCGAGCGTCGCTCAGAGTCACTTCTTTCGGGTTGAACATGATGGAGCCATCGTCCATCGCCATGTCTGCAATCTGATCCAGCTGGTCTTCGGTAACTTTGCCTGTTTCTTTCAATGTGCGTGGCAATTGGCACCGTTTATAAAGCGCATCCCTTAGCTTGCGTAGGGCTGAAATGCTGGTTTCCGCGCGACGGCTGCCGGGTGTGGCTGCGTATACCTCAGGGCCTTCCAGGTACAGCAACAGTTCGCCCAATGGCTCACGAATGGTTTCAAGGTTGTACTCAAGCACATAGGGCAGGTACAGGCTCATGCACAAGCCGTGGGGCAGGTGGCAGATGGCACCGGTGGCGTGGCCAAGGGAGTGCACCAGCCCAACCATGGAGTTGGAAAAAGCAATACCTGCCATAGTGGACGCCTGCGCTAGCTCCAGCCTGCCGTCACTGTCCTTTGGGTTGTCCATTACCTGCAACAGCGATTGGCTTACTTTCTTGATAGCCGCCGTAGCATAGGCATCACTCAGCGGATTCTTTGCCATGCAGGTGAAAGATTCGATGGCATGGGTCATCGCATCCATGGCCGTTGCTGCCGTAATGTGGGGCGGCAGCGTTAGAGTCATACGCGGGTCGATAATCGCCGCGTTGGGTAGCAGGTAAGAGGAGGTAAAGGGCAGTTTTACACCTTTTTTCTCATCGGTGATGACCGCAATGGATGTGACTTCCGAACCGGTTCCCGCCGTGGTGGGCACTACAAAGAACGGTTTGAGTGCGCGTTTCAGCACGCCGGCACCCGTATACTTGGCAATGTCATCCCCACCTTCGGAAACCAGAATATTCACAGCCTTGCCGGTGTCGATGGCCGAGCCGCCGCCTATGGCAATAATGGAATCGCATTTTTCCTTGCGGTAAATGGCGGCAATATCACGAACCACAGTAGTTGAAGAATCCGGCGGCACATCGTCGTAAATGCTTACGATATCCAGGCCACTCTCTTCGCACGCAGCAATTACGGGTTCCAACAGGCCAGCGGCACGAACACCCTTATCGGTCACAATCATCGGGCGCTTGGCCGCCAAGCCGTTTAATTCGTATGGGATGTGTTCAAGGGCTGCTTTGCCGGCAATAACTTTTACCGGGCAGAAGAACTCATAGTAAGTGTTGGTCATTAGGCTCTCGCTGTCTGGACAAAGTGAGTGGCAACCTTTAGGTAAATCTGTGCAGCACTGATCAGTTTTTCGGGGAGATGAAGGTTTTCCGGGTATTCTTTCACCGCACGTTTGGCAATGATCTTGGGCAGAATGAACGATTCAAGCCGGTTGAGTACACGGGTCATGCGCACGGCGTAGCTTACATCGCCATCTACCAGCATGCGGTCGTGGGCAAACGCGACTGAGGTTTTTTCCTGGAACGACAGCACCAAAAAGGCGTGAGTAAGGTGTTTAAACTGGATGGATACATCTATCGGGCGAGGAGCAGAGTTGCCGTGGTAATGGAACCGGCCCTCACCAATGTGCTCCACGATCAGTCTTGCGCCATCGGGCATTACCATCATTTCAAACAGGAAGCCTACTGGCAGAACCTTTGCTTCTTTCTGAACCTCGCTATCAACCTCACTGACCGCCTGAAGAGCCCGGCCCATAACCTGGAACATAAGTTCTACATACAGGCGCTTTGCCTGGGACGCCAGAGGCTGGATACGTTTCGCTAACATGCCCGTTACCTGAATTTGATTTTTGATAACCAATTTTTAGAGTTATTGCTCTAAAAGTCAATGATCATGATGACGGCAACCCTGCGCTTTTCCGGCAAGCCCATGAACAGCAACGAAAAAGGCCGAAATCCTAAGGATTTCGGCCTTTAAAGTTATGCAGATACGCAGTGTTACTGGGTGAGAGCGGCCAGTTTTCTCCGTGCTTCCTCCGCAATGTCACCGCTGGACTCCGCCGCTTTGCTGTAATAAGCGATGGCCTCGTTGCGCTTGTTCTCCTTCACCGCAATATCCCCCAGCCGCAGAAAAGCGATAGAGGTAGGCACAACTTCGTTTGCTCGAGTTAGGTTTTCCTGCGCCTTGTCCAGATTGTTCAGCTGCAGCGCAGTTAGGCCGTTGTTAAGGCGATACATGAACATCTCGGGGTACAAGGATACCGCCTTGTCGAAATCGGCCGAGGCTTGGTCATATTTTTTCTGCTCCTGATGGATTCGGCCACGCAGGGAATAAAACATGGCCTCGCGGGGCAGCAGTTTGATAGCTTGGTTGATCTTGTTCAGGGCGGCATTCATATCACCCTTAGAGGCAAGCTGCATAGCTTGGTCGTGGGCATCATAGGCCGGCTGAACCTTGCGTAGAAAAGCGGTTTTTTCCCTGTAAACATCAGCACCTCGATAACCACCGCCTCCTATTTCATTAACCAGTTTGCTGTTCTCGCGAACGCGCTTGGCGGAGGGAGGGTGTGTGGCAAGTAAGCCATCCAGAAACCCCGACTGTTGACCTTGAGAAAGTTTGAGAAAAATCTCCTGCAATTCCACCGCAGCTTGCGGGTCATAGCCGGCCTCTTTCATATAGAGGATACCGTAGTGATCCGACTCCAGCTCATCACCCTGGCCGTATTGCGCCAGTGCAAGCTGGGTACCAATTGCGGCACCGCCCATAATCAGCCCAGCCCATTCATTATCAGATAGAGCAAAGCCCAGGCCCGCCACACCCGCGCTGATCAGCATTCCCTGCTGCATGCGCTGAACGCTGTGGCGTGCCGCTGCGTGAACAATCTCATGGCCAAGTACAGAGGCAAGCTGCGCCTCATCCTCAAGCTCGGTGAGCAAGCCACGGTTAATTGCAATCTTGCCGCCGGGCAACGCCCAAGCATTGGGTACGCTACTGTTCAGCACAACAAACTCGTAGGGCAGATCGGGCCTGTCACTTACCCGGGCCAGCTTGTTGCCCACTTCCCGCACGTACAGGGTCAGCTCAGGGTCGATATAAAACTGCCCGCCCTGAGTTTGCTGGGTGGGCGTATACTGCTCAGCACCCATGGCGAGTTCCTGGCTCTCACCGATCAGCGAAAGTTGGTTTTCGCCAGTTACCGGGTTTACAGAACAACCGGTAAGCAGCAGCATAAGTGCCAAAACGGGGGCACAGCGTTGCAAGACTGCGTTTTTCACTCTCGACTCCTGTAATTGAATATCCTGACAGATATAATTGCACGGCTACCGCCGGCTTTAAATACCGGCAGCCCAAAACCCACACACGAACCACAGGTTTGTTCTGAATGGATGACCAAATCCGAACCGACCGGGTAACCCGGTTCATCGAAACCCTCAACCAGGCCCGCGAGCTAGGCTTAACAGTTACAGAAACCACAGAGTGCAGCCTTACCCTGTGCCTGCCATACAACGACCGCATCATCGGCAACCCGGATACCGGCGTGATTCATGGCGGCGCCATCACCACATTGATGGACACCACATCTGGCTCGCTCATGCTCTGTGCCTTGGAGGTATTCGAATTGTGCCCAACGCTGGATCTGCGGGTTGATTACATGCGCCCGGCCGAACCGCACAAACCTGTTTATGCCCGGGCAGAAGTCTACCGAATGACCCGCAACATTATATTCACCCGCTGCGAAGCCTACCAGGAAAGCGGCGAAACCGTGGCCAACTGCGTAGGCACCTTCATGCGTATAGGCCCCGAAGCACTGCCAAAAGCCTACCGTGAAAAAATCACCGGGGGCCCGTTATGACAGACCCCGAAATCCTGCGTTACACCCGCGAAACCGGTGACTTCTCCCGCCTGATCACCAGCATTCCCTACGCCACGTTTATTGGCCTGGAGTGCGACCAGTTTGGCGACGACCTGATCTTCCGCTTGCCGGCCAAAGAGCAGAACCTGGGCAACCCGGTACTCCCCGCCATACACGGCGGCGTGATCGGCGGTTTTATGGAGCTTTCCGCCGCGATCTACCTAATGCTTGCGCAGGAAACCATGCGTATGCCGCGCATTATCAACTTTTCCCTGGATTACTTGCGCGCCGGCCTCGACCGTGAAACCTATGCAGAGTGCCAGCTAACCCGGCAGGGCAACCGGGTGGCAAACGTAATGATCACCGCCTGGCAGAAATCCCGTTCCAAACCAATCTCGACCGCACGAGCGCATTTCCTGCTAGAAGACTGATCGGGTTCGCACCGGGGCCTTGAAATGCTCCGGCCCGCCCCCACTTTTGCTGCAAGACGAAACTAAAAGCTAGACGACGCGGGAGCCAAAGGCCTTTCCAAAACCGTGCGGAGCCATGGATGGCGGAGCCGAGCGTACACGGATGTATTCACAGCGTGTTTTGGAAAGGCCTTTGGCTCCCGCGTCCTCCCCCTAAGTTTGCAGTAGGAGAGACAAACAAATGACGGTTGAAACGCAAAAAGAAACCCTGGGTTTTCAGACCGAAGTAAAACAGCTACTTCAGCTGATGATCCATTCCCTTTACTCAAATAAGGAAATCTTCCTCCGCGAACTGATTTCCAACGCCTCCGATGCCGAAGACAAGCTGCGCTTTGCCGCCCTGAAAGACAACGGCTTATACGAAGGCGAATCCGAACTGCAAATCCGCCTCGATTTCGACAAAGAAGCCAACACCATCACACTGGCAGACAACGGCATCGGCATGAGCCGTGAAGACGTTGTGCAAAACCTGGGCACCATTGCACGCTCCGGCACTGCTGAATTTCTTCAGCAACTCTCTGGCGATGAAAAGAAAGACAGCCAGCTGATCGGCCAATTTGGCGTGGGTTTCTACTCCGCCTTTATCGTTGCCGACAAAGTGGATGTATTTACCCGCCGTGCAGGCGCGCCAGTTGAAGAAGGTGTGCACTGGCAATCCGCTGGCGACGGCGAATTCACCATCGAGCACGTAGCCCGTGAAAAGCGCGGCACCGAAATTGTTATCCACTTAAAAGAAGATGCCAGCGAATTTGCCGACGGATTCCGCCTGCGCAACCTGGTTAAAAAGTATTCGGACCACATCTCCTTCCCGGTGATCATGAAATCCGAGCCCACCGAAGAAGGCGAAGAGAGTAAAGACGAAACCGTTAACGACGCAACCGCCTTGTGGACCCTGCCTCGCACCGAAATTAAAGACGAGGAATACAAAGAGTTCTACAAGCACATTGCGCACGATTTTGAAGACCCGCTGATCTGGTCCCACAACAAGGTGGAAGGCAAACTGGAATACACCAGCTTGCTGTATATTCCGGCCCGCGCACCGTTTGATATGTACCAGCGCGACGCGCCCCGTGGCCTGAAGCTATACGTACAGCGCGTATTCATCATGGACGACGCCGAACAGTTCCTGCCGCTGTACCTGCGCTTTGCCAAAGGTGTGGTGGATTCCAACGATCTGTCCCTGAACGTCTCCCGCGAGATCCTGCAAAACGACGCCACCGTGGATAGCATTCGTACCGCGTTGACCAAGCGTGTGCTCGATATGCTGTCGAAGCTGTCCAAGAGAGAGCCCGACGAATACCAGAAGTTCTGGAACGAGTTTGGCACAGTTCTCAAAGAAGGCGCTGCGGAAGATTTCAGCAACCGCGAGAAAATCGGCGGCCTGCTGCGCTTTGCTTCTACGCACACAGGTGAGAGCACACAAAACGTGTCTCTGGATCAGTACATCGAGCGGATGAAAGAAGGTCAGAGCAAGATCTACTACATCACTGCTGATAACTTCATGGCAGCCAAGAGCAGCCCGCACCTTGAAGTGTTCCGCAAGAAAGGCATCGAGGTACTGATTCTCTCCGATCGTATTGACGAGTGGATGGCGGGTTACCTCACCGAGTATGACAGCAAGCAGCTTCAGGACGTTGCCCGTGGCGATCTTGACCTTGGCGAAGTGGAAACCGAGGAAGACAAGAAGCACAAGGAAGAAGCCGCAGAAGAGCACAAAGACCTGCTCGAACGTATCAAAACCACCCTCAGTGACCGGGTTCAGGAAGTGCGGGTAACCAACCGCCTTACGGATTCACCTGCGTGCCTGGTAGTGGGCGACTTTGATATGGGTGCCCAGATGAAGAAGATCATGGAAGCCGCGGGCCAAAAGGTTCCAGACAGCAAGCCGATCTTTGAAATCAACGTGGATCATCCACTGGTTCAGCGTCTGGAAAGCGAAAAGGGTGATGAGCGCTTTAACGAGCTCTCCGCGGTGCTTCTGGACCAGGCCACACTGGCAAGCGGTGAACAGCTGCAGGACCCAGGTGCCTACGTAACCCGCTTGAACCGTCTGTTGCTGGAACTGGCTAACTAAGCTGTATGCATCAGATTATTGTGGACATAAGCATCAGCCCTGAAGAGTGGATAAAGCTCTATCAGGGCGTTGCCGTTGATGTTCGCACCACGGCCCGGGACGGACGCTCCGTCCGGTTCCCGGCCCGTATTCTTTCCAGGTTTTATCTCCAGAACGGTGTGCGGGGCAGCTTCCGTATTCTGTTTGATGCCTCCGGCAAGTTCTCCTCCATCGAAAGGCTTTGAGCCATCCTCGCGTTAACCCTGTTTGGCGCCGATAATCAAAAACTCTCAGATCGTTATTTTTAATTAATTGTTTTTGGTATGGATAGAGGAACTAAGCTGATTTTCTAGAGGTCAATTTTTGCAATGATGGAAAAACAGGAGAATACGATGTCTAACAACGATACGGGCGGCAAATGCCCCGTGATGCGCGGAGCTACTTCTACTGGAAATCGCAGTGTTATGAGTTGGTGGCCAGAAGGGCTCAACCTCGACATCCTGCACCAGCATGATCGCAAGACCAACCCGCTCGGTGACGACTTCGATTACCGTGAAGAAGTCAAAACTCTCGATTTTGATGCAATCAAGAAAGACCTCCACGCCCTAATGACAGACAGCCAGGATTGGTGGCCGGCAGACTGGGGTCACTATGGCGGTTTGATGATCCGCATGGCGTGGCACTCAGCGGGCACCTACCGACTAGCCGATGGCCGTGGCGGCGGTGGCACCGGCAATCAACGGTTTGCACCGATCAGTTCCTGGCCGGATAACGTCAGCGTCGATAAAGCCCGCCGTTTGCTGTGGCCGATCAAGAAAAAGTATGGCAACAAGATCAGCTGGGCTGACCTGATTATTCTGGCCGGCACCGTCGCGTATGAATCCATGGGTTTGCCTTCTTATGGCTTCTCCTTTGGCCGGGAAGACATCTGGCACCCGGAGAAAGACATCTACTGGGGATCTGAGAAAGAGTGGCTGGCGCCATCAGACGAGCGTTACGAAGACGTGGATAAACCTGAGACCATGGAAAACCCGCTGGCAGCCGTTCAGATGGGTTTGATCTATGTGAACCCTGAAGGCGTGAACGGTAAGCCGGACCCGCTTAAAACAGGTGAGCATATACGAGTGACCTTTGCCCGCATGGCGATGGACGATGAAGAAACGGCAGCCCTGACGGCTGGCGGACACACCGTTGGCAAGTGTCATGGCAATGGTGATGCTGGCGCTCTGGGCGCGGTGCCTGAAGCGGCCGACGTGGAAGAGCAGGGCATGGGTTGGAGCAACCCCAACTCAGATGGTAAAGCCAGCAGCGCGGTGTCTTCGGGCATTGAAGGCGCCTGGACCTCGCACCCGACCCAGTTTGACATGGGCTATTTCGACCTATTGTTTGGCTATGAGTGGGAGCTGAAGAAAAGCCCGGCCGGTGCCTGGCAATGGGAACCCATTAATATGGAGGAAGAGGTTAAGCCGGTTGATGCCAGCGATCCCTCCATTCGCCGAAACCCGATCATGACCGACGCCGATATGGCCATGAAGATGGACCCGAAGTACCGGGCCATTTGTGAGAAGTTCATGGCCGATCCCGAATACTTCAGGAACAGCTTCGCTCGTGGCTGGTTCAAGTTGACCCACCGTGATCTGGGGCCGAAAGCTCGCTACATTGGTCCGGAAGTACCGGCTGGCGATCTGATTTGGCAAGACCCGATTCCAGCTGGCAACACCGACTACTGCGAAGAAGTGGTCAAGGTAAAGATTGCTGAAAGTGGGCTGAGCCTTGGCGACATGGTGAGTACCGCCTGGGATAGCGCGCGGACCTACCGCGGCTCGGACATGCGCGGTGGTGCAAACGGTGCCCGCATTCGTCTGGCGCCACAGAAAGACTGGGAAGGCAACGAGCCTGCGCGTCTTGCCAAGGTGCTCGGAGTGTACGAGCAAATTTCCGCTGACACAGGCGCCAGCGTGGCAGACGTGATTGTGCTGGCGGGGAGTGTCGGGATCGAGCAGGCCGCAAAAGCTGCTGGCTACAACGTGCGTGTTCCCTTCCTCAAGGGCCGTGGCGAAGCCACCGACGAGATGACCGACGCCGAATCTTTCGAGCCGCTGGAACCGTTGGCAGATGCCTTCCGTAACTGGCTGAAGAAAGACTATGCGGTCAAGCCGGAAGAACTGTTGCTCGACCGAGCCCAACTGATGGGTTTGACCGCCCCGGAAATGACCGTTCTGGTTGGTGGCATGCGTATGCTCGGAACCAATTATGGCGGCACCAAACATGGTATCTTCACTAACCGTGAAGGCCAATTGACGAATGATTTTTTCGTGAACCTGACCGACATGAACAATACCTGGAAGCCCGCCGGCAATAATCTCTATGAGATTCGCGACCGCAAGAGCGACCAGATGAAGTGGACGGCAAGCCGTGTGGACCTGGTGTTCGGTTCGAACTCGATCCTACGCTCATACGCCGAAGTGTATGCGCAAGACGACAACCAGGAGAAGTTCGTGAAGGACTTCATTGCTGCCTGGGCCAAGGTCATGAACGCAGACCGTTTCGACATACAGAAGTAAATCGATAGCAACAGGCCAGGCGCTCTCATAGGAAATTGCACAAGAGAGCGTCCGGCTACCAACTTCCCGCCAAATTCCTTACAATCCTCCCCGCCTGATTTTTGATCAGCTGCATTCTGATTTTCTTCTTTCAGCTTCAGGAGCCTTCATGCGAATTATTCTTGCCCCGATGGAAGGGCTGGTTGACGCACCTATTCGTGAAACCCTCACGAAGGTCGGCGGTATAGACCGGTGCGTAACGGAATTTATCCGCGTGACCCATAACCTGTTGCCGCCTCGCGTTTTCTACAAGTTTGCGCCTGAGTTGTATAACCAATCTCTCACGCAGGTGGGTACGCCGGTAGCGATTCAGCTTCTTGGGTCAGACCCGGAAGAAATGGGCCGCAACGGGCAAAGGGCTGTGGAGCTAGGCGCCACTCAGGTTGATATCAACTTTGGTTGCCCTGCCAAAACAGTGAACCGGCACAAAGGTGGTTGTGTGCTGATGCGTGAGCCAGAATTGATGCACAACATCACGGCGGCGGTGCGCAAAGCCTTGCCTGCGCATGTTTTGGTAACGGCGAAAATGCGCTTGGGGTACGACGATCGCTCCATGGGTGTGGCCTGTGCTCAGGCGCTGGAAGCGGCCGGAGCAGAAGAAATCGTGATCCATGCGCGCAGTAAAGTGGATGGCTACAAACCGCCTGCGTACTGGGAAGAAATCGCCAGGGCGCGAGATGCGGTGAAGGCCAAAGTCATTGCCAACGGTGAAATCTGGACCGTGGCCGATTACTGGCGTTGCCGTGAGGTTTCTGGCTGTGAAGATGTCATGATTGGCCGGGGCCTGATCGCAAGGCCTGATTTGGCCCGCAAGATCAAAGCCAGCCAGCAGGGCGTTGAGGTTGTGGATATGACCTGGCCCGAAGCAGTAGTGCTGGTAAGAGAGTATGCAGAAGTGCTGCAAGGATGGCTTGAAGACAGGTATGTGACCGGTCGCATTAAGCAGTGGCTTAATTTTCTTCGGCAGGCGTTCCCCGAGGCCCAGGCGCTTTGGGCCCAGGCCCGTAAAATTAGAGAGGTTGCGCCTATGCTGGCGTGCCTTGAACAGCCAGGTCTGGCTTCGGTTTCTGAAACCAAGGTTGCCGTTCAGGCCGCCTGATCACAACATTCTCATTTTCAATGACCGGCTATCGCAGTTGGCTATCCTTGCTACCGCGCCGGTTGATGCCACCAGAAGCTGTTTCCTGCTTTTCCAGTTCCGCCTGGCAGTTTACGCAAAGGCGGACACCCGGAATGGCTTTGCGCCGCGCTTCTGGAATAGGGCAGTCGCACTCTTCACAGAACTCTGCGCTTTCACCTGTGCCCAGCCTGCTACGGGCCTCGGCAACGGCGTCCTCCACACTGGCATCAATCTGATCCTGAACAGCCCCATCACGGGCCCAGCCACCTGCCATAACGTTGCTCCTGTGAAACGCCTGATCTCTAGCATACCAAAGCCATAGTGATCGGGCTAAGGTTAGGTCTCGTAACTGTGTGTAGTGTAAATTATAAGCCTCCAAGCCAAATGATGACCGACTAAAATAGGAACTAAAATGCTCTCAAAAACAAACACATCCCGTCGTGGTGGAAAGTGGCCGGTAGTGACTGCTTGGCTTGGAGTTATTTTGTTGGTTGCTGCTGCGGTATTTATGGCAGTGGCTGGGCCAGCTTACAGAGCGGAGTGGATCGATCTGGGCACTTCTTTCACGTGGCTGCGCCAAGGTGCGCAATTGGCAATGGGTGCTGCGGTGTTGGGGCTGATAACCCTGGTTCTTGGTGGCGTGCTTCGCCGGTGGCGCCCAGCACTGGTTGGGGCTGTGGTAACCCTATTGGTGGTAGCTGTGGTCGCCATGCCCATGCAGATGAAACAACGGGCTCAGAGCGTGCCGCCCATCCACGACATTACCACTGATACAGAAAACCCTCCCGCCTTTACAGCGCTAGCCGCGGCTCGTGAGAAGGCCCCTAATGAAGTGGATTACCCTGGCGCTGAAACAGCACGCCAACAGCTTGCAGCCTATCCGGAGTTGAAACCGATTACCCTGAACATGCCGCTGGCTAGCGCCATGGAAGCAGCAAAAGCAATTATTCAGGCGCGGGGTTGGCAGGTGGCTGAAACCACCAGTAACACCATCGAAGCTACGGCTACAACACGTTGGTTTGGGTTCAAAGACGATGTGGTTATCCGCATGACGGAGACAGGCAACGGAGTGAAGGTTGATATGCGTTCTGCTTCAAGAGTAGGGAAGAGCGATGTAGGTACCAATGCCGAGCGTATTCAAAAGTTTCTTGAAGACCTGGCGCGCCAATAAAGTCGTTGTTGGTGCGCAACATGGGTATACTCGGAAACCATAGGATTTTGCCGCTTCTTTTAATAGGTCGGCGGGCCTAGCTCCTTCAGTGTGACCCACAATGAAAGAACCACTGCGCCTTAGGTATCAAACCATTGAATTCGGAAACGTGGATATTCACGTTTGCACCTTGCGTGATAATCAGCAATTCGACGACCCCAACGACGTTGCCCTCAAGCTGGGTATTTCGTCTGCCACTTGGCCACTGTTTGGCATAATCTGGCCATCCAGCATGGTGCTGGCTCACTACATGGCGGTGCACCACACGGCGGGTAAGAGAATTCTGGAAATTGGCTGCGGAATGGCGCTATCCAGCCTGCTACTGAACGAGCGTAAGGACGACATCACGGCGACGGATTATCACCCGGAAGTTGGTTTCTTTTTGGAGCGCAATACACAGCTTAACCAAGGAAAGGCCATCGGTTATCAACGGCTCGACTGGGCAGATAAAACCAGTGACCTAGGCCTGTTTGATATGATTATTGGCAGTGATCTGCTGTATGAAGACGAGCACATAAACCTGCTGGCCGACTTTGTTCACAAGCATGCCAATGCAACCTGCGAAGTTATTGTGGTTGACCCAGGGCGCGGCCGAAAGAGCAAGTTTAGCCGGCAGATGGAGGCGTACGGGTTTAGCTATTCGCACACAAAGCCAGAACATACTGACTACCTTGAACGGCCATTTAAGGGGCATATACTCAGGTTTTGGCGGGGTGATGTGGAGAATTGGCCGAGCCAGCCGGCAAGCATCGAACCTTAAGCTTCTCTGGTTCTTGAAGCCTGTAGACCGGAACGAAACACCCGCCACAGCCTTTTAGGCCTGGCGGGTTTTTTCGGCAGAATTACTTCGCAGTGATAGTAGACATCACCAGCTTGCCGTCTTTCTTGATGGGGCCGTCTTCTTTGGCGCCCAAGGTGTATTCAAAGCCGCCGGTTTTCATGCCGCCGTCTTCTGCGTGCACCATTAGCATCAGCATGTCACCGGATTTAACGTCTTCAGTCAGAATAGCGGATACATCCATGTTCTCGCCCTTTTTCAGGGGCGCGTAACCAACTACCGGGCCAGGCTTCATGGTTTCACCTGTGCGGTGCACAACCAGCCAGCCGTTGGCCTCAACGGTGACTTTCTTGGCGGTAACAGTACCTTCTGAAACAGCCTGATCGTCTGCCCAAACCTTGGCTTCGTGATTCATGCCTGCCTGAACGATGCCGGCGGTCAGTGCGCCGGATATCAGGGCTGCCATCAGTGCGGTAGTTTGTAGATGCTTTTTCATTGCGAACTCCTTGCTGTCGGTTGTGCCCATCCTGTTGGATATGTTTTTGGATATGTTTTTGGATGTGCTACAGACAGCTACGGGTTCGCGATGAATAAGTTTCAGAAAAGCCTGATTATTTTCAGATCCGCCGGCTTAAGTCATTTCCGGCTGGGTACAAGTAGCCGTGAATAGCCGGGCCAGTGGGCTGCCCCGTGGGTGAACCACCGGGAGGCTCCAGGCTAATACCGAAGGTGGCTTCCCGTAGCAAGGCCGGATCGTATTGCTTCAATGCTCCTTGGTCTAATTGCATCTGGTCTCCCAGTACACCCACCGACCGCGGGTTGGGGCCAAGCTCATCAGATTTAATCCACAACTGATAAGACTTGCCCGGCTGCGCTTCTGCAGTTACCGGGCGAATGTTCAGCTTACGGTTTTGTAAGTCGACAGTCAGCAAGAAGGCCGGCTGTTGGTCATCGTGCTGGAACACAGCCACAAAGGAGTCTGGGTTGCTTGCAGGCTGGAAGGTTAGCACCGCTACTAGCACCAACGCAGCCGCAGAGGCCACAGCGGTACTCCAGCGCCATTGATTCACCCGGCGGCGAAGCATGACAACAGACGCGGTATTGTCCAGCTGGGTTGCCCGCTGATCCAACACACGTTCAATCTGTGCAAACAGCTCCGGGCTGGGCTGCACCGGCGCGACGTCGTCCGTCATCCCGATCAGTTGCTCTTCCCATTGCAGAATTCGCGCATCCAGAGCGGGGTCCAACTCGCGCCGGGCCTGGAGGGCTTTTCGTTCGCCTGCCGGCAGTGTGCCCAGCACAAATTCGGCAATCTGCATGTCTAGGTCGTCGTGTTCGGTCATGATTCCAGACACCCTTTAATATCCTGCAGTGCGCGGCGAAGCCATGTTTTTACGGTGTTCACTGGCTGCTCATACTGGCTTGCCAGCTCATCCCGGGACCAGCCGCTTAAGTAGGCCAGTCGCACCATGTTCTGCCGTTCTTTTTCCAGCTTACCAATACAATGGTTAAGCTTGTTTACTACCTGTTGGTCTTCCATCTGATCCTGCACTGTGGGTTGCCGGGCGACCCTCTCATCCATCGCATCGTCGGTGGTTGTGCGGCCCGCAGGGTGCTTTCGCAGCTCATCAATGGCTTTGTTCCGGGCAATGGAAACCAGCCAGGTAATTGGCGAGGCCTTACCCTTGTCAAACAGGCCAGCGCGCTGCCATACCTTAAGATAAGCCTCCTGAATGACATCATCTGCCCAGGATCTCTCTTTTAAAATACGCAGTACCACACCCAAAAGTTTCGGTGCCGTTGCTTCGTATAGTTTAGCGAAGGCAGCACGATCCTGTTTCGCGACGCTACTGAGGAGGGCGCTGATATCAGATGGAGTTAAAGAATCTGGAAGCATGTGTGAACAGACCGGCACGGAGTGAAAACGTCAGTGTAGGCGAAATTCGAGAAAATAGCCGGAATATGTCGTTCTATTGGTGGAGTAAAGGCGCATCTTTACGTCAAGCAACAAAAGTACAACTGAGACCTATTCGGAACGACTCTATACTTATAGCTACATATTTAAAGTGACACTATCTCCATGGATCTTATAAATCTGAGCTTCGCTGCTCCTGGCAAGGCTGCCTTGAATGCACTCAGCTTGGAATACAATTATTGGTTGGTTTTTTGCTCTTTTCTGGTCGCCTGGATGGGGGCCTATGCGGGCTTAACGATTGTCATTTCGATCCAATCGTCAATCTCACATTTTGCCAAGACAGCCTGGCTTTTGGCGGGGTCAGTAACCTTAGGCTGTGCCGTTTGGTCCATGCACTACATTGGCATGCTTGCTTTTACACTGCCGGTTCCGGTTCATCACCATATGGGCTTAACGCTGGTATCTATTGTGCCTGCAATCTTAGCCAGTTTTATCGCTCTCCTGCAGTTATCAAAAAAACAGAAAAGGCGAAAAAGTACACTGATTAGCGGTTGTTTTCTCGGTATAGGCATCGGCACTATGCACTATGTGGGCATGGCCGCCATGACCGGTGCTTTTACTCTGGTTTACAACCCTTGGATATTTGCGCTATCGATTCTAACGGCTATAGGTCTCGCGCTAATATCCTTGTATTCACGTAACACCTTACTTCTTGTCAGTAACTCAGAAACGCTGAATCGTCTCTTTATCTCTGCTCCTATTATGGGCCTGGCGATTAGTGGCATGCACTACACTGGCATGCAGGCGGCTATTTTTTTAAGCGATCCAGGCGCTCAACCTATGCTGCATGGTTTGGATCATGCCACTCTCACCATCATTGCTGTGGCGTTAACCGTTGGGTTATCCCTGACAGCGACTATCTCCACCAGTGTTAATGCCATGTTTGTCCGCCTCTATGCAGCGCTGCAGGCTGCAGAGGCGGCATCCCAGGCAAAGGCCAACTTTCTGGCTCGTATGAGCCATGAAATTCGCACACCTATGAATGCCGTTATTGGAATGACACGGTTGGCCCTGAGAACAGATATCACTCAAAAACAGGCCGGCTACCTCAATAATATCAATACGGCTTCTCAAAACTTGCTGGCAATCATTAACGATATTCTTGATTTTTCGAAAATTGAGGCTGGCAAATTCGAGCTTGATCAAAGTGATTTTTCTATTGATGAAGTCAGTCGGAATATTTACGATCTGTTCGAACATAAGGCTAATGAAAAAAACATACAACTAACTGTCTATATAGAGAAAAACGTTCCCGCTCGCCTTCACGGAGACTCCTTGCGGTTGAATCAGATACTGATCAACTTAGTCGCAAATGCTATAAAATTTACCGAGCGGGGAGTCGTCACTATCACGATTGATGTCAAAGAATCGGGTAGTAATGCTGTCACTCTGGTCTGCTCAGTACGCGATAGTGGCATCGGGATGTCGAGTGAACAAATCGACCACATTTTTGATTCATTTAACCAGGCGGACAACACTATTACCCGGCAATTCGGTGGCACAGGTCTAGGGTTAGCCATTTGCAAACAATTGTGTGAGCTTATGCATGGAAGGATCTGGGTGGAAAGTTCGCCGAACCTGGGCACTGTGTTCCACTTTAATCTGCAGATGGAGCAGGCCCATAGCCAGAAAGGCGTAAAGACACTTCCTCAGGATATGCCGTTGCCCAATGTATTGGTGGTTGACGATGACCCGATGGCTCTTGAGGTAATGTCCGAGATGCTGATCAGCTTCGGATTGAAACCTCAAACGGCGCTTAGCGCAATGCGTGGACTGGAGCTGCTTGAACAGGCGTGTTTGGAACAATCGCCTTTCCAATTAGTGCTGGTTGACTGGCGCATGCCCGGGATGGATGGCGTCGAGTTGGTGAGAGCAATGCAAGAAAGCCAAAGCATCGGTGTTCGCCCAGAAGTTTTGATTGTTTCGGCGCACGGGCGAGAAGAGCTATGGCCCGCCATAAAAGAGTTGGGGGTTCTGAATTACCTGATCAAGCCCATCCAGCCAAGCACGCTTTTCGATACAATAAACAGCATCTTCGGCACTGATCACTCACAATCGTTTGAGCCGTTAGCGTCAAAAGCTTCTAATTTGTCTTTCGAAATACTTGAGCGTATTGCAGGTACGCGCGTCCTGCTGGCAGAAGATAATGTTTTCAATCAGCAAATAGCCACCGAAACATTGGAATCAATGGGCATGGTTGTTGATTTGGCTGCCGACGGAAGAGAGTGTTTGAGCAAGCTTGAACAGGCCGACTATGATTTGGTCTTAATGGATATTCAAATGCCAAACATGGATGGATTAACCGCGGCCAAAGAAATTCGCAAGCGTTGGCCTAATCTTGATCTTCCAATTATTGCCATGACGGCACACGCGTTGCCGGAGGATAAAACAAAAAGCCTTCGGGCGGGCATGAATCAACACATTACTAAACCTTTTGACCCGGACGAGCTAGCGATGTCTATTCATTATTGGCTACAACCGCGCGCCGGTGCAGCTTCTAACGATGTTAACGCAAGCGTGAAAAGTGCTTGTCAGAGCCTGGCAAGCAATGAACCTTCCCTAAGGGAGCGGAGACAGACAGCCTTGACTCCTGGTGGGAGCGAAGCGACGCGCAGAATGTTGGCCAGTTTTTGTGATGTCTATCGCCCGGATAAGAGTTCACTCCAGAGCCTGCTCAATAATAACGATTTCGAGCGCGCCATTTTCCTGGCTCACGGCCTTAAGTCCGCGGGCACATATCTCGGTAATGCTCAGCTAAGCCAGTATGCTACCCAAGTCGAAGCACTTCTAAAAAAATCCACACTCCCAGAGTGTAAGCTGATTAATGCATTTGATACTGAGCTGCAGCTCACCTGGCAAGCTGCCAAGCGGGACCTGGATCAACTGGCATCTCTCAAGGCATTGTCTGAGCCACAAAATAACGAAGATAATAGTGACGGCACCACAAATGCTCACGGTTTTCAAAATTTATTGAATATATTAATAAAACAACTTAGAGACGATGACTGTCAGGCAGAATCGTCAGCAGAGGTACTGCTTTCTTTATTAGGCTGGTCGCACGAACACAGCGCCGCCCGTAGATTGATGGAGGCGATATCCGATACAGATTATGAGCGAGCTCTTAGTGAAGTTGATAATGTGAAGGAATTAATTCTGCAACGAGAAACACACCAAAAAAACCGCACGGTTTCATAGGTCAACTAATGGGCCCTGATCAGAATAAAATTCTTGTTGTTGATGATGATCGCATAAACCGCCAGTTAATTGCCGAGATTTTAAAATCGGATTATCAGGTTGTATTGGCCGATAACGCCGATAGGGCAATGGAGCGTGCGATTAAACATTTGCCTGACCTCATATTGCTTGATGTAGTCATGCCGTCGGTAAACGGATTTGAACTCTTCAAAGAAATCAAAAGCCACCCGCAGATCATGCACATTCCCATTATTTTTCTGACGGCACTGACACTCGAAAGCGAAGAGGAGGCAGGGCTTGCAATGGGAGCGGTTGATTACATAACCAAACCGTTGCGCGCGCCGATCGTGCAGGCGCGGGTAAAAAATCATATACAGCTGGTTAATCAACGAAAGCAGCTGGAATTGTTGGCTGTACAAGATCCACTCACCGGCATATCAAACCGGCGCCGATTTGACCTTGCACTGAGCGATGAGTGGCGGCGTTGCAAGCGCAGTCAGTCGCCGCTTTCGGTTGCAATGATCGATGTTGATAACTTTAAAGCCTATAACGATAGCTTTGGCCATGCAGCGGGTGATTCGGCCTTAAGTGCCATTGCACAGGCATTGAACAGCTGCGTGGGTCGTGCGTCAGATGTTTGTGCCCGTTTTGGCGGTGAGGAGTTTGCCTTGATATTGCCGGACACCTCGGCAAAGAATCTAGCCACGGTTAGTGAAAGTTGTCGCCGTGCCGTCGAAGCCCTAAAAATTGACCATGCCAGCAGCGCCCCAAGCGGCAGAATTACCGTGAGTATTGGTGGCGCAACCGTTATTCCCTCAGATGAGATTGGGCCTGCCGACCTCCTGCAAGAATCTGATGAGATGCTTTATATTGCCAAGCAACAGGGCCGAAACAGAGTAAGTCTGGCTGTATAAGCTATCCTTCGGGCCACAAAATTGAACGTAGGCGCAGGCACCGCGCCCGATATGAATTAATCGCAATGCTGGAATCATTGCCAAACAAAGATCCCTGTGACAAATTAAATGCCGATGTGGCGGGTTGCTGTAGGAACGGCAAACCGGAAATTCCTTTCATTTCGGCGGTGTTCTATTTTTATACACCGCTCTTTTAAAGCGAGGAAATTATTATGAATAACGACATCATTGAAGGTAACTGGAAACAACTTAAAGGTAAGGTGCGCGAGAATTGGGGCAAGCTAACAGACGACGATGTAGATGAAATCTCCGGTCGTCGCGACCACTTTATCGGTAAACTTCAAGAAAAGTACGGCATGAAAAAAGACGAAGCAGAGAAAGAATGGGAAAAGCTTTCTAACTTCTAAGTATTTATAGCTGTTATTTTATTGTTAATAAAAACCGGTGCCTGCTTTCATGCAGGCACCGGTTTTTTAATGCCTACACCAATACTTGCCGTGTATTAGCGATGTAGTGATGAACCTGGCGCTCAATGTCTGGATCAACCATGCGCTCCGGGCCGCGATCGTTTGGGCAGGGCATGGTTTTTGTGGTGCCAAACAAACGGCATATTAACGGGCGCTCCCCGTACACAGTGCAACCATCAGGGCCAAGGTGTACGCAGCTTAAATCATTTAACGCTGCTTCATGTTCGGCATCTGTTTTAACCGGCAGCCGCGACATTTCTTCCGGGGAGGTGGTTACCGGGCCGCAGCAGTCGTGACAACCTGGCACACATTCGAACGACGGAATGTTCTCGCGCAGTCGCGCAATAATATCTCTGTTTTTATACATTTTTGCTCATCAACGTTGCAGGCATTATGTTAGCGCGCTGAAGGGAGGTTGCCGCCCAGCATGTTTTCAACCACTGCCGCGTTATAGAAAGCTTCAACAGTCTGGATTTTGTCGTCCCGAACACGAAACCAAATTGCAAGCCGCACATCCCCAATTGGCTCAAAGTTGGTTCGATAATCCAGCACCGCGAACACGTGCTCTCCATCGGCACTTAGTTGGCGGAGAATCAGGTCTTTCTGGATTGCCGCCATCCCGAACTGGTAAGACATCATGTCATCCGGGTTAAGGAAGCGCATATTTGGCCCAACATATTCAAACCCCTCGGCAACCAACAAGGTCTTAGCCTCATCAAAACGCTGAGCATGGATTTCAGCGATGAACTGCGCCACGATGTCTTTTGGCTGCATGAATAAACTCCAATTCCTAAATGGGGGTGAGTTGTTTGAATGTCTGGATTCGTGCACATGCCATGAAGGGCAGCGTATCCACCTCACCTATATACCAAAAAAAAAGGCTACGGCATATGAACCTGCAATAACTGCATAGCCCGGCTGGCTGTTTCGAAGCCCCGGAATGTGAGACCCTCTCACACATTCGCGGCCCCAAGCCACGTGCCTCGTTCATCTTAAGGGAACTCCAACACCATGCAAGCACTGCCAAACCACACACCTATGCGCTCTTTGCGGCAGCTAACCGCGCTACTCATGCTGGCGTTTCTGCTGACCGGCTGTGGCATTAACAATATTCCTACTTACGACGAAAAGGTTAAGTCGGCCTGGTCGCAAGTTGAAAATCAGTATCAGCGCCGGGCAGATCTGGTACCCAACCTTGTAGAAACCGTAAAAGGCTTTGCGGCCCAAGAAAAAGAGACCCTAACGGCTGTTATCGAGGCGCGTTCCAAAGCTACCTCCATTCAGGTTGATGAGAGCATTCTTAACAATCCCCAGAAGCTCCAGCAATTCCAGCAAGCGCAGGGTGAGCTTAGCAGTGCGCTAAGCCGGTTGATGGCTGTTTCTGAGCGCTACCCGGATTTGAAGTCGAATCAGAACTTTCTCGCGCTGCAATCGCAGCTCGAAGGCACAGAAAACCGCATCGCCGTGGCACGGCGCGACTTTATTCAAGCGGTAGAACGCTACAACACTGAAATCCGTACCTTCCCGGGCAAAATCTGGCACAGCATTCTCTACAGTGATATGGAGCGGCGTGAAAACTTCAAAGCCACTGCAGAAAACGCAGATGAAGCACCCAAGGTGGAGTTTTAAATGCGGCTTTTCTCGCGCTACTGTGTTGCGGCGCTCTTTGCCCTGATGGTGTTACCAGTATCGGGGGCTTTTGCTCAATCTACCCCGGAATTCCCGGAGCTCAGTGGTCGCGTGGTGGATAAGGCCGAGATGCTGAGCCCCGCCACCGAGGCCCGGATTGCCCAGATGCTTCAGGCCTACGAGCAGGGCACCTCAGAGCAAGTTGTGGTCGTTACAGTGCCCGACCTACAGGGCTACGCCATAGAAGACTATGGCTACCAGTTGGGACGGCACTGGGGCATCGGCCAGAAGGACGAGGACAACGGCGCCTTGCTGATTGTTGCCAAGCAAGAGCGCAAAATTCGGATTGAAGTGGGCTACGGCCTCGAAGGCCGCCTTACCGATGCGGCTTCCTCAACTATTATCAACCAGATCATGACGCCTGCGTTCAAGCAGGGTCAGTTTGAGCAGGGTATTGCCAACGGCGCGGCCGCGATGGTGAAAGTTTTGGGAGGTGAACCCTTGGCTGCACCTGGCCGATCCCCCGGCGACCGCCAGGAAAAACCAAACGTCTCCCTGGTATCGCTGTTTTTCATGATCATAATGGCCGTGATTTACTTCATTGGTGGTGGCCGAGGTCGTGGTGGGCGCACTGGCGCAGCGCTAATAGGTGGCGCGTTGCTAGGTGCCAGCATGGGCGGCCGTGGTGGCGGATTTGGTGGTGGTGGCTTTGGCGGCGGGGGCGGCGGCTTCGGCGGTGGTGGTGCCTCCGGTGGCTGGTAAAAGCAAACTGTTCACCGGTAACACAGCCTTCAACTTATCAAGAAGCGATACCCCATGACATTATTGAGCAAACAGGAACAGGAACAAGTTGCGGCCGCTATCAGTGCGGTCGAACGGGAAACCGACGCGGAAGTGGTCACTGTGCTAACCGCCCAGGCGGATAACTACGCCTATATCCCACTACTCTGGGCCGGGCTGCTTGCACTGTTGGTGCCTGGCATCGTCAATTATTTTACCGGCTGGCTGGCGGCAGACATGTTACTGCTTGGCCAGTGGGGTGTGTTTATCGTGCTCAGTTTGATATTCCGGGTGCCCAGCATCAACAGGCGACTAATTCCTCGCTCTGTGGGCTACTGGCGCGCATCCAATCTGGCCCGGCGCCAGTTTTTGGAGCAAAACCTGCATCACACGGCAGGCGCCACCGGCATGCTGATCTTTGTTTCGGAAGCCGAGCGCTATGTTGAGATTCTGGTAGATCAGGGTATTTCCAGCCAGGTAGACAATGAGGCATGGGAAACCATCATCGAAGCCTTCACCGGGCAAGTAAAACAGGGCAAAACCCTACAGGGGTTTGTGACCTGCATCGAAGCCTGCGGCACGCACCTGAAAGCCAAGGTGCCAGCCACTCGCCAGAAGAACGAACTGCCAAATCACTTAGTAATATTGTCTTAAAGGACCGGGTGCTGGCGCACCCTGTCAGCTTTTCTTTTCAAGCGCGTCTTTTAGGCCGGCAAACGGGTTGTGGGTAGCCGCTTCCCGCCTTTTCTCGGAGCTGCCGCCGTAGCGCACAAAATCCTCAAACTTGCTGTGCTCCTCATCGTGACAGTACACGCACAATAACTCCCAGTTACTGCCATCGGCGGGGTTATTGTCGTGGTCATGATCGACATGGTGCACGGTAAGCTCCCGCAAATTAATGCGGGTAAACTCACGGGCACAACGCCCACACACCCACGGGTACATCTTCAGCGCGCGCTCACGGTAACCACTTTCCCGTTTGGCAATATATTCGCGCTGTTCCGCCAATAGCCGGTCCAGCTTGCCTGTGTTGCCGGTGTGTTGGCTCATGATGAATTCCCTCAACTAAGTTAGTGCTAACAGCTCAAAATGGCGCTTCAGGCCTCAATTCAGATAATATCCATTTCACGTTCGAATTCTACACCTCAGGCATATTACCGTGAGCTCACTGCAAAAAAGCGGAAACAACCAACCCAAGCCTAATGGCAAAGGCCTTCATCCCAGAAATCTGCACAGGCAAGGCTATGATTTTCCCTCCCTGGCAAAAGCTTATCCGCCACTCGCCCCATATGTGCAGCCAAACGCCCACGGAAACCTGTCTATAGAATTCGCCAACCCGCGGGCAGTAAAGGCCCTGAATGCGGCGCTATTACAGCAACACTACAACATTGTGGGTTGGGATATCCCAGAAGGTGCGCTTTGCCCGCCTATCCCCGGCCGAGCCGACTATATCCACCACATAGCGGAGCTGCTTGGGTATACCGAACCCGCAATCAACATAGCCACTACCCAGCCAAAAATCCGGTTGCTGGACATAGGAACGGGGGCAAATGGAATATATCCGCTACTGGCCTGCCAAATATACGGCTGGGACTGTATTGGTAGTGATATTAATGCCCGGTCGCTTGAGAACGTAGCCACGATTATCGCTAAAAACCCCCAGCTAAAAGGCGGCTTTACGCTGCGCACGCAGCCCGATAAAAATCATATATTTGAAGGGATTGTTAAAGCGGGAGAGATCTTTGATGTCAGCGTATGCAACCCGCCTTTCCATGCCTCGCAAGAGGAAGCACTCAAGGCCAGCCAGCTTAAACTCAATAACCTTGCCCGTAATCGCGGCGAGCGAGCGACCACGGGTGCTCCTCCCAATCTAAATTTTGGCGGCGTGGAAGCAGAACTGTGGTGCAAGGGGGGCGAGCGAATGTTCCTTAAAAAACTGATTAAAGAAAGCCAGGCGTTTTCAGCTCAGTGTCGTTGGTTTACAAGCCTTGTGTCGAAAATTGACAACGTGAAGCCTGCAATAAAATTGATCCGTAAACTTGGTGCTACCGATATACGGGAAATAGAAATGAAGCAGGGGAACAAGATCACAAGAATATTGGCCTGGAGCTTCACCCGTGAGGTTCAAACGTAAAAGCCAGGCTGCGGTTACTGGCTTATGCGGTTTCTGGGGGTGGTGTCACCTCACCGAACTTTGCACGGTTACGGCCGCCATCCTTGGCACTGTAAAGCGCTGAATCCGCCTCCAGCATCAGGTCTGCGAAACTTCGGTGGCGCACGGCGCGCTCGATGCCACCAATGCTGGCGGTGAGGTTCAGGGCCATGCCATTAATATTGGCACCTTCGCGGGTGATGGCATTGAGCAGCCGATGGGTAATTGCGTGCAAGTTTTCATCCTCAGACAGCAGCAATACAATGGCAAACTCTTCGCCACCAATACGGCCGATGATGTCATTGCCTCGTAATTCATTTTCCAGGGTGCGAGCAATCGATTGCAGCGCCTGATCACCCGCGGCGTGGCCCCAGCGGTCGTTTATCTGTTTAAAATGATCCAGGTCGAGCATCAAAACCGCCATGGGTTGGAGGTTGAGGCTCGCCTTTTCGAAAATACGGTTTCCTTCCAGAAAAAAGGAGCGTCGGTTGAGCAGTTCGGTCAGCCCATCCTTCTCCGCCAGCGCCCGCAGGCGCAGCTCCGACCGGGTGAAGGCCAACAGAGGTAACACTAGCGCTGTGGCTGTGGCCAGTAGGATGTGATTAACCAGAATCAGTCGTAGAACCGTGTCGGTATGGGTTTGGCTGGTGTTGAGCCAACCCGCGGCTATTGCCAGGCACTGCGCCACCATTAGCACACCGTGCAGGGTAAACAGTACCTGCAGCATGTGGCGGGGCAGGGCAGGTTTTAACGCAGGGGCAGCCAAACAATAAATCGCGACGCTGAAAACGACCACAGAGAACAGAGCCGTTAACAGGCGCGGGCTAAGAGGGTCCATTTGAAAGGTTATGAGCAACGCTAGCAGGTACCCGGCAAAGGCAACCCGGGAAATGCGCCGGAACCGGCGGGTGCTGCGTGTTGCACCTTTTAAAAAGCGTTGAAGCCCACCCAGCAAAAGTAGGGGCGAAAGCCCCAGAAATGCATGAGCCCCAAACACGGTTATCCAGGGCGCATCAACCATAACCCGCAAGCCTGCGAGCAAGCTACCGATTGCGAAAGTGCCGCATGCCAGCGCCCAGAGCAGAAAATAGTACTGACGGCCGCGCAGATAATAGATCGCCCACAATAATCCCCCAATCATCAAATTGATTGTGATCGAAAGAATCATCAGTGTTGGCAGGTGTATGCTGAACCCCATGAGTACCTTAGTTGCGGGTTTGGCGAGGTTACAGGATAGACCTGGCGCTGGGTAACCATCAGTGGGTTTTGTGTGATGTTTTATTCGCCGGGGCTAAATACCAACAGCTACCCGGCTTAAACCGCACTTAAGACTCTGTGCAAAGCTCCATGATTTCGCCCGACGTGTTATCAGCCGCGTGGCGAAGTAGCGTGCCTTCAGACCCGGCGCCAGAACCTTTTGTCCACCATTCAAGCCCGTCACCCACGTAACGCGCGCCGCTGGCAGAAACCGCAATTTGCATATTGTGGCTATTGCCCTTGTATTGCACCTTAGCCTTGTCGGTGGTGGGGTAGGTAGCCGTAATCGTTTCGCCGCTTTTGCACTGGTAGTTATGCGCAGACGCTTGGGCGTCTAACTTGCTCTGTGGGGAACTTGCACAGGCAGAAACCAGCAGGGTTGAAACAAACATTATTAAGGGAACGACGATTCTCATAAGAGGCTCCGTATTATTGGTGTGTAGCTTGACTATGTCCAAGTGGGGTGAAGCCTACGTTTAGTGGCCAAGCAAGGCAAGATGACGGGCGCGGATTTAATGCTTGTTAATACCCGGTGCTGACTTACCACATTCGATGATTGTCACCGAGCCAGGCAGGCCAGCGCTTTTCTGCTGAGGTAGGGTGTCTGTGTAGAAGCGGTCAACATACTTGAACGAAGCCACCTTGCAGTGTGAGTTCTGAGTCCACTTGCTGTGATCGGCCACCAGCATACGGGCCCGGGTGTTGGTTATGATTGCCCGGCTAGCTTCGGCCTCGCGAATATCATAATCCATTAAACCATTCTGCTGATCCATGCTGCCGGTACTTATAATGCCGAAATCGGAGACAAAAGAGCTGAAAAAACTGGTGACTTCCGGCCCAACCACATCGTGATGGTCGTGCCGGTATATTCCCCCGGAAACAATCACTTCAATACCAGAGTTCCCGGAAAGGGCTGCGGCTACGCTGAAGTTGTTGGTCATTATTCGGAGTGATTGATGGTGGATCAGCGCCTGCGCTATCAGCTCAATGGTACTGCCGACACCCAGGCTAACCGTGGCGCCTTCCGGAATATCCGCTGCCACACGCCTGGCCATATGTTGCTTGACCAACACGTTGCGCACGCGGTCATCTTGTATGCAGGCAATAGATGGTGGTGCAACAGCACTGGCAGGTAAACTGACGCCGCCGTAGCGACGCCGCAACAGGCCCAACTCGCACAGTTTGTTGATGTCGCGACGGATGGTTTGCGTAGTCACGCCAAAGCGCTGAGCTATGTCTTCAACTTCGACATGCTCCTGCTCATGCACCCATTCCAGGATACTACGTTGGCGATCTTTGGCGCTCATTAGACTATATGCTCAACCAGTTGATCTCTGTTTATATCAGGCGAGGCGTTGGGCTACTTCAGCCCGGAGTGTGTTCGTTGTTGCAGCCACGCCTCTGCCATTTCAGCAAAACCCAGCCCCGAGCGTTGGCTGGCGATAGCCGCGGGCTGGTGGGTCATGCCGGATAGGTGCTTGCGAATATTGGATACACCCACACTCATTGGGAAGCTGCGAAACATGCTCTCATCATTGGGTGCATCACCAATAAAAATAGAACGCTGCTGCAACGCCGGCGTATCCAGGCCGAGTAGTTCACGGCCCACCCGCAGTGACATGGTGGCTTTGTCGAAATCCCCCAGCCAGATATTAATGTGAATCGAGCTTTGTCGAACGTTGAAGCCCTGGGCCAGCAGGGCATCGTGAATGGCTACCACTTGTTCAGGCGTCAGCGATTGCTGCTGGTTGTAGTCCACCGCCACATCCACATAGCGGAAGGGTTGGTCGGTGGCGAGTTTGGGTTCAAAGCCCAGGTCCAGCGCTGCAACGGCCTCTAATATGGCCTGCTGGTCACGGCGGTGCTTTGCCGCGTCTTCCCAGTAGTGCCAGCTAACGGTCTGTGGCGCTGTGCGCTGCGCGTAGAACGCGCCCCCTTCGCCGATAACGGCTCTTACCGGCCAGGTTCGAATGATTTGGTCGCACCAGCCAGCACAGCCGCCGGTTACCGGGATGACGCTAATACCGGCATCTGCCAGGCGACACATCGCGAGGTAGGTCTCTGGCAGCAGCCGGCCGTCTGTCGTCAGCGTATCGTCCACATCGGTAAACAGAATGTCGGCGTTACCAAACTCAATACTGTCTTTCATACTATCGGCGTTCCAGTTCACATTGGGCAGCGGGCTGTTCACGGTCAAATCACCTTTTTGCGCAGAACGCTGGTTAGCGCCTCGCCCAGAATGACCAACACAACGATGGCCAGCAGGATGGTGGCCACGGTTTGCCAAGCGAACAAGTCGATAGACCCCTGCAGTAACACCCCGATACCACCGGCGCCCACCAAGCCCAGTACTGTGGATTCACGGATGTTGATGTCCCAGCGCAGAATAATGATGGCAAAAAATGCCGGCATTACCTGAGGCACAATGGCGTACAGCACCACTTTCATCTTGCTTGCACCAGTCGCCTCCATAGCCTCCACCGGGCGGCGATCGATTTCCTCAATCGCCTCGCCCATCAGCTTGCCGATGAACCCCACGGAGCGGAACATAACCGCCAAAATACCGGCCAAGACACCGGGGCCGAAAATAGCCACGAACAATAGCGCCCAGATGATGGTGTTTACAGAACGGCTGGAGACCAGAATGAACCGGCCAATCCATAGGGTGACCTTGTTCGGCGTTGTATTCTGTGCCGCAATGTAGGAAACCGGTAAGGCGATGAAGATCGTCAACATGGTAGACAGGGTAGCGATATGAACGGTCTCCAGCATGGCGGAGAATATCGCATTCCACCCACTGAACTCTGGCGGCCACATGCGTGCGCCCAGGCTTTGAATCTGATTGGGCGCATCCCACACCCAGGGCCAGAAGATGTCGATGTCACGCACCGCCCATACCACAGCTATTAGCGTGATCAGGTAGACCCCATAGCGCGTCAGCTGTTCCTTGCGGTCGTAGCGTGACCAGACTCGATCGGTCAATTTTGCAGCGTGATCTACCATACTTTTTTCCTCACCCATCCGCTCAAGCCTTCACTGACCAGAATGATCGCAATAATCATCAGCAAAATGGCGAAAGCGAAATCGTAATCGTAGCGCCCGAATGCATTCATCAGCGTGCCGCCGATACCACCGGCACCAACAATACCCACAACCGCCGAAGCGCGAAGGTTGCTGTCGAGTTGGTACATAGACAAGCCTATTTGGCGCGGCATAATCTGTGGGAAAACCCCATAGACCAGTATTTTCATGTAACCGGCACCTACCGAGCGCATGGCTTCTACCTGGCCCCAGTCGATTTCCTCGATTTCTTCCGCCAACAACTTGGCCACAAACCCGATGGAGTAAAGGATTAGGGTAAGAATGCCCGCCACCGGGCCAAACCCCACGGCAGCAACAAAGAGGATTGCCACGATTACCGGGTGAAAGCTGCGGGATACAATAATAATGGTGCGGCCCAGCAGGTAAACGGGCAGTGGGGCTACGTTGCGAGCTGCCATTACCGCGATAGGCACCGAGAGGAGAACGCCTAGCATGGTCGCCAAAAACGCGATCTGGAAGCTTTCCTTAAAGCCTGTCCATAGCAGGCCAGCACGCTCAAAGCTGGGAGGGAAAGCACCCCCGAAAATTTTGGCTGCACGGGGCAAGCCTTCGGAAATTCGCTGCCAATCAAAAGGCAGTGTGGAGAATGCCCAAAACAGGTAAACCAGGGTGATTGCGAGCAAGCCATAGCGAACCCAAGGGTTGGCTATGAAGGGCGGCTTTTTCCAGACCCTGCCCGACGGTGCAACAACTGCAGTTTTGTCGGACTTCATGCCGTAGCCTCCGGGGCAGGGGGAGCCGATTGCTCTGGAACACTGCCGTCGTCATCTGGTGATTCGATACCACCGTAAATGGAATCCAGTGCATCCTGATTGAAATCTTTGGGTTCGCCGTCAAAAATCATCTGCCCATGGCGCATGCCGACAATGCGATCGGTATACATCCGTGCTTGAGTAACGTTGTGAATATTGATCAATACCGGCAGCGACATTTCACTCGCAAGGCTTTGTAGCAGGCTCATGATTTGTTGAGAGGTCTTTGGGTCCAACGAAGCCGTTGGCTCATCTGCCAGTAAAATCTCCGGCTCTTGCATCAGTGCACGCACCACCGCAACACGCTGGCGCTCGCCGCCAGACAATTGGTCTGCACGTTTATCGGCGTAGTGCGCGATACCCACACGCTCCATGAGGCTGAAGGCGCGGTCGATATCCGATTGTGGAAAGCGGCGAGTCAAAGCCTGGAAAAAGGACACATAACCCAGACGCCCGGAGAGCACGTTCTCCATCACCGTTAAACGATCAATCAGGTTAAAGCCCTGAAACACCATACCAATGCGTCGGCGGGAATGGCGCAATTCGCTTCCACGCAGATTGACCAACTCATGGCCGTTCAGCTTGATCGAACCCGAGGTCGGCTCCACCAACCGGTTGATGCAGCGCAGCAGAGTGCTTTTGCCTGCACCGGAAGCGCCGACAATCGACACAACGCTGCTGCCCTCTACCCTCAGATCAAGGCCTTTGAGCACAGGCTCGTTTTGCCCGTATCGTTTTACGAGGTTGGAAATCTCTAACATGTGGTTCACTCCGGGTAGAGCCCCTGGCAGTTAGCCAAGGGCTCCTGTTCTACTTATTTAAGATTATCGGGGGTGTACTGAACGCCATTAGAGGCTTGAATGGTGCGAATGACCTTCCAGTTATCTTTGTAATTGATGGGAACGAAGGTTTCGACACCTTCAAACTCCTCACCCAACTCAGTGCCGGCGAACTTGAAGGTATAAAACGCCTCGCGGACTTTCTCAACCAGATCGGGGTGCAGGTTGTGTGCATAGTTATAAGACGTGGTTGGGAAACGGTCCGATTCCCAAACCAGGCGCACATCGTCTGTGTCGTACAGGCCACGGGCGGCCATGCGATCTACTACTTCGGAGGCTACCGGGGCGGCGTCGTAGTCTTTGGCGACCACGCCAAGCATGGACTGGTCGTGACTACCGGAGAAGGAAATTTCGTAGTCTTCACCCGGTACGATGCCCATCTCCGGGAACAACGCCCTCGGCGCCTGGTTTCCTGAGTTAGACGTAGGTGAGGTGTGTGCAACCCGCTTGCCTTTCAGATCTTTTATTTCATGGATATCTGAATCGCGATGGGTGAACACCTGCAATGTATAACCAAACCGGCCAGAATCTGAACCCATCAGCGCAAAAGGAACCGCACCGGCAAGGTTAACGGCGAAAGGCGTTGGGCCTGTGGAGAAGCCGGCAATATGCAGGCGGCCACTGCGCATGGCTTCTACCTGGGCAGCGTTGGATTGCACGGCGAAGAAGCGTACATCCCGGCCTGTGACTTCAGACAGGTGATCAATAAAGGGCTGCCAAATATCGGAATAAATGGCCGGATCTTCAACCGGTGTGTACGCAAAAATCAACGTGTCGGGGTCATTCCACTTTGATTCATCCTTTGGCAAGTCTGCGACCATATCGCCGTTTGCGTCGCAATACAGAGTATCAAGCGCGCCCCGTTCACAGTCTGCAGCCAGCGCTTGACCGCTAGCGCCTAGCATTAACACAGAGGCCGCTAAGGCCGCAGAGGGCAACACTCCGGGAAGCAGTTTTTTATAAAATTTCATTGTGACTCTCCGTCGGGAGCGGGCCAAGCATGAGGGTTCCACGCAGTGTATTGAACATCTTGGGAGGGGCCGCTCCATGGGTTTGTTATTGTTAGATGTTCAATTGAACATTAATAGTAGCAGTAACCTATCACTAGGCAAGACCTTGAATACCTAAAAAATGGCAAAGCAAGAACAGAAGGTTAACCAGAGGTGAGTAGTGGGAGGGCCTGCGTTTCGCGCTTGGCCCTCAGGTGTCCTTGAACGTAAGCGTTCTATAAGGGAAGGGGATTTCGATACCCGCTTTATCCAGCGCTGCTTTGATTGAGGCAATCACCTCGTCCCGTGATTGCCTAATGTCCAGGGGCCTGGAGCCTGTCCACCAGGACACTTCAAAATTTATTGATGAATCTGCAAACTCGTTGGCAAAGATCTGCACTGGCCTGGTATCAGTGATTACTGTTTTACAGGCCGTAACCGCTTGTTTTATGACCGACCGTGCCTCATCCACATTCTCACCATACCCAACGCCACAGATAATGGTTGTTCTGCGCTCCTCAAGGTCTGTTCGTATAGTGAGGGGGTTCTTGAACAACATACTGTTGGGGAGAATTACCAACTCACCGTCTGTTTTGCGAATGTGTGTCTCGCGCACGAGTATCGCCTCAACCGTACCTTCATACCCCTCACAGGCCACAAAATCGTTGATACGCATCTCCCGGCGAATCAATATGATGATGCCTGCCAAAAAATTCTCGAATATATCTTTAAACGCAAAACCAATGGCAACAGACCCGATGCCCAACCCCGCAAGCATTTTGGTGGGTGTAAGATCTGGAAAGGCTATGATCGCCGAAATCATTAGGCCGATCAGCCAAATGGTTAACGAAGAGAATAAAACCATCAAATTCGCCAGGCTCTGGCGCAGGCGTGTTTTTTCAAGAACACTTTTGGCGATATGCTTTGCCAACTTGGCGAGGGCGTAGGTAATAAAAAGAATGACTAAAGATATAAAAAGCTGCGGCAAGATCTCAATAGCCCCTCGACCAATATCCAGAATCTGTGCGATCAGAATTTTCATGGGCTCCATATACCACACTTCCTCTTTCATAATTTGCAGCTTCAAAAGTGGCCAGAAATCTTAATAAATATAGCCGAAAAACGGTGAGATGCCGCAAAATTCCAGGCGCCAAGCCTCGATAAACGCAATGAAAAACGAAGTTTTCCATCAAAAACACGTAACTTAAGCGATTGATAATACGCTCGCCGGAATCACCTGTTTCCAGTCGGTCTTCGGTCGCACGGTAGGCCAGAGCAAAGCGCAAAACAGTTGATTGATTATGAACAAAAGCCTAGCCCGGATTTCTCATGAAGGGATAAAAAGAAGCGACTAAAAGTGCTATGGTTTCAAGAACCTAACCAATCCACCAAGCACCAGTAGCCGCATCCAGAATGGTACCTCAAAAACTGACCTTCTCGCCACTCTCCCGCCGCCAGATTGAAGCCGATTTCTCCGGAGGCCATATCACCTCGGATGCCGGTGTGTTGTTACTGCGCGAAGTCGACAAACAACACCGGTTAACCCAACGGCTGGCCGAGACTCTGACCGACCAGCGGGATCCCCGGATGATTCGTCATGAGCTCAAGTCCCTGGTCCGGCAACGGGTCTACGGTGTGGCCGGTGGCTACGAAGATCTGAATGATCATGAAGCGCTTCGCTTTGATCAGGCACTACAAACCGCCACGGGGAATGCCTCGACTCTGGCCGGCAAGTCCACGCTTTGTCGAATGGAGCAGGCGATGGATCGGCAAACCATTGTCAAAGCGCATGAGTTGCTCTGGCACCACTTTATCGAGCAGCATGAGAAGCCGCCCAAGGAAATCGTGCTGGATTTTGACGGCACCGATATTCCGGTGCACGGCGACCAGCCGGGTAAGTTCTTTAACCGGTATTACGACCATCACTGCTACTTCCCGCTTTACGTCTTCTGCGGTAGGCACTTGCTGGTGAGCTATCTGCGCACCAGCAATCGAGGTGATGCCCGGCACAGCTGGGCCATTCTGGCGCTGCTGGTGCGATTTATTCGCGAGTATTGGCCACAGACCCGGATCGTGTTCCGGGGCGACTCCCACTTCAGCAAGCCCCGACTGCTGGCCTGGTGCGATCGCAACCAGGTGGATTACATCGTAGGCATGGCCCGCAACCAGCGGCTGGAGGCGCTTGCCGCCCCAGCCATGGACAAAGTCCGGACCTACTACGAGGCTCATGGCCATAAGCTCGCCAGCACCTTCCGCTTCCGCTACAAAGCCCGAAGCTGGCATAAGCCACGCTGGGTGGTTGCGCGCCTGGAATATGGCCCTCAAGGCCCGAACCCCCGGTTCGTTATCAGCTCCCGCTACGATGACGGATTCAAGCTCTACTACGAACAGTATTGCGCACGGGGTGATATGGAGAACCGGATCAAGGATCAACAACTGGATCTGTTTGCCGGTCGCACCTCCAGCACACACTGGTGGACCAACCAGTGGCGGCTGATCTTATCCGGCTTCGCCTACACCCTGTTCGAGCGTTTGCGGGTGCATCTGAAAAACACGCCCTTCGAACGTATGAGTGCCGGCACCTTGCGCTTGAAGCTGATCAAGGTTGGCGCAGTCATCATCCGCAACACCCGCCGAATACGGGTGTTGATGAGTGATAGCTATCCACACAAGAACGATCTCTCAGCACTGGTTCAGCGCTTGGTGCCCCAGTAGATAATCGGGCTCCCCCGGCCCGATACCAATGGGGGAAAGGGGGAGTTGTGCCTGAATGCCGGAAACTGGCTAAATAATCGCCAACTTCGACCATGACCACTCGGATCTGGCACTACCAGGCTTGGTCTGCGAAGGTTGTTGGAGCACTATGAGAAATCCGGGCTAG